>Ga0224510_10000697_pt1 | contig 24534 bp, 21 predicted proteins | sample SF_May12_sed_USG_FD_170161 | JGI IMG/M metagenome (GOLD analysis project Ga0224510, IMG submission 170161) | Sediment microbial communities from San Francisco Bay, California, United States - SF_May12_sed_USGS_4_1 | ecosystem: Environmental > Aquatic > Marine > Sediment | place: USA: California... | reverse complement strand
ACAGATCCGCCCGCTCTACTTCCCCCCCGATCCGCGCAAGCTGGACGCCATCTGCCGCAAGATCGCCGCCGAATCCGCCACCCGCATCACCATCGTCCGCCGGGACGGGGTGGTGATCGCCGACTCGGTGCAATCGCCGCAGCGCATGGATAACCACGCCGACCGGCTGGAGGTGATCGAGGCCCTTGCCGGCCACATCGGCACCTCCGTCCGCCACAGCCATACCATGGGCCGCGAGATGCTCTATCTGGCCATCCCGCTGCTGCCGGAAAATGCCGCCGCGACCACCGCCCCGGCGGGCAACGACGTCTTGCGCCTCTCCATCCCGATCACCGCCCTCGACGAACCGCTGCGGGCGATCACCGGCGATATCATCGCCTGCGCCATTCTGCTGACGGTGCTCGCCGGGCTGGTCGCGTTCATCGTTTCCCGTCGGATCACCCATCCCCTGGAAAAAATGCGGATCTCCGCCGAGTTGTTCGCCGACGGCAAACCGGCCAAGGAGATCAACCTGCTCGAGGAACGGCATATCTCCCTCGAGGTCGCCGACCTGGCCACAGCCCTGAACAGCATGGCCAACCAGCTCAACCAGCGGCTGCAAACGGTGACCGGACAGCGCAATCAGCTGGAGGCGGTTTTTGCCGGCATGGTCGAGGCGGTGCTGGTGGTGGATTTGGATGAACGGATCGTCAACCTCAACCAGGCGGCAAGCCAGCTCTTGAACGTCGACGCCGCCGCCGTCCAGGGCAAGCCGATCCTCGAGATCCTCCGCAACAACGACCTGCTCGATTTTGTCCGGCGCAGCCTGGCCGCCCACCAACCCCTGGAAGACGAGATCGTCCTCCGCAAGAGCGACGGCGAGATCTATTTTCAGGCCCATGGCGCATTCTACCGGGACGCCGACAACTCCCGGGTCGGCGCGCTGATCGTGCTGAACGACATCACCCGCCTGCGCCTGCTTCAGAACATGCGCCGCGACTTTGTCGCCAACGTCTCCCACGAACTGCGCACCCCGATCACCGCCATCAAGGGCTTTGTCGAAACCCTGCAGGACGGGGCCGTCTCCTGCCCGGAGGACGCCAGCCGCTTTCTCGGCATCATCCACCGCCATGCCGACCGGCTGAACGCCATTGTCGAGGACCTGCTCACCCTCTCCCGGATCGAGCAGGAGGAGACCGCCGGCGACATCACCCTGGAGCCGGGCTCGATCCGGCCGGTGCTGCAGAATGTCATCGAGACCTGCGGCTGGCAGACCCGCAGCAAGAACATCACCCTGGTCCTCGACTGCCCGGAACCGCTCACCGCCCGCATCAACGGCCCCCTGCTGGAACAGGCGCTCAGCAATCTGGTGGTCAACGCCATCAAATACAGCCCGGAGAACAGCGAGATCATCCTCAGCGCGGCAGCCGGGCCTGATACCATCCGCATCACGGTGAGCGATTCGGGGGTCGGCATCGCCAAGGAGCATCTGCCCCGCCTCTTCGAGCGCTTCTACCGCAGCGACAAGGCCCGCAGCCGCAAGCTCGGGGGCACCGGCCTGGGGCTGGCCATCGTCAAGCATATCGTCCAGGCCCACCACGGCACCATCCGCGTCGACAGCATCCCTGCCTGCGGCACCACCTTCAGCATCGAGCTGCCCTCCTGAACCCGCACGGTTGTGGAAAAAAATCACGAGAAATTGTTCACCTCCCGCTGCCACTTGTGCTATCAAGAAGAAGGCCTTGCACCAATCTTTTGCAATTCATCATTTTTATACAGAACGCTAACCGTCCGCTAACAATCTTCGGGCAGGATAACGGCAACTGATCGGCAACGATCTATACATGACTTCCAAAAGGAGATTGCAGATGAAATTTCGCGGATTGCTTCTCGGCGTGCTGGCAACGGCCCTCCTTGCCGGCCTCACCGGCTGCGGCAACAATACGGGTGACAAGCAACAACCGGCCGCAGGCGGCCAGACCCGCTACCTGACCATCAAGGGCTCCGACACCATGGTCCACCTGGTCAGCGAGTGGGCCGAGGCGTTCATGCAGAAGCTGCCCGCCGCCGATCTTTCCGTCACCGGCGGCGGCTCCGGCACCGGCATCGCCGCCCTGATCAACAACACCACCGACATCTGCGCCGCCTCCCGCTCCATCAATGAGAAGGAGATCACCCTGGCGGCGGCGAAGAAGATCCAGCCCTCCGAGTTCAAGGTGGCCATGGACGGGATCGCCCTGGTGGTGAACCCGGCCAACCCCATCAGCCAACTAACCGTGGAGCAGGTCAAAAAAATCTTCACCGGCACGGTCAACAACTGGAAACAGGTGGGCGGTCCGGATCAGCCGATCCTGGTCCTCTCCCGTGAATCCAGTTCCGGCACCTTCGTCTTCTTCCAGGAACATGTGCTCGACAAGCAGGATTACAGCCGTAATGCCCGCTCCCTGCCCGGCACCTCGGCGATGATCCAGAACATCGCCACCGACACCTGGACCATCGGCTACGTCGGCCTGGGCTACGCCCAGCAGGCGGCGGACAAGGTCAAGACCCTCGCCATCGCCGCCAACGCCGATCAGCCCGCCATCACGCCCTCGGTGGCGACCATCAACAGCGGCGAGTATGTCATCGCCCGGCCGCTCTTCCTCTATACCGCCGGCGAGCCCACCGGGCTGACCAAGGAGTTCCTCGATTACGCCTTGAGCGGACCGGGCCAGGAGATCGTCCGCCAGGCCGGCTATGTGCCGCTTCAGTAGAGGGGAACAGCATGGGCCGTGACCGCGCGATACAGATCGGTTTTGTAGGCATCGCCTCATCCAGCATCCTGGTGGTGGCGCTGATCTTCCTCTTCCTGTTCAAGGAGGCGGCACCCTTTGCCAAGCATCCCGGACTCGCGGCCCTGCTGGACAATCAGTGGATTCCGGTCTCCTTTCAGAAGGAACGGTTCGGCATCCTGCCGCTGGCCGCCGGCACGGTGCTGGTCACCGCCATCGCCATGCTGGTCAGTGTGCCGCTCTCGGCCCTGGCCGCGGTCTATATCGCCGAGGTGGCACACCCGCTGGAACGGGAGATACTGAAGCCCTTCATCGAACTCCTGGCCAGCATCCCGTCGGTGGTTCTGGGCTTCTTCGGCCTGGTGGTGCTGGCACCGCTGATCAAGCAGTTCTTCGGCCTCAACACCGGCTTAAACGCCCTCACCGGCGGCCTGCTCCTGGCGCTGATGGCCATTCCCACCATCGTTTCCGTTTCCGAGGATGCCATCAACTCGGTGCCCGCCACCTACCGCAACGGCTCCATGGCCCTGGGCGCGAGTCGGATGCAGACCATCTGGCGGGTGGTGGTGCCGGCGGCCCTGCCAGGCATCCTGGGGGCGGTGATGCTCGGCACCGGCCGGGTGATCGGCGAGACCATGGCGGTGCTGATGGTCACCGGCAACGCCGCCCTGATCACCGCCAACCCGCTCTCGCCGGTGCGGACCATGACCGCCTCCATCGCCGCCGAGATGGGCGAGGTACCCTTCGGCTCCATCCATTACCAGGCCCTGTTCTGGGTGGGGATCGTCCTCCTGTTGATCACCTTCGGCCTTAATTTCATCGCCCGACGGATCTCGGTGCGGTACGGGATGATGCGATGAACAGACAACTGCACGAAACCGCCGCCGTCTTCCTCCTGCGCTTCACCACCTACGCCATCGTCGGCGTGGTGGGCTATATCCTTCTCGACATCATCCGCCACGGCCTGCCGGTGATCAACTGGGCGTTCCTGAGCGAGATGCCGCGCCGGGCCGGCTCCGAGGGCGGCATCCTGCCGGCCATCGTCGGCACCCTCTACCTCACCCTCGGCACGGTGGCCATCGCCCTGCCGGTGGGGATCGGCACCGCCATCTATCTCTCCGAATACGCCGCCCCAGGGCGGCTCACCGAAACCATCCGGCTGGCGATCACCACCCTGGCCGGGGTGCCGTCCATCGTCTTCGGCCTCTTCGGCCTCGGCCTCTTCGTCCTTTTCTGCCAGTTCGGGCCTTCGCTCTTGGCCGGCAGCCTGACCCTGGCCTGCATGGTGCTGCCCACCATCATCGTCACCAGCGAGGAATCATTGCGGGCGGTGCCACAGGCCTTCCGCCAGGCGAGCCTGGCGCTGGGCGCCACCAAGTGGGAGGCGATCCGCACCGCGGTGCTGCCCTATTCGGTGTCCGGCATCATCACCGGCGCCATCCTCGGCATCGGCCGGGCGGCCGGCGAAACCGCGCCCATCCTCCTCACCGTGGCCGCCTTCTTCCTGCCCAAGCTGCCCGGCTCGATCTTCGATCAGGTGATGGCGCTGCCCTACCACCTCTACATCCTCGCCACCCAGCATCCGGACACCGACAAGGTGCTGCCGCTCCAGTACGGCACCGCCTTTGTCCTGCTCGCCATGGTGCTGGGCTTGAGCCTGGGGGCTATTCTCATCCGGGTCCACTTCAGGAGAAAGTACAAATGGTAAAAAACGACACCCCCACCGGGCCGACGGCCATCGAGGTCAGGAATCTGGCCTTCCATTACGGTGCCAGCCAGGCGCTCTTCGACATCAATATCGCCATCCCGGCGCGCCAGGTAACGGCACTGATCGGCCCCTCCGGCTGCGGCAAATCCACCTTCCTGCGCACCTTGAACCGGATGAACGACATCATCCCCGGCGTCCGCGTGGAGGGCGATATCCTCATCGACAACGAAAACATCTACCGGGACAAGATCGACGTGGTGCGGCTGCGCAAGCGGGTGGGGATGGTCTTCCAGAAATCGAACCCCTTCCCCAAGTCGATCTTCGAGAACGTCGCCTACGGGCCGCGCATCCACGGCATGAACGACAAGGGGCAGCTTGGAGAGATCGTCGAGCAGAGCCTCCGCCAGGCCGCGCTCTGGGACGAGGTCAAGGACCGTCTCGGCAACAACGCGGTGGGGCTTTCCGGCGGCCAGCAGCAAAGGCTCTGCATCGCCCGCGCCCTGGCGGTGCAGCCCGAGATCCTGCTGATGGACGAGCCAGCCTCGGCCCTGGACCCGAAATCCACCGCGCGGGTGGAGGATCTCATCGACGAACTCAAGACCAAGTACACCATCGTCATCGTCACCCACAACATGCAGCAGGCGGCCCGGGTCTCGGACTGGACCGCCTTTTTCTACGAGGGACGGCTGGTGGAGTACGGCCGGACCAAACGGGTCTTCACCAACCCGAAGGAGAAACAGACCGAAGACTACATCACCGGCCGGTTCGGGTGATCGCACGCAACGTCAACGTCGGAGGCGCCGCACGGGCGGCACATTCGCGGATGCATCCGCTCCTCCAACCACCGCCATGGGGCGCTATTCGGGAGTAACGACATGTCACAACACCTGCAGAAGGAAATAGAGAATCTCAAGAAAAACCTGCTCACCATGGGCTCGGTGGTGGAGGACATGGTCTATCTGGCCACCAAATCGGTGGTGCGGCGAGATACGCGGATGGCCCAGGAGATCATCTCCCGGGATCTGGAGGTGGACGAGATGGAGGTCAACATCGAGGAGGAGTGCCTGAAGATCCTCGCCCTCCACCAGCCGGTGGCCATCGACCTGCGCTTCATCATCGCAGTGCTCAAGATCAACAGCGATCTCGAGCGGGTGGGCGACCTGGCGGTCAATATCGCCGAACGCTCGTTGTTCCTGAGCGGACAGGAGGACATCTGCCTCACCTTCAACATCACCGCCATGGCGGAGAAGGTCGAAAGCATGCTGACCCGCAGCATCGACTCCCTGGTCAACATGGACGTGCCGCAAGCCTACCGGATTCGCCAGGAGGATGACCTGGTGGACGCCTACAACCGGGATATGTACGAGAAGGTAAAAGAGGAACTGGCCCTGCACCCGGAGTCGGCCAACTGCCTGCTGCATCTCCTCTCGGTGGGCAGGCATCTGGAACGGGTGGCGGATCACGCCACCAACATCGCCGAGGACGTCATCTATCTGGTGGACGCACAGATCGTCCGCCATACCCCGGAAGACTTCATGGAAGAGGACTAGAGAATCTCCCGGCGACGGACCGTCTGCAAGCCCGCCAGGGCGGCGCCGGCAAGACCGCAGCCGCTGTCCAGAACGATATGCACCGGGATGCCGGTCAGGAGTTCGGCCATCCGCCCCTTGCCGGTGAATTTTTTCATGAAGGCCGCCGGATCGATGACATCAAGGATCCGGGGCAGGATGCCGCCGCCCAGATAGACCCCGCCGGTGGCAAGAAACTTGACCGCCAGGTTGCCCGCCTCGGCCGCCAGGATATCGAGAAAGATGGCCAGGGTCCCGGCGCAGACCGGACAGTCTCCGGCCAGGGCATGGCCGACGATCAGCGGCGTATTGTCGGCAACCTTGGCAAGCTCCGCCGCCAAGGCCGGCGCAACCGCCACCCGCTTGCCCTCGACCAGGTAGCGGAAGATATTGGCGATCCCCATCCCCGAACAGACCTGCTCATAGCTGACATGGGCAAGCCTGCCCCGCAGGAAACGCAACAGCCCATCCTCCTCATCGCTGGTCGGGGCGAAATCCACATGCCCCCCCTCCGAGGGATAAGGGCGATGGCGGCGACCGTCCCAACAGAGATACGCCTCGCCGAGACCGGTGCCGGGCGCCAGCACCGCGATGCTGCCGTGCGACACCGGCGCACCATGATTGACAGTGAACAGCTGCCCGGGGCCGAGAGAGGGAACGGCCTGGGCAACGGCGACCAGATCGTTCAGCAGCGTCACCTCGCGGAAACCGAACCGGGCCATCAGCGCGCGCCGGTCGATGGTCCAGCCCAGATTGGTGAGGTGGGCCGTATCGCCCAGCACCGGCCCGGCAACCCCGAAGGCGGCCGTGACCGGCCGGTGGGGCGCCGAGGCCAGAAATTCGGTGAGCATCCCGGCAAGATCCGGATAATCGTGGCTTTGCAAGCGCCGCTCGGCCAGCACCACATAGCCGTCACCGCTTTCCTCGCACAACGCCAGCAATGTCTTGGTGCCACCCAGGTCACCGGCCAGAAAATACGCCATTTGCACCCCCGCTGCTCAAAACACGCCGTTATTGCCCTTGCCGCAAACCGATGGCAATATACCATTGCCGGCGGCCCCATGTACAGACAAAGAGGCGAGCCCCAACAGCGCCGTTATCCCGGCGCGACCGCTCCAACAAACAGGCAGGATGCGATTGAAACACCATTTTTCTCGTCTTTCCCGGGAAAAATATTGCCCGCCACGAACATGGCGGTTACAAAATAAAGCACCCTTTAGATTTTTGTAGGCGCTTGCCTATGTAAGCAATTTGCAAAATTCGCTCAAGTATCGCGGCGGAAAAGCCGTTCTATGACAATACCGGCGGCAAAGCACGACAGCCTCGTCGACAACGCCATTATTTTGCCGCCCACGGGGACAACCGGGACCATGCATCGATTATGAGAAAAATCGCCCTCGATAAAGTCAAAAGCGGCATGGTGATCGCCGCCGACATTTTCGACCACGAATTCGGCGGCGAATTGCCGATCATTGCCCGCGGGGTCGAGTTGTCGAGTGCCTTCGTGGCGCGGTTGAAGGAACGCGGCATCACCGACGTGACCATCGTCACCCCGGACGGATACCGGGGCGCGCCGGGGGAAGTCCTCGCCCCGACCGAGGTCAAGGAGGACATCCTCTTTGACGGCAGCGTCGAACTGCACTGCGACGTGCCGGCGGCAACCAAGATCTCGGCCGGCGAAACCATCAACATCCACGGCAACATCGAGCCCGGCTGCAACATCACCAGCGCCAGCGGCGAGGTGGTGATCGTTGGCAAGCTGCAAGGCGCCAGCGACAAACACATCATCCTCAGCGCCGCCGAACGGGTCACCATCAAAAACACCTCCATCGAGCCGCTCACCGCCGTGGACATCCGCTGTGTCGGCGACGTGGTCATCGACGGCGACATCACCGACAGCACGGTGGCCGCCAAGGGCCGTCTGCGCATTGAGGGTGTGGTTACCCGCTCCAGGATTTACAGCCAGACCCGAATCAGGGTCAAGGAATGCGGCGACGGCCAATCCCCCTGCCAACTGCTGGTCAAGCCCAAGGAATGCAAGGAGCTTTTCCAGGAACTCCTGGCCATCGACAAGACCCACGCCGCCCTGCTGCAGGAACAGCAGCGGCTGCAGAACACCATCGATCTGGTCAAGAAGCTCGGCAAGGACATCGAAACCCTGCCCTACGAAAATAAGGTGCAGATGGCCCTGGACATCAAGCGGTTCCGTGAGATCGCCGGCGAAATCACCTCGGGGCAGAGCAGGAAGGAGATCGTCCGCAAGAATATCACCGAGGCGCTCGGCAGCAACCGGATCGTCATCACCCAGCAGGGCCATCCGCAAACCAAAATCACCATCGAAAACTACAGCCGGGTTCTTGATGCCGCGGTCGACAAATCTGCCTTCTTTGTCCAGAACATGAAGGTCGAATGCAGCCCCTTGGGCGAATAACCCCATGGCCGGGAATGCCGGGGGGCTTGGAGAGCATACACCATGAAGATGAAAGTGAAACACAGCATCGGTTTCAAAATGGCCGTGGCCATGGCAATCTGCCTGTTTGCGATCATCAGTTTCTTTTCCCACACCAGCGTCAAGATGTCCGAAGAAAAACTGCTGTCGCTGGCCGAGGACGAAGCCTCCAAGGTCAGCAGCGCCATCAAGAGCAGCCTCGAAAACGCCATGCTCGGCAACGAGGGCGGCGGCATCCAGGTCATCATCGACTCCGTGGGCAAGGAAAACATGGTCCGCGACATCAAGCTCATCGACCTTGAGGCCACGGTCAAGTACGCCAAGGACCACAAGGACATTGATGTCCAGCTCGACCAGTCGGCCAAGAGCTGCCGCCTCTGTCACGAAAAGGCGCAACTCAGCCACGACAACCTGACCGTGCTGTTCACCGACGACAACGGCGAACGGGTGCTCCGCAACGTCAACCCGATCCACAACAAGGAGCAATGCCACGAGTGCCATGACCCAGAAACCGACGTCCTCGGCAAGCTCCTGGTTGATTTCACCACCGACGACATCGACCAGATGGTGGTGGAAAACCGCCAACTCCTCATCTACTCGGCGGCAGCCACCCTGCTCTCCTCGATACTCCTCTGCTTCCTGCTCGGCCATATCCTCGTAAAACGGCCGCTGCGCAAACTGCTGATGAAGATGCAGTTTGCCGGCGACGAGGAGGCGGACGCCAACACCGTGGTCCGCGGCAAGGACGAGATCGACATCCTCGACAGCACCTATGATTCGCTGATGAACACCATCGAGGCGCGCAACCGGCGGATCAAGCAGCAGATGGAAGAACTGCTGGCCCTGTTCAACGTCAGTGAAATCCTCAACAAGAGCGCCTCCATCAACGACAATGTCGACCTGATCCTGAAGGCCCTGAGTATCGGGTTCCACGTCCAGGAATGCGCCATCTTCGCGGTGGACCCCTCCGGCAACCTGCAGGAGAAAGGGGCTTACGGCATGGAGTCGGACAAGACCGCGATGGTGATCTCCTGCCTGGCCGACCAGCGGAAAACCATCGACCGGGGCGCGGCCTTCATCGCCAACGGCTGCGAAAAGCTTGCGGATTTCATGGTCGTGCCGCTCAAGGCCTCCGGCAACACCGTCGGCGTCATCACCGTGCATGCGGTGACCGACATGGAGATCAACGACGAGGAGCTGCAGAAATCCTTTGCCATCATCGCCACCTCGCTGGCCCCGCATTTCCAGATCGGCCTCAACCAGGCGGCAAAGCAGGACATGCAGACAGGACCCTTCAACGCCTTCATCACCACCATCGAAGACGAGATCACCAAGATGCGAGAATACTTCGGCAACCTTTCGCTGACCCTGATCAGCGTCAAGGATTACAACAACGTCTGCGGCGCAAAGGGGGCGTCGGAGGCGTCAAACGCGGTGCAGAGGCTGGCCGTGGAGTTGTCGAAAAACATCGCCGTGGTGCACGAATGCAGCCGCATCGGCCTCTATACGGTGGCGGTCCTCCTGCCCATGCATGACAGCATGGAGGCGCCGGAGGTGATCAACGGCGCGCTGCAGAAACTCGACACCGACCTCGAACTGCGCATCAAAACCGCAACCTTTCCGGAAGACGGCGACAACGCCCTGGAGCTTCTCCACTCGTTGCGCTCTTAGTTGTCCGGACGGATTTCAGCGGCCGGCACGCCCGGCCGCACCCCATCCCGAAGGGCGCCATGACACCTGCGGCAAACGACGCACTGACAAAAGACTACATCGCCGCCGGCAGTTACCAGCTGGCGGCCGGTCCGCCGCGCCTGCTCACCGCCCTGCTCGGCACCTGTGTCGGCATCGCCATCTTCGACAAGCAGGCCGGGGTCGGCGGCCTGCTGCACCTCCTGTTGCCTGAACCCACCGGCGCCGCCCCCACCTGGCAACCCGTAAACTATGCCACCACCGGCCTGCCCCTCTTTCTGGAGGCGCTCTCCCAGGCGGGTGCCGACCGCAAACGGTTGACGGCGGTCATTGCCGGCGGCGCCCTCTATGCCCCGATCTCCAGACAGGATCTGGAGATGGACATCGGCGGCCGCACCACCGAGGCGGCCATCCGCATCCTCCAGAAAGAACAGATCGCCATCATCAAGACGGAAACGGGTGGCTGCTGCGGCGCCTCCCTGACCCTCAACACCGCGACCTGGGAAACCGCGATCACCCCGATCTTCCGACCGCCGGACGCGGCCCCCCATGAGGATTTCCACCCCCCCTCGGAGCAGGAGCTCGACGCCGCCATCGCCCGGATCAGCCCCATCCCCCAAATCGCCCTCAAGATCATCCGCCTGATCCGGCAGGACAAGTACAGCATCAAGGACCTGGAGCCGGAGATCTGGATCGACCAGGTGATCGCCGCCAAGGTGCTGCGCCTCTGCAACTCCGTTCTGGTCGGGCCGCAGCAGCGGATCGACTCCATCGGCCGGGCGCTGGTGTTGCTGGGCGAAAACCAGCTTATCGAGTTGATCGTCACCGCCGCCATCGACACCTTCTACCAGCAGCGGGAGGGCGGCTATGCCCTGATGCGCGGCGGCCTCTACCGCCACTCGCTCTGCGTAGCCAACGCCGCCAAGATCATCGCCGCCTACACCGGCCGCACCGATCCGGAAACCGCCTATACCGCAGGCCTCCTCCACGACATCGGCAAGGTGGTGCTCGATCAGTATTTCGTCAAGACCTTCCCCCTCTTCTACCAGTCCTACCCGCTGCGGACCGGCGATTTCAGCTCCCTGGAAAAACAGACCATGGGCGTCGACCATCAGGAAATCGGCCAGCGGCTGGCCGAGTTGTGGAACCTGCCCACCACTCTGGCCGAGGTCATCCGCTTTCACCACTACCCGGAACAGGCGGCGGTGGACGCTAAATTGACCCATGTCGTCTATCTGGCCGATCTTCTCACCTCCTGGTTTCTGGCCGGGGTGGAGCAGGAATGGATCAATACCGAAACCCTGACCTCACGACTGGCCGCCCTCGACCTCACCCCCGCCCAACTGCCGGTGCTGATCGACAAGATCCCCTGGCAGACCCCGGAGTATGCATGAAGGAATCATCCTCAACCTTTCTTCGCCAACCCGCCACCGTCGAGATCCCCGGTCTCGGGCCGGTGCTGTTCGCCCCCAGCCGCCGCGCCCGCCGGTTGATCCTGTCGATCCGCCCCTTCAGGGGGATCCGGCTCGCCATTCCCAACGGGGTCTCCATGGAACGGGCCTCCGCCTTTCTCGACGCCAAACGGTACTGGCTGCTCGATCATCTGCCCCGGGTCCGGCGAATGGAGGCGGCGCTCAACCACCGCGCCGACACGCTGCCCGCCGTCGACCGGCAGGCGGCGACCCGAATCCTCACCGCCCGCCTGCACGAACTTGCCCGCCGCCACGGCTTCGTCTACCAACGGGTGACCATCCGCAACCAAAAAAGCCGATGGGGCAGCTGCTCGGCCAAAAACAACATCAGCCTCAACATGAAGCTGATGCTGCTGCCGCCGGAGCTGATGGATTATGTGCTGCTCCATGAACTTCTGCACACCCGGATCAAGAACCACGGCCCCGCCTTCTGGGACGGCCTGGAGCGACTGGCCGGCGACGCGCGGCAAAAACGGGCCCGGCTCAAGGCGTACCATCTGGCGGTATTATGATCGCGCCGGGCCAGTCGCGCCGGCCTTCGTTGGTGTATACTTAATAGACCCGGCACGACCTGCCCTTGCCGGGCCGCGCCAGGAGGCGGCCATGGGTTGTTGTTACAAGCTGGGTCCTGCGCCCCGCAAACAAAACGCCATTCTCCCCAAGCATTACGTGCTGCCGGTTCGCATCGTCATCCTGGTCAGCCTGGCCGCCACCAGCACCTACGCCCTTTTTCACCTCACCACGCTCTCCCCCCTCTTCCTGCTCGGCTTCACCCTGCACCTCACCATCGCCGCCCGCGCCCTAAGCGAATGCCGGAAGAGCGTGGCCTATCACCGCTCCCTGGCAAAGTTCGAGGAGGAGATATCCTCCCACTCCTGACCCCGCAGGCCCGACCCTTTTGCCGTTGACACCTGCCGGTCGCCGGTGTACTCCATCGTCATGAAACCGCAATCCCTCCCTTGTAACCTCAACTGCCCGCTACGGCCGACTCCGGGGGCCCTCCCCGGCGGCTGGTGAACCGCCCATGCCGCCCGTCGCCTTGTTCGCATACGGCACCCTGATGCTGCCCGAGGTCATGACCTTGGTGACCGGCAGAGAGTTCCGCGCCCAGGAGGCGGTTCTCGTAGGTTTTCGGCGTTATCGGCTGCGCGGGGAGGTGTATCCGGGGATATGGCCCGAGGGCGGGGCGGAAACAACAGGGCTGCTGTACCAAGGCCTTGACCGGCAGGCCCTTGACCGGCTCGACGCCTTTGAGGGGGAGCAGTATCGCCGACAAACGGTAACGGTTAAAGCTTCTGACGGCCGTGAATGGCGCGCGGAAACCTATCTGCTTGACCAAAGGTGGCTGGCGGCGCTGAGCAAGGAGGAGTGGGAGCCGGCCTGGTTTCTCGCCAACCATCTGGAGGCATTCGTCCGCGCCTGCGAGCCTTTTCGGGTACCGCAAGCCGGAAAGAATCCCGCCTAAAATCCCTCTTCCGGCCCCACCACCAACTCGGCCGGGCCCTCAGCAGAAGGGGCCGGCCGCCGTGCCATGAGCAACCCCGACTCCAGCAGCATCCACCCCTGCAGCAGCAGGATCAGGCCGTTCAAGACGGCCAGCAGGATATTCCCTTCCGTCCACAGCTGGCGACCGCTGGCAACCAGCGCCCAGGTGGTGATCACCACCATGAACAGCATCGGCGGCACCGCGAACCACACCGGCCGCCCCTGCCGGATGAGGTAGGAGATCACCGCCAGCAGGGCAAGGCCCGCGAGCAGCTGGTTCACCGCCCCGAAGATGGGCCAGAGGGCCATCGCCCCCTTGCCGTCGCCCGAGTAAAAGGCCAGGGCCATGGCGGTGCCGACCGCGATCAGGGTGGCGGGCCAGCGCCCGGCGAGCCCCGGCAGCCCCGCCCCCTCGGCCAGTTCCGCCACCACGTAACGCTGGATGCGGGTGGCGGTATCCAGGGTGGTGGCGGCAAAGGAAACAACGAACACCCCCATCACCGTCACCGCCAGCGCCCGGTCCAGGCCAACGCTGGCGATCATGTTGGCCGCCCCCTCGACAAAGGCGGCAAGCTTGGCTCCGAGGCCGTTGGCCGCCGACCACGAGCCGTAATGATCCAAAAAGGCACTGCTGCCGGTGAGCACTGCGCCGTCGCGACCCTCGATCCCCATGCCGATGCCGGCGGTGCAGGCGATGAGCACCAGCACCGCCAGCCCCCCTTCAAAGAGCATGGAGCCGTAGCCGACAAAGAGCGCGTCCGACTCCCGGGACAACTGCTTGGAGCTGGTGCCGGAGCTGACCATGGCATGAAAGCCCGAGACCGCGCCGCAGGCGATGATCACGAAGAGGAAGGGCAAGAGGTCCGGCGCCCCTGCCGGATGCGCCACGTAGGCCGGAGCGACGATCACCGGCCGGGCCACCGCCACCCCCGCCGCCAAGAGCCCCATGGCGATGAGCAACTGGTGGGAGTTGAGATAATCGCGGGGCTGCAGCAGCCGGTCCACCGGCAGCACCGAGGCGACCGCGGCATAGCCGAACAGGGCCAGCATCCAGACCAGCACCGGACTCAAACCGAACAACGGAGGCATCCGAAACGGCAGATACCCCCCCGCATACACCGCCCCGTACATCAACACCACCCCTACAACGGAGAGGGCCAGCAGGTTGCCGCCCTTCACCCGCACCCGATAGCCGAGCCAGAGGGCGATGGGCACCTCGATCCACACCGCCAGCACCGAGTTGGGATAGATGTTGAACAATAAGGCGATGATCAGGGCGAAGATGGCGATGACGATCCACAGCTCAAAGAAGATGATCACAAAGAAGAGGCGGCGCACCCGGGCGGAAACGGTCTTGCCGATCACCTCGGCGATGGAGCGGCCGTCGTTTCTGATCGAGAGCACCAGCGCCCCGAGATCGTGCACCGCCCCGATCAGCACCGGCCCCAGCAACACCCAGATGAGTGCCGGCAGCCAGCCCCAGATCACGCCGATGGCCGGGCCGACGATGGGGCCGGTGCCGGCGATGGAGGTGAAATGATGGCCGAACAGAACATCCTTGGCGGTGGGGACAAAATCAACATCGTCCCGCAACCGGTGCGCCGGGGTCACCCGCCGGTCGTCCAGGCGGAAGATCCGGGCGGCGAGATAGCGGCCATAGGTATGATAGGCAACCAGGTAGAACACGAAACAACACAGCGCCAGCAGGAGAGAATTCACCGCCATCACCTCATTTACGTTTATTGGAATGAGAGAAGAAAGCGTAACAGATTCTCATTGTCTTCGCAAAACTCCCCGGCCGCCGCCGATATTGACTATTCCGCCATATCCCGCTAGATTGGCCCCATCCGCCTGTCAATTCTCAACGAGGTACCCGTCTTGCCTTCACAGCCCCTGCATCCTGAAAAACTTCTGTCCCCCTGCCTCGGCGCCTTTCTCCAGTTCGATGTTGCCCTCGGCGAGATCGACGCCAACCTGGAGCGGGTGGCCGCGGGGCTTCGGCAACTCGCCCCTGCCGGGCCCGGCATCGTCGCCCTGCCCGAGCTCTGGGCCACCGGCTTCGCCTATGCGCAGTTGCCGGCGCTCAGCGCCCGCACCCCGGAAATCCTCGCCGCCCTCGCCAAGCTGGCCGGCCACCACCGCATCCTGCTCGCCGGCTCGCTTCTCGAGGCCGAGCCCACGCCCAGCGGCGTCCGCTACCACAACACCCTCTACCTCACCGGCCCGGACGGGGTTCTCGGCAGCTACCGCAAACAACGGCTGTTCGCGCCCATGGCCGAGGACCGGCATTTCGCGCCCGGCGACCAGCCGCTGCCCATCGCCACGCCGCTTGGCGTGGTCGCCCCGCTGATCTGCTACGATCTCCGCTTTCCGGAACTGGCCAAGGGGATGGCCGGACAGGGGGCGTCGCTGCTCATCATCAGCGGGCAGTGGCCGCTGGCCCGGATCGAAAACTGGCGCACCCTGGTGCAGGCCCGCGCCATCGAAAACCAGATGTTCGCCATCGCCTGCAACCGTTGCGGAACAACCGGCGACACCGTTTTTGGCGGCCACTCCATGCTGGTCGGCCCGGACGGCACCATCTTGGCCGAGGCAGGCACAGAGGCGGCGGTGGCCGGCGCCGCGCTCGATCCGGCCCTGCTTGCCGCGACCCGGCAGCGGTTCAACACCGTCGGCCCCCGCCCCTATCCCCCCCACGACCAGGAAAAAACCATCCCCCTGCCGGAATTGGAAACCATCGTCCGCACCCACAAGGCGGTGGGCCGCAAGGTGGTCTTCACCAACGGCTGCTTCGACATCCTCCACCCCGGCCACGTCACCTACCTGGAGGCGGCCCGCAGCCTGGGCGATTGCCTGATCGTAGGCCTCAACAGCGACAGCTCGATCAGGGCCATCAAGGGGCCGGAGCGGCCCATCAACCGCGAAGCGGACCGGGCCCGGCTGCTGGCGGCCTTGGGCTGCGTGGATCACGTGGTGATTTTTTCGGAAGAGACGCCGCTGAAGGTCATCACCGCCCTGCTTCCCGATGTGCTGATCAAGGGCGGCGACTGGGCCATCGACCAGATCGTCGGCGGCAAGGAGGTGAAGGCGGCGGGCGGGATGGTGGCGAATATCCCGCTGGTGGAAAATTTCTCCACCACCGCCCTGATCGCGCGCATCCGGCAACCGCAAGAATAGCCGTTCAAAGCCCCTCGGGCGCAGGGCAGATACGTTGCCAGCCCACGGGCAGATCCTCGACCACCATTCCCAGCTCGACCACAAAGGCCTCCAGATCCGCCGCGCAGCAGTTGAGCGCGGTGGGGGCACCGCCTGCCACCTCGGCCACCTCCCTTACCAGAAAGGCCCGCAACGCCTCGGCAACCTCTTGCCGCAGGGGAGTCACCGCCTCGGCCATCTCCTGCCGACGGCAGAATTCCTTGCACCGCGCCCAGTTGGCCTTGCTGCGCGCCACCCCACGATAGATGCCTTTCTTGCGGTTGCCGGGATCGAGGTCCCGGAGAATCATCCAACGAAAGCGTTTCAACGCCGCCTCCCGGAGACGGGCAAGATCCTGGGCATCCAGGGCCAACATCGGCCCCTCGGGGTCATCCTGCAGGTAATGGAGCGCGGCATGAAAGGCGACCTCCGGAATCTCTCCCGAATCCCCGAGAAGCAACACCTCATCGCACAGATATCTTTCCTTATCGGACATGGTGCCCAGACCTCACAGTTTGTAAACGCCACCCGGTGTTTAAATTTTTTTTTGCCAACGACGGCAACGGCCAGTCATCCATATTTAGCGGTGCGAATCGATTTCGCTATACCACGGATTGTATTTTGTGCCCAGACGGGGCGATCCTCGGAGGAAAGAAACCACATCCCCGGTATTTTTCCATTAAAGAGAAAAGACCATCATCCCGATAGGTTATAAAAATCCAGGGTGACAGGACCCGGAACGCCGGCCGCAGAGACGGTACGAAGACCGAAGCACCAACATTAACCAAGAGAGATTGGATATGCAACCCTCGCCCACCTTTCCGCTCGGCGCTCGCACCGCCACCGGACGGCACCGCAGATACCCCGCGACCTTGCTCCTGATTTTTCTGGCATGCCTGCTCCCCGCCCCGGTTTTCGGCCTGCAACCGCAGCCTGCGCCGGTAGCGCCGGCTGAGATCACCCACGAGGCGACCGGCCTTGCCGGCTCCGTCGGCCTGATGGCCCAGGAACTCGCCGGCCACCTCGCCGATGCGGACCCGCAGGCAGGCGAACTTGCCGACGGGATCGCCGTTTGCACCTTTGTCGAACTCAAAAAACTGACCCGCACCTCCTCCTTCGGCCGCTATCTGGCCGAACAGCTGATGAACGAATTTCAACAACGCGGCTACACGGTGGTGGAGATGCGCAAGGCCACCAGCCTCATGATCCAGGAACAACGCGGCGAGTACGGCCTTTCCAGAAATCCGGAGGATCTGAGTCCTACGGTGACCGCCGGCGCCGTTCTTACCGGCACCTACACCCTGGCCGGGGATTCCGTGCTGGTCAGCGCCAAGATCATCAACAACCGCAATGCCGCCATGCTGGCCAGCGCCACCTTGGTTTTCCCGCGCAACCAATTGATCAGCTCCCTGCTGTCCGACAGGGCCTCGGCCCGGACCGGCGAGAGGGAGGTTGTGTACATGAAAAAACTTGAACTATAATAATCATGCACTTTTCCTTATCAACGAAACAGCAAGCGAACATCTGAAGGCTTCCAGGGAGGAACAGAGATGAAAAAATCCATCACCCACACAGCGATTTGCGGCATCGGGCTGGGATTGCTGATGAACAGCGGTTGCGCGACAATGCCTTTCTTCGATACCGACAAGGCGGCGATGGCGAGACCGGTGCCGGCAGCGGAACCGGTAATGACAGAGGAACCGGTGGCTTCGGCTCCGGTTGCCACCGCAGCCGAAGCGGAGGCCAAGCCGGCGCCAGCCGCGGCACCCTCGAAGGAGGCCGTAGCTGTGCCAACGCCACCGAAGGCCCCGGAACCTGCCGTCGCCCCGGTCCCAGCACCGTCGGCAATGGCGAAAACCGCCCCCGCCGTCTACAAATACGCGCCGGACTCCTCAAACTCCCTGGGCACCGAAAAGCAGCTGTCGGAATTCTGCCGCGAGATCGCCGGCAAGGTTTACTATGAACTGAAGCAGAACGGTGAAAAACACCTCAGCGCGCGCGTGGCGGTGGTTGATGCCGTCCCGCTCTCCGATCTCAAACGTGAAAGCGAGTTCGGCCGCCTCGTCTCCGAATACATGCTTACCGATCTTGCCGACCGGGGGATCAAGGTCACGGAACTGCGCCTCGGCAAGGAGATCAGCATCCTGCCGCAGACCGGCGAATTCATTCTTTCCCGTAATATCGGCGAACTGGCCACCGACTCGCCGATGATCGATTACGTCCTGGTCTCCACCTTCTCCAACACCAGAAAAACCCTGATCCTGCAAGGTCGCCTGGTCGCCCTGCAAAGCGGACTGGTTGAAACATCCTGGCGCTATACCCTGCCGCTGAACCGGGAACTGCTCGGCCTCTTTCACTCTCCGGAACAGCCGTTCACCATTGCCGTCAACGGTATGAACCGCTAGAATAAGACCTCAACAACGGACGATAAGGATACTCCCATGCGCAACCCATCAAACCACCTGCCGCACCTGATTCTCATGGCCTGCCTGCTCGCCGCCCTCTGCATGCCGTTGACCGCCCGGGCCGCCATAACCACGGACGACCAGAACGTAACGGCTTCGGACATCGGCAGAGAGGCCAATTACTCGTCACTCACCACGCTGGTGAACAACATCTGCGACGACGCCATTGTCCGCTTCGGCGATTTTTTCACCCCGGCCTCGGTAACCGTCCACCCCTTTGTGACCATCGATGACTCACCCCGCGGCCTCTCCTTGCTCGGCGTCGTCCTGGCCGATCAGATGCTGGCGATGATCAACAACGAAACCAGCACCCGGTTCGCCCTGCAGCACAGCGCCACGGAAACCCAGGAACTGACCGGACTGGTCCAGGAGATGGACGGGTATCTGCGAATCCACATCAAGGGCCGGAACGAACATGGAGAAAAACGCTCCCATGTGGTTGCCGTTGAGATGTCCGAGCCCCTGTACCGGGCTCTGCATACAACCGTCTCCCCGGGGAAAAGCCACTAACGGCCCATAGTCAATACCCTCTGGCCCGCCTCAGGGTCTACAGCGACAAGCGGATGATACGCCATGGCTGACGAAGAAAAAAACAACTCTGCAGAGATCGATGACTGGCTGGACGATTTTGAAGAAGCGGACAAGACCGGTGCGCAGATAGACCAATCCGATCTGGATGCCTTATTCAGCGGTGAGGACGGAATGACCCTGACGCCGGCCCCCGCCGCCCCGGCAGCGTCTACGACGGACAACGGTGTCGTCGACCAGTCGGACATCGATGCCCTCTTCGGCGATGCCGCAGGTGAAGAGACGCCCGCAGCCGCACCAGCCCCTGCCCCCCCGAGTGGCGGCACCATCGATCAATCGGACATCGACGCCCTGTTCGGCGATACCGCAGGCGACGCGCCCCCCGCAGCCGCTGCCGCCCCCGCTCCTCCGAGCGGCGGCGACGCTATCGATCAGTCGGATATCGACGCCCTGCTCAACGGCGGCGGCGATGCCTTGGCAACTGCTGCCCCGTCCCCGGCCTCGGATGCGGACGACAGCGGGCCGGTGAGCCAAGATGACATCGATGCCCTGTTCGGCGATACCGCCGCTGCCCCAGCAGCCCCCACCACTGCGGCCGCGCCGTCCCCTGCAGCGGAAAACGGGCCGGTGGATCAGTCTGAAATCGACGCCCTGTTCGGCGACATGGACAGCGGCACCATCGACGCAGGTGCCGGCAGCCAGGGCGCCGAAGATCTCGATCAGCTCTTCAACGAATTCAATGACAACGGCGGCAACGAGAGCAAGGTAGCAAAAACCGAAGAAGTCGATTTCACCGAACTGCTCGACGAAGACAAGGGCGGAGAAGAATCCTTTACCCTTGGCGAGGAGGATTTCAGCCTCAGCGCCGACGATTTCACCCTGGGAACGGAAGATACCGCCGGCGGTGAAACCATCGACGCGGAAGCGCTCTTCGGCAACGATGAAGAAACCCAGGCACTGCCGGACTTCCTGGCTGCCGGGCCCAGCGGCGAGGAAACCGTCACCCCCATGACCGAGAAAAAAGGCAAAAAGGGCCTCACCATCCCCGCATTCCTGAAAAACAAAAAGGTTATCGGCGCGGCGGCCACCTTGAGTGTCGCCCTGCTGGTCGGCGGCTACCTGTACCTGCATCCCGACGAGAAACTGGCCATTGTCATGCCGGAAGCGGTGCAGGAGGCGGTGAGCACGGCCACGGAGGCGGCCAATACGCCGCCTCGCGCCATCGGCTCGGAATACCAGATGCCGGCCGGCGGCGGCGAGCTCGCCATCCTGCTCAGCGCCGAGGACAAGGAAGGAGACAAACTCAGCTATGAGATAGCCACTGCCCCGACTCACGGCAGAATATCCGGCGAACCGCCGCGAATAACCTATCTGCCCAACAACAACTTCCCCGGCGAGGACCGCTTCACCTTCCTGGCCCGTGACGGCCATGGGGCGAGCGAACCCACCGAGATCCACATCACCGGCCCGAAACTCGCGGAACCGGCTCCTGTCGCCACCGCCGTTGCCAAGCCGAAACCGGCCGGCATCGGCGCCAAGGACATCACCCTCACCATGCGCAGCACCGAAAGCCTGGAACTCGACTGGCGGAAAATCTGGCGTGAGGCGAACAACGCGCCCTTCGGCAAGAATGTCGGCGTCCAGCTCCTTGAAACGAAACTGCACGGGCAATTGACCAAAATCGGCCCAGGGCTCCATCATTATCGCCCCGATCCCTATTTCAGCGGCTCCGACAGCATCAAATACCGGTTCCGTCGCGGCAAGACCCTCTCCAAGACCCGGGAAATCCGGCTGGTGGTGACCATGGGCACGCCGCCCCCGCAGATCCGCCTGGGCTCCCTGGCCAAGGCATATAAGGTTGGCGAGCGGGTGGTAGTGGACGCCAGCGCCACCCGCGATGAAAAACGCGAGAGCCTGCGCTTCAACTGGGAGCAAACCGGCGGGACGCCGATCCGGTTCAAGACCCTGAACGACGAAGGCTCCATCATCTCCTTCATCGTGCCATCCTCATTCTCCAATACCTCTTCCCGTGGCCCGGAAATCATGGTAACCGCCATCGACGAAAGCGGCCAGGAGGACCAGCGAAAAATCGCCATCCACACCGTACCCCGGCAACGCGCCGCCCTTTGGCGGGGTGTCAGCAACGACGTCATCGCGGTGGAACCGGGTTGCCCGCAGGGACGCTGCCCAGGCGAGATGCTGCCCTGGCCCTATCCGGATTAAGACAAAACACATAAACACCAGCTCAAACAGGAAGAGGGAGACCGCAACCAGCGGCCTCCCTCTTCCTGTTTAAACGCCACGCCTGATCGGCTTGCCGGCGGACTACTTGAGGATCTTGCGCATCGCGCTGATCACCTCTTGGTAGTTGGGCTTGCCGAAGATGGCCGAGCCGGCGACAAAGATGTTGGCGCCCGCCTCGGCGGTGGCGGCCAAGGTCTTGGGACCGATGCCGCCGTCCATCTCGATGCCGGTGGCGAGGCCGCGCTGGTCGATCATCTCCTTGAGTTTGCGTATCTTGGGGATTGCCGAGGGGATAAAGGACTGCCCGCCGAAGCCGGGGTTGACGCTCATCAGCATCACCAGATCGAGATCCTCCAGCACGTAATCGAGGCTTTCCAGAGGGGTGGCGGGATTCAACACCGCCCCCGCCTTTTTCCCCAGGTCCTTGATCGCCTGAATGGTCCGGTGCAGATGGCGGCAGGTCTCGACATGGACGGTGATCCAGTCGGCGCCGGCCTTGGCGAAGCTGCTCAGATACCGATCCGGTTCCGAGATCATCAGATGGACATCCAGGGGCAGATCGGTGATCTTGCGCACCGCCTGCACCACCAGCGGCCCAATGGTGATATTGGGGACGAAGTGGCCGTCCATGACATCGATATGGATCACATCGGCGCCCGCCTCGGCCACCGCCGAGATCTCCTCGCCGAGCCTGGCAAAATCGGCGGAAAGGATGGACGGCGCTATCATATACTCTTGCATCATCTTGCTCACTCCTGTTCCGATGCCGGAGCCCCGGCCGACGCCGGGGTTGCCTCGGATGCATTCTGGGGGACGGCCGCAGCCTCGGGAACGGCGGGATTGCCCTCCTCGGCTGCCGCCGGCGCGGGTTCGGCGCCGACACTGACCATCACATAGTTATCCGGTTGAATATATTTGCGGGCGACCTCCCGCACCTGCTCGGCGGTAACCTCTTCCACCGCCCGTACATAACGGGTGCCGAAATCAAGCCCAAGCCCGTAGGTCTGGTCCAGGGCCGCCTCAAGGGCTTGCGCGCTGTGGGTTTGCAGCCCAAGCTCGTAATGGCCGACCACCACGTTCTTGGCCTTCTGCAGTTCCGCCTCGCCCAGCGGCTCCTCGCGCACCCGGTACAGCTCGCCCCACATCGCCTTCACCGCCTCCGCCTTTTTATCGGGGCTGGTGCCGATATAGATGCCGAAAGAGCCGGTATCGATCCCCTGCAGGGAAAAGGAGGAGAGGCTGTAGGCCAGGCTCTGCTTGTCGCGCAGCTGGGTGAACAGGCGCCCGCTCTGCCCGCTCAAGGCCGTATCCAGTACCTCCAGGGCGTAACGGTCGGCGCTGGTCAAGGTCGCACCGAGGAAACCGATGATCACATGCACCTGCTCCTTGTCGCGGTCGATGTTGACAATCCGGGGCGCCGCCGGCGGGTCCGGCGGCAGGATCTCGCCGCCGCCGGTCGCGGCCATGCCGCCGACCCGCCAGTCCCCGAAGAGCCCGGCGATGATCTTATGCACCTGCGCCGCCTCCACGTCGCCGGCGACGGAGATAACCATCCGGTCGGGACGGGCGTATTCTGTGTAGATCTTCTTGAGCGCGGTGGTCGACATGTGGGCGATGACCTCTTCGGAACCCACCGTGTTCAGGCCGTACGGATGGCCCTGGAAAAGGGTCCGGTTGAACTCCCGGAAGGCAAGCGACGGCAGCGAATCTTCCTGCTGCTTGATCAGCGCCAGGAGTTCCGGCCGAATCTTCTCGGCCTCGGCCGCAGCAAAGGCCGGGGTGCGCACGACGTCGCGGACCAGCGTCATCCCCGCCTCGAAATAGCGGGCCAGGAAATCACCCCGGACGCCGAAGGTGTTCTTGCCGTTAAACCCTTGCAGGTCGCCGGCCATATCCGCCACCGCCACCGCCAATTCCCGTGCCGACATCTTTTCGGTGCCCTTGCTCACCAGATCGGCGATCAGGGCAAAGGCGCCGTTGGTCGCCGTGGTTTCGCCACGCAGGCCGCCGGGGAAGACCACCCGCACCGCCACCGTGGGCACGGCCGGATTCTCGCGGACAAGCAGGGTGATGCCGTTGTCCAGCACAAAGCGGTGCATGTTGGGCAAAAAGGAATCGGCGACCAGCGAGGCCGGCGCGGCATGCCGTGCGGCATCATCGGCCTTGGCGATGAGCGCCTTGAATGATTCCTGCCCTTCATCGAGAGCGGCACCGGCCGGGATCAGGAAGCCCGCGACAATCCGCTCCGGCTTGAGATAGATGGCCGCGACGCGTTGAATATCCTCGCGGGTAACGGCCCGCACCTGGGCGATATAATCATCCTCCCGGGGGTCGCCGGCGAGGAACTGGAAGGAGCCCAGCACCCGTGCCTGCCCCTCCATGCGCTCCAGGTTGAAGATGAAATCGCTCTCCAGATTCCGCTTGGCCCGCTCCAGCTCCCCGGTGTCAACCGCCACGTATTTCAGCTTAAAAAGCTCTTCGAGAGCGGCTTCCAGGGCGGCCATGCCCTTCTCCACGGACAGGGCCGCGGTAATCTCCAACAGCCCGGGATCGCGGGGGGTAAAGGCCGAGGCGTCGATGCGGTAGACCAGCCCCATCTCATCCCGCAGACGGTGATAGAGCCTGGAACTCTGGCCCTGGCCGAGAATCATCCCGATCACGTCGAGCACCGGTGTGTCGGGGTTGGCAAAGGCGGAAACGGGCAGGGCGACGGCCATATGCGCCTGTTGGACATCATCCTTGACCACGAAGAGGGTGGAAGCGGTCCGGACCGGCTCTGCCTGCAAGGAAGGCGATTTGCCGTTGCCGTCGGCCAGGCCGCCCATCAACTCGACCACCTTGTCCTGCACCTCCTTGTAGGCGACATCGCCCACCACCACCACGGTCAGGTTGTTGGCCTGGTAATGTTTCTCCATGTAACGCAGGATATCGTCGCGGGTGAAGGATGAGACGCTCTCCTCGGTGCCGATGATCGGTTTGCG
>Ga0224510_10000696_pt1 | contig 24546 bp, 18 predicted proteins | sample SF_May12_sed_USG_FD_170161 | JGI IMG/M metagenome (GOLD analysis project Ga0224510, IMG submission 170161) | Sediment microbial communities from San Francisco Bay, California, United States - SF_May12_sed_USGS_4_1 | ecosystem: Environmental > Aquatic > Marine > Sediment | place: USA: California... | reverse complement strand
CACTGCCGATACGGGTGACCACCGTCGCCTCCACCCCGAGCTGCCCGAGCTGATAGGCGACATTTACCGGCGCCCCGCCGAGTACCCGCCGATCAGGGAAACAATCCCACACCACCTCCCCGACCGCCACGATCCTGCCTTTCACCATGCCCACGCCGCCAGCCCCCCGTGTTTATTGCCCGCTGTCGAATTGTCCGTTGTCGAGAAACCGGTAATGGCGGATCCCGTCGAGGATTCCCGCCGCATACCCATGCTCGCTGAAATAGGTCCGGCGCAGCCCTTGCAACGCCTCCAGCTCCGGGCTGTGGTTGGCCACCACCACCCCGGCGGTGTCGCCTCGCAGCATGTCTTCGTCGTTGCCGCAGTTGCCGCAGGCCAGTATCTGCGGCAGGGGGATGGCCCATTTATAGCTCAGATAGCGCACCGCCTTGCCCTTGGAGGCGCGATACGGCAGGATGTCCAGAAACTGACCGCGCGAAAAGACCAGTCGATAACGGAGCTTTCCCGCCTGCAGCCGCCGATGCACCTCGGCCAGCAGATCCGGATCGTCTTCCATGTAATAGCTGACCTTAAACTGCCGCTGGCTCTCGGGTTCCTGCAGTTCCAGAAAATCGAGGTCCGCGAGAACCTCACGGATCTGCCGCGGCTTCCAGAGATAGGAGAGATGGTGCTGCCACCCCTTGTCCGGATGCAGGTTAGGGCCGTAGAAGATCTCCGTTCCCACTGAACAGATAACGATATCCGGCAGTGGAATATTGTTTTCCGCCAACACCTCCTTGGTCATCTGCAGGCAGCGGCCGGTGGCGACTCCCCAGGCCAGGGCGTGCCGATTGGCGGCAAGCACGGCCAGCAGTTCCGCCGTCGCCGCCTCGTCGCCGACCAGGGTGTCATCGATATCGCAGACCAACAACCGGTCGATGGCACTCAACCGTTCCCCGAACGCGGTTTTTCGCCCCTCGGACTGCCCGCGCTTCTGATCAGGCATCCCGGCCTGCACCTCGGCGAACACCGCCAGCGTCTTGCGGCAATGGGTTTCCCAGGCATAATGTTCCCGCACACCGTTGATGCCGTTGCGGGAATACCGCTCCCAGAGCTCCTTGTCCACGAGGATTTTTTTAAGCGCCCCGGCGATCTCCCCAGTATCGGTGGGATCGATCAACAGGCCGTTGCCGCAGTTGCCGATGATATCGGCGGGGCCGCCTTCCCTGGTGGCGATGATCGGCACCCCGCAGGCCGCCGCCTCGATGAGGGTCAAGCCGAACGGCTCCACCAGCGCCGGGTTGACGAACACCCCCTGACTGTCGGCGCAGAGTCGGTACAACTCGGGCACCTCGATGGAGAAATCATGCTTCTTGGGGATGGCCAGGCTGCCGTAGAGGTCATAGCGGTCCATGAGCAACAGCATCTCGGTAAGGACATTGCGCTCGTTTTCCTCCATCCCGGCGATATTCTTGCGAATCCCGGCAAAGATGGCCAGGTTGGCGATGGCCTTGAGCTCCTTGTCCTCGCCGTAGGCGGTGATCAATCCGGCGATGTTCTTGCGCTGATCCGGCCGGCAGAGCGCGAGGATGAAGGGTTTTTGCGGATTGACCCAGAACCGGTGCAGCTCATGGAGCAGGGTCATCCGGGCCTGCCGGGAGATCTCGTCATCGAGCTGGGGATCAAGCTGCAGCGCGTAGTAGGGATAAAAGGTGTCGATGTCGATGCCGGGCGGGATTACCGTATAGCTGCCTTCCTGATGGTTATCGTAGAGGCCGTACTGCTCACGGATTTCATGGTTGGTGCTGGTGATGACCTTTTCCGACTCCTTGATCACCCGCTCCTCGATCTGGATGCGGTGATCGATGCGATAGCGGCGAATGACCTCCTCTTCGGTCATCCCCTCGACCAGCAGCTTTTCAAGCTTGTGCCGGCCCATGGAATGGCCGGTGAAGACAAAGGGCCGGCCGAAGATACTGGCCAGCTCCTTGGCCACGTAGCCGCCATCGGCATAGTGGCCGTGAAAGAAATCGGGCACCCGCCGTTCGATCTTGATAAATTTGAGGGATTTATCGATGAATTCATCGAGATGCGGCCAGAGCAGTTCCTTGCGGATATAGCGGCGGCCGCCGCAGCGGATGCGAACGATGCGGGCCTTGTCGGAAATGGGCTCGACAGGCACCGCGTAATCGGCCGAGACGCTCCGGTCGTCGATGAGCCGGGTGACGAGATCGACCTGGGCGACCTCGGGCTGGGCCGCCAGAGCGCGGGCCAGTTCCAGCACGTATTTGACCTGGCCGCCGGTATCGGCGTCGCGGCCCAACTCCGGGCGTTCGCCCCGGATCAAGCCATGAATACTGTAGAGTTGCAGGTACAGTCCTGATTCAGCCATTACTCCCCCTCAGGTCATGTTTTCTGCAGACAACCGCCGTATCGGCCGCCACCCGCGCGCCGCGACTTCACCCCCGATGAAACCAACGTTTGATATCCGTGACGGTGAATTGTTTCACCACCGGCCGCCCGTGCGGGCAATGGGAGAATATCTCCGCCTCCCGCATCCGGCGCAGCAAGGCGGAGATCTCTTCCGGCTGCAGGCTCTGGCCACCCTTGATGGCCGCCTTGCAGGCCATGCCGGCCAGCACCGCCTCGGTTTTGGAACCGGCCCCACTCCCACCCGACTCCAGTTGTGTCAAGATATCCCGCACAATCACCTCGGCCGCCAGATGCCCGACAATGGCCGGCACCGCCTTCACCACATAACTGTCGCCCCCGAAGGGCTCGATGTCAACCCCGAGGGCCGAGATTTCCGCAGCAAAACGAGCGAGCAGCCGCTTTTCCTCGCGGTCGCACTCGATGACCTTGGGGAAGAGCAGCGCCTGCCGCGCCACGGCCCCGGCCGCATACTGCCGCTTCATCTCCTCGAACAGCAACCGTTCGTGGGCGGCATGCTGATCGATGACCACCAGCCCCTCCTCCCCCTCGCAGAGGATGTAGGTGCCGAGCAACTGGCCGATGGGGCGCAGGGCGTCGGAGCCGACCGGACACCCGGCAGGCACGGCGGCTGGCGCCGCCGCAGGCACCGGCGCGCTGGCAACCGGCTTCGCCGCCGGTGCCGGTTCGCGGCTGGTCAGCGGCGCAAACGCCAACTCCGGTTGCGCCCAGGTCGATGGCGGTTCCTCGACCGATGCCGAAACGACGGGAGGGGAAGAAGGATCCGGCCGCCGCACCTTCGGTGCCGGCACCACGAACAACTCGTCCTGCAAGGCCCGCTGATAACGCATCATTCCCTCACGGGCGGCAAGGGACACCAGTTGATGCACCAGGGTCGGCCGTTGAAAACGGACCTCCTGCTTGGTCGGATGCACGTTGACATCGACGCTTGCCGGCGGCACCTCGATGAAGAGCGCCCCCGCCGGCCGCGCCCCCTTCATCAGGAACCCACGCAGCCCTTCGGCCAGAGCATGCACGACCATCCGCTCCCGAATCACCCGGCCGTTGACAAAAAGCCGCAACCGCCCGGCCGTGGCCAGCATCTCGTCGGGCGGCACGAGATAACCATGCACCCGTACGCCGTCAGCCGCCTCGTCAAGCCGGACCAGGGGGGCGTTGGCTGCCCGCCGCCCCCCCACCGCCCGCACCCGCGCCTCCAGATCGTCGGCCATGGCCGACACGCTGAAAACCTCGCGCTCATCCACCTGATAGACAAACCCGATCCGCGGATAGGCAAGGGCATAGTTTTTCACCACCTCTTCGATATGGGCGAGTTCGGTCGGCGCGGTTTTGAGAAACTTCTTGCGGGCCGGCATGTTGCCGAAGAGATCGCGCACCTCCAGCACCGTCCCCTTGGCACACCCCATCTCATGCACCTTGAGCACCCGGCCGTGGCGGATCTCAACCCGCGCCCCCAGTTCGGCGCCGGCGGGTCGGGAGGTGATGGTCATCCGGGAAACCGAGGCGATACTGGGCAACGCCTCGCCGCGAAAGCCCAGGGTGGCGATGGCCGACAACTGCCCTTCGTCGGTGAGCTTGCTGGTGGCATGCCGCTCAAGGCTCAGCAGGATATCGTCCTGATCCATGCCCTCCCCGTCGTCAAGGACCCGGATCAAACGCGTGCCACCGCCCTCGATCTGCACGGAGACATGCGCGGCACCGGCGTCGATTGAGTTTTCGACAAACTCCTTCACCACCGAGGCGGGGCGCTCAACCACCTCGCCCGCGGCAATGCGGTTTGCCAAACTTTCGGGAAGAATCCTGATCCTGGACAAAACTTACAGACTACCCTCGATGTTGAGTTCAAGCCAGTGCGGGTCCCACCACTCGATGGGATTCACGAAGATGCCGTTCACCAGCATAGCGAAATGGAGATGATCGCCGCCGGCCATGCCGGTAGCGCCGGTCCGCCCAAGCGGGGCGTCCTTCTCGACCATGTCGCCGACCTTGACATCGATCTGGTTGAGGTGGGAGTAAAGGCTGAAAACGCCCAGCCCGTGGTCGACAATCACCGTGTTGCCGTAAATCCCGAGATAGTCGGCAAAAACCACCCGGCCCCGGTTGGCGGCGCCGACCTCGGCATGCTTGGTGGAGGCCAGGTCGATGCCGAGATGGACCTGATTGTCGATCTCCTCATTGTTGTAAAAATAGGTGCGGTAATCGGCATAGCCGGCCCGGTTGCTCCCGGCCAGACGCCCGAACACGCCCTGCCAGAAGCGTTCCGGCGCCGAGGTGGCGCACACCTCGGCGATCCGTTTGTTGTTTTCCTGCCGGATCCGGGTGTTGATGGTGATATATTGCTCAAGCGGCGTACCGATAAGTTGTTCGGTGTGGGCCGCAAACTCGGGCAACTTGCTGGCAAGGAAATCGTCACTGATGTTGATCCGGTCAACCTTTTTCGGCGAGCGCCGCAGGAGCATGCCGAAATCACTGCTGCGGCCGACGTTGCCGGCCAGGTCGGTCGCGGTCACATACGCCTGGGTGATCTTCTCGGCATCAAAACGGATGGCGATGGTCGCCCCATACACGCCTTCACCATGCGAAGAAAGCGGATAGCCGGGATGAAAATCCCCATCGATGACGACCCCATGCTTGGCCGTCGGCTCGCTCAGATGATACACCACCGCCCCGGCGCCGCCGGCCTTGATGTGGTTGGGCGATGCGGTGATCTGTACGCTGGGCGGTCTGGTGTCGATGGTCGCCGGAAAGGAGGCCGTGACGATATTGCCGGTCCGCCAGTGCCACCATGAATAATCGTGGGCGATGACCACCAGCCGGGCCTCGCCGTCGGTGAATTTATGCGCCTTGGCATCAACGTCGAACTCTTCCGCGATCCGAGCCGGGCCGGAGACGATGCCGAAACCGGTGCCGGGGTACTGCTGCTCATGCACCGTCACCCGGTGCCCACCCTGCTCCAGGACCACCGAGAAGCCCCGCACGCCGCTCTTGGCATCGCTGATCGTCACCCCCACCCGCTTGCTGGCACCGAGGTGAGCGATATCCGTCGTCACCTCGATCTGCGGCAACTCCATCTCATAGAGCTTCATGCCGCCAAACACCACCACCGCCAACACCACGAGAAGCCCCAGCCACAGCGACGGCATCCCCCGTTTTTTTTCCTTGCCAAGCTTATCAACCGACTCAAGTTTCATAAACCAATCCCTCATCAAGATTCATATCACCCGGCTGCGACTACCGGACACCCCCTGCCGCCGCCGGACGAATAATTCGCCAGATAATCCCGCCAACCCTACCACATTCACGAACAAAAAGGTAGGCTCGGCAAAAGACTTTGGTGCAATTAACCCACCTAAATCCTTGACAGAAAAGGAGGCACTTAATAGTTTGGTAGGCTGCATGCCGCGTCGCGGCGCAACCTCAGAATATATGCCATGCAGCAATTTGATACCGTTATCATCGGTGGCGGCCCGGGTGGATTGGCCTGTGCCGCCGCACTGGCACACAAGGGGGCCAAAGTCTTGCTGCTTGAACGCAAGCAGCGGTTGGGCGCCAAGGTCTGCGCCGGCGGCGTCACCTGGTCAGGGCTCGGCGCGAAGCTGCCCCCGGAGCTCATCGAACGCTCCTTTGCCGTTCAAAAAATCAGTTCTTCCTGGCAAACCGCTACCCTACAGGCGCACATCCCGATCATCTCCACCGTCAACCGGCTGCATCTCGGCCGCCACATGGCCGAAAAAGCGCTAGCCGCCGGGGCTACCATCAAAGCAGGGGTTTCGGTCAGAGAGATCCACGACCATCACCTGACCACCACCGACGGCGCTTTCGGGTATCGCTTTCTGGTCGGGGCCGACGGCAGCAGTTCACTGGTGCGCCGCTATCTGCGCCTTCCCGCCGAGCGGATGGGCATCGGCATCAACTGCCAAATGGAGACAACCTTTGCCGAGATGGAGTGGTGCCTGGACAGCAAGCGTTTCGGCTGCGGCTACGCCTGGATCTTCCCCCATCGCGACTCCACCTCGATCGGTGCGTATGTCGATCGCCGCGCCATGAACGCCACCACCCTGCTCGAACGCTTTCTGGACTGGTGCGCACATCGGGGGATCGACCTCCACGGCTGTCGACCGCGCGCCTCGCTGATCAACTTCGATTTCAGGGGCTACCGCTTCGGCAACCGTTTTCTGGTCGGCGACGCGGCGGGCCTTGCCTCAGGGCTGACCGGGGAAGGCATCTACCCGGCCATCCTCTCCGGGGAAACCATCGCCGAACTGATCGCCGATCCGGCCGCCGACACCGGCAGGCTCGACCGCCTGATCCACCGACAACGGCATCACCACCGTTTCCTGAGCCGTGTCGGCAAAAACCGCCTCTGCAGCCTGCTCTGCAGCGAGGCGATCCTCCTCGGGCTGCGCACCGGCCTCATCCCGCTCCACGCCTTGGAAATGGGCGCGGAACAACCCGCGCCGTCCCAACCTCAATCCCACAGATACCATCAACAAGGATCAGCACGATGACACCATCCATGTCCACCAGGAAATCCACCCTCCACACCGCCCTCTTCCTGATCGTCTGCGGCGGCATCTTCCTGTTCCTCTGGAACGCGCCGCCGGAAACAACGGTCAGGTTGCCCCAGGACGCCGACCACGCCAAGTACTACCCCATGGACAAGAAAGAGGCGGAGAAGGAATGTCAGAACTGCCATAATCCGGAAGGCGCAGCGCTCCCCAAGGACCACCCGCCCAAATACCGCTGCCTTTTCTGCCACAAGAAGATGGAACAAGAAGGCCAATGACGACCAACGCCATCGTTCTCGCCTCGCTGGCGGAAACCATCGATTTCGGCCGCCAATTGGGCCGGATAGCGCGCCCCGGCGACATCATCACCATGACCGGCAACCTGGGGGCGGGCAAGACAACCCTCACCCAGGCCATTGGCCAAGGGCTGCAGGTGCCTGAGGAGTGCTACATCACCAGCCCGACCTTCAGCCTGCTGCACGAGTACCCTGGCCGGATACCGCTCTACCACATGGATTTATACCGTCTGGCCGACGAGGAGGAGATCGAGGTGCTGGGGTTTGAGGACTATCTCTACGGCGAGGGGCTTTGCGTCATCGAGTGGCCGGAGCGGCTCGGCTCCCTGATGCCGACCGAGCGGCTTCACATCGACCTCCGCTTTGCCGGCGAAACGGCCCGTCGGGCCGAGCTTACCGGTTATGGCGACGGCTGGCGGGCAAGGATCCCGGCCCTGCTGGCGCCGTCGGCAGAATGACATCGCCGGGCAATCCCCGCCCCCGCAGGCCAATCACCCGGCCGGCTCCGGCGGCCGCCCCTGGGCGGCGCAGCCATCCGCCTCTTCCACCAGCACCGCTTCAAGACGCGCCCGGATGATGGGCTTGGTGAGAAATCCGTTCATCCCGGCCCCGTAACAGGACTGCTCATCCTCCTTGCGGGCATGGGCGGTAAGCCCGATGATCGACAGGGGCTTGGTCCTGTTCCGCAGACAGGCATACTGCGCCCGCGTACCCGCTGAAGCCTCGATCTTCCTGATCCTCCGGGTCGCCTCCAGGCCGTCCATATTCGGCATCTGCACATCCATCAGAACCAGATCGAAGACGTGCTTTTCAAGCTGCACCAACGCCTCGATGCCATCCCCGGCCACCGCCAGTTCACAGCCCTGTTTCTTGATGATGATCGAGGCCAGCCGCTGGTTGACCGGATTGTCCTCCACCAGCAGCACCCGCAAGGCGGAGCGGGCCGGCTGGGCCTCGGCAGGAATATTTTCTGCATCGCGCCCCTGCTCCGGGCGGGCGACGACAACGGTCTCCGGCCGGGCGACCTTGAGCGGCAGGGTGAAGTAAAAGGAACTGCCCTGCCCCTCCACGCTTTTGACCGAAATGCTCCCCCCCATCAACTGCACGAGTTGATGGCAGATGGCAAGACCGAGGCCGGTGCCGCCATACTTTCTGGTGGTCGAGCCATCGGCCTGGGTGAATTTGTCGAAGATCGCCTGCTGCCGCTCGGGGGGGATGCCGATGCCGGAATCACGCACCGTGAAAACAACCTGCGCCCGCTCGCTGGTCAGGTCTTGCAACCCGATGGTGATCGCCACCTCGCCGGCGGCGGTGAACTTCATGGCGTTGCCGACCAGATTGATGAGAATCTGCCGCAGGCGATTGTTGTCCCCATACAACAGGGCCGGCAACTCCGGCGCGATTTCCACCACAAAGGTAAGCTTCTTTTCCCGGGCCGGGATCCGGAACAGATTGGCCACGTTATCGACCGTTTCCCGCAGATCGAAAGGCGAATTGTCGAGTTCGATCCGGCCCGCCTCGATCTTGGCGAGATCCAGGATATCGTTGATCAGCACCAGCAGGTTCATCCCTGCGTTCTTGATGGTCTGGGCGTACTCCCTGGATTCCTTGTCCAGTTTCAACTCAAGGAGCAGATCCGAAAAACCGATGATGGCGTTCATCGGCGTCCGCAATTCATGACTCATGTTGGCCAAGAACTCGCTCTGCAGGCGGCTGGCTTCTTCCAATCGGGCGTTGGTGTTCCGCAGTTCCGCGGTCTGCCGGGCGATCTCGCTTTCCAGGGTGCGGGCGTATTCCTTTTCCTTGTCCTGAATGAGCCGGTATTGCCTAAAGTTGTCCTCGATGAGAGCGGTATGCTTCTGCTTCAACACCCCTATCTGCCGGTAGATCTGTTCATTCTCTATCTGCAGCAGTTGTTGCTCCTGTTGCAGCAGGGCGTAGTCGATAACCCCTTGCAACAGCTCCCGCCCGTGCGATTCCGCGAGCAGATTGCCGGTGCGGCCAGGCAGGGAGAACAACAGCACCGCGCTGACCTTGTCGACCCGGAGCCCGTAACACCACTCGCCATCCTGCCCCTGTTCGGCAACCGGCTTCCCCCCGGCGGCGTGGGTTTTTTCTAGAAGTTGCGCCACGCCCTCCGACGAACAGGGTTGATCGACAACCTCCGGCAGCACAACCCCGTTGTCCCCATGCAACTGGATAAATGCCTGGGGGACTTGCTCTCGCAGGACCTGATAAAAAGCCTTCAGCTCTTCATCGCCGTCCAACAGATCGTCAAAGACATTTTCGAACTCAACCCCGGTCATGGTCGGCGTCACAAATCGGTTTCATAGAGATCCTTGGCCTTGGCCATTTCGGTCGGCAGATCGCGCATGATCACCTTGTAGTTGGTCATCGACGAACGAACATGCCGCACCAGATAGTCGGGCAACGGGTCAAACCTGCCGACAAGCGGCGAATAGCCAAGCTTGCCGGCCACATATTCGGCCAACTGCAGGATACTGGTGATACTGCCGAGGGAGTGTTTCCGCTCCATATCGTGATGCAGGCGGATCGCCTTCAGCACCTCGTTGGGAAGCCGCCACTCCTTGGCAAGGAGATTGCCGACCAGACAATGATCGGTGCCGATGGCCTCCATTTCGCACAAGGCCAGCGTATTCTTGGTCGGATCATAGGCGGCGCAGGCGCTCCACAGCGACTCTCCCACCAGCTGATCCTCGACGATCAGGCCGATGTCGTGAATAATGCCGGCCAGAAACACATCCTCGCCCTCCTGACCGAATATCCGCTTGGCGATCATCTCGGCGATAATGGCGACGGTGGCCGAATGGATCCACAGATTCTTCCTGGAAAAGCCGTTCTCATTCTCGCCGCCGCGGAAGAGATTGCGCAACGCCTCAACCGCGACCAGGTTTCGGAGATTCTTCATGCCGACATAGACGACGGCCTTGGGGATGGACTCAACCTTGTTGATCAGGCCGAAATAAGGGCTGTTGACGAGACGCAGGAGACGGGTAACGAGGACCGGATCGAGTTTGATGACCTCTTCGAAGTCATGCATGGTGCTCCGGTCGTCGTTGACCAGTTTGGTAAGCCGCAAGGCGACGTGGGGGAGCGTTTTGAGGTCGCTGAATTTTCGGACCAGTTCTTGGGCTGTAGGCATAAGTTACCAGAAGTGATCGGTAGGCATGGCCAGGAAAATGAGCCGGTGGACGGCACCCGGATCGGGCGTCTCCGCAAGCGCAACCCGCAACATGGGATAGGACAATTACCCCTATTTGAAATTTGCCAGTTCCGCAACCATGGTCGAGAGAGGGGCAACCAGCATTGAGGCGCCCTCAAAATCCCCGGCCCGCCCGGCCATTTCCATGGCTTCAGCCAAGGTTGCGAGTTGTTCAATGCCGAGGCTGGCGGCGGCCCCCTTGATGCTATGGGCGGCATTCCCCATGCCCATGGCATCACCGGCCGCCATCGCCGCCTTTATCTCGGCGAGATCGTCGGCGGAGGAGGAACGCAAAAGGCCGAGGAGTTCAGCCAGCATTTCCTCGTCATCACCGGCCTGCTCAAGAGCAAATTCCCTATCCCATTGCAATGCAGTCATATCGAATTGTCTTCCCCAAGTAGAAAACTCGCAGAATTTTATTCTGTCAATTCAACAACTACCACGATTCAGAAGCCATTTCAACCGGCAAAAGCCTGAAGCAGGTGAAGTTGCAAGCGGTTCAACCAGCCTAAACGGTCCGCCCGACCACCTCTTCAACCTTGGCGAAAGGGATCACGCCATCCCGCAAGAGCAGACAGCGGCCGTCATCGCCACAGCCGACCAGGGTTGACCCCTTGCCACCCGGCGTTTCGCCGCCGTCGAGAATGAAATCGACGGCGTCACCGAATTGTGCGGCCACCTGCGCGGCACTGACGGCGGGCGGCCGCCCGGAAAGATTGGCGCTGGTCGCGGTGACCGCCCCCCCCAGAGACACAAGCAGGCTTGCGGCAACCTCATGCGACGAAACCCTGACCCCGACGGTGCCGGTGCCGCCGGTGAGCAGTGGCGACAACCCAGGCAGGGCCGGGAAAACAAGGGTCAACGGCCCGGGCCAGAATACCTCCAGAAGCGGCTGGAAAACGACCGGCACCCGGCTTGCCAGCATCGGCAATTGCCCCCGATCCTGGATGAGCACGAGTACCGCCTTCCGGCGCGGGCGCTCCTTAATGGTAAAGAGACGGGTCAGGGCGGCGACGTTGAAAGGGTCCACCGCCAAGCCGTAGTAGGTTTCGGTCGGGAAGGCGACCACGCCGCCCTGTTGGATGATCCGCACAGCCGTGGCCAGATCGGCGGCCGAAACCTTGGGGGACGATGCAAGTCCGCTCATGTACTGTCCCGCCGGACCGGCTCCCTAACCCATTGACTCGATTTTAAGAGCCTTGGCATCTACCTCCGCCGCCATCTGCTCCTTGAACTGAGCGAGCTTTTCGGCCATCTGCGGGTCGGAGATGGACAGAATCTGACAGGCGAGGATGGCGCCGTTTTTTGCCCCGGCCTTGCCGATCCCCATGGTTGCCACCGGCACCCCCGGCGGCATCTGGACGGTGGAGAGCAGGGCGTCAAGCCCGTTCAGGGCGGAGGCGTCCATGGGGATGCCGATCACCGGCAGGGTGGTGTGCGCGGCGAGTACCCCGGCCAGATGGGCGGCCATGCCGGCGGCGGCGATAATCACCTTGACGCCCCGCGCACGGGCGGTTTCGGCAATCTTCATGGCCCGGGCCGGCGTCCGGTGGGCCGATGCCACGGTCATCTCATACGGCACGCCCATCTTTTTCAAAAAGTCTGCACAGGTCTGCATCACCGGCAGGTCTGAATCACTTCCCATCAAGATCGAAACCATTGCTCCTCCTTGGTCGCGGCGCAACGCCTTTTGACCGATATCCTTGCGATAAAAACAATCCTGCCAACTGATCTTGCCCACCGCCGCATACGCTTTGTCGATGGCACCCTGCAAGGTCGTACCGATGGCGGTCACCCCCAGAACACGGCCGCCGTTTGCCACCACCCGGCCATCTTTTTGCGCGGTGCCGGCGTGAAAAACCACCACGTCCTCGACTGCGGACGCCGCCGCAAGGCCATCAATGACCTGTCCCTTCTCGTAGGCCCCGGGATAGCCACCAGCGGCCATCACCACGCATACCGTCGGTCGGGGATCGATCTCCAGGGTGATCTCATCAAGACGCCCGTCGACCACGGCCTCCATGATGTCAACCAGATCGGTCTTCAGCCGCATCAACAACGGCTGCGCCTCGGGATCGCCGAACCGGCAGTTGAACTCCAGCACCTTGGCCTTGCCCTGGTCGATCATCAAGCCGGCGTACAACATCCCCTTATAGGGACGGCCCTCGGCGGCCATGGCCCGAATGGTCGGCAGCATCACCTCCTCCATGGCCTGCCGGTGCAGATCCGCGGTGACCACCGGCGCCGGCGAATAGGCGCCCATGCCGCCGGTATTGGGTCCCTTGTCGCCGTCGAAAACTGCCTTGTGGTCCTGGGAGGTGGGCAGCGGCAGTACGGTCTTGCCGTCGGTGAAGGCGATAAAGGACGCCTCCTCGCCAACCAGAAACTCTTCAACCAGCAAACGATCGCCCGCCTGCCCAAAGGCCTTGTCGGCCATAATCAGATCAACAGCGCTGATCGCCTCGGCCACGGTATGGGCGACGATCACCCCCTTGCCGGCGGCAAGGCCATCGGCCTTGACCACCACCGGCGCACCGACCTCCTGGATATAACGAACCGCCTCGGCGCGATCGGTAAAGGTTCGGGAGCGGCCGGCCGGGATGTTGTACTTGGCCAGGAGATCCTTGGTGAACACCTTGCTGCCCTCAAGGATCGCGCCGGCCTGTGAGGTGCCGAACACCCGCAGCCCCAGTGCCTCGAAACGGTCAACAATCCCCAAGGTCAACGGCAGTTCCGGCCCCACCACGGTGAGACCAATGGCCTCGTCACGGGCAAAGGCCGCCAGTTTTTCGATGTCATCCGCGGCGATATCAACACAGGTGGCAAGTTGCGCGATGCCGGCATTCCCGGGGGCGCAAAAAACCTTCACGACGCGAGGGCTCTGCTTGAGTTTCCAGACCAGGGCGTGTTCCCTGCCGCCGCTGCCCACAACCAATATCTTCATCCCATCTCCTTCCCTGGCATTTGTTATGCTTGCCTAACTTTTCTTGATTCGGCAAGCATTTCAGCTACGCCGAACCGAAACAAACTACCCGCAGGCCCACTTGCTTGTCAAGAAAATCACCTCCCCGGCAAGCCCTTCCCCTCACCCACGGCGGCAGTGAAAAACAACGCAAAAACAGGAGCAACCCACGAATCGGCCGCACCTTTTTTTTCACCTTGACAGCGCCCCCTCCCCCCTCTATGATGTAAGATCAAAATGAACCATCATTCATAATAACGTTACAGCACCTTCAATCCCTTTTCCCGTATTCATCAATCCCAACAACCCTTGTGAGTCAGTGCTGAGCAGATGAGAACCTCCGACAAGCATCAAAAAATTATCCAGGCCGCGATCAAGGTCTTTGCCCGCAAGGGGTTCTTCAGCGCCAGAATATCCGATATCGCCAAGGAAGCCAAGGTTGCGGACGGCACCATCTATCTCTATTTCAACAACAAATACGACATCCTGATTTCCATCTTCGAAGAGGAAATCGGCAAGATCATCCTGCAGGTCAAGCTCGCCATCGAGGAAGAAACCGACCCCAGACGGATGCTTGAGGTTTTTGCCCTGCATCATTTAAAACTGGTGGAAGAGAAAAGGGATCTTGCCGAGGTGTTGCAGATGGAACTACGGCAGAGCAACAAATTCATGAAGGAATATCGGAACACCAGATTCATCGAGTACGTGGATATCATCTCCACCATCATCCATCTGGGCCAGGAACAAAATATTTTCCGGAAAGAACTGCTGCCGGGGGTCGCCAAGCGCGCCTTTTTCGGCGCCCTTGACGAGATGAGCAGATTGTGGGTCCTGGCGCCGGAAACCGGCTATACCATTGAGGAAACGGCCAAGGAAATCAGCAACATCTTCCTGTTCGGCGCCTGCCGCCAGTCAATGGCCGAATAAGCAGGTGCCCGTTACGCTTACTCCGCGGCCGGCGGATTGATCTCGATAATTTCAAGCTCACGCACCCGGCCCGGGGTCTGCACCCGCACCTCATCACCGACCACCTTGCCGATCATCGCCCGCCCAAGCGGCGACAGCACCGAGATACTGCCCTCCTTGACATCGGCCTCATCCGGCCCCAAAAGCTGATACCGCAGCTCTTCCTCCGTATCCAGATCCATCAGGCTCACCACCGTCCCGAAGACAACCCGCTCACAGGAAACCTGCGAACAATCGATGACCTCGGCCCGACCGAGCTTATCCTTCAACTCCATGATCCGGCCCTCGATATGCCCCTGCCGCTCCTTGGCGGCATGATATTCGGCGTTCTCCTTCAAGTCGCCATGGGCCCGCGCCACCTCGATGGCCTTGATCACTTCCGGTCGCTCCTGCCGTTCAAGTCGCATCAACTCCTTACGCAACCGTTCATGCCCGTTGACGGACATGGGTACTCGCACAACCATTACAAACCCTCCACACACAAAAAAAATGCGGCCCACATCGGGCCGTTATCGTCAACTGTCACTGCGCCGCCAAATGCCTCCGCCGCCCGGCACAAGAGGCCGGTGCAAGATGCATGGCTGCATCATAACGAATCTCACCGGCAACCGCTACCATCTATAGACGAGAGAAAGAGAAATTTCCTTGCGTCGATAGAGATCGGAAGAGGTCAACGTCGCCGTCGCCTCCATCAGGAAATGCGACGACCATTCATACAGAATCCCCCCGCCGATGGTCTGGAACTGGCGGCCCAGCGAGTCATAATCAAGGGAATACTCAGCGGTATAATAGGTAGGCCCGCCCCGGTCAAGAATTTCCTCGGACAACTGTCGACGATAGGAAACAACGAAGCGGTTCAGCCAGTAGTTCATCGGCGTCCAATACGGGTGATCGGCGGCGGCAAAGCCGTCGGCAGTCAACGGGCCGGCGATGCGCCCCTCACGTGAATCCTTAAAATCGTACACATACCGCACCCGCAGGGAATGCGGCTCGGTAAGGAGAAGGTAGCTGCCCCAGAAATCATAGCCCCTGATCGCGTTGCCATCGGAAAGATCGACAAACGAACAATCACCGCCCACCTGCAGGCGGGGAAGCAGATCGAGGGAGACGCCGCCCTTGAAGGTTTCCCGCCGCACGTTCCGGGTCACACTGGCCAGGGTGTCGGTAACCAGATCGCGGTCAAAAGAAAGATCGGCCCGCACCTTGTCACCGATCTTGCCGGTCAAGCCGCCCTGCAGCAAGCCTGTTTGCGCGACACTGTCCTCCGCCGGCGACTCGGCGCCCACCCCGAAACGGCCGGACAACCATGGGGTCAGGAGCGCGGTGTAGGAGAGCAGCCCCCGGTTGGCCCGCATCTTGGCGGAGCCGGCCATGGAGCGGTACTGGCGCCGCGACAAAGCGATATCCAGTTCGTGGCCGCTCAGGCCGAAAGGCCGGTAACGCGTTGCGGCCTCCTGCCAGTCGCGGCGCATATCCTTGTAACCATCCCGGCCGTCTTCCTCAAGATATCCCAACGAAACCGAGGTCAACGGCCGCAGCTTTAAACCGTTGCGCTGTCGCGCCTCATTAAGGCCAGGGAAATCGATTCGCCGCGCCGCCATCCGCTCGTAGATGCCGGCCTCTTCGCCAAGCTGTCCCAAGCGGCTGTAGACCCCGGCAAGATCATAGAGCAGGGAGGGGCTATCCGGCTCCTCCCGCAAGGCGACCTGATACTGTTGCACCGCATAGAAAAACTCCTTGCGCTGCACGGCACGCCTGGCCGCATACTCGGGATAAAACCGCTTTTGCCAACGGTAAAGCGCATAATAACGGGCGGCGATCCCCCCCAAGCGCTGTTGCACCGGGTCCTTCACCAGGGTGGCAACGTGCGCCGGCGACATCAGGGTATCGATAAAACCGGCAGGCTCTTCGCCATGCAGGGTAACAATCTGCCAGATGCTCGGTGGCTCAACCAATGGCGGGCAGGCAATCCCCTGCTCCCGGATCTCGCCATCCATCCGGTCGGCCGCCGACGGGGTCAAAAATGCCTCATACACCTTGACCGCCTCCACCCGCCGCTCAAGCGCCCACAAGGCCCTGGCCTTCAGCAGCAACGCCTCCGGACGCGCGCCCGGCGTCACCGGCAACCGCTCCGCACAGGCAAGGGCTTCGGCAAAACGACCGCCGTCAAAGAGCAACTGCAGCAGCACCACCGCTGCACCGCTCTCCCCGTGCGAGTGGTCCAGCAACCCCACCAAAACGGCCTCGGCCGCATCGTCCTGCCCGGCCGCCCGGTATGCCGCGGCCACCAGCAGAAGGGCTCGCGGAGAATCCGGCAACCGTTTCCTGATCAGCTGCGCAACCTTGCCCAAGGCGTCGACCATTCCCCGGCGCCGGTACAGATCGGCAAGGCGCAGCAATCCCTCATCCTGCGCATCCGCCTCGGAGAGTGCCGCCTGGTAAAACTGGTCGGCATCTTTCGGCCGCTCAAGGTGCTGATACAGATCCTGTCGCAAGACTTGCGCGCCAAGCCCGGACACCTGTGCCACCGGCATGCCTTCCAATTGCCGCAGGGCCGAGATCTGGTCACCGGAGGCCAGCAGAAAATCGACGAGGGCCAAGCCGATCTCTCCTCTCATCGCCACGGCGGCGGCATCGCGCGAAGACGCCACCGTCGTCAACAAACGGCGACAGTTACGGATGGCAAGCCCGTACTCACCCTTGGCGGCCAGCAACCGGGCATAGATGAACTGCGCACGCCAAGACTGCACGGCCCCCGTGCCCAGCGCGGCAAAACGCTGCTGCCAGATCTCGGCGTCTTCAACCTTGCCGGCACGAAGCGCCAGATCGAAGAGGCTGAGCAAAAACGGCCCCGCATCGCCGCCGAGCGCCAGTGCACGCCGCAACGCCTGCTCCGCCTCATAGAACAGCCCCATCTCCAGGTAAATATCGCTCAAACCCAACAAGGCCTGCCGCGCAATCGGGGCATCACCGCCCGCCAACGCCTCATATTCGGCTCCGGCGCGATCCCACCAGCCACCGCCGGCAAAAGCGGCGGCAATCATCAGGCGATATCGTTCCGGACCGATCGCCGTGGAGGGGGAGCCGGCGTCGGCAAACCGCACCACCGCATCGAACCGGCCGCGAACGCCTAACTTGCGCAGATCCGCCGCCATGGCGAATACGGCATCCGGATCGACGCCGCCCAGAGAGAAGTAACGGTGATACGCGGCCACTGCGTCCTCAAGACGGTCGGCGGCCTCATACAGCCGCGCCGCCTGCTTCACCCGACCGGTGTCCGGCAGTGCCTGCCCGGCCAGGAAACGGTCGAGACGGACCGCCGCCGCGGCCTGTTCCCCTTGCCTGGCGTAGATGTTCACCAGCAGTTCAAGGGCAGCGAGATCATCCGGGACCGCCGCCACATAGCGATCGAGATAGGTCAAGGCCTCCTTGCCGCGCGAGATCACCACCAGCGCCTTGCCGATCCGCAACCAGAGCGAGGTATCGCTAGGTGCAAGGCGGTTCAGCACCAGCAGATGCTTCAGTGCCTCGCCGAAACGGCTGCCCTGCTCGTGAAAAGCCGCCAGCCGCTGATGCCCTTCGAGATGATTCGGCATGCGCTCAACCAACCGCTGCCAGTAGGTCGCCGCCAGGTTCTGCTGCCCGAGTTTATCATGTACCCGCGCGGCGCGGAGGAGGAGTTCGGAGCTTGCGTCGGCAGCAGTCGCCAAGGCGACCAGTTGCGGCCGGGCGATCTCGTACTCGCCCAAGCGGTACGCCAGATCGGCCAAAGCCTGTCGCCGCCGATTATCGTCCGGCGACTGCCGGTAGGCACGTTCGAGATACGGCAGGGCCTCCGCCTGCCGATCCAGAACCAGCAAGGCAGCGGCCATGCCCTCGACGGCCGCCGCCTCGCCGGGGGATTTTTCCAGCACCCTGGCAAAAAGCTCCACCGCCCGCCCCCAGTGTTTTTGCGCCACCATGACCTGCGCGAGGGCGTTGAGGTATTCGATGCGGTCGGGACTGCCGTCGAGCAAACGCTCAAGCAAAACCACGGCCTTCGGCCAAGCCTGCATCCGGATATAGGTCCTGGCCAACTCCCAGCGGGCCTCGTCAAGACCCGGCCGTTGCGCCAGCAGCGCCTCATAAACGGCGGCGGCGGCCGGATAATCTCCGGCCAGCACCATCCGCCGCGCCGTATCCCACGCCCGCTTCCATTCCGGCACATCCTTCTGCAACTGCTCCACCTGCCGGGGAGGGACGATGGCCCCCGGCTCCGACGCGGCAAGACAGTCACCGCCGCCCAGCCAAGCCAGAACGAACCACAACGCAGCAACCATCGCCGGGAACATGCGCCGGTCCGAATCCGCCACAGGCGAGACAGAGTCCCCCCGGCGCCTATATGCAAACAGAACAGTCATGCATTCTCTTGTAGCATAAAAAACAAAACACGCACAGCGCCAATGCCGACGCGGTGCGTGTCAAGAAAATCATCAAGCCGGCAAGGCGGCGCTTGGACCGCTCATCAGCCGAAATAGGCAGCGATCCTGTCCACCACCCGGGCGAGCATCTCTTCGGTTAACTCGGGATAGATCGGCAAGGCCAGGGTTTCAGCAGCCGCCTTTTCCGTTTCCGGCAGACAGACATCCTCATAACCGAGCCCGGCCATGCATTGCTGACGATGCAGCGGCACCGGATAATAAATGGCCGCGCCAACCCCTTCCTGCTGGAGGAAACGAATCACCCCGTCCCGATCATCGACCCGGATCACGAACTGGTTGTAGATATGATATTCCGGATTCCCCGAGGTTTCCGCCGCCGCCTCGCGATACACCGCTTCAGGCAGCCTGACCTTGCCGGAAGCGAGCAGGCCCGCCTCGCCGAACAATCTCTGGTAAACGGCCGCGTTGGCACGCCGGCCCTGATGCCAGGCCGGCAGATGCGGCAGCTTCACGTTCAATACCGTTGCCTGCAGCGGATCAAGGCGGAAGTTGCCGCCGATCACATGATGCTCATACCGCCCCGCATCGCCATGCACGCGGATGATCCGCATCTTCTCGCACAATGCCTCTTCGCGGGAGACGATCATCCCGCCATCGCCGATCCCGCCAAGGTTTTTACTGGGGAAGAAGGAAAAACAACCCGCCGCACCCATGGCCCCGGCCTTCCGCCACACGGTCTTGCCGTTTTCCACCATCGGATAATCGGCACCGATGGCCTGCGCCGCATCCTCCAGCACCGGGATGCCGTACCTTTCGGCAAGCGGCAGGATCCGGCCCATATCCGCGCACTGCCCGTAGAGATGCACCGGCAGAATCACCTTGATCCTGGCCGTCCGGGCCGGGTCTTCAGCCAGTGCCGCCGCCATCTTGTCGGGATCGATGTTGTAGGTGACCGGGTCGATATCAACAAAGAGCGGCCGTGCACCAAGCCGCAGGATGCTGCCGACGGTGGCGAAGAAGGTATAGGAGGTGGTGAGCACCAAGTCCCCGGGCCCTACCCCCATGGCCATCAGCGCCACCAGGAGGGCGTCGGTGCCGCTGGAAACCCCCAGGGCATAAGGAACGCGACAGTAGGTGGCGATATTTTGCTCCAATTCCGCCACCTTGGGACCCATAATATAGGTGGTGGAATCGATGACCTCGGTCACCTCCCGGAGAATCTCTTCCCGCAGCGGCGCCAATTGGGCTTTCAAATCAAGTAAGGGGACTTGCATTCGTGACCTTCCCTGCAATTTTTTATTTGTTCACCAAGGTGAAACGAAAGGCTTTCAGAAAACGACGCCGGCCGGAACCGGCAAGGCCCTACGTCCGCCACTGATCCAGTGTTTCAACGAGAAAGTCCTTGATATCGGGCATTTCCGCTTCGATAAACTCCTTCATTTTTTTCAGCAGATTGACCTCGATCTGGCGCACCCGCTCCCGTGAGATATGGAAGCGGTCGGCGATATCCTGCAGGGTCAGTGGCTCGTCGGTCAACAATCGGCCGGTCAGAATCGCCACCTCCTTTTCGTTCATCACCGCGCTCATCTTGAGGAGGAGGTCGGCAATCCGCTCCTTGATCTCGCTGTCGGCGACATTATCCTCCACGGAAGCGCACCGGTCGGGAAGAAAATTTTTCTGCTCGTCGCTTGAATCCTCGCGCACCGGGCTTTCCAGGGAGACATCCCAGCCGTCCATGCGCTGGGTCATCTCGATGACCTCGCTCTCCTTGACGTTGAGCCGCTCCGCGAGCAGCTTCACCTCGGGCTTGAACCCCTGCGACTCAAGGAGCTTCTTCTCCTTGTTGAGGCTGAAGAAGAGTTTGCGCTGCGCCTGGGTGGTGCCGATCTTCACCAATCGCCAGTTATCCATGATGTATTTAAGGATGTAGGCCCTGATCCAGTAGGCCGCGTAGTAGGAAAACTTCACGCCGCGATAGGGATCGAATTTCTTCACCGCCTGCACCAGGCCGACATTGCCCTCCTGGATCAGATCGAGAAAGTTCTGCATCCAGTATTTCTGGAAATCCATCGCCACCTTGACCACCAGCCGCAGATTGGCGGTAACCAGCTGGTAGGCCGCCTGCTGATCGCCGGTTTCCTTGAACCGCCGCGCCAGTTCTTCGGTTTCCTCCCTGGTGAGCAGCGGATACTGACTGATTTCATGGAGGTAGCGCTGCAGTCCGGCCTGGGTGACGGCGGGCAGGTGCTTGTCCTCCGGCATGCTCACCAGTGGCTGATGCCCGACCATATCCTCGTCGGCCAGGTCGATATCAATAATTTCCGGTTCGTTTTTATCTTCCATACCTAGAAGCCTTGCAAGCCTGTTCCGCCGCGCCTGAATCTCGTGGTGCGGCAAAGAACCGCCGGCAATTTTTTTAACCGCTAAAACGGGAAGCTGACATTATTAATATAACTTCCACAAAGGTCAATCTCTTTCAAAACCAGCCCGGAACTTCAGGCCGGCCGCCAAGGTGGGCGGCTACTCGGCTACAACGTCCACACCGTCTCGGGTGCAAAATATAATTTACGCACATCCTGCAATCGCAAACATTTAAGTGTGTAAATGATAACTTTAATTAATAAATTTATTGCCAAACCACTTCGCCTGGTGATAAAAAAATATCTCCGACAGGGAATGCGTAAACATACGCAACCCACTCTTGGAGACGGCACCAACCAAACAGTCTGTTTGATTCAACCAACCATCCAGCGAGGTACAATCAAGATGAACAGAACAGTTTCAATCATCGGGGCACTCTGCGCGGCCATCATTCTCAACATAGGGTTCGTTGGCAACGCCCACGCGGATCTGAAAATCGGTGTGCTCGCCAAACGCGGCGCCCCTGAGGCCATGAAAAAATGGGGTGCCACCGGTGCCTACCTGAGCGCCAAGATGGGCGAGCAGGTCGCCATTATCCCGCTCAAATTCACCGACATCGAACCGGCGGTGGTTAACAAACAGATCGATTTCATGCTGGCCAACTCCGCCTTTTACGTGGAGATGGAAAAAAAGCATAAGGTACGCGCCATCGCCACCATGATCAACTCCAATAAGGGTACCGCCCTCAAGGAATTCGGCGGCGTCATCTTCGTCCGCGCCGACAGCCCGATCCAGACCCTGGCCGACATCAAGGGTAAAAAATTCATGTGTGTGCAGCGCTCATCCTTCGGCGGCGCCCACATGGCGCAACATCTCCTGCTGGAAAACGGCATCGATGTCACCAAGGATACCGCAGCCTACATCGAAGGCGGCAAGCACGACAACGTTGTCCTGGCGGTAAAAAACGGTTCCGTTGACGTGGGCACCGTGCGCAGCGACACCCTGGAGCGGATGCAGGACGAGGGCAAAATCAAGATGAGTGATTTCCGGGTCCTCAATCAGGTCAAAGACTCCTTCCCCTTTGCCCACAGCACCCGTCTCTACCCTGAGTGGCCGATGGCTGCCCTCGCCAGCACCGACAAGGGCAAGGCTGACAAATTGGCGGCGGCGCTGACCGCCATGGGCAAGGATGATCCGGCCGCACAGGCATCCAAGGTTGTAGGCTGGAGCGCTCCTGCCGATTACTCCCCGGTTACGAAGTGCCTGCGGGCCATCAAATACGGCGTTTTTGCTGGAGAGTGAGAATGTTACAACATCACGGCATTACCGCGAAATTCATCTCCCTGGTCTCGCTCCTGACCCTGCTGCTGATAGCCGGGCTGGTGACACAGATCAGCATCATCGCCCGTAACGCCCAACTTGATCAGGCCGACTCTTTTGTCGGCCTGATCAAGGCTGAACAGGCGCAGGAAGAGACGCTGCTGCAAAGCGACCTCAAACGCAAGGGAGAATCCCTTGGCGCACTGATGGCCAACGCCGCGGCAGGGCTGATTGTCGGCTACGACTTTGCATCGCTTGAAAAATTGGTACAGAGCGCAGTCGCCGATCCGGATGTGATCGCGGTGGTTTTTTACGGCAAGGACGGCACCCCCCTCACCCAGAAACCTGAAAATATCGGTAATGCGGAAACCCTTACCCAGGATATTCAGTTTGAAGGGGAATCCATCGGTCGAGTGGAAATCAGCCTCAGCCTTGCCTCGGTGCAGGAGAACATCGCCGGCATCACCAAGCGTATCCAGGACGTACTCGACAAAAATCGCCTGGACATGGAAGCATCAAACCGCCATACCATCCTCGTTTCGATACTTGCAACGGTGGGGGGGGTGCTGCTGCTCTGCCTGGTGATCTATTTCAGCCTTGCCAAGTTGATCGTCAAGCCGGTCAACTGCATCATCCTCGGCCTCAACAAGGGCAGCATGGAGATGGTAACCGCCTCGGCACAGATTTCGGCGGTCAGCAACCAACTGTCGGATGGTGTCGCCCAGGAGGCGGCTTCCATTGAGGAAACCTCCGCCTCCCTGGAGGAGATTTCCACCATGACCCGCCAGAACGCCGAAAACGCTTCCCAGGCGGACAACATCATCAAGGACGCCAATCAGGTGGTAGGGGTGGCCAACCAGACCATGACCGAACTGACCGGCTCCATGGTGGAAATCACCCAAGCCAGCGAAAAAACTTCTAAAATAATCAAAACCATTGACGAAATCGCCTTCCAGACCAATCTGCTGGCCTTGAACGCGGCCGTGGAAGCAGCCCGGGCCGGCGAGGCCGGTGCCGGTTTCGCGGTGGTGGCCGATGAGGTCCGTAATCTGGCCATGCGGGCGGCCGAAGCAGCCAAGGACACTGCTATACTCATCGAGGGCACGGTCACCAAGGTGCAGAGCGGTTCGAATCTGGTCAACAAAACCAGTGAAGCCTTCACCGAGGTCGCCGATCGTACCGCCAAGGCGGGCAGCATTGTTGCCGAAATCACCGTCGCCTCCCAGGAACAATCCCAAGGCATTGCCCAGGTTAACCGGGCCATGGGCGACATCGACAAGGTAACCCAGCACACGGCCATGAATGCCGAGGAAGCCGCCGACGCCGCCAAGAAGATGAACGACCAGGCCAAGGATATCGAAAAACTGGTTGAACAACTGGTGCTGCTGGTCAACGGCAGCAAGGGCCAGACCACCGGCGGCAAGATCTCCTACGCCGGGATTCCCAAGGATACCGACTGTCGCTTCCGGGCGGCGGTCGGCAAACTGACCGGCAAAACAGCAGATGCGGCCCCGGCAGCGCCACGTACACTGGCACCGCCTGCCCCACCAAAGAAAGACGCACCCAAAGCCGCCCCCACCAAGGCGGCTGCCCCCAAAGATGTAATCCCCTTTGACGAGGAAGAATTTCAGGATTTCTGACCACCGGGGACAGCTCGGCAAAAACACAAAAGGCGGGCAGCGTCATCGACGCTGCCCGCCTTTTGTGTTTCACCGCCTGCCTTGGCTCAGGGCATGCGGCGCAGCAATGATCCTATTTTCTCAAGCAGCAGGGCTGGCTCCACCGGTTTTTCAAGGAAACCCGCCACCGGCAGAAAATCGCGGCTGATATCCTTGTCGCTGAAGCTGAAACCGAGGTTGCTCAACCGGTTGACCGCCGAGAGCATCAGCACCGGGATATGCCCGACCGCCGCATCCCCGGCCAACAGCCTGGCCGCCTTGAAGCCGGCCTGGTCGTCGCCCGGGAAGATGACGTCGAGGATGATCAGGTCGGGGTGCAGCTCCTTCACCGTCGCCAGCAAGTTCTCCGTGGACAGCCGCGCCGCAACCTGATGCCCGTT
>Ga0224510_10000694_pt1 | contig 24597 bp, 14 predicted proteins | sample SF_May12_sed_USG_FD_170161 | JGI IMG/M metagenome (GOLD analysis project Ga0224510, IMG submission 170161) | Sediment microbial communities from San Francisco Bay, California, United States - SF_May12_sed_USGS_4_1 | ecosystem: Environmental > Aquatic > Marine > Sediment | place: USA: California... | reverse complement strand
CACCAACACGCGCGGGTGCTGAACGTTTTCGGCGACGGTATGTCTCGTCACCAGTTGCGGGACGATGGAGCCGGCGTGCTCGGTTTTCCGTTCTTGATTATCCGGCAGACCGAGAACGGTGCGGAGACATCCTCGTAATTCGTCGTGACGAACTGGTTTGGGGAGGTAGCCCATTGCGCCGGACGAGCGGGCCTGTTCCGCATGACCGCGCTGGAGGATCGACGTCATGACCACCAGACGAGTCTGAAACCCCTCAGGACGGTTGTTGAGCTCGCGTGCGAGCTGCAAGCCGTCTTTCCCGGGCATAATGACGTCCAAAATGGCGAGATCGTAGGGTGTCCCTTTCTGGTTGGCCTCTGTGATACGCCGCCATGCCGACTCAGCATCTTCGGCCAGGTCGTCCACCATTCCCCATCCGGAAACCAAATGGTGGAGAATCATCCGGTTCGATTCATTGTCGTCAACAATCAGGACCCGTTTCCCGGTGAGCTCCCCGGAGGGCAGAATGGCACGGAGAGAACCAATCTGCTTCTGGAAACGCGCCGTACACCAGAAGGTGCTGCCCTGCCCTTCAATGCTGCGTACTCCAATCCGACCCCCCATCAACTCCACCAACTGTTTGGAAATCGACAGACCCAGGCCGGTCCCTCCGTATTTTCTTGTCGTTGAGTTATCGGCTTGAACGAAAGGGCGAAAGAGTTTGTCAATCGTCGTGGAGCTCATGCCGATTCCACTGTCCGTGACTTCGAATCGGATCTCCACGGTATCCGCCGAGTCCTGCTCTAGATAGGCTTGGAGGGTCACTTCTCCTTTGCCCGTAAACTTCACGGCGTTAGCCACCAGATTGGTGAGGATTTGGCGTAGGCGCCCTGGGTCTCCTTTGAGCCCTGTCGGAACGGCCGCGTGTACCAGTCCCGTGAGTTCGATCCCCTTGGTCTCGGCTCGCTCGGCAAACTGAGCCAAGACCTGTTCCACGGTGGTTCGCAGATTAAAATCCAGGCACTCCAACTCCAGTTTCCCGGCTTCGATTTTGCTGCACTCGAGTACATCATTGATCAACTGTAAGAGTGCTTCGCCGCACTGCCGAATGGTTTCAGCGTACGAGAGCTGTTCAGGCGTCAGCGGAGTCTCCATCAGCAGGCTCGTCATGCCGATCACACCGTTCATGGGCGTACGCAATTCATGACTGACTGTCGCCAAGAATGCGGACTTCACGCGTGCGGACTCGGTCGCCTTATCAAGCGCCTGATCGAGGCGTTGGTTGCTCTCCTGCAGTTGGGTGGCTGTTTGTTGGAGTGTCTGTTGCGCCTGATAGATAGTCGTCATGTCTGTCGCGTACCCTCGGACGACTCCGTGAGAAAGGACCGGGCAAAAGGTCCATGAAAAACTGGCCTTGGGAAGTATGACGTCTTCCCCCTGGAGGATTTGGCCGGTGGAGAGGCAGCGGTAGATGATGGTGGTGAGCTGAGCGGGTGCCACACTGGGAAAGCCCTCGAGGCTATAGCCGAATCGAGAGAGCAACGCAATCATGGCTGGATTGGCGTATAAGAGGCTTCCATGTCGGTCCAATTCAATCATGGGTGAGGGACTTTCATGCGCAATGGCGGCAAGCCGATCGCGCTCGTGCTTGATCTCCATCTCCTGAGACAAGTCCCGGATACAGATCATCAGTACCGTGGCATTGCCGACCATGTTGGGGGTGCACGTCCATTCCACTGGAATCACGGTACCCGTCCGTTTCATCTGGAGGTGTTGTCTCGAGGCAATTGGATGACCGCTTCGTAAGACTCTGGTCAGTTGTGCCGTGATCAAGTCCGCATCGGACGACGTGAGCGTCGACCAGAAGGCTGGAAATGATTGTTTCATGGGGAGCCGTGATCGTGGTCCGAGGAACCGGCGTCCTTCCCGGTTGACCGCGAGGATCGTGAGGTCGGTGTGAAGGATCATGGCGCCAATCGGCAAGCCCTCGAGCAAGCCCGCGACGTTTGGAACGTGCCACGAGGCGGCTGCCGTTCGACGGCGGGAGGGTCTACGCGTTCTCTGGGATCGGTGCATTACGCGGCTCGCAAGTCAGGGTTGTCCAGGTGGATGCCGATGTTGACTCGTTCATGAGTTGGGTCGAGCACACGCAAGACGGACCGTACCGTGTGGTCCTCAGATGGTACGGAGAGATCGACCTCAATCGGTGTGGGGTAAGCGCCTCCTTGCCGGTCGGTGGTGACTTTGACGAGTGGTTTAAGCCGTTGTTGAGGGTTGACTCCAACGACCACCGCTTGTTCTCCGGTATTCAGTCTGACCAAACTTCCGACAGGATAGACGCCGATACTTCGGATCATCAGTTCCACGAGAGACTTCTCGAATTGGCCGCGCTCTCCGGCCAGGAACAGTTGTCGGACGGCATCATGGGGCATCATGGAGGGACGTGTGCCACGTCGGCTGACCATGCCGTCATAAAAGTCGACGATGCCGACGATTTGGGCAAGCGGCAAAATGTGGTCGCTTCGAAGGCCGGCTGGGTATCCGCTTCCGTTACTTCTCTCATGATGCTCGCTGATGATACGCAAGACCTCCACCGGCATTCCAGGTCGTTCCGCGAGTACGGCGATTCCCAGTTTGCAGTGCTGCTCCAGGAGGGTCTTGTCCTGTCCGATGCAGCCCTCTCGCTTGCGCACCAAATTGCGGGGTAGTCGCACATATCCGGTGTCATGCAGTAACGCTCCCATTCCAACCAATTCCTGCGCCGATTGATCCAATCCGTTCTCAAGAGCCACAATGAGCGACAGGATGCAGGTATCAAGGGCATGGGTCGTCAGTGAGCGATCAAACTGCTTGATTTTTTGGATGGCCAGTTGGGTGACCATCGCGGCGTGATCGCTGAGCACGTGGTCCAGGACGGTCGACACAATCGCTTTCGTGGCTTCGGGTGACGGAGGAATCCCGCGTTCAAGATCAGTGAAAATACGCTCTACGGCTTCCTGAGCCTGGGCATAGATGGCTGAGGGGAGTGGAGTGGCGTCGTGCGCAGCCGCTCCACCTGACGCGCTTGTGGCAGCAGAGGAGCCTGATTCAACAGGGGGCGGCTGTGGGGGGGCGCAGGGTTCTTGACCTTCCTGACTGGCCTGGGCAGGAGCCATTTGAACGTCAAGCCCCTTGCTGGTGTCGATCGTCACCATCCGGATCCCTTGGCGCTTCATGGTTTGAACGGTATCCAGGTCTTTGATGGCAAACTTATGTGAAAGAAATGGGGTGCGGTACCAAGGGATGTCCATTTCAACGAGATACATACCGGGGATGAGCTGGGTGATCGGAATACGTTTGATGGCCATAGATCTTGGACTCCAGGTCAGATACGCCGTCGAACGGACATTCACATTACAGGTGGTTCGCGTGCGTTATCGGCGAACAAGGCGTCGAACTTGATCGGTGCGTGCACGACCTTGCGTGTTGCACGGCATTCTTCATCAATGCGTTCCATCTTGGATCCTTGCTGCTCAAGAAAAGTTCCCGATGAGCCGATAGAGCTCATCAGAGTCGGTTTGTAGCGACCGCGTAATGAGGGAGGATCACGATGAACGATTCAGTCGAGGCAGCTCCCTCTCCGGCATCATTCTTATCGGTGGGACTGGCCATCAAACTCTCTCTGACGCTCGACGGGCAGAAGGTGATGTACGGCTCAACGTTGCTGGGGTGGAAAGATCATGCCTGGCTCGTTTGTGAATGGCCGCTGCCGCTCAGTCCTGACCAGCGAGTCGAGCATGGGACGCCGTGCACCGTGAGTTATCTTCATGACGGCAAACTGGTCGGATATCGCAGTGAGATTCGCGATCTGATTACGTCGCCGGTGCCGTTACTCTTCGTGGCCTACCCGAGGGCTGTGGAAGAAATGCATCTGCGCAAACATCTCCGGGTATCCGCTGACGAACCGATCCTTCTCATGCAAGCAGACACGACGAACCCATCCATGTCTGTGTTCCCCGGGAATAGCTATTTCGGTGGTCTACTGAAGGATCTCAGCGGAGGAGGATGTAGTGTGACATTGGTTCGAAGACCTGCGTGGTTGCGAACCGGATCGGCGCTTCGTCTGGAGTTTGAACTTCCCGGACTGGGGCACATTACCAACCTGACAGGTGTCGTGAAGAGCGTCGATGTACGCCATGGCAGCGAAACAATCGGGATCGAATTTCGGTTCGATGAAATGGAGTACATCGAGTATCGAGGCTGGGGGGGAACAGTCAGGAGTGCGATCGAACAGTGGGCGACACAGAAAATGATCTCGATCTCATCGTCGTGACAGCCAAGATTCTGTATCCTTCGTGAGGAATTGTTTTCCTGCCAGATCGGTAAATACTGCCGACTTCTTCATGGCCGCAGTCTAAAAGCCCCCATCTAGGCGTTATAGCCACGCATTCTGTCAGGCATGTGTTTTGAAATGTGTTTCCCCGCAGGCCTGATCTGGAAGAGGGGGCGCACGATGAATGGTCCACCGACGACGCACCAGGAATTGAATCCCCGATGGTGTTTAGCCTACGACACGATTGACCGTCACGACATTGATCGCCTGATCCAGTGGCTTTCTACATATCCTCGCCTAACCAAAGGGGCCATCACGGGGGATTTTGAGTCGCGTTGGTCAAGCTGGTTGGCCCGATCCCATTCCGTGTATTGCAATTCAGGCTCCTCGGCCAATCTCCTAATGTACTACGCGCTGCAGGCTTCAGGCCGGCTACGGAACAAGAAGGTCATTGTTCCTAGCGTGGGATGGATCACATCAATTGCGCCGGCCATCCAATTCGGTTTTGAGCCTGTTATGTGCGAAGCCGATTCTGAGACGTTCGGTCTCGACCTGGATCATCTCGAAGCACTCCTCAAGCGACATCACGCACAAACCGTCATGCTGGTCCAAGTTCTGGGCGTGCCTCACAAAATGCGGGAGCTGATGGCTCTGAAAGCTCGCTATGAGTTTGTGTTGCTGGAGGACGCCTGTGCGGCAATTGGCGCGACTTATGAGGGACGAAGAATCGGGTCATTCGGGGATATGGGGAGTTTCTCTTTTTATTTCGGTCATCAAATGTCGACGATCGAGGGCGGCATGGTCTCGACCAACGACAAAGAATTCAACGACCTGCTGCTCATGCTGAGGAGTCACGGGTGGAGCAAGGACTTGGACAGCACGACACATCAGGCGCTCGTGGCGCAGCACGGTATCGATGATTTCCATTCCCCCTTTGTCTTTTACGAGCCGGGGTTTAACCTTCGTTCGACGGATTTGAACGCCTTCATTGGGATTGGACAGCTGGAAAAGCTGGATTGGATGACGCAGCAGCGTCGGCAGAATCATGCCCGCTATCTGGCTCGATTGAGCGGGAGTTTCTACGTCCAACGTCCACCGGCCGGCAGTGATGTGGCCAGTATTTCGGTCGGGCTTTTGGCTGATTCTCGCCACCAACGTCAGCGCATTGTCCAAGCCCTGTCTCAGCACGGTGTAGAGACTCGCATCTTCTCGGCCGGCAATCTCGGCCTGCATCCTTTCTGGATAAACCGGTATGGAGCGGCCAGTTTTCCGGTCGCCGATCGGATTCACCATTGCGGGTTCTTTTTGCCGAATCATGCAGGGTTGACTGAAGAGGATATTGCGACCATTTCAACCATCGTGTTGGAGGCAGCGTGACAGGATCCTTACTCGTCACCGGAGGATCAGGGTTGTTGGGACAGGCTGTACGCCGGCTGAGACCCGATGCCCGCTTCTTGTCGAGTCGAGACGGTGATCTACGCGATCGGAGTGTTGCTGAGCAATTGATGCAAACCATCCGGCCCAGCCACATCCTGCATTTGGCGGGCGTGGTCGGGGGAGTCAAGGCCAATGCTGCCGACAATGCGCGATTCCTCGAAGACAATCTTCTGATCAACTCCGCGGTGTTGTCGGCCGCCCGTCGGCTGCACGTGCCGCATCTCACCACGATCTTGTCCAGTTGCGCGTTTCCGTTGTATGCGGATCGGCCGACCACCGAAACTGATTTGCAGAGCGCAGTGCCCTATGACGGGAATGCCGGCTATGCTCATGCGAAGCGTACGCTCGACTTGCAGGTCTGTCTGGCAGCCAAAGAAGCGGGACTCGCGTGGAACAGTCTCACGCCTGTGACGATGTATGGACCGCACGATTCCTTTAATCTTGAATCCGGACATGTCGTGGGCGCGCTGATCCGCAAATGCCATGATGCGCATACGCAGGGCACCCCCTTCACGGTGTGGGGCACCGGACAGGCCATTCGTCAATTCGTCTATGTGGACGATGTGGCACGCTTGGCTCTTCAAGCCTTGGCGGGTGACTGGGGGCCGAGCACGACGATCGTGACGCCGGATGAAGGGATCTCGATCGCGCACCTCGCCCGCACCATTGGCCGGGTCATGGACTATCCTGGTCCGATCATTTTCGATGCCACACAACCAGAAGGAGTGCCGGTGAAGCGCTTGCGGAGCGCCACGTTTGAAGAGCGGTTTCCCGGTGCCCAATTCACGAGTCTTCGCGACGGGCTTGCAGAGACCGTACGGTGGTTTCTTCGCCGAGAGGTAGGACCAGTCCGACATCAGCTTGAGCCATCGGTGTGCGGCCATTCCTAAGGAGCCAACACGAGTATGAAGACTTCTCGAGAACACGTCGTGATTACGGGTGGGGCGGGCTACATCGGATCCGTGCTCTCGCGCCACTTGCTCAATCGCGGGTATCAAGTCACGGTTGTCGACAATTTTCTCTACCGGCAGAGCAGTCTTCTAGATTGTTGCGGCGACGACACGTTCAGTGTAATTCGCGGCGACTGCCGGGATGAACGACTCATGACGGATGCGATACGCGAGGCCGACATCCTCATTCCCTTAGCGGCGTTGGTGGGTGCGCCTCTTTGCAATCGCGACCGCGTCGGTGCCCATACGATCAATTTCGAGGCGGTCCACATGTTGTGTAAGCTGTCTTCACAAGCACAGCGCATCGTGTTTCCTGTCACCAACAGCGGCTATGGAATTGGCCAACCTGGAATCCCATGCACCGAAGAGTCGCCGCTCCGTCCGATTAGTCTTTACGGCGAGACCAAGGTCAAAGCCGAGCGCGTTGTGCTTGACCGGGGCAATGCCATCACACTCCGGCTCGCGACGGTCTTCGGCGTTTCGCCCAGGATGCGGATGGATCTCCTTGTAAACGATTTTGTCTGGCGGGCGGTCCATGATCGTGCCGTCACGGTCTTTGAAGGTCACTGCAAGCGCAACTATATCCATATCCGCGACGTGGCCAAGGCGTTCCTCCATGCAATCGAGCATTTCGATAGCATGAAGGACCGTCCCTACAACATCGGTCTGGACGATGCCAACTTGTCCAAGCTGGAATTGTGCGCCGAAATCAAGCGGCATGTGCCGCACTTCGTCTATTCAGAGGCTCCGATCGGGGAAGATCCGGACAAGCGAGACTACATTGTCTCGAACGAACGGATACTCGCCACAGGCTTCACACCCGAGTGGTCGCTCGCACGTGGCATCCGTGAATTGGCCAAGTGCTACACCATCATCAGCGGAACCGGATACGGCAATGTGTAACGCTCGCACGGTCGCACGGAGAGGAGTGACACGATGATCATCAGTCGTACTCCGTTCCGCATCTCATTTTTCGGCGGGGGGACTGATTACCCTGTGTGGTTTAAAGAGCACGGCGGTGCCGTGCTGGCCACGACCATCGATAAGTATTGTTACCTCAGCTGCCGGTATTTACCGCCGTTTTTTGAACATAAGACTCGTATCGCCTATTCGCGAATCGAACAGACGAAGTCCAACGGCGACATAGAGCATCCGGCGGTGCGAGGTGTGTTGCAGTACTTGAATGTTGAGGAGGGGCTGGAAATTCATCACGATGGAGATCTTCCGGCGCGCACCGGTCTGGGATCGAGCTCCTCTTTTACCGTGGGATTGCTTCATTCGTTGTACGCACTGCGACATCGGATGCCAAGTAAAGATGAGCTCGCTCGGACCGCCATCCATATCGAGCAGGAAGTACTGCAGGAAGCAGTTGGGTGTCAGGATCAAGTCTTGGCCGCGCATGGTGGTTTCTGCCGGGTCAACTTCTTTCAAAATGGGGAAATCGGGTATACCCCGATCGTGATGGGGCCGGAGCGTCTCGCGCAGCTTCAAGATCACCTGCTGCTGTACTTTACTGGGTTCTCTCGGACCGCATCGGCGATTGCCCAGGAGCAAATTGCCCATACCAAACAGCGGCGTGTCGAGCTCTTTGCGATGTTGCAAATGGTGCAGGAGGGGGTCTCGGTGCTGGCCGGTGACAGGGACCTCTCGGAGTTCGGAGAGCTGTTGCACGAAGCGTGGATGGTGAAGAGAGGCCTCACCTCCAAGATCACGACCCCGATGATCGATGACATCTACGATGCGGCCAAACGGGCCGGTGCCATCGGTGGCAAGTTGTTGGGTGCCGGTGGGGGTGGGTTCATGCTGCTGTTTGCCAAGCCTGAGATGCATGCGCACATCAGAGCGGCGTTGCCGGGTCTGTTGCAGGTCCCGTTTCGGTTTGAAAAGCAGGGTACCCAGATCGTGTTCTATCAGCAGGAAGCGCCTATCTTGCAGGCGTTGGACTGTGGGCAAGACAACAAACAAGCGGCCCTTCATGTCGAGGCTGCGGTGGGCAAGGCGGCATGACCGGATTACATCCAAGAGATTGTGACGCATTGGTGCTCTGCGGGGGGCAGGGGAGGAGACTGCGATCGATTGTCAGTGATCGGCCCAAGCCCATGGTGATGATTGAAGGCCGGCCGTTTGTGGATCGCGTCGTGACCTACTGCGTGCGGCAGGGAGTGCGCCGGGTCATCCTGTGCACCGGGTATCTCGGGGACCAGTTCGCCGAATGGTATGCCGTCCATCCTCAGTCTTGTGATGTGCGATTGTCCTGTGAACCGGCTTCTCTGGGCACGGCCGGGGCGTTGAAACATGCTGCCTCGTTGATCCGCACCAATCCGTTCTTGGTACTCAACGGAGATTCGCTCTGTGAGATTGATCTGCCGACGTTGGTGTCACGCCACGTAGCGGGAGCGGGACTGATGACGCTGGCGCTTACTCCGGCTGATTCCAGAACAGATGCAGGATGTGTGACGGTGAATCACGAGGGGCGGTTGATCGCATTCTCGGAAAAGCAGTCCGGCAGTGAGGCCCGGTTCCACAATGCGGGGATGTATGTGTTGGACCAGTCCGTGCTGGATAGGATTCCATCGGGCCGACCCTGGTCGTTAGAGCATGACTTGATGCCGGATTTGCTGAATGAGGGAATCTATGGACAGGTTTTTGATGAGCCCCTGTACGACATCGGGACACCGGAGCGTCTAGAAGCATTTATCAAGCAGATTGAGGCCGGTGTAGGAGGCGGAGTGTGAGAGAGGGAGCACCAGTCCGTGGTGGAAGCGCCACGACGCAGTCATCGTTGCTGACAGGGTTGCCGTTTTCCACGCGAGGCGAACATCTCGTGGGACAGGAGATGTTCAAAGTGATGGAGCGTGCGCAGAAGCTTGAGCGGTTGGGGGAACGTGTGTATCACCTCGAGCTCGGCAACCCCCGAATGGCCCCCCCGCCTGAAATCGTGGAAGCGACGGTCAGGGCTATCACGGCAAAGCATGTCGGGTACGCGCCGATGGCCGGTCTGGTTGAATTGCGTGAGGCAGTGGCAGACCGGTACCGACACCGAACTGGTCATGAGTATGAAGCCAAGCATGTGGCCATCAGTCCTGCGAACTTGCTGATCAGTCAATTTCTTGATCTGACCTGCAACCCTGGAGACCGTCTTGCACTCTTTACTCCGGCGTTTCCATCGTATTGGGCTGCGGCGTCTCATATCGGGTTGGAGGTGGTCTCGGTACCCTTAGCCCCCGAGAACGGATTTCACCTGGGCGAGGTACAGATTGAAGAGGCCATCGCTGCCAGGCCGAAAGCGGTCATCGTGAATTCCGCCAACAATCCGACCGGGGCCGTCTACAGCAGATCAGCGCTGGAACTCCTGGCTCGGCGATGTGAGGAAGAGCGGATCTGGCTATTGAGTGATGAAACATACGCGGAACTGTCATTTGGACGGCCATTTTTCAGTCTGGCCTCTTGTCCGGCTCCGCAGGTGGTTGTCCTGTCGTCGTTTTCAAAGCTGTTTTCGATTCCCGGGTTCCGAACAGGCTCTGCGCTGGCCCACCCGGCCGTGATTGAGAAGCTGGCATTGTCGACCTCGACATTGATCTCGTGCCTGCCGTTGTTTACGCAACTTGGTTGTCTGGCCGGAATGTCCGTCATGGAGCCATATGTCGAGCAGGTCAGGAGCCACTGCAATCGGGTGACGGCGGCCTGTGCCGGGGCGATCAATCGGTCGAGTCTGCTCCGGTGCGCCTCGCCGGAATCCGGCTTCTATCTGTTTGTCGACATTAGCGAGACAGGTCTGGACGATATGACGTTCTGTAAACAGCTCCTGGAGGAACAACATACCGCGGCGACGCCTGGGCGAAGCTTTGGTCCGACGTGGGATACGGCCATCCGTATTGCCACCTGCGGTCAGGAATCAGACGTCATGGAAGGGGTGCGGCGCGTCATTGCGCTTGCACAAGAACTGCGAGGGCTCCGTGCCGCTGCGTAGCGACGTACTCTTTGTCACGCCCCCCAGCCGAGTGCTGGTGTATCAGGACTTGAGCCGCAATTTGGCCGCGATCGAGCCGCCCGTATGGGCAGGGCTAATGGCAACGTTCATGCGGGCTCGTGGGTACGATGCGATGATCCTCGATGCGGAGGCACAGGGATTCACCCATGCACAAACCGCTCAGGCCATCGCGCAGGCCGATCCCCGCTTGGTGGTGTTCGTCGTTTATGGGCAGCAGCCATCCGCCTCGACGCAATGTATGCCGGCTGGTCGGCAGGTTTGCGAAGAACTGCAAGTCCTGTCAGACGTTCCCACGCTGGTGATGGGTACACATCCGTCGGCCTTGCCCGGGCGGACGCTCCTGGAAGAGCCCTATACCTATGTGTGCCAGGGAGAAGGGCCGTACACCGTGCTGGGTCTTCTTCAGGTGCTGCGCGATGGAGTGGGATTGCTTCGGGACGTACCGGGGCTTTGGTATCGGGAACAGGGGCACGTTCGATCTAATCCCCCCGCCCTCCTGATTGCCGATCTCGACCGGGAGTTGCCGGGGCAGGGGTGGGAGCTGCTCGACATGAGTCGTTATCGTGCGCATAACTGGCATTGCTTCGACCATCTCGATGCGCGCAGTCCCTATGCCTCGCTGCAAACCAGCTTGGGATGCCCGTTCAAATGTTCTTTCTGTTGCATCAACGCGCCGTTTGACACGCCTATGCTCAGGACGTGGAGTCCCGACCATGTCATTGGTCTGATCGACCGCCTGGTATTGGACTACGGCGTCACCAACATCAAGATTCCCGACGAAATGTTTGTGCTGAACCGTCGGCATGTGCTGGGCATTTGCGACCGGATCATCGAGCGGGGCTACCGCCTCAATATTTGGGCCTATGCCCGTGTCGACACTGTGCAGGACCAGGTTCTCGAAAAACTCAAAGCGGCAGGATTCAACTGGCTGGGGCTAGGTATCGAGTCCGGGAGTCAGCATGTCCGGGACGGAGTGGAGAAAGGGAGGTTTGGAGACCGGGAGATCGTGGCGACGGTAAAGCGGATCCGATCACATGGCATATACGTCGCGGCCAATTACATTTTTGGGTTGCCCGACGATACGGCGGCCAGCATGCGGGCGACATTGGATTTGGCGCTGGAACTGAATACCGAGTGGGCCAATTTTTACTGCGCCATGGCCTATCCCGGATCGCCCTTGTACGGCATGGCGAAAGAGAAGGGGTGGCCGGTGCCTGATGATTCGGGGGGACCAGGGTGGATCGGGTATTCGCAGCATGCCTATGACACGCTTCCGTTGCCCACGGAGCAGTTGTCGGCCATCGACGTGCTGGACTTCCGCGACCGGGCCTTTCTGGAGTATTTCCAACATCCATCGTATCTCGCGCTGTTGCACCGAACCTTCGGCCCGCATGTGGCCGATCATGTCATGGAGATGTGTTCTCATCACGTCCGACGGCGCCATCACGATGCCGCGGCCATACCTGCGGTCTGACCAAGGCCGCGAAGGAGTCCTATGATTAAAGTGGCGGACTATATCATCAACAGCCTCGCAGAACGGGGCATCGACAAGATGTTCGTCGTCTATGGCGCGGCCAACGGCGATTTGATCGATGCGTTTACCAGGACAGCGAGTACAGGGTATGTGGCAGTCATGCATGAGCAGGCCGGAGGATTTGCTGCCGAGGGGTACGCGAAAGTGAAGGGGATCCCCGGTGTGGCGATCGCCACCAGCGGACCGGGCGGCATGAACTTGCTGACGGCGATGGGCAATTGTTTTTACGATTCCATTCCCTGTGTCTTTCTGACGGGGCAGATCAATTCCCGCTTCCTCCGGCCCGATCCGTCTATTCGGCAAATTGGGTTTCAAGAAACGGATATCGTCGCGATGGCGGCGCCGGTGACGAAGTACGCCAAGATGATCGTGAAAGCAGAAGATATTCGCTTTGAGCTGGAGAAGGCCCTGTGGCTCTGCCAGAGCGGGCGGCCAGGGCCGGTGCTGCTGGATATTCCGCTGGATGTGCAGAAAGCCAAGATCGATGCCAAGCAACTGATCGGATTCGAGCCACCAGCCGCAGCGAGCTTTGATCTGGCGGTTGTGGATGGACAGATTCAACAGTTGCTGACCGACCTGCGTTCAGCAGAACGTCCGGTCCTGCTCGTCGGAGGAGGTGTCCGGTTGGCCGATGCTCACGAGGAAGTGCGCGAACTGGGGCGCCGATTGAAGATTCCCTGCTTCCCGACATGGAATGCGCTCGATGTGATTTCCTCCGACTATGAGTTCTACGGTGGGCGTGTCGGGACCTATGGAGGTGCGGGGCGGAACTTCGGCATTCAGAACAGCGATCTGCTGCTTTCGATCGGAAGCCGGATCTCCGGACGTATCACGGGCGGCAATGTTCAGAGTTTCGCGAGGCAGGCGCGGAAGTATTTAGTCGAAATTGATCCGGCCATGGTGCAGCGGAAGTTTCAGCAAGTGCCCTTTGACGTCAATATTCTCTGCGACGCGAAGGTGTTTGCCCAGCGGATGCTGGCAGCACTCGACCGGTCGAAGAAGCCAGGTCCGGATTGGTCCACATGGACATCCAGGGTGATGGGATGGAAGCGGGCCTACGATCCCGTCAGGCCGGAGTTTTTCTCCCAGACCGACCGGGTCCATCCCTATGCCTTTATGCGCCGGCTGTCCGAAAAGATGGGCGCCACCGACGTGCTGGTGGGGGACTGCGGCGGGAACATCGTCGTGAGCAACCATGCGTTCGAGACGAAGTACGGACAGCGCAATCTGACGAACAACGGCAACTCGCCGATGGGGTTTTCATTCGCCGGCGCCATGGGAGCCTGGTTCGCGGATCCGTCCCGTCAGGTGGTCTGCACGATCGGCGACGGCGGTTTCAATATGAACCTGCAAGAGTTGCAGACCTTCCTGAACTATGGCGTGAAGGTCAAGACGTTCATTCTGAACAACCATATTTACGGAATCACCAAAGCCTACCAGGAGACCAACTTTGAGGGGCGCGCTGAGGCCTGCGGCCCGAAAGGATACCGGCCACCGGATTTTCTGAAATTGGTCGAGGCCTATGGCATCAAGACGGTGGCGATCGCCAACCATGCTGAGATGAATGCCAAGATCGACGAGGTGCTGCGATTCGATGGACCGGTGGTGTGTGATGTCGATATGCACGAGTATCACACCTATGAGCCCAGAATCTTTGGGTGGAAGACGCCGATCGAGGATATGTATCCCTACCTGCCGCGCGAGGAGTTCAGAAAGAACCTGTCCATCGAACCGGTAGAAGGGTGGGACAAACCGGAGATGCCGGATGTGATCCGTCCCAACAATGCCACCCCGCCATGAGAGGATCGAGATGATGGGTGCACAGCACACAGCGGATACCGTAGAAGCGGCGTATTACGAATACTGTCGGGAACGTGGGCGGCCCTATTTCGGTCGTCATATGTGGGCTTCTCAAGGTCTTCCGCTTCGCCACGTGGTGATGCAGGAGCTGGTTCGACTCGAGGCTCGTGGGGCGGGTGGGCGTCCGATCCATATTCTTGAAGTTGGGTCGTGGGCCGGTGGATCTGCGATCACCTGGGCTGAGGCCATCAAGCGATACGCGGGAGTGGGACAGGTGATCTGTGTGGATCCGTGGAAACCGTATTTCAACCCAAAGGATCGGCCGGATGCGCCGGTCTACCATTGCATGGCCGAGGCGTTAGCTCACGACACGGTCTACGATCTGTTCACCCACAACGTCGCCGCAGCAGGACATTCCGATGTCGTATTGGCGCTTCGAGGGCAGAGTACGACGGTGCTTCCAATGCTTCCACGAGAGTACTTCGATCTCGTCTTTGTCGACGGAGACCATTCGTACAATGCTGCCCGCTCGGATTTGACGGCCGCAACCGGACTGGTCCGGGAGGGAGGAATTTTGTGCGGTGACGATCTCGAGTTGCAACTTTCAGAGATCGACATGCCCTATGCGCAGACACAGTTGCATGCCGACTACATCCGTGATCCGCGATCCGGAAAGGAGTTCCACCCCGGAGTGACGCTCGCGGTCGGGGAATTGTTTGGGCCTGTGTCTTGTGTGGTGGGGTGTTGGGCGACCAGAAAAAGCGGTGGGCGGTGGCAGACTATCTCTATGTCGGTGATGATGCCTGCGGAGGAAAATGTTCCTCGGCACCTGAAGTCTCAAGATCCGGCTCAGGATCCTGCGTTTTGTACGTGGCTTGCGGCACGTCAGGCACCGAAGGCACGACCTGCGTCGAGCTTCCCCGCGAATGGATCTGTTGAAACGGAGACGTGCCACACTGCCGAGGGCGAGGTGCGCACATTTTTGGAGCGGTTGGTGGGGCTCTGTGAACAAGGAGCCTATCACGAGGCAATGGCGTATTACGATAGACACCGGAACACCGTTACGCAGGATCCGGTACTCATTGAATTTGATCGACTGGTGGGAACCTTGCGCCAGAAATTGGCGGCCTGAGAGATCGGAGCAGCAGGGAGAGCATGGCACAACCGAGGATCTTGCTGGTGCAATTGGAATTTGCAACCTGGACACAGGCAAAAGCCTGGTCTTACGTGGGGAATTTCGCCGTAGAGGACGGGCTCCGAGCCAACGGATGTGACTGTGTGACGCTTCCGGCGCTGTCCCATGTCTCGGATACCTCTCCACAGTCCTGGCTGTATCATGCCAAGACGCTTCTGGCCGGCCAGCGGTTCGACCAAGTCTGGATCTGGCTCGTCCACAACCGCTACTCGGAAGAGTTTTTGGAATGGGTGGCAGAGTTGGCCCCGGTGCGAGTCGGCCTCCTCATGGAGTCGTTGCGCTATAGCGAAGGCGACTACGGCCGTTGGCCTCATTTGAGAGAACGACTGGGGGTTGTGGAGCGTCAGGCGCGGTATATGACCCATGTGTTGGCGGCGGATGAGCGGGATGCCGAGCTGTTCAACGACGGAGGCCGGATCCGTGCCACGTTTTGGCCGGCTGCCGTGCCAGCTCGCTTTATCACGCCGGCCATGGAGTTGCCGGCTCATCGTGAATCGGCGTTTTATGGGGAGCTCTATGGGGAGCGAAGTGCGTGGTTGGCTCATCCCTGCCTGAAGGACCTTCTGGTGCGGCCTCCATCTGCGGAGGCGGGGACAGAACTACCTGGACTCTTCGACGCGTTGCATCAGTACGCGGCCGATCGGTTTCAGCGGGGATGGCAGCCTGATCCGCCAGCGCTGAGCGAGTATGTCGGTTTATGCCGCCGGTTACGTGAGAAGATTTTTGCCAATTGGCTTACCAGCTTACAACCGTGGAGCGCCATCGTCAATTTACCGAGTCTGTTTCAGGCCTATGCAGGGCGCGTCGTCGAGGCAATGGCGGCAGGACGTCCAGCGATTTCATGGGAGATTCCAGACCGCCCGATCACCAAAAGTTTGTTTCGGGATGGGCAGGAGATCTTGTTGTACTCCAGGGATCATCCATCGACCCTGGTGGACCATGTTGCTCGTGTTGCGGGTGATCCTGTCTATGCACAAGCACTTGCTGGATCGGCACGCCGGGAGTTGCTTCGGGCACATACGGCCGAATATCGGGCAGGGCAACTGCTTTCGTGGATTCAAACAGGACAAGCGCCAAGATATCAACGCGATGAGGATCATGCGGGAAGTGAAACGACCGATAGAGGAATGTCTATGCCTCATGATGCTCCAAAGACCCATCGACAGGATCCAGTGACCACAGGTGTATCGCCCGCGACCACCGTCTTTGTGCTGACTGTAGATGATCCGGCCTTTCCGACCTGTCTGGAGGCGTTGGAAAGGCAGAAGGGGGTGCCCTTCAAATTAGAAGTCATCCGTCACGTCAGCCCGTTCAGCGCGGCAGCCCAGAAGATGATCACGGACTGCGCGACCGAATTCTTTATCCAGGTGGATGAAGACATGATGCTGAACTACGATGCGGTGGTCACGATGGAAGCGGTCATGCGGCAGGCGCCGGATAACGTGGGGATGATCTGTTTCCATCTTTTCGACGAAGACCGTCAAATGACTATTCAGGGGGTCAAGATCTATCGCACTGTTTTCATGAAGGGCCTGGCGTTTCAGGACGTGAAGGCCAGTGAGATGGACGTGCTGGACCAGATGAAACAGCGTGGCATCGCCTGGGTTCTGCACCCCAATGTCATGGGCCGCCATGGCACTCACTACACACCGGAAACAATCTATCGTCGATACAAGACGATGTACGAGAAGGACATCCGGCAATGGAACGTTTTGACGAGCGATATTCGCCGCAAGGCGGAAGCCTATCGTGATACCGGTGATCCGCTCCAGCTCTTCGCGTTGTTGGGTGCGGTGCACGGTATCATCAATGCCCCGTCGGCGGCAGATCGTGAGAAGGACGCCCGCACCTATGATCTTGCCGAACTCGATGTGTTCAAGCGGCTGTTCCTTGAGCATGCGCCTCCGGTTCAATCATTTGTTGCAGGACGATCTGCGCAGCCGGTTGTTCCGCCGATTCCGTTCGACATGGTGCAGTGGAAACAGGCAGAGGGGGAACCGAAAAATCACGACAAAGGCGTATCCACGCTTCCCATCCCGTCCCGACGCAAACCTGTGCTGATTGTGACGCCCTATTTCTGGCCTTCCGTCGGTGGTGTGGAAATGGTGGCGGAGGATTTGGGGGTTGGCTTGACGGAAGCGGGATTTTCCATACAGGTCGCGTGCTACCGCCAGGCGGATCGAGCGTCGCGGGTGCATCGGGGCCTTGAGATCATCGAGGTATCTGGGCCTGAGGTCATGTGCAATGGGTTGCTGGCAGCCGGGAGCGAGGTGGCGGAATTGGTGGCGTCGGGCCGGTACGAGGCGGTGATTCTGCTCGGCTCCCCGATCAATCCCTTCTTTTACGCCATGCTGGAGATTCCGGATCTAAAGTCCCGACGTCTTTTCTTCCAACCAACGATCAACCAGGAGGGCTATGACTTTTTGCGTCATCGCCCGCACGTTCGGTCGCTTTTCAAGCAACTTACCGACAAGACCGTCGCGGTGATTGTCCTGGGCGAGCAGACACTCGATGCTCGCTACTGTCGGGAAGAGGGGATTCCGGTCACGATCATTCCGAATGGCACCAAGGCACTCGCGCCAACCGGAGATTTCCGGCAGCGGCACGGGATAGACACGACCACATTCATGTTACTTCAGGTCGCAAATTTGTATCGTGTCAAGAATCACCTGGGATTGCTCAACACCCTTACGCCGGTGCCGTCCGGGGCCAAGCTGGTGGTGATTGGCCATGAGACACATGAGACGGAGTATGTCGCCGAGGTGCGCGCGGCGCTTGCGGCCAGATCGGAGGTGTTATTTATCCCCGGCCTGGATCGGCAGGGGGTGGCCGAGGCGATGCAGGCGGCGGATCTGGTCCTGTTGTCCTCGGAGGGGGAAGTCTCCCCGCTGTGCCTGCTGGAAGCCATGAGTCTCCGGTGCCCATGGCTCGCGACTCCGGAGTGTGGGACTGCGACGGCGCAGGCCGGTGGGCTGGTGCTTCCGCTGGCGGAATTTCCGGAGGCCGTGCAGATATTAAGACGGCATCCGGACTTTCGATCCCGGTTGGGCCAGGCCGGATATGAACATTGGGCTATGTGCTTCCAGTGGGAGATGGTGCTGGCTGGCTGGACCGCTCTGTTGGAGACCGGCACGCTCGCCAAGCCGTTTGAGATGCCTCTCGCAGTGGCGCAGGAACGGAGCGCGCTTTGGGCTGCGTATGGACGGTTGAGGACGAATTGCGCCGCCGGATCACAGGACAGCATGCGGTTCCCTGCCGAAGCAGCAGTGGTGAAAACGACAGGAGGTTGTGGAAAACAGCAACCGACTGTGGGTGGCGCCATGATTCCATTACACGAGGGTTCGATGAATCAAGATCAATTCTACCTCAACCTCTTCGTCAACAGTCCCCATTGGTCTACGCCGGAACCCAACCCTGACGAAGCGGCTCGCTGGTCCAAGATCGCTGCGTTTCTTGAACACATCTTACGGCGTATGCGCAAGAATCGTCCAGACGCCTCGTTGCGGATCATCGAGATCGGATGCGGGCGCGGATGGCTGACCAACCTGGCCTCGGCATACGGCACGGTGGAAGGGGTCGAGCCGGTGGCCGGGGTTGTGGCGCACGCCAGAAAACTGTTCCCTCACTATCGATTCGAGACGGGAACGGCTGAGACTGTGCTCGCGCGACCTGATTTCCGTCCCTATGATGTCGTGCTGTGTTCCGAGGTCATCGAGCATGTGCCGCACGAGCAGAAACCGACCTTCTTGGAGGGGCTTCGGCAGCTGTTGACACCGGACGGCTATCTGATTCTCTCCACGCCGCGCGGAGAGATGTGGGAACGCTGGCAGACCATTGCGCCGCCCAACCAGCCGGTGGAGGCCTGGGTGACCGAACAACAATTGGAAGGCTATCTCATCGGGCAGGGATTCGTCCCTCTGGGCATCGAGCGGATTCATGTCGAAATTCCCACCCTGCGGTATATCCCGTCCGTGACGGCGCATGACTTGACGACACGCGAGTTGGTCCCGATTTATCAGGTATGGGTCTCGCAGCGGGCGTCGGCGAAGGCAGGTCGGCCGTTGATGAACCGTCCGCCCATGGTCAGCGTCATCATCCCAACCTATAACCGGTCTGATCGGCTGCGGACAGCTATCGAGAGCGTGCTGAGGCAGGAGTATCAGAGTTTCCAGATCATCGTCGTGAATGATGGAACAGAGCCGGTCGAAGCCGTTGTGTCGGAAATGAACCGAGATGGACGGATCACGTTGGTGACGCATGATCGGAATCGCGGGCTCGCCGCATCTCGTAACACAGGCCTGCGTCAAGCCACGGGCAAATATGTCTGCTATCTGGACGACGATGACCGATTCCTTCCGGACCATCTGGGTACGTTGGTAAAGCGACTGGAGGTCGGTGATTGCAAGGTGGCCTATACCGATGCCTGGCGCGTGCATGAACGGGTGGTCAACGGACAGATCACCGAAGTCCAACGTGATCGCCCGTATTCTCAAGAGTTCAATGCCCATCAGCTCTTGATCAACAACTACATACCCGTGCTCTGTGTCATGCATGAGCGGGCGTGTTTGGACGAAGTAGGGGGATTCGATGAAAGCCTCTATGTGCATGAAGATTGGGACCTCTGGATCAGACTCGCGACCCGCTATCCGTTCATCCATATCGGGAAGACGACCGCGGAATTTACCTGGCGGACAGATGGTTCGACGATGTCAAGCGAGCCGCGAGAGGCGTTCGCCAGGACGGCGGAAATCATCTATCGCAAATATGCGCCTTATGCCGAACCGCATGCACAGATCGTTCGGCATCAGCGTGAACGCCTGACCACGTTACGGCGGGAGGCCGCCGCAACGCGATTCGATTGCTCGATCATCATTCCTGTATGGAACAAGGTGGAGTTGACGACACAGTGTCTGGTTGCGTTGTCAGCGGCGACGGACGGTGTGTCGTACGAAGTCATCGTCGTGGACAACGGTTCGACCGATGGGACTCAGGAGTTTCTGAAGTCCTTGAGCGGTGATGTGCAAGTGATTCGGAATCGGGAGAATTTAGGTTTTGCCAAGGCGTGCAATCAAGGGGCGGCTGTCGCCACGGGGGACTATCTGGTGTTCCTCAACAATGACACGATTCCCCTGAAAGGGTGGCTCAGTCCGCTGGTGGATGAGGTCAAGACTCATCCGGAGGTCGCCATTGTGGGGAGCAAACTGCTCTATCAGGACCGGACCGTGCAGCATGCCGGAGTGGCGGTCGATCGGTGCAGTCAGACGCCTTACCATATCTACCGAGGATTTGCGGAGACCCATCCGGCCGTGAACAAGCGGCGTGAGCTGAACGCGGTCACCGGCGCCTGCCTCTTGATCCGAAGTCCGCTGTTCAGAGACGCGGGCGGATTTGACGAGGGTTATGTCAACGGGTTTGAGGACGTGGACCTTTGCTTCAACGTGCGCGAGCGAGGCCATGCCATCGTGTACCAGCCGAAGAGCGTGGTGTTCCACCTGGAAAGCCAGACGCCGGGGCGCAAGCAGCATGACGCGGAGAATGGACGGCGGTTGATGCAGCGCTGGGGCAGGGCTTGGTGGCTGGTCGATGATGACAGTCTCTTCGTCAGTGATGGGTATAAGCCTGTCGTGGTTTCACAAAATGGACGAACCGAGCACACACTGCAGTTACTGGAACATTGCAAGGATCGGCAGGCATGGGAAGTGGTGGCACAGACTCAACAGGCGGGTAAACGACGCGACGAGGTGGCTGTGGCGCGCCAGCTGGCCCGCTATGCTGAGTGGCCGGCAGACCGTGATGTGTTGATGTGGGCCGCTGGAGTCGCCGAAGCCGTGAAGCAGCCGGCGATGGTCGACGCGTTCAAACGACGTGTGGCGATGCTCGATAATCCGACTGACGAAAAGATTACCATCATTCGTGAGGCCTTGGCCAAGGGGCAAGTGGCCACGGCAGAGGCCCAATTGGAAGTGCTCCTGAAGCATAATCCGGCACATGCCGAGGGGCTCCTGTTCAAAGGGATTCTCTCTGTGCAGCGGGAGCAGTATGAATCAGCAGAGGCGGCGTTTGGCGCAGCGCTTCGCCAGGGGGCGGAGCGCCGAAAGTGTTTGATGGGGATGGGGATGGCTGCAATAGGAAGAGCGTACCCGCAAGGGGCTTGGGAGCGGTTTCTTGAGGTCCTAGCTGAGCAGCCGGATGACGCCGAAGCGATCCATTGGTTGGTCCGCGCCGGGACGGCACAAAATCGTTGGCAGGAGTTAGGTGAGCACTTGCGCAGGTATACGACCAGACATCCAGGGGATCTTGCTGCTCGCTTCGCGCTCACCGGTGTGCTGTTGCGCTGTGAGCAAGTTGAGGCTGCTCGCAGAGAATATGATGCCCTTTGCAAGGTCGACGCAAGTTATGACGGACTGGTTCAGTTAGGCCAGGCCCTTGCCAAAAGGGAAGCGGTTTGTGCCATGGAAGCCACTTCGTCCTAGTCCGATGACACGGCGTGCGCTGCTCATTCAATTGGCGAGACTCGGTGATGTCGTTCAGACGATTCCGGCCATCACAGCGCTCAAGGAAGCGCACGCGGACTGGAACTTAGATCTCCTGTGCCCGGCGCACTTGGAGGAGGTCGGGCGCATCATTCCTGGGATTACCGCGGTGGTTCCATGGGATGGAGCAGCGTGGCATCAACGGGCACGCCTTGCTGAGAACGCGTGCAAACCCGGGCATGTCGCCGAAGCCGATGCCGCGCTGCGTACGATCGTGGATGAACCCTATGATCGCGCGTTTGTGTTGAATCAGCATCCTCGTGCGGTCTTAGCCGGGGCGCTTCTTGCGCGAGAGAGCACCGGAGCCATCGTCGGAGGGCCGCTCGATCAGAAACGTTCACCCTGGGCGAACTATGTGCGAGCCGTTGCCGGTGAGCGAAGAGAGAATCGTATTCATTTGTCCGATGTCTTCTGTGGGATGTGCGGTGTCGTTCCACCTACACACCTGATACCCATACCAGCACCCGCTGGAGTTCTGCCGCTCGATCTGGAACCAATCGGACAATCTGAAGGTCCCTGGATCGGGCTGTTGGTGGGAGCTGGGGAACAGGAGCGATTGGTGCCAATCACGGCCTGGACCAGCCTGATCGCAGATTGTCTGGGTTATCTTCATCAGAGTCGCATTGTCTTGTTGGGCGGCGGACCAGAACAGGAACGAGCGAACCGGATTCAGACTGCGCTTCCGTCTTCGCTGCTCGGTCGAGTCTGGGACACCACGGGCCGTCTCTCGTTGAAGGAACTGGCGCTTGTCCTTACCCGTTGTGACGTCGTGATCGGTGCCGATACCGGTCCGCTCCATCTCGCGGCAGCTGTGGGGAGCAAGGTGATCGGGTGGTACTTTGCCAGGGCGCGGGTTCATGAAACAGGCCCATATGGGGAAGACCACTGGGTGTGGCAGGCAGAAGGAGGAGCCGCAGGGCCAGGTGATAGGCTGATCACGCCGGAAGTATGGCCGATCGACGAGACCATCGCGCTGTTGTCGAATAAACCAGCCGGCCCCAATCGAGACTGGTCATTGTGGGAAAGTCACCGAGATCGATGGGGCGCGTATTATGTTCAAGCAGGTCATGAACGGATTGCACCGTCTCAACGAGAACAGATTTGGCTGGAGTTACACTCTGCTCCGGTGGGGTGAGGGGGTTCGATGGAGTATCTGAAGAATAATCTTGAAACTCTGCGTCAGCGCGTTCCTGATCTTGTGGGAGCTGTCCAGGAGAGTCAGGGAGGTGTCCTGACGATTGTGCCGTCACGCGAAGGTACGCCGTCGGCGATGTGCCAGGGACAATGGGTCCATAGCGCGTACGATCCCAAGAAAGAGGCGAGATCGTGGGCCGACCAGCAAGCAAAGGAATGGCAGGCCGGTGAAGTGGGTGTAGTGCTGGGGGTCGGGCTCCTCTATCACATTGAGGCGTTGGTACTGTCACGGTTATCTGACTCGCGATTGGTGGTCGTCATACCTGACCTGTCCATTCTAAAGGACGCGTTGGCTGCGAGGCCGCTCGGGGCATGGATCAACCGGGTTCACTGGATGGTCGGTACGGCTGAAGACATTGCCGGACAACTGGCATCCGAAACGTCTCCTCTTCGGTTCCTCACCTATGGTCCGGCGGCACGGCTCCATGCTGAGTTCCACCAGCGCCTCGAGGCAAGCCTGCGGCGACTCATGGCGGCTCAAGCCGGGGGGCAGCTGCATGTGGCCGTGGTTGGTCCGATCTATGGCGGATCATTGCCGATTGCCCGCTATGTCGTGTCGGCCTTGAACGAGCTGGGGCATCGAGTGAGTTGGCTCGATCACCATGTGCATCAGGGCAGCTATGAGGCGCTCGGGGCCTTTCGCGAAGAGCGCCACCGCCTGACACTTCAAAGTCGATTTGCCGACGTGCTGAGCCTGAGCACGATGGCACATCTGGCTGAGGATCCGCCGGATCTGGTTCTCGCTATCGCGCAAGCACCGTTGACGTTTGCCGTGCTGCAACATCTGCGCAAGAAAAAGTTCCTGACGGCGATGTGGTTCATGGAAAACTATCGCCATCTGACGTACTGGCGCCAATTGGCGGCGGGGTACGACTACTGGTTCGTGATTCAGCAAGGCGAATGTCTCGACGCGTTGAAACGGGCCGGAGCGGCACAGGTGCGGTACCTGCCGATGGCGGCCGATCCCGCTGTCCACCATCCGCTGACACTGACCGCTGCTGAGGAAGTGGAGTATGGAGCCGACGTCTCCTTCGTGGGAGCTGGGTATGCGAACCGCCGGAGTCTCTTGCCTCAGTGGCTCTCGAACGAATGGACCTTTAAGTTATGGGGGAACGAATGGGGCGGCGCCGCCAACCTCTCCACGGTCCTCCAGCGGAACGGCGCCCGCATCGATACCGAGACCTGTGTGAAGGTATTTAACGCCAGCAAGATCAATCTGAATCTGCATTCGTCTTCCGGTGCGGGTCTCGATTCCCAACCGGACTTCGTCAATCCTCGCACCTTCGAACTCGCCGCATGCGGCGCGTTTCAATTGGTGGATGAGCGATCGCTCATTCCGGAGCTCTTTACGTCGGATGAGGTCGCGTGCTTTCGACGAACCGAAGATGTCCCAGAGGCGATCCGGCATTGGCTTGCGGACGCTGGTGCTCGGCGCGCTTATGCCGAGGCGTCGCGCCGCCGTGTCTTGCAGCACCATACCTATCGTCACCGCATGCAGGATCTGCTCGCTGTGCTTGGTCTACACCAGCCGGACCGAATCGGTTCAATCCTACGGGGGGAACGGTCGGCCGGCGGACTGACAGAACGGGCTACGGCGGTCCCTGAACTCGTTCCGTTGCTGAGCCGATTCCCATCTGGGCAACGGGTCGAGCTGAAGGACCTCGCGGCTGAT
>Ga0224510_10000693_pt1 | contig 24613 bp, 19 predicted proteins | sample SF_May12_sed_USG_FD_170161 | JGI IMG/M metagenome (GOLD analysis project Ga0224510, IMG submission 170161) | Sediment microbial communities from San Francisco Bay, California, United States - SF_May12_sed_USGS_4_1 | ecosystem: Environmental > Aquatic > Marine > Sediment | place: USA: California... | reverse complement strand
TTCGGCGATCCGTCCATGGCGATTGCAACCGCCCTAGGGTTTACCCACCAGGAGACCTGTCCCAGGTAAATAAGTTGTGACCCCGGAGGCGCCAGGGCCTCAAGCTCGGGCGTGAGACCGTAATTCAGGTCCCTGAACTGGCAGGCGGTACAAATCTGTTGCATCAGGCCGGGCGCCGTTGCTTCGATGTCGCCCGCGTATACCGCGCCCCAACCGCCAAGGAAGTCGCTGTAGTTCTGGAAGAACTGCTTCATCTCGGACTTGATGTGGCCAACACCGAAATCGACCTTGATGCCCTCACTGGCCTCCCAGCTGCCGCTAAGCTGGATCTGGTCGAGGTCGTGCTTCTGCTCATTGAAGTTGGCCTGGAAGGTCTGGCTGCTGACATCCGTGACTTCGTAGATACCGTTCTGGTTGCCGCCGCCGTCCGTGATCGCAACCGCAACTCTGGTCACGTCGCCGCTATAATCCAGTGCCCGCCAGCCGCTGACCGCGCCGCCTACCGTGGCGCGATAAACCGCCCAGCCGCCCGGCCAGTCGCCGCCGGACTCCGAGGTCGAAGAGGCGAGATCGAGGGCAAAGGAGAGCTCATCCGAGTAATCCCAGGCAAAATTGAGGCCAACCGAGGTCATCTCGTCCTTCATTTTCGCCCAGCGGTTGTCGTTCAGCAGGTCCGTGCCAATTTCGGTAAAGGGTGCCGCCGGATCCGTGTTGCTGTGCGTCTCGGACAGTACGAGCGGCACCGCGACAACGTTGTTGCCGTCCCATTCGACGTAGTCGAAATTACGCGCCAGGAATTGCTGGTCCTGCAGCGAGTTGTGCTGCAGATTGTTCACCGAGTACATTGCATCGGCGGTAATTCTCAGGCTATCCGACGGTGCAAACTGCAGGGTCAGCATCGTGTTGGTACGCTCGCGGAACGTTTCGGCATACTCGATGCGGGAATTGGACGGAAAACTGGCCAGCGAGCCGGGCTCCGGCGGGTTGACATTGATGGCGTCGTCGACCGCACCATTGTTCGGGTCGTAGGGATACAGCCAGACCGGGTTGCCGTTGGTGCCGCTGCGCGCCGACCCTTCGCGCTCCTGGTAGGACGCGAACAGGCTGACGCCCAGGTTTTCATTGTCATTCACCCAGCTCATTACGCCGTTGAATTCCGGTGTAATGTTGTCAGCGCCAGCATCGTCAACGGCCTTGGCGCTCAGTGCAAACTGGTTACCCACATCCAGCGGCCGCAAGGTGTTGACGTTGATCGTCGCACCGATACCGCCGGTTGGAGCGGAGGCGCGTCCGGTCTTGTAAACCTGCAGGCCGGATACACCCTCGGACGCAAGCACCGAAAAGTCGAACGAGCGCGAATTGCCCGCCGCGTTGAACTCATTGCTGCCAACGTTCTGCACGTCGGCCGCCGGCATCTGCCGGCCGTTCAGGGTCACCAGGTTGAACTGGGGCCCGAAACCGCGGACCGTAACCCGTGAGCCTTCGCCCTCGACACGGTCAATGGACACACCAGTTACGCGCTGCAGAGATTCGGACAGGTTGGTGTCCGGGAATTTACCCATGTCTTCGGCGGAAATCGCGTCGACGACACCGGACGAGTTGCGCTTGATATCCATCGCGTTCGTTAAGCTGCCGCGAATACCGGTGACAACCACTTCCTCAACTGCTTCCTGTGCCAATGCCTGGCCTGCCATTACCGAACAGATTGCTGAAATTGCTGCAGATACAGCGGTTCGTTGCATGATCTTAGATTTGCGCACGAGACTAACCCCCTGGATAAAAAATAGACTGACTAGACTAGATTGATTTTTTTTCTGCTCGGAAGCTCTGAGCCAAAGCACCCCGGCAATGAATCCCCCACTAAGCGCCCATACTATCGCTCAAAAACCGATCGTATACAATATACTTGTGCAGTTTGTCGTTTTAATTGAAACCATTCCCGTCGCCTGATCGGCTACGGCTGTTGCTTTGACGCACCGGCCTACGCCAAATGAAGCGCCCGGTTTCGCCGCGAATCAAATAAAATTTCAGTTTCTATCGATAAATTGTAGGCTTGCCAGGTGTCGTAAGCGCCCAACAATCAGGTTCCTGGGCCTCGCTTGCGTGTCTTTGTCAGTCGGCTGCGAAGCAATAAAACAGGCCGTCACCGCCAGTGCCAATCAGGGCTTGCTGGCTGCAGCCGCGCGATGGATGTACCGAGTTCCAGGAGGCATTCGGTCCGCCCAGCCGGTCGTGATGACCCACCACGGTGCGTAGTTCGTCGCTGCTGCTGGCCCAGTTATTGCAGGTCGCGACAGCTGGGTCAGGGTCGGCCAGCCGGCCCATCGAATCCGATCCGGTCAAGATGTCGTGCCGGTTTGGCTGATCGCCTCGGCCATTCACTTCCTCGCCCTTTTCATTCAGGGCGGTATATTTGCGCACGTTATTGCGGTCCTCGTGCAGGTCGGCGAGGTTGGCTGCAATAATCTCGCCCTTGGCGTTGTGCCACGGGCCGCTGCCAATCCTATCGCGCGCATTGACCTGTTCCAGATCGCCGCTTGATGCCTGGCTCAGGTAGGCACGCCAGGTCGCTTCGCCACGACCGGCCGATTCGGCGAGTTTCTGGCAATGCGCGTCCGCACCGGCGAGCCCGCCGAGAGCGGCGCCGTCGCCAGAACCGACGCTGGTCACGAAAAATGACATCGGTGGCGGTTGGTCCTGCGCGAGGCCCAGCAAGGCGAACACCGTCAGTGCGCACAGCAAGAATACTCCCCTGATTGATTGCATTATTTTTCTCCCGATTCGTTAGGTGTCGATCAAGTACGGCATTGCTTTGATTGCCCAGGCAACATTTTCTATGATGGAGTCAAAGCAAGAATAATCAGCCCTGATCCATTCCTCAACTGAGAACAACGATATCGTGCTAGTGGTGCCTCTCAAAGCCAAGAAAGTGGTTGCCCGCAGTAATGTCAGGAGCGTCAGGCCCCGCGACATCTTCCTGGAGGCGCCTTTAGCCCGGAGTCGTGTATCGGTCCATATTCGCAATCGGAAAGCATGTACAGGGTTTTAATAGCAACCGTAGAATTTTTTGAAGGCAACAAAAAATGAGAAATTTCAGGGTACCCACTGTCCTCACGATACTGGCCACAGTGCTCAGTTCGCCTGTGTTCGCGCAGCAAACAGGATACAGCCGCATCGACGAGGTGATGGACTGGGGCGCGGCAACCACGCGGCTCATAGTCGAATTGGGCGCCGAGGTGCCGACAGGCGCGGTTGATGCTGACAGTTTCAGCGTCCATGTAAGCCGCAGCGACCGGCGGCTGGCGCAACCCTTGCTCGAAGAAGGCATGCGCAAGGTGGTCGAAGCCTACGTGTCAGATGCCGTCGGCAAGCCGGCAGGTGCAGGCCGTTACGCGACCCTGGTGATGGCAGTCGGTCCGTCCTTGTCGCTCGGCAATGCGCTCAACTACGGGCGTGACCCGGTCACCGGGCGCAATTTCAATGCCTGGACCGAGAATGTCTACACGATCACGCAGCAACAGCCGATCGGCGGCATCAAGGGGGGCCTCGTTGCGACGCAAATGAATGGCCAGACCCGGGTGGGCATCGACGAATTCGAATTCGGTGCGACCTCGTACAAGGACGAGGAATACGGGGTCATCGAGCTGACCTTTGCGCACTTTTCTGCGCCGCAGGACGAGAAGAAAAATCCGCTGATCATCTGGCTGCATGGTGGCGGCGAGGGCGGCACCGACCCGACGATCCCGTTGGCGGCCAATCGGGCGACTGCCTTTGTATCGGACGAGGTGCAGGCGATCTTCGGCGGCGCTTACGTGCTGGCGCCGCAATCGCCGACACGCTGGATGCACGGCCCTTCAGGACAGGACGGTGGCGCCGAAAAACCGGATGCGCTCTCTATATATACGCGTGCCACGCAGGACCTGATCGAGTCCTTCGTTCTGCAGCAGCCGGACGTGGATAGCAGTCGCATCTACCTGGCAGGCGCGTCGAATGGCGGCTGGCTGACGGTGCGCCTGGTGCTCGACCATCCTGACTACTACGCGGCGGCGCTGGCTGTCGCCGAGCCGCTCAACCTCGACTACGTCAGCGACGAGGAGCTGCAAGGTATCGTGGATTTGCCATTGTGGCTGGTCACTGCGGCGACCGATTCGACGGTCGACCCGGTGCGCTTCCCGTTGCCGCTTTACACGAAGCTGCGCAAGCTCGGTGCCGACAATATTCACCTCAGCATCCTGCCGCGCGTGGCCGACATGAGCGGCAAGTATTTTGACGAGCACGGAGCACCGCACGAATACAACGGCCACTGGTCATGGGTACCGACTTACAACAATCACCTGGCCTACGTGGCAGGTGAGGGCGGTCAACTTTATGGCCCGGTCGCGCAACAGGTGAACGAGATTGACGGCCGCGAAGTGGTAACCGTCATGGAATGGCTGGCGGCGCAGAAATTGGAATGAATTGAAGCCCGGGCCTGGTGAAGCGGTGACCATGCCTATTGCCGTGTCGCCGTGATATCACGCCCCTCCCATTTGAACGAGAGGGTCTGCGCCGGCTGCCCGGGATCACCGCCGAATACGAATTCGCCGGGCCAGCCTTTGGAGAAAAATTCGGTCGCCGAGCGCGCGTAGATCCTGCCCCATTCACTCAGCGGCACATCGTAACTTACGGGCACGCCATCGAAAGCGAGAAAATTACCGCCGTCGTAGCTCAGGGTGTAGGTGTTTTCGCCGTCACTGTAACTGCCGGCGAGCCGTGCGAATGCTGCCGGCGGCAGTTCAACGGCGGAATCAAGCACGAAACGCAGACCCTCGATGTAAGCGGTCGGCTGGATAGTGCCGTGGTTGCCGTTTGCAGTGAACAGGTAATCGAACTTCAGGCCGGGGTAACTTCTTGCCCCAAGCTGGCTGACAAACTTGCGCCCGTTGACGGCCAGGTGATCGTTCTCGCCGGTCGCGAGGTAGAAGTTGACGGGCAGATCATTGTGGGTGGCCGCATATTTCGCCTCGAAGGCGAAAATATCGTCATTCACTGCGGGTGCGGATGCAATGTAATTGGCGAACGTGTCGGTCGCGGTGAGCAGGGTAAAGAGTGTGAACTGGCCGCCCAGCGAGTGGCCGAACAGGGTGCGGTCCTCTGCCGAGGTTCGGTAATGAGTTTCGATGAAAGGAATCAGTTCATGGCGGAAAAAGCGTACGAAATCGGCGGCCCGCTCACGGGTCTGAAAGTCCCGGCTGCGCATATTGCCGCCCTCCGGCGTATAGGCCACTGAAACTGCAATATGCTCCTTGACCATGTTGCCCCAGATCAGAGACCCATAAGGCTCGCCGGTGTAAACAAAATACTGGTGGCCATCGATAATATAGAGCGTCGGGTAGATCCGCTCCGGGTTGTCGGCGTAGCCCCTTGGCAGCGTCACGAAAATGCCGTATTCGTAGTCCATGATGTCCGATGGCAGGTAGCGCACCTCGCTGTTGCGCATCTGGATCGGTGGCAATTCGTCCGCGGCAACCGGCACGTAAAGCAGGCCGAGCAGTATGGCGATGAACGTTTTCTTGCTTGTCATATTGTGTCCCAAAGTCTACGCAAGCGATCAGGGCCTCAAGCACGAAAGCGCGTGCATGACGCCGCGAAGTCCAGCATGTCGAAGCGCAGCGCCTCGCTCTTGTTCGGCAGTTCGTATGCCAGGTTGGTGCGTGTCCAGTCGACCACCGGCATGAAGTTGTAACAGACGCGGTTTACTCCCGCTGCGCCGAGGTTCTTCAGGGTTTGCCGGTAATTGTCGATATAGCGCCGGTAATCACCGCTGCGTGTCTTGATGTCGTTGTGCAGGGGTACCGACTCAACAACCGACCAGATCATACCGGCAGCCTCGATCAGGCGCTTGCGCTCCTCGATATCCTCGACTGGCCATGTTTCCCCGGTTGGCACGTGATCGAGAGCGGTAACGATCCCGGTGGCCCCGGCCTGGCGAATAAGGTCGAGCGTGACGATGTCTTCGGGGCCGAACCAGCGCCAGGTTTCCTGCATATCAAGTTATCCGTCGTGCGTGAGTTGCATGTAACGTGTCCCGGTCAAGCTCTATGTCGCCGGTAATGCTGACGCCGTCCGGCACGAGCAGTGTGCGCTTGCCGTCGGGATAACTGACCTGCAGTTTTGTTCCCGCGGCAATGCGCTGCGTACAGGGTGGACCGAAGTTACTCGCCTCGCGAATACCGGCCCATGGTTGCACCGGTTGTGGAGCACGCCAGCGAAGCTCGCCGAGCGGGGCGTCAGCGTACGGCACGCCCTTCCACGTGGCGCCGCCGCCAATGTGGTCATACTTAATAATGCGACCGAGGTCGCCATCGCCAGCAACTTCATGAATTCTGTACCCGCCAACTTGTCGCCCGGGCCTGACGTTAACACTTTTGCATTTCTATTGGCTCGAAACTGGTGGCGATGCGGCGAAAGTAATACGATACAGGCAGGTTCGCGATGCCCCTATTCAATCTAAAAATCAACGGCAGCCGCCACACTGTGGATGTCGATCCCGGCACCCCATTGTTGTGGGCGCTGCGCGACCATCTCGAGCTGGTGGGCACCAAGTACGGTTGCGGCATCGCCCAGTGCGGCGCCTGCACCGTACATGTCGATGGCGCGGCTACGCGTGCCTGCGCAATGCCGGTGTCGGCTGTGGGCGAGCGAGCGGTCACCACCATCGAAGGACTTTCCGCAAACGGCGACCACCCGGTACAGCGCGCCTGGCTGCAACACGACGTTGCGCAGTGTGGCTATTGCCAGGCAGGGCAGATCATGACGGCCGCGGCATTACTGAATACTAATCCGCAACCCAGCGATGCGGAAATTGAATCTGCCATGAACGGCAATATCTGCCGTTGCGGCACCTACCTGCGGATCAAGGCGGCTATCAGGACCGCGGCAGGCTCCGCATGACGCTTGTCAGGACATCGCTCGATCGGCGTAATTTCCTGAAATCCTCGGCCATGGCCGGTGGCGGCCTGATTATCGGCTTCAGTTGGCTGGCGGGCTGTGAATCGGCTCGCGAAGACGCAGCGCATATCCCGGATGAATGGTTCGACATCAATGCGTACCTGAAGATAAGCACCAGCGGTGCCGTGACTATTCGTTCGCCAAACCCGGAATTTGGTCAGAACGTCAAAACCTCCATGCCCATGATTCTGGCCGAAGAGCTCGACATCGACTGGCAGAGCGTCATTGTCGAGCAGGCGCCATTCAATACGGCAATGTTTGACCGCCAGTTTACCGGCGGCAGCCAGGGTATCCGGCGTGCCTGGCCGGCGCTGCGTATGGCCGGCGCCGCGGCGCGACAGATGCTGCGGGAGGCCGCGGCCCAGGCGTGGCAGGTGCCGGTTGCCGAGATCACGACGCAGGCAGGCAAGCTGCATCACGCAGCCTCGGGAAACTCCGCCGGCTACGGAGTCATGGCGTCGGCCGCTGCCGGGATAGCGGTGCCGCAGGAGGTAGAACTCAAGCAGGTGCGGGATTTCGGCATCATCGGTAGCTCGCGCAGGAATGTTGAAGGCGAGAACATTGTCACCGGGCGGCCCTTGTTTGCCGCCGACTTCAATCGTGAAGGCATGCTGATTGCCATGGTCGTGCACGCGCCGGCTTTCGGTATGACATTGAAATCGGTGGATGACTCTGCGGCACGGCAAATGCCCGGTATCCGGGATGTGTTCACGATCCGGACCCTGGAGCACGACTACGCGCGCAACGGCTTCGACGTGGACGCGTTTCCGGACCTGGTTGCCGTCGTCGGTGAGACGACCTGGCAGGTCATGAACGCGAGGCAGGCGTTGCAGATCGAATGGCAAGCGTTTGCCGATCATATGCAAACCTGGGACGCGCGTGGTACGCCACAGCAGCGACTCGTACCTGCCGGGCTTGAAAACACCACGGACCACGCCAGGCAACTCAGGGCAGCAGTGGCAGCACCGGCAACCGAGCGCCGCCGGGATGGCGATCCGGAGGCCGCCTTCAGCCGCGCGGCGGTGGTCATCGAACGCAGCTACTCGGCACCGTTCCTGGCGCATAACCCGATGGAACCGATTTCCTGTTTTGCGCACGTCACGGCAGACAAGGCGGAACTTGCCGGACCCATCCAGGCGCCCGAACTGATCGAGCAGACCCTGGCAGCCCGGCTCCGCATGCCGATCGAAAACATCGATATCAGGATGACCCGCATGGGTGGCGGATTCGGGCGGCGTGCTTACGGACATTACCTCGTTGAAGCGGCACTGATCTCGCAACGCGCCAACGCGCCGGTCAAGTTGTTGTATACCAGGGAGGACGATATGACTTTCGGTGTCTATCGGCCGATGTATCGCGCCAGCTATCGCGCCGCCCTGGACGCAAACAACAATCTGATCGCGTTTCACGTCAAGGCTGGCGGCATTCCATCATCACCGCTTGGCAACAGCGCCAACCGGTTTCCCGCCGGCGCGGTGGAAAATTTTCTCGCCGAACAGTGGGAGATAGAATCCAACATCACTACCGGTGCGTTTCGCGCACCGGGTTCCAACTTTATGGCCAGCGCGGAGCAATCGTTCCTCGACGAAGTTGCTGAAGCTGCCGGCAAGGACCCGATCGAGTTCCGACTCGAATTGTTGCGACGTGCCAAAGAGAATCCGGTCGGTACCAACAATGACTACGAGGCCGATCGTTACGCCGGCGTGCTCGAACTGGTACGCGAAAAATCGGGCTGGGGGCAGGAAACGGCGGATGTGCACCGCGGCGTCTCTGCCTATTTTTGCCACAATACTTACGTCGCCCACGTGCTCGACATGGCGCTCGAGGACGGCAGGCCATCGGTGCAACGAGTTTGCTGCGCCATTGATTGCGGTATCGTCATCAACCCGGATGCGGCCACCAATATGGCGGAGGGCGCGATTGTCGACGGTGTCGGCAATGCCCTTTACGGCTCCATGACCTTCAAGGATGGCGTGCCGGAACGGAATAACTTTAATAACTATCGCATGATCCGAATGCGTGAGGCGCCGAAGGCGATCGACGTACACTTTGTGCACAACGAAATCGACCCGACAGGTCTGGGCGAACCGCCTTTTCCGCCGACCTTCGCGGCCGTGGCCAATGCCCTGTATAAAGCCACAGGCAAGCGCTACTACGATCAACCCTACCTTGGCGACCAGCGCACCACGTAGTCGGGAGAAAATCATTGAGCAGCAAGATCGCACTGGTTACGGGTGCCTCCTCCGGCATTGGCAAGGCGACGGCTGAAGTCCTGGCGCGGCGCGGTTACAAGCTGATTCTTGTCGGTCGGCGGCTGGCGAAATTGCGGCAGCTCTGCGAGGCACTGGGCACGCAGGAGACCTGCTTGCCGCTGCAATGCGACTTTTTTGAGATCGACCGAATTGCAGCAGCACTGCAGAGCATTCCAGCGGAACTTCAACAGGTCGACGTGCTGATCAACAACGCCGGCAACGCGCTGGGCTTCGATACCGCGCAACAGTCCGACTGGCAGGACTGGGAGCGCATGATCAATCTCAATTGCACGGCGCTGGCCAGGGTTACGCATTATTTCCTGCCCGGCATGGTCGCGCGTAATTCAGGCCACATCGTCAACCTTGGATCCGTGGCGGCCGTCTATCCGTACAAGAGCGGCAACGTCTATGGTGCCAGCAAGGCATTCGTCGCCATGTTTTCCAGGAACCTGAAAGTGGATTTGCTGGGCACGGCTGTGCGTGTCACGAATATCGAGCCCGGCATGGTGTCGGATACGGAATTTACGGACGTGCGTGTGCAAGGCGATGCTGCCAAAGTCGAAGCAATCAAGGGCGGTGTCAATGCTCTGCGGGCGGTGGATATTGCCAATACCATCGACTGGGTGCTGCAGCAGCCGGCGCACGTCAATATCAACCGCGTTGAACTGATGCCGGTGGCGCAGGCAGCTGCAGGACTTGCTTATCATCGGGTCAATACCTGAACGGAGGCATTTGTATGAACTTTTATCGACGCAGATTTCTTGTTGTCACCGGAGCCGCAGCGAGCACCGCGCTGTTGCCTTTTTCCATACGTTCGGCGGAGCCGCTGAAGATCGGCATTATCGGCGCGGGCAAGGTCGGCAGTGCGCTCGGTGGTGTCTGGGTACAGGCCGGACACGAAGTCATGTTCTCCTCGCGCCACCTCGAAGACGACCAGGCGCTGGCCGCCAGTCTCGGCGGCGGTGCGCGCGCGGGTACGCCGCGCGAAGCTGCGGCTTTCGGCGAGGTGCTGCTGGTTGCTGTTCCCTACGGTGCCTTGCCGGATGTGGGCAAGGACCTTGGTGAGCTGGTGCGCGGCAAGGTCGTCATCGATACCTGCAATCCGTTTCCGAATCGCGACGGCGAGATCGCCGACTGGGCGCTGCGGAAAGGTGCCGGTTATGCGTCCGCAGAGTTGTTGCCCGGCGCGCGCATTGTTCGCGCGTTCAATGCCGTCGGCGCGGCGCGCATGGCCGTGGTGCACGAGCAACCAGGGCAGGTCGGTATGCCGATCGCCGGCGACGATGCTGAAGCGCTGGAAATTGCGTCGATCCTGATCCGCGAAATCGGCTTTGAGCCGGTGCTGGTAGGCGGACTGGCCATGGGCAAGTACCTGAGGCCTGGCACGCCGCTTGCGGGCGAGCGCGGCGCCGAGGAGATTCGGCAGATTGCGGCGGGGCTCGAATAGGACAGCTCGCCGATGAATCAGGACGACAGGATCGCCCTGGTCGATGGCGACGGGCAGTATTCCTATACGGAGCTGACGGCTCGCAGCGACCGATTCGCCCGCGGACTGCTTGGCAGCAAGGCTGATCTTGATGAAGAGCGCATTGCGTTGCTGTTACCGGCGAGTCTCGACTATGTCACCGCGCTGCAGGGCGTATGGCGTGCCGGTGGCATCGCCATACCGCTGAATACCTCGGCAGCGGGGCCGGAACTCGAGCACTACCTCGGCAGCACTGCCGTGACTCGCTTGATCGCCACGCGTGAGCAGCAGCGCGCACTGCGCGCGCTTTGCCAGCAGCTCAATGTTGCCTTGCTGGCGGTCGACGACATACTGGCCGGCCACGCGGCTGCCGCGCTGCCCGAAGTCGATGCCGGCCGCCGCGCCATGATCCTGTTTACCAGTGGCACGACCAGTAAACCAAAAGGGGTGGTACTGACGCACAACGCTATTCGCGCGCAGGTGGCGACGCTGGTCGACGCCTGGGAGTGGCGGGACAGTGATGTCATTCCGCTGTTCCTGCCGCTGCATCATATTCACGGCATTATCAATGTGCTGAGTTGCGCGTTGCACTCCGGTGCCACCGTGCACCTGATGCCAAGACTGGATATTCCGGCACTGTGCGCCGAAGTTGCTGCCGGAACATTCAGCCTGTTCATGGCGGTGCCAACAGTCTACGTCAAGCTCATCGATTACTTCGGCACGCTGACTGCCGCCGGGCAGCAGGCCATTTGCGATGGTTTTGCGCGCATGCGCCTGAACGTTTCGGGTTCTGCCGCCTGCCCGGTGAAACTGTTTCAACAATGGCAGGCACTCACGGGCCAGGTGCTGCTCGAACGTTACGGCATGACCGAAATCGGCATGGCGCTCTCGAATCCCTATCGCGGCGAACGGCGCGCCGGTTATGTTGGTCAGCCCTTGCCGGGTGTCGCAGTCAATTTATTCGATGAAGACGACAAGGTTATTGCGAGCGAAGCAACGCCTGGCGAGATTCGCATCCAGGGTGACACTGTTTTTCTCGAGTACTGGGGCAATGCCGCGGCGACCCGCGATAGTTTCAGGAACGGCTGGTTTTGCAGCGGCGATGTCGCCGTTATCGAAGACGGCTATTACCGCATCATGGGCCGCTCGTCCGTGGACATTATCAAGTCGGGCGGCTACAAGCTGTCTGCGCTGGAAATCGAGGGCGTTTTGCTGACCCACGAAGCCATCCGCGAAGTCGCGGTGATCGGCCTGCCGGATGCGACCTGGGGCGAGGCCGTGGCAGCCGCGATTGCCCTGCGCGAGGGAGCAGTGCTCGACCATGCGGAACTGAAACAGTGGTGTGCTGGCAGGATGTCGGCCTACAAGATTCCAAAACATCTGCGGATACTGGATGCTTTGCCGAGGAATGCGATGGGCAAGGTTACCAAACCGGATTTGCGCGCACATTTTTAGACTGATAACGGCGGAACAGCAGCATGGTGATTTACGGCGTGGCGTTACTGTCCTTCTGCATGCTGGTCGGCGTTTTCGCCGGCGACTTGCTGGGCCAGCTTCTCGGAGTGCAGGCCAACGTCGGCGGGGTCGGAATCGCCATGCTGTTGCTTATTTACCTGACCAGTTTGCAGGACAGCCGCTTGCACCTTGGTTCGCCGACCCGCTCCGGCATCCACTTCTGGAGTGCGATGTACATTCCGATCGTCGTTGCCATGGCTGCGAAACAGAATGTCATCGCTGCCTTGTCCAGCGGCTGGATGGCGATCATCGCCGGCGTGGCGGCGGTGGTTGCGAGCTTTGCGCTGATTCCAGTGCTGGCACGTTTCCGGCCCGGAGACCGGCATGATCTTTGAGACGCTCTCCAATGTGCTTGCCAGCAACGCGCTCATCACTGCGTTCGTATTTGTTGGCCTGCTGGTCTGGGTGTCGTACTGGTTTTCGGAAACGTTGACACGCGGGCGCGTGCACGGTTCAGCCATAGCGATCGCGATCGGGCTGGTACTGGCTTATGTCGGTGGCAAATATACTGGCGGCAAGAACGGGTTGGCCGATTTTGCAATGCTGTCCGGCGTTGGTGTCATGGGTGGCGCGATGTTTCGTGATTTCGCCATCGTCGCGACCGCTTTCGGTGTACATCTCGACGAGTTGAAAAAAGCCGGCGTTGTCGGCGCTGCGTCGATCGTGATCGGCGTCGTATTGTCGTTTGCGGTCGGTGCAATTGTCGCTGTCGCATTCGGCTATACGGACGCGGTATCGATCAGCACCATCGGCGCTGGCGCGGCAACGTATATCGTTGGCCCGGTCACCGGCACCGCACTTGGCGCGGGTTCCGATGTCATCGCACTCAGCGTGGCGGCTGGATTGACGAAGTCGGTGCTGGTGATGGTCGGCACGCCGCTGGTCGCAAAACGCATCGGTCTCGACAATCCCTACTCGGCAATGATCTACGGTGGCCTCATGGGCACCACAAGCGGCGTTGCCGCGGGCCTGGCCGCAACCGATCCCAGGCTGGTGCCGTATGGCGCAATGACCGCGACATTCTATACCGGTGTCGGCTGTCTGCTGGCGCCATCGTTGTTATTCCTGGCGGTTCGATCGTTAAGCTGACGGCAACATGCCGGCCTCCCCGGAACGTCGCCGCTAGATCATGCAACACAAGAACTTCATCGCCTTCATTGCCGCCCGATCCGCAATCAGCCTGGCGGGTTCCATGCTGTCGGTGGCGATTGGCTGGCACATCTACCAGTTGACCGGCAATCCGTTTGACCTGGCACTGGTCGGCCTGGTGCAGATCACACCGATTCTGGCGTTGTTCATGCTCAGCGGCTGGGTTGTGGACCACTTTTCGCGGCGCAGCATCCTGATGTTAAGCGTCGGTGCCGACACCCTGCTGGTTATTGGCATGGCAATGGTCCTGTCCGCCGATGTTTTCAACAAGCCGGCACTGTTCGGCCTGCTGTTCCTGCATGGCTGCGTGCGGGCTTTTTATCGGCCGGCCCAGGAGGCCGTGCTGCCGAATATTGTTGACGCCGATTTTTTTCCGCGCGCCGTCGCCGTGTCGTCGGTAACTTTCAACATTGCCTCCACCAGCGGTCCGTTTGTCGCCGGCTTGCTGCTGGCCGTACTCGACTACCAGGTCTACTGGCTGCTGGCGGTGCTGACGCTGGCTGCAACCTTGCTGTTTGGGCGCCTGCCCAGCCTTATGCATGTCAGGCCCACGGGCAGCACCCGCGAGGTGCTGCTGGCAGGCATACGCTTTATTCGCGCGAGCCCGATCGTGCTCGGCTGCCTGAGCCTGGACCTGTTGGCGGTCCTGTTCGGCAGTGTCATCGCACTGCTGCCGGTGTACGCGGCGGATATTCTGCACGTCGGGCCCGAGGCGCTCGGCTTGCTGCGCGGCATGCCGGCGCTGGGTGCGGTAACGGTGGGGCTGGTATTGACCAGGGCACCGGTCATGCGCAGCAGCGGCAAACTACTTTTTGGCGCGCTGCTGCTGTTCGCGCTGTCGATACTGGTATTCGCGTTCTCCACGAATTTCTGGCTCAGCCTCGCCGCACTCTGGCTCTATGGCGGCTCGGACACGATCAGCGTGAATATTCGTTCCACCCTGATCCAGCTGGCTACGCCGAATGAATTGCGCGGCCGGGTCAGCGCAGTAAATACGATTTTTATTGCCACCTCGAACCAGCTGGGCGAGTTCCGGGCGGGTTCGGTTGCGGCGCTGGCTTCGCCGGTGTTCGCGGTGGCTCTTGGTGGTGCGATGGCGCTCGGCGTCGCCCTCGGCGGCTATTTCCTGTTCCCGAAGATTCGCAATCTCGACAGGGTGGCCGATGCCGGAAGGTAGCCCGGCTGCATGTCTGTGCCACGGCCGGGCCACATGCTAGAGTCGGAATCACTCTCAGCAAGGGGGCTATTGAGCATGGACAACAAGATTACTCGCCGCAGCGTTCTGACGGGCGCAGCAGGTCTGGCGGCTGGAGCCGCGGTGTCGACATCCGGGGCCTGGACGCTCCCCGATGCCGGCGGCGCCGCATACCTTTCGCAGTGGAGCCCGCCCGATAATGTGAAGCGCGACCTGACGCCTGGCCCGACGGCGATTCGCATGGCTTGTGCCGGGCACCGACTCAGCAACGTCGACGCCAATCCGGCCGAACAGGTCGAGGGCATCCGGAAACTCGGCTACACCGCGGTCGAGGCTTTTCATGTCGGCTGGCGGATGATGAACGATGTCGAGGTGCGTGAGCTCAAAGCCGCGCTCAAGCAATATGACCTCTGGTTCTACAACATTCATGTCTGGGACAACATCATCCATCCGGATCCGGAGCTGCGTGCCGCCTGCCACCGAGAGTACCTGCGGGCGATCGAAATGGCGGAGCAGATGGACATCGATTTCATACTCGTGCACACCGGCAGCCGCGGCCCGGGCAAGCCGAGTTTCGCGCATCCGCAGAACTGGACCGAAGAGACCTGGAAAATGTCGGTCGATGCCATGAAAAAGGTGCTCGCTGATTCATCGGGCAGCAAGGTCAGGCTTGCGGTCGAGGCAATTAATTCCAACAACCTCAATACGCCGGCTGCGCATGTGCGCCTGCGGGATGATGTTGGCAGCGACCGGCTCAAGGCGACGCTGGACCCGACCAACATGGTGCATCCCGGAACGCTGTTTCGCAGCGCCGAATTGTATAACCAGTGCTTCGAGCTGCTTGGCGAGGACATCCTGTACGCGCATGCCAAGGACATTCGCTGGGCGGAAATGTTGCCGGGGCTCGAATGGGTGATTCCCGGCCAGGGCGAGATGGACTACGAGGTGTACCTGACTCACCTCAGCCGCCTTGCTTACCCGCGCCCGCTGATGATGGAGTTCCTGAACCGCGGCAGTGGTTATGATGGGCCGGACCAGTACCCGCAGGCGAAGCAATTCATCGAGGACACGGCAACGCGGCTCGGCGTGAAAATCTATGCATAGATTTCACGCCTTGCCAGTGCCGCTTGCCTGGAATGTCGGGCTGGTATCGATATCCGGTGTCCTGACCCGCCAGTCGGCTGGTACGCTGCCGACATCGACGGGCGCCCCACCGCGCTCGAGCGCTGAATAGAAAGCGGTCAGGTAAATTTCCGTTTTCTTGCGCACGATGTCGTAGGGTTCGAAATTCTGCCCGTAGAAGGTGCGCTGCATATCGATAACCTGTGGCGCATAACGGTGCAACAGGCTTTCCTGCCAGGTGTCGTAGCCGCGCGGCATACTTGCCGTTTCTATACCCTGATCGCCGACGACCCGGATATGAAACGAGTCTGGAATTTCAGAACCGTCGATCGTGCAAATGTAGGGCGGCTGCGTATCGTTGCCGGGATACAGATAGGTTTCGTGCACGTACCTTGATTTTGTTGCCTGCTCATAGAACAGCGACACGCGCTTGACGTCATAGCCGAGTATCTTGAGCATCATGAACTGGATGTGAAAATGCATCGGGAAGTCCACGGTATGCGCGGCTGCCTGTACCATCTTGATGGTGCCGACATTTTTCAGCTTGTTCCTGAGCGCGGGGATCTCCCGGTAATGCTCGAACTTCGCCGTGGCGATGATCGGTGCGTTGCCTTTCGCGGCCGATTCGAGAATGTCGTCGATATCGCGCAGTGAATAGGCGAACGGACGGCTCAGGTAGGTCGGTATGCCGGCCTCGAGATACGGCTTGGCCAGCGTCTTCATGTACGGAACATCAACCATGCCGGCGAAGATCAGGCCGTCAATCTTGCCAAGCATGTCGTCAAATTTATTAACCCTGACGATATCGAGCTGCTCAGCAAATTTTTGCGCAGCTGCAGGATCGGGATCCCATACGTGCGTGATTTCCATATTCAGGAAAGGCATGCCGAAATTACCGCGCGACGATCCTGGTTTCGAACCTTCGATAATGTCCGACCAGCAGTAGGTCATGAATGACCACTTGCCGACACCAATAACGCCAATCTTCAATTTGCGCGCAGAAGATTGCGGAGCTTGCGCAGCCGCACTTCCCAGCATGGACGTAGCACCGGCGACGACGCCCCCTGCCATGAAAGCCCGGCGCGAGGTTAACTCGGACATGGATGTTCTCCTTGTTGTTGGATACTCTGCGATCTTATAAGAGAACGACCGATGAGCACATGAGTCGGAGAGAATTGATGTGTGTAGTGGCACGAATATGACTGACGCGCACGTGATCCAGGATGATCTGCCCGCTGATTGGCGTGACGCCACGCTGGTAGGGCGGCTCGACTTCGGTGCAGGCCCGACGCCGGTGGTAATTCGTGAAGGCCGCGTTGCCGATGTTTCCGGCGCCGCGCCCACCGTGTCGGCACTTTTAAATTCATGGCAGGCAGGGATCGATGGCCAGGATCTCGGCGAGCTGGCGGACCTGGATCTCAAGCCGGCCTGGCACGACCGCAGCGGGCCGCGGCTGCTGGCGCCGGTCGACCTGCATTGCGTCAAGGCCGCAGGAGTAACCTTTGCAACCTCCGCCGTAGAGCGTGTGATCGAGGAACGTGCCCGCGGTGACGCCGCCAGGGCACACGAAATCCGGCACGCATTACAGCAAAAGATCGGCACCGAAATTCGGGCCGTTAAACCCGGTTCAGGGCAGGCAGAAGCGCTCAAACAGGCCTTCCTCGCGGCAGGGCTCTGGTCTCAATATCTCGAGGTCGCGATCGGTCCGTACGCGGAAATTTTTACCAAGGCGCCAGCCATGTCTGCAGTCGGCTGGGGCGACTACATCGGCGTGCGCTCGGATTCCGCGTGGAACAATCCCGAGCCCGAAGTCGCCATTGTCTGTGACGGTGCGGGCAACGCGGTGGGCGCGACCCTCGGCAACGATGTGAACCTGCGCGACATTGAAGGCCGCAGTGCGTTGCTGCTGGGCAAAGCCAAGGACAACAATGCGTCCTGCAGCCTCGGTCCGTTTGTGCGCCTATTTGACGACAGTTTCTGCATGGACGATGTGCGCCAGGCTGTGGTCACACTCGAGGTGCTTGGGCCCGATGGCTATCGGCTGGAAGGCAGCAGCTCGATGGCGGAAATCAGCCGCGACCCGCTCGACCTGGTACAGCAGGCCCTGAGCGAACATCAGTATCCCGACGGCTTTGTGATTTTTCTCGGTACCTTGTTCGCGCCGACCCAGGACCGGGATGTCGCTGGTCGTGGCTTTACCCACAGGATTGGCGATAGCGTGCGTATTTCGACCGCAAAACTTGGCACGCTGGCGAACCGGGTGACCACGTCTGCGGACGCACCGCCATGGCAATTCGGTCTTGGTGCCTTGATGTCGAATTTGTCTGCGCGCGGCCTGTTGAAGTCATCAGCCACCTGAACGATCAGCGTCCCGCTGCGCCGCAGATCTGCTCCATGACCCAGTTTGTCCTGGCAGCCGATACGCCGGTGGATGGACACGATCCGCGGCCCAGCAGCGCATCGACGACCGCCTGGATCAGGAATTGTTGCACATGCCCGGGCAGCTCAAATGCGAATTCCTGTTTCGAGGCGTCATCGGTTTCGAGCGTGAAGCAGCCGGTGCCGGAGGCAAAGCTCGCGTACTCAATCTGGCCCCGGCTGCCGACAATGGTGGTCTGATCCCTGACAGAGCCAGGTCCGGTTGAGAAACACCAGGCGCCGGACCCCAGGGCCCCGCACTCAAATGCGAATGCGGCAGTGACAATATCTTCAGCCGCATACTGGCCTGCCTGGTTGGCGACCAGACCGGTTGCAGCACGTATCGGCCCCAGCGCGAAATCCAGAAAATCCAGCTGATGCGACGCGAGGTCATAAAAATAGCCGCCACCGGCAACAGCCGGATCGACGCGCCAGTTGTTGTCGAGATTGCGGACCACATGCGGTCGTAACTGCTGGTTGAGTTCGATGCGCACATGCCGGACATCGCCAATGGCACCGGCGTGCAGCAACTCCCGGATCCTGACGAAATGCGGCAAGGTTCTGCGATAGTAGGCGACGTACAACGGCAGGCCGGTTGCCTCGCTTGCAGTGATCATCTGCTGGCATTCGGCAAAAGTCCTGGCCATGGGTTTTTCCACGTACACCGGCTTGCCGGCTGCAAATGCGCGGATGCTTAAGTCGTGGTGTGCGTCCGGTGGTGTTGCTATGTATATCGCATTGACCTCAGGACTGTTGATCAACGCGTCGGCATCGCTGAACCAGCCGGGCACCCCGTGCCGGCGCGCATAATCCTCGGCGAGCCTGGCATTCCTGCGCATTACGGCCACCAGCCGACTGCCTTGTACGAGATTCATTGCCGGCGCACTTTTCACTTCGCATACATCACCGACACCGAGAATTCCCCAGCGCACTTCCTCGCCTTGTATTTTTTTCATCCCGGCTCCCGGCGCTGCCGCCATATTCGCGAGCTCTGCTAAGATAGCAATTCTTTTATCCCAAAGGTTCGGTGTCGCGCAGTGCGCAGACAAGAGGTACAGGCATGACCCAAAAAGTCGCATTCATTGGTCTTGGTGTCATGGGATACCCGATGGCCGGGTATCTCGCAAAAGCGGGACACGAGGTGGTGGTTTTCAACCGCACTCGCAGCAGGGCGGATGCCTGGGTCAGTGAGTACGGCGGCAAGGCTGCCGCGACGCCGGCGCAAGCGGCTGCTGAAGCGGTTGCGGTGTTCGCCTGCGTCGGCAATGACGACGATCTGCGTTCGGTAACAACAGGCGAGAACGGTGCGTTTCATGGCCTGAAGCCCGGCTCGGTCTTCATCGACCACACCACGGCGTCGGCGACCATCGCCCGGGAACTGCATGCGGCGGCGAAGACACTGGCAGTTGGTTTTCTCGACGCGCCGGTATCCGGTGGCCAGGCCGGCGCAGAAAAAGGTGCATTGACCTGCATGGTTGGCGGCGACCAGGAGACCTTCGATCGCGCCAGACCGCTGCTGGAATGCTACACCAAGATGTTGCGATTGCTCGGCCCGGCCGGGGCCGGCCAGCTGGCGAAGATGGTGAACCAGATCTGTATTGCCGGCGTTGTGCAGGGACTGGCTGAGGCACTGCATTTTGCGAAAGCAACCGGCCAGGATGGCGAAGCCGTGCTCGAAGTCATCGCTAAGGGCGCGGCCCAGTCATGGCAAATGGAAAACCGCGGCAAGACCATGCTCAGAGGGGAATTCGATTTCGGCTTTGCGGTCGACTGGATGCGCAAGGACCTGGCCATCATCCTGAACCAGGCGCGCAAGGCAAATGCGCACTTGCCGATTACCGCGCTGATCGACCAATTCTATGCCGAGGTGCAGAATCTCGGCGGCCGTCGCTGGGACACGTCCAGCCTGATCGCTCCGCTGGAGCGTATTCGCGGCGGCGGCAATTGACTCGGGGGGAATCGGTGAATACGGCTGCGAAAGTGCGCGGACTAAAGCTGCGCGACGACGATAACGTCGTGGTTGTCCTGGATCCGGCGCCGGCCGGTGCGCCGATCGCCGGCTACGACCTGATTGCATCTCAGGCTACGCCACCGGGCCACAAGATTGCGGCGCGCGATATCGCGCAAGGCGAGGCGATACGCAAATATGGCCAGATCATTGGTTTCGCCAAAGTCGCGATCGCCAAGGGGGCGCATGTCCACGTTGCCAACGTCGAGCTACTGGAGTTTGACCGCAACAGTGAATTCGGGTCGCGTGCGCCGCTGACACGCTATGTCGATGCGCCGGCCACGTTTATGGGCTACCGGCGCGATGATGGTCGTGCCGGTACGCGCAATTACATCGGCATTGTCACCACCGTAAATTGCTCGGCGACTGTTGCCCGCTACATCGCCGACACTTTTCGCGGTGATCGGCTGGCCGACTATCCGGCGGTGGACGGCGTTGTCGCGCTTACACACGGCTCGGGTTGCTGCATGGGCGCCGATGAAGACGGCATGAAGCAACTCAATCGAACGCTGGCCGGTTTCGCGCGGCACCCCAATTTCGCAGGCGTCATCATTGCCGGCCTTGGTTGTGAGACCAACCAGATCGCAACCATACTCGACGACCATGATCTGCATGGGCGGGCCTCGATCAGGACGCTTGGCATCCAGGAGTCGGGTGGCACACGGAAGACAGTCGAGGCCGGTGTCGCCATGGTGGAGGAATTCCTGCAGGGTGAGAGGTCGCGGCGGCGTGAGCCGGTTCCGGCCAGCGAACTGATGGTTGGACTCGAATGCGGCGGCTCCGACGGCTATTCAGGTATCAGCGCCAATCCGGCGCTGGGCCGGGCGGCGGACCTGCTGGTTGCCAACGGCGGCACGGCGATTCTCAGCGAGACGCCGGAAATCTATGGCGCCGAGCACCTGCTGACGGACCGCGCAGATTCACCTGCAGTTGCGCAGAAGTTGATGCAGCTGATCCGTTGGTGGGAAGACTACACGCAGAAGAACGGCAGCAAGATGGACAACAACCCGAGCCCGGGCAACAAAGATGGCGGGCTGACCACGATCCTGGAGAAATCGCTCGGTGCGGTTGCGAAAGGCGGCTCCACGCGGCTCATGGATGTCTATCGCTATGCGGAAACCATAACGTCACGTGGTTTTGTGTTCATGGATTCACCGGGTTACGACCCGGCATCCATTACCGGACAGATGGCGTCCGGTGCGAACCTGATTTGTTTCACCACCGGCCGCGGATCCGTGTTCGGCTCCAAGCCTGCCCCGTGCATCAAGATCGCCACGAATTCTTCCCTGTACCAGCGCATGAGCGAGGACATGGATGTGAACGCCGGGCGAATCATTGACGGCAGCGCCAGTGTCGACGAGGTCGGGCAGGAAATTTTCAAGCTGATGCTGAGGGTCGCGTCCGGCGAGGAAACCCGGAGTGAGGCACTGGGTTTTGGCGATCACGAATTCACACCGTGGGTTTTTGGAGCCCAGATGTAAATGATGAGCAACGGCGTGCTGGCATTGCTTTCGATACTGCCAATTGCCGCCGTCGCGGTGTTCCTGGTGGCATTTCGCTGGCCTGCCAGCCGCGCGATGCCGATCGCTTACATCGTTTGCGCGGCACTCGTGCTGTTCGTCTGGCAGGTGCCCGTCAATGTCGTTGCCGCGGCCTCGGTGAACGGCATCGTTATCTCCGCCACCCTTATCTTCATCATCTTTGGTGCTATCGCGCTGCTGAATACATTGCAGGAGAGCGGTGGGCTGTATGCCATTCGTGCCGGATTTACTGATATTTCCACGGATCGGCGCGTGCAGGTCATCATTATCGCGTGGCTGTTCGGATCGTTCATCGAGGGCTCGGCGGGGTTCGGAACCCCGGCGGCCGTTGCGGTACCGCTGCTGGTCGGCCTCGGTTTCCCTGCCATGGCCGCGGTGATTGCCGGCATGATCATCCAGAGCTCGCCGGTGTCATTTGGCGCGGCCGGAACACCGATCCTGGTTGGCGTAAGCACAGGCCTGTCCAACGATCCCGCAGTGCAGGAATTTCTCGCGAACACGGATTTTGCGAATTTTTCGGCACTGCTGCATTCGATTGCGATCAAGGTCGCTTTGCTGCACATGCTGGCCGGGACCTTCGTACCGCTGATTGTCGTCAGCATGATGACCGGCCTGTTCGGGCGTAATCGTTCCTATGCCGAAGGACTTCGCGCCTGGAAGTTTGCGCTGTTCGCAGCTTTCGCAATGACCGTGCCGTACTTTCTCGCCGCCGTTTTTATTGGCCCGGAATTGCCGTCGATCCTCGGCGGTCTCACCGGTCTCGCAGTCGTAATACTGGCAGCGCGCGCAAAATTCCTGACGCCGAAAGACAACTGGGAGTTCGCGCAAAGATCCAAATGGTTGTCGGACTGGTCGGGCACCATCGATATCCGCTCCGATGAGATCGCCAACCGCAACATCTCGATGTTCTCTGCATGGTCGCCTTATTTTGTCGTTGCCGCACTGTTGGTGATCACGCGCATCGATGTATTGCCATTCAAGTCGCAGTTGCAAAGCGTCGCGATACGCGTTCCTGAATTGTTCGGTACCGGCATTTCGATCAACGTTGCGCCGCTGTACCTGCCGGGCACGATTTTCCTGGCGGCGGTTTTATATACCTGCCTGGTACATCGCATGGACCGGCCGGCCATGTCCCGGGCGTTGGGCAAATCCGGGCGCGCCGCGATGCAGGCTTCAACGGCGTTGATTTTTACGGTGCCGATGGTGCAGGTGTTCATCAATTCGGACGGCGGCGCGGCGGGATTCGATCGTATGCCGATCGAGCTGGCGAACAGTGTGGCGGCACTGGCCGGCAGTGCCTGGCCGTTGTTTGCAACGTTCATCGGCGGGCTTGGCGCATTCGTTGCCGGCAGTAATACGGTCAGCAACATGATGTTCGCCTCGTTCCAGTTTGGTGTTGGCGAGCGCATTGGCGTGGACCCGGGCTGGGTCGTTGCGCTGCAGGCAGTCGGCGGCGCGGCCGGCAACATGATCTGCGTGCACAATGTCGTGGCCGCATCCGCCGTCGTCGGCATGCTTGGCCGCGAGGGGCTGGTGATTCGCAGTACCTTTTTCCCGTTTCTTTATTACGCGCTTTTCACCGGCGCAATTGGTTACGCAGTGCTCTGGTCAAGCGCTGTCGGTGCCGTCAACGCAGGTTCGCTGATCGCCACTGCAATCGTGCTTGGCATGATCGTGGTCACCTGGCGCGCCAACCGCGCCTAGGACGATCCACACACTTACTTGTCCGGCAGCGGTAAGGCGTAGGCCACCCAGCCCAGTGGCGCGGTCGTCGCTTGCTGCTGGGATGCCGGCGTGCCGGCCGCGGGCACCAGCAGGTACTCTCGCCCTGCCATGCGGTACATCAGCGGCGCACCGACGAAGTTGCCGCCGAACTCGGATGACCACAGCGGTTCACCCGTGTCGCTATCCCAGGCACGAATGCGGTTGTCGCGACCGGCGCCAAAGACAATGCCTGCGGCGGTAACCACGATGCCGTGGCGCAGGCCCGGTGCACCCGTGCCGGTGACACCCTGCGCGGCCAGCATCGGGTCATCACCGAAGCCGATACTCCACTCGATGTCCGGCTTGTTCAGGTCGTACTTCACGATCGACGCGAACGGTGGCCGGATGCGGTAGCCGACCGTGTTGTACTCGTTGATCAGGTAACGCTCCCAGTCCGGCGTACCGTCGGGGTAGGGAGGTGCTTCCCTGGTTGTACCGCTGTTCGGCAACTCCGGGCGCGTCCACGCGGAACCGGAGCCGGCGATCAACTCGGGCGGTGCGCCCGAACCCGGGGCCGCAGTATTGCCGCTCGTCGGCGCGGCCAGGTAGGCAACAACCCGGTCGACATCAAAGCTGCCGAGGTGTGGGAACGCCGGCATGCGGCCGTTGCCGGTTTTGAGGACGGCGCGAATGGCGGCGGCGTCAAACAGCAGTGTGCCGTCGGCGATGAGCGGCGCGCCATTGTCGGTACCGAGGCGATCTGCACCGTGGCAGACCTCGCAGTTTTGCTCGTAAACACGTTGCCCGGGATGTGCCGAGCGCCCGACACCGCTGGCCTTCTCTTCCGGCGTCACCAGCCGCAGGATGCCCGGATTGTCACGCGTCACAATATAGACTGCGCCCGTTCCCGGCTCCGCCGCCGTGCCGCCAAACAGCGAACCGCCGTTATGAGTTGGCGCGTGCACGGTGTCCTGGCGGCTGATCGGTGTGAACAGGCCAAGGTTCTTGGCGGCAGCCAGGCGCGCACGAAACTCCTCGGCTTCGTCCGCCGGCAAATACGGGCTGATGTCTTCGACCGTAAATGATTGCTTCGCAAACGGTGGCGGATTGGTGGGGTAGGGTTGCGTCGGCCAGCTTTGCTCGCCCTCCATGTCGGACTGCGGTACCGGTCGTTCCTCGATCGGCCAGATTGGCTCACCGCTACGGCGATCGAAAACGTACAGCCAGCCGGTCTTGCCCGCTAATGCGACCACG
>Ga0224510_10000691_pt1 | contig 24658 bp, 15 predicted proteins | sample SF_May12_sed_USG_FD_170161 | JGI IMG/M metagenome (GOLD analysis project Ga0224510, IMG submission 170161) | Sediment microbial communities from San Francisco Bay, California, United States - SF_May12_sed_USGS_4_1 | ecosystem: Environmental > Aquatic > Marine > Sediment | place: USA: California... | reverse complement strand
CATGCCCTTCAAGCTTTTCATCAGAATGCCGGAGCCCCTCCAGTTCATCCCGCACCCGACGATGCGTCTCCAGCACGGCATCCATAGTTCCCCCATATTTCTTCTTTAGCTTCTGAATCAGGGCGAAGCGGTCTTCAACTTCGGCAAGGCGCGCGGGATCGTCGTCCAGACGATCGATATAGCCTCGGAGACAATCCGCGGTCTCTTTCAAGAGCACCTTTGCATCGGCAGCAAGTCGGCCGGTTCCCTCCATATCGGGATCCATCTGAGCAAGTTCCCCCAGCGCCCGCTCCACCAAGGCCAGGTTCGGTAAGATGCCCATGTGGTCGGCCTGAATCCGTTCTTGGGCCTCCGCGGCCAACTCACCCAATCGACGCGATGATCCTAACCGCCTCCGCGCACTCTGAAGCGTCTCCTCCTCCCCGACTTGGAGCGCGGCATCGTCCAACTCCTGCAGCTGAAAGGTCAGATAATCTTCCCGTTGTGCCGCTTCCTGAATCTTCAGGGCTAGATCAGCGCGTTCCCGACAAGCCCCTGTCCAGTCGCGATAGGCAGATCGGTATCGCTCCCGTAATTCCTGGAGACGACCAAAGGCATCCAGTGCATCGAGTTGAATCGAGGGGGCCAGCAGGGACTGCTGATCATGCTGGCCGTGAATATCGACCAGGGTGCCGCCGAACTCTTCCAGCATATGAACCGGGCTCATCACTCCGTTGAGATACACCCGATTCCGCCCGGATCGGGCAATGACGCGCCGGATGATGAGTTGGGAATCGTGCGGCCCAAGAATCTCTTGGGCGCGCAGCCGATCGAGCATTGGATGGCCGGGAGGAATCTGAAAAGCAGCTTCGAGTTGCGCTTCGTCTTCACCGTGCCTGATCTGGTCGCTTGACGCCCGCCCACCCATCAGCAGCGTAATGGCGTCGATCAGGAGGGATTTGCCCGCCCCGGTCTCTCCTGTCAGAACGGTGAATCCTGCATCGATACTCAGATCGAGCTGCTCGAGGACGGCAAAATTGGATATGCGCAGCTCAGTGAGCATGGCTGCGGCGGCAGTATCTACGCAGTGCCGGCATGTTGAGCAAGAAGTGAATCGATCATTTCCTTGAATTGGCGCTTTGGCCTGGCCCCTACCAGCTTTTCAACCTGCCGGCCATTTTTGAAGAACAAAATTGTGGGGATACTCATGACCTGATAACGCCCGGCCACCTCCGGATTCTCGTCGGTATTGAGTTTCCTGACCTTGAGCTTTCCCGCATATTCCTGGGCCAATTCCTCGATGATGGGCGCCACCATTTGGCACGGCCCGCACCATACCGCCCAGAAATCAACCATCACGAGTTCCGATGCCTTCATGACCTCGGTATCCCAGGTAGAATCTTCCACTTTCAAGGCGTCACCAGCCACGTGTGCTCCCTTCTTCAGAATAAGATACCAATCTCCCAAGCCAGAGGCATCGTACTCCAGCCCAGTTTTTACTGTCAAATGCGCAAATCTAGCCGGCGTGGGCCAGACATTCGACAGTCAGGTCGTCAGCGAGTCCCCACCGGCGTCTCATCGGTTGAAACCGCTTGTTGAGGACGTCCGTACTGTCCACCCGGGGTATACCAGGGCAACCCGCGTTCACCCCAGAGGAGCGGCGAAAGAATGGCCCGCATGACGGCCGTTCCGGTGTTTTCGGTCCAGCCAATCCCTGTCAGGCTGAGAATGAAATTGAATTGCTGGCGATCGGGAAATTGCAGGTAGTAGAATCCAGACGACCAACATTTGCAGGGATTTTGATAGAGCGCGACGACATCGTATTCCGGACTTCTTCCGTTCTTCACGTCATAGTAGCCCTTGGCGCCGACTGTCCATCCCCAGGGAGTACGGAAGGCTCCGCCCGCCGTTAAAAACTGAATTTCTCCCGTCGGCGCATACACCTCATTGAACGAAATTGGGTTCCAGACGTCTCCGCGTCTCACCCGATTGCCGTCCCGGGAATAGCGCTGCCCGATATCGATATACCAATTGCTCCCCTCTTGCAGCCGGAGATCGGTATTGACTTGGCTCACGATCCCTTTATAAGGATCGAAAAACGCGTCGACAGTCAGATATTGATTGATCGGCGGCCGCTGGCCTCCCCCGACAAGTCCCGCCCCGCGATCGAACCCTGCGGCATCCAGCTGAGAACGGACGACGTGCGGCTGATTATTGCCGATAACCGCCCGCAGCCAGATGTCAGAAAATTTTCTGCCTTGCATGTCGACCATGACCGGTTGGAGCGGTTGCGTGGCCGACCCCAGCAACGGGTCCACGCCTGGGGTAAAGTCCCGCGCCCTGGTCTGCACGGCCCCCACATGGTAGCTCTGCGCCACGGTCAAATCCAGCCAGTTGAACGCTCCGCTTGCTCCCTGCTCCAACACGCGGCTGCGCAAGGCATAGGTCAGGAGATTTTTCTTCGGCAAGTCATCCACTTGATCGATCAACGTCAGTTTCGATTGATCTGTCCCCGGCACGTATTCATAGGTCACCGAGGGTTCGATTGTGTGCAAGAATCCGCCACCCTGCTCCAATCCAAAACGCCGCGTCAGCTTCGACGTCGCATCGACCCCGATCCAGAAGGTTTCCCGATGCTGCGTCGCCGTCGTGTACGCGCCTCGGCTGTAATACGTCTCGCGGAACTTGGCTTGCGGCCTGATGCCGATGACATGCCAGAAATCGATCACGTCGGTCGCGATGCCGGGAACGACATCCACCCGATTGAGCGTAAATCCCTGTTCACGATAGAAATTGACGAAGTTCCCTTCCATACCGACCAACAGCGGCGAATTGAACAACGAGGTATCCGGCAAGTTGTAGCCGGTTTCCGGAAGGCGCTGAAAGGTGTCTTTCCCGCCAGCCTGCAACGGCTGGAGGTAGCGGCCCAAGAAATACAGATTCCCGTGCGGCAACCGTTGCGTCGCCAAAAGATTGGATTCGTTGCTTGGCGACGCCCGCAGCGTTCCTGAATTGCTCAACTGCTGAAAATAGTTGGGGTCGGTGACGAAATTGACGTTGGTTCGAAGGAGGCGTGTTTCCGAAAACATTTGGGTATGGCTTCCGGTAAAGGACGCGCGCGCCTTTCTCGCATCTTCTCCTGTCGGGGTCACGCCCGCCACGTTGGGCAGCTCCGTCTGTTGCAGATAACTCACATGCCACTGCCCGCGCGAGCGCCGATCCAAGACATACCGATAATCAAGATCCGACCCATAGCCCAACTGGCTATAGTACTTGGGCGCGACGGTCAGGTCTTGGCTGGGGTTGATAGCCCAGAAAAAGCTCCCTTGTGCATGCACGCCAAACCGGTTGTCGTAGGCGACAAAGGGAAGCAGAAAACCGGTTTTCCGCTTTGTCAGCGGGTAGGTCAGCGCTGGCACAGGAATGATCGGCACATCGTTCACGCACAACCAGGCGCCTTTGAACGCCAGCTGGTCCCCCAATGTCAGATCGATGTCTTCGAACCTCAGGCGCCATGCGGGCGTCTCACCCTCCTGCGCATCGCAATTTGTAAAGCTGCCCTCCTTGGCCCGGTAGTGATATTCGGAGAACCGCTGCAGCATCCGACCGGACACCAGGGAGTTCGTAGAGGGGACAAAGAGCCGGCCGTGCGTCACCACACCGGCTTCGGTATTCATGTTCAGCTCCAGCCGTTCAGCGGTGAGATCGGTTTGAGGGTCCGTCAAACGGACATGGCCTGTGGCAGTGACGACTCCAGGCAAGGCTTGAATCGTCACATGGTCTGCCGTAAGCGTGATGGCGCCCTGCCGAACCACAACGGATCCGTCGGCCTCGTACACCTCTTGATCTTGCCGATAGTCCAGACGGGCGGCGGTGACATCGAGCGGTCGGGAGCCGGACGGCGAGCTTCCGGCGCCAACCTGTTCCGTCGCAGCCAACGCCGCGAGAGGGAAGAAGCTCAGAAGCGCGGCCAATACAAGACCGAGCCGCTTGGAGACCCACAGATGAGGATCTGCCATGCTACCCACGAATTAACGACAGCCCACAGCCGCGTGCCGCCGCCTTGATATCGCCGAGCACCATGAGCGATCCGGCCACACAGATAAGATCCTGTGCCGACGCTCGTTGCTTTGCCACCCGCAATGCCTCGACTGGCTGCGGCGCCTCACACACCGGCTTTTGCCAGTCTGCCAGAGCCAGACGCAGTTCTTGGACCGTCGCAGATCGGGCAAGAGCCGCTTGCGTGAGCACCACCTCGGAGATCAAGGGTAACAGCGGCGCGATAAACTCCCGATGATCTTTATCCCGCATCATACCCCACACCAGAATAATGCGCGCGCCCGGATGGCGCGCGAGAAATTCCGCCAGATACCGGGCTAGAACGGCAGCCGCGGCAGGATTATGCGCCCCGTCCAGAAGCACAATCGGGTCTTTTTCAATCAGCTCAAGCCGTCCTTCCCAGGTCACCGATTGCAATCCTGTTCGCACCGCCGCCTCATCGACCGGCGCCACGGCTTGGCCGGCTGCTTCGAGCAAGGCAATCGCACAGGCCGCATTGTCCAACTGATGCCGCCCGGGAAGGCCGCATTGGAGTCCTTCAAACACCCTTGTCCGCCCGCGATACGTGAAGCACGCGGGACTATCCCCTTCAACGGCGAAGTCGTCTCCCAATCTCCATAACGGAGCCCCGCGTTCCGCCGCGATGCGCTGCATCACCCTACCGGCCTCCGGCCCCATTCTTCCAATCACGACCGGCACTGCAGGCTTGATAATGCCCGCCTTCTCAAAGGCGATGGCATCTTCGGTTGGTCCCAAATATTCCTGATGGTCCAATGCAATGGTCGTAATCGCACAGGCAAGCGGGGCGACGACATTGGTCGCATCGAATCGCCCCCCCATTCCGACTTCCAACACGGCGATATCGACCCCGGACTCCGCAAAATGGAGCAGCGCCATAGCCGTCGTTACTTCAAAAAATGTCAGAGTCAACGCCGCCGGTATCGCTGCGCCCACCTGCTCAACCAGATCCGCCAGCCGATCTTCCGCGATCATCGTCCCGTTCACTCTCATGCGCTCGAGAAACTCGACCAGATGTGGAGAGGTATAGAGCCCCACGCGCATGCCGGAGGCCTGGAGCATCGCTGCAGCCATGGCGGCGGTCGATCCCTTGCCGTTGGTGCCTCCGATGTGCAGGATACGCAGCCGGCGCTCTGGATGGCCGATCGCATCCAGCAGAGCCGTCATGCCCTCCAGGCCGAGTTTGATCCCATGCTTCTGAAGCCCGTAGAGATAATCAATGGCGGCGGGATAGGTCATCCACAAACCGGAGGGACAGTGAGAAGACTAAAAATGGCCGACGAGGGTGCTGACCGTCTCTTTAAGCTGCTTGCGTTCGACGATCATATCGATCATGCCGTGCTCCAGAAGAAATTCAGCTCGCTGGAACTGATCCGGCAACTGCTGTTTAATCGTCTGTTCGATGACCCGTGGGCCGGCAAAACCGATCAGCGCCTTCGGCTCCGCGATAATCACATCGCCCAGCATCGCCACACTGGCCGTGACCCCGCCGAAAGTGGGATCAGCCAGGATCGAAATAAAGGGCAGTTTCGCTTCTCCTAGCTTGGCAACGGACGCCGAGGTCTTTGCCATCTGCATCAGGGAGAGAATGCCCTCCTGCATACGCGCGCCGCCCGATGCCGTCACCAAAATGACCGGCCGCTTCAGCTCCAACGCCCGGTCGATGGCCCGACACAGCTTTTCTCCGACCACCGATCCCATGCTGCCGCCCATAAAGCTGAAATCGAAGACGCACAACACTACCCGATTCCCATTGATCATCCCTTCGCCGATCACCAGCGCATCTTTGCGGCCGGTCTTTTCCTGCTGGGCTTTCACACGTTCCGGATAGGGCTTGGTGTCATGGAAGTTCAGCGGGTCTTGCGCCGCCAGATCGGCGTCCCATTCTTTAAAGGTGCCTAGGTCGACAAGCAAACCGATCCGTTCCATGACCGAAATGGGAAAATGGTAGTCGCACTTCGGACAGACCTTGTTGTTGCGATCGACTTCCTTACGATAGACGATTTCCCGGCAGTGATTGCACTTGAGCCACATCCCTTCGCTGCCTTTGGAGCGTACGGGCGCCGCCGTCTCAACTGTTTTCTCCTTTTTAAACCAAGCCATGGTCGCATCCCTCGTTCGGTTCAATTACGACGGCAGAAACTCCACCGATGTGCAAGCAGAATAGCACAGCCCTCACAACGACGCACGCGCAAATCGCATCAAAACAGGATCGTACTGCGCTGCTTACTCTCCCATGGATCCTAGTGCCAGATTCACCAGCATCCATACACCCACACCCACGCTGGCAGCGCCTGCAAATCCTTGTAATCCGAGAAACAAGGGACGGCTGATCGAAAGGGAACAGACCAGCGGCAAACTGATCGTCAGGCCGATCGCCATCATGCCCGCAATCGATCCCAGGCCGAAGATGGCAATGGATAGGAGCCCTGGGCCCAGTTCCTGTGTCGTCGCAAGAATGATAAGCATCAACGCCGCCGATCCGGCCAGTCCGTGCGCCATGCCGATGCACAGGGGGCGAACCGAGTCAGCCATCCAGTGCCGATGGCGATGATCATCTTCACGTTGATGACTGTGGAGATGGACATGGGCATCTCCGTCATGGTGATGGCTATGCAGATGCCAACGCTCTCGGTACAGCTTGACGGCCAATGTTCCGCCAAGCACGATCAACAGAACCCCAACCCCGGACTCGGCAATGAGTTCGAACTGGGGTGGAATGCGAATGCCGAAGGCCAGCACGACCGATCCCACGATCAGCAGGGTCAACGTATGGCCGATTCCCCACCAGAGCCCGACGGCGCCTGAGGCCCGAAGCGACGGCCGCTGGGCCAACACCGTCGAGACCGCGGCAAGATGATCGGCGTCGAGCGCGTGCCTGAGCCCAAGCAGAAAACCAAATCCTAAGATCGTAGCGTATGACGGGTCGCTCATATCATTGCTCGATGAAACTCGGGACGAGGAGCCGACGGCAGCGCGAGAGATCGATGCGCGTTAACTCAACCTTAGCCTCGGCCTTCCGAAGGCCGGCGGATCTTGCTGTCATCCTCCCCGCGCGTGCATTTCCAGATGCGGATCTTCCCGCAGCCGCTCAATATCGATCAGCCCACCGGCTCGAAGCCCGGTTTTCTCCAACGCCTTCCGCTCTTCCGCTCCGCGATCCTGGCGAGCGGCCCAACCGGACCGGATCATTTCCCTCATACGCTCAGGACTCTCGCCCATGCGAAGCGGCTTGCGTAAATCAGCCCCCGATGCCGCATAGAGACACAAGTACCACAACCCGTCAGCCGTGACACGGCTGCGGTCGCATTGCGCGCAAAACGGTGTCGTCGTCGAGGGAATGATGCCAAAGCTCGTGCCGTCCGGCAGGAGAAATCGCTGTGCCGTAGCTGACCCTCGTTCCGACACAGGCGTGATTGCGCCATATTGCCGGCTCAGATGTTCTAGAATCGATGCGCGAGAGAGCACCTTGTCCATGGCCCATTCATTGGCCCCGCCCACATCCATATATTCGATGAAGCGCACCTCGGCCTGATAATGCCTGGCAAATTCAATCAGCGCAACCAATTCATCGTCGTTGAATCCCCGTATCGCGACGGTATCGAACTTGAGATCGGTAAATCCTGCCTTTCCGATCGACTCAATCCCTTCGATCACCCTGGCAAACTCATCCCGCGCGGTCAACCGGCGGAATCGCTCAGGTCTGAGGGTATCCAGGCTGATCGTCACCCGATGGAGTCCGGCATCGTAGAGTTCCTGCGCCTGATCAGCCAACAACACGCCGTTCGTAGTCAGCGCAATCTCGGTGAGCCGTCGATCGCGCAAGAGCAGTCTGACCAGCCGCGACAGGTCTCGCCGCAACAACGGCTCGCCGCCGGTTAGCCTGACTTTATCCACCCCCACGTCCGCGAAATAGCCGGCGAGTGTCGCCATTTCCTCAAAACTGAGGATATCCTCGCGCGGCAGCCACACATAGTCTGTCTCCGGCATACAGTACCTGCAGCGCAGATTGCAGCGATCCGTGACAGACAGTCTCAGACTCCGCAACGGGCGGCCATGTAGATCCGTGACCGCGTTGTGGCCCCCATTAACCATTCTCTCCTGACCCCTTACCCTTCACCACTTACGCCTGACCCATCGCCCCTCACGTCCCCTACGGGTGTTCCTCAACCCAGACTTCCCCGCCTGGCGTGTGTTCAAGTTTCCAAATCGGCGTGATTTTCTTCAGTTCATCGATCGCCCATCGGCAGGCGGGGAAGGATTCGGCGCGATGCTCGGCTCCGGCAATGATCAGCACAATATTCTCGCCGATGGAGATGTCTCCGTACCGATGGATGATCAGCAACTCGATGATGTTGAACTCTTTCAACCCCCGCTCGCGGATCTCTCGCAGCTTCTTCTGCGCCATGCCGTCGTAATGTTCGAAGGTGATGCTGTCCACAGTGCGTCCCCTCGACCGATCACGCGCCGTTCCCAGGAAGATCGAGATGCCGCCGATTTGTTTCGAGCGGCTGCGCACACGATTGATCTCCTCATCGATGGAAAAGTCTTCCCGCTGTATACGCACAAACATGTCGTCCGTCAGGGGACCCGTCGGGCTGTTCGATTCGCTGCCTCCCGCAAATGGAGGCAACAGGGCAACTTCGTCGTGTTCGTGAATAACCGTCTCTTCGTGCGCGATGTCTTGATTCACCGATACAAGCACCTTCTTGTTTTGAATTAATTCGCCGATCTGTGGATACCCTGTAGAAATAAGCTCAATTAGATCTTTCACTTTCCCACTGTGAGCCATTGGAAGAGACAGCGCGCTTTTGTTTCCAACCAGAAACTTTGTCATGCCGAATAGTTTAACTGTCACCATGGTTTGACCTCAGCCTTCCCTCGTATAGGTTCCAGACTTCCCGCCTGATTTTGAGAGTAGACAGACATCGCTGAAACTCATCCCTCGGTCCACGGCCTTGCACATGTCATAAATCGTCAGCGCTGCAACAGAAGCCGCCGTCATCGCCTCCATTTCGACCCCAGTCGGACCGGTCGTCTTGGCGGTTGCCAAAATGGTGATCGAGCACCGCCCTTCCCGGTCAGGCTGAGGATCTTCTTTGAAGGCAATATCGACGCTGGTGAGGAGAATCGGATGGCACATAGGGATCAGATCCGGCGTTTTCTTGGCGCCCATCACCCCGGCCACCTGGGCAACTGACAAGACATCGCCCTTGGCGATTTTGCCCTGCTGAATTTTTTCAAGGGTTTCGGGTTGAAGGAGGATTCTGGCTTGCGCAGTCGCGCAACGCTCGGTCGTATGCTTCGCCGAGATATCGACCATCCGGGCCCGCCCCGACTCGTTGAAATGGGTGAATTCTGCCATTTTGTGGAGCTGAATCAGTGCGTTGCAACCGGTATCACAGCCGGATTATAGGTGCCGCCTAAAAGGAAGGTCAAGCAGCGAGGAGGGACACCGGCGCCGAGCCGTGAAGGGGAAATGATGGCCAGCGTGAGAGCAACAGGTCCAGCGAGTTCAACGACAACAGAGTGCAGTTCTTTATCTTCGTGGGAGACAACAGCGGTCTCGGCCGCATCGACAAGATCGTCGCCGCCGCTAGAGACGAGCGTGACAATCCGCTGGAGCCAATGATGGTGACGGTGAAGGAGTAGCTGAAGAGCTGATGGCTAATCGCGTATGGCCTATGGCATGAGAGTGGACAACTTGATACTACGGCCACAAACCGAGGGTGATGCGAACCGCCTCATCGACGGCCGTCATTTCATCCTGACTGAGTCTCTCAATCCTGGAACGTAATCGAGACTTGTCCAGCGATCGAATCTGATCCCCCAAAGCACGCGACCGTTTTCCTTTCACTGTGACAAGCGCTTCGCCAGGGTAGAGAGAATCTGCGTTACTGGTAAGGGGTAAAACGACGACACGTGCGCCGAAGGCATTGCAGGAGTTATTGGAGATAATTACCGCCGGTCGGGTTTTCTGAATCTCCGAACCAAGCGTCGGGTCCAACGCGACCCAGTAGACATCCCCACGCCGTGGCGTCCGCTTCACTTGGGCCATCCCTCACCGTCTACATGTTTCCAGTCCTCATCGATGCCGGCCCTCCAGCGTTCCTTGCTGGCGGCTTGGTAGGCCGCATCCAGCGCCTTCGCATCAGGATGCAATTTGGCACGAACTGCCCCTGCGATAAAGGCGCTAAGCTTCTTGGGGGGCACTTCTTTCTTCAGCCTCGCATAAACATCGTCATCCATCGTAATGTTCAATCGTACAGACATCGTCACCTCCCAGGATATTTACGATGCTGTATAGTATACAGGATTCAATTCACTGACAAGGCGCGAAAGAGATCTCTCATTCCGTTGCGAACCTTGAGATTTGTCCTTCCCCTTGATAAGGTTGCATGCAAATCAGTTGAACAGGGCGCGAGGAGCATATGGCAACCCAGACCGGTCATTTGAAATTGACCTACGAAGACTATCGGCTGATCCCCGACGACGGGAAACGCCATGAGTTGATCGATGGAGACCACGTGATGTCCCCCTCACCAACTACCAAGCATCAACGTATCGCTCGAGCGCTCTTAACTGCCTTAACAAATTTTCTTCGCGATCATCCCTTGGGCGAGGTCTTTATCGCGCCCTATGACGTAGTTCTCTCGGACTTCGATGTGGTGCAGCCTGATTTGGTGTTTGTAACCACGGCACAAGCAGACATCGTGACAGAAGCCAATATTCGTGGAACTCCCACGTTAGTCGTCGAAATTCTGTCCGAAGGCAACCGGAAGTTGGACGAAACGATCAAACGCCAACGGTACGAGCATTACGGTATCCCCGAATATTGGATCATCGACCCGGCACTCGATCAGGTAAAAATCTACCGCCTCACCGAAGGCCGCTATGGCCAGGCCTCGGTGCTGAGCCTGGAAGCCAACGATCTCCTCACCACGCCGTTGCTGCCAAACCTGAACCTTCCCCTCGCCACACTGTTTACATCAAGCTCCCCGCAGCAGCCTGCTCCGCCGAAGTAGCCGCTCCGGCTACGCGATGGCCATATCACGCCGAATCTCCCTCTGCGCTTGCCCAAGAGCTTGCACCGAATACTCCGCTCCGCGTGCGTCATCTCGATATCGTGGCGTGTGATGGGTTACTCAGTGTCAAAGATACAAAAGAAATCTGACCCTCCCTTATCATTTCACCACATCCTCAACGATCCCTACATTATTAGGTACAGTTTTTCCCCGTCTCATCCTACGGCGGTGATACGATCGGTGCAGTCTAAGTTGCCTTCACACCGACGTATAGCAACAGAATCTTGTCGGTAAGGTTAGCCACTGGACCGAGATTTCCCTCGCCCTCACCATTCCCATTGAGCGCCGTCTCCGGCCAAGGAGCAGGGTCAGTCACTCCAGATGGCGGAGTCCAAACTGTTTTGAAATTGAGCGGACTTGTCGAGACCTTAGATAAATCAGCGACGTGGACTTCCCGCACCACCAATCCAGCCGCATCCATCCAGTATGGCAATACACTACGGGTGATCGGGATCTTCACGCCGGGGGTTGTAGCAGCGCGTGCCCACTCGGTCGGAAAATCTGAACGGCTACTAAGCACAATCGTGAACAGCAAAGGTTCATCTGTCGATGGTGGAGATGGGTTCAAGAGCTCTGCAATCGAAGCTGTCGCTGAAGATCGCAGTGCGTCACCGCCTTCACGCGCCGTATACCGGATGGTCAAGATTACGTCCGAGATTGTCGAATAATCAAACTGTGGATATTCAGCCGGCAACTCAAGCCTCCACGTGCTGATTATCCCGGCGCCCTCAAACGGAAGAAACCGCTCATCGCGTAGTTGTGTCTCGAACATGCCGCTATCTGCGGTACCCGTACTGGTGACGATGGCTTCCGTCGCACCGAAATAGTCAATAAACCGGTCATCGTCGCCTGAATCGAGGCGAAGATATCGGTTGTTGTCCTTGAGACTACTCTCATGACGCACCGCGCTCTTAAGCAAAGTGAGTTTGCAGTTGACGCTGGTATAAGGCCCGGTCACGCTTGGAATGCTCACGCTAACAGATTTGATGCGGCGCAGATAATGGCCTGGCGTATCAAGATCAAGCAACCATTCAGGGATATCGAACTCGCAGCGACAATGACCCTCGCTATCCTTGACGCGCAAATTGACCAACGCTTCCGGGTTGAGCCGCCGCAGGGAAATGTGTTTGGTCAGCTCATATTCGCGCCGGTTCTGGTCGAGGTAGGCAATTTCCAATCGCTTAAGGTCCTGATGCAATCGTTCCCCAGCCAGCAGCCCGTCGCGTAGCGAATCCCAATGGTCGTTACGCACCATATTCAACGACTTCACACCCAATTCACGCGAGGCCGCACGCTCGGCACGACGCGCCATGTCCACCGCCATGCGATAGGCATTGAAATAAAGCCGTGACAATTCGGTCTTCATCCACTCATATAGCTGGACATTCGAGAACTTGCTGCGCATCACCTCATCGACGGCTTTGGCTTGCTCAATCTGCTCAAGGTGGTTGTCTAATTCTTTTTTGGTGATATCGATGCGGATCTGATTGGCGAGTATTTGTTTATCAATCTGCTGCAGCTCCTTCAGCGTCTGGTTGCTTTGGAAGGCCCATTCATCGCGCCGGCGAAGATGACCGGCCATCATCCCCTGTTGGTCGGCATAAGCCCGCCAACCTTGCGAAACTGCCGAAAAGGCATCACCAATCGTCGAAGAGGCCAAACCTAACGCATTCAATACCTCATGAGCTCCAGCAGCTTTGGCCACTGGATTAGGGATAACAACCGTAGCAGCTATATTAAACCCGCTCCCAATTATCTTTGAGATGCTTGAAGCCACAGACCAAGTATTTGCCCCTTCGATGCCGACATATTGCTCATTCTCCTCCTTAATCAGTCCCCAATTCGATCGATTACTTGCCAACCCCGAGTCAACGGTTCCCAGCATGGCATCTTCGCCGGCACTCTCATTTTCCTTTACCGTTTTAATTTCTTTCTTACCGAGCAGCCGTTGATACTGCGCATATCGCGCAGTGATCGTCCTTCTGCTAGCACGAAGCGCCTCGATATTGCGATCTGCTTCGTCAATTTGCAGCATGCGTACATCCCGCACCAGTTTGAGCAAACTAATTTCATTGGACGAACGCAATTGCGCCAGGTACTCCGCGTCTCGCTTTTCAATGGCGGACAGCATCGCCGCGCCCAATGACTTGCACTCATTGGCCAGCTCCATCGCACGGGAGGACAGGATGCTGTATCGATAATGAGGCGGCGGCGCATATAGCCCGGCAATTACCTCGCCCAAATCCAACCCGGCAGCAGCGGCGCGTATCAGCAACTCCGGGTCTATCGGTGCATCCATCAAGGGCAGGTTGCGCTGAATACCCTCGATATTACGGCAGGTCCGTATATTGCTGAGCCGGGCATCCACTGTATTCCAGTATGACAAAATCTTGTCGTTGAACGGCATGCAAAAGTACAGCATTCCGTCAGGGTTTGGCTGGTTTATCGTGTCTTTTAATCGCCAGGCTGTCTTCAGATTGCTAGCTCCTTGTGCCCCAACGTCGATCCAGAAATTGGCAAATTCATCCCAGGTGGTGATGTTTTCATCATAGGTCAACGCCGGGCGGTTCGATTGATCCTGGTGCACTTGCGGGCGACGACCAAGAATCCGCTCAGCCAGCACGTACAGCATAGTCGCCTCGTTGATGGATTCACGAGTATCGCGCCGGTACAGGCTGTCGGCCCAGGCAATCAGATTGTCCAGATAAGCAAACAACGTCCGCCACAAGAACGCGATGTGCCGGCGACGCGCAATCACGAAGGGGCGGAACGGCGTATCGCGCCAACAGTCGATCAACCTGCGCACTGAATCAACGTCGGCATCGCTTGCGAAGCCTCCTGCGACTTGCGCTAGAGCGGTCAGGTCGTCAACCACTTGCCGGCTCAGGCTTAGCTCTTTGAATACGCGAAACTTCACGAACCGTCTGGCATTAGTGTCTGCATCACTGCTGGTAGGGTCAAACACAAAGCGCAGCCAACCCTCCGCGTCTTCAAATTTGTGCTGTTTGGACAATTGATCGGCGATCAGCAACGGAGCGTGAAGGAAAATCTCCCAGTTGTAAGAGGCATAGGGGAAGCGTCGGTCGAACCACATTCCTCCCGGTTGCGCCTGCCTTCGGTTATCCGGTTGAACGGCGCCACCTGGAACCGGCAACAACGAGGCATCAAAATCACCGTTTTGAAACTCTGCCTCCGCCAACGAAGCTCCGCTGATCCATGCCTCCCTGTTAACAAGCGCCCCGCTGAAGCCATCCGCATAGAGGCAAAACGCCGTCATACGTGGTCTTCCATCTACGTCCAAGTCAACGTAGGACCGCGCCCGGCCTTCCGAAAAATGCAACAGCGCCGGCACTTCGCCATGTGATCGATACGAAGCCGATCCAAGAAGGACAAACGGGGCACGCCCGCTTGTTGGAAACACGGTGACTTGCCGACCAATGGTGGAGTCAGCGAGAACCACTCCTGAATCCGCTAGACCCAAGACTTCATCCTCGGCATAGCCGTTCATCCAGGGACGGCAACCTTGGACCACTTTTAATTGTGTGGGCTGAGAAACAGTTTCCCAACGGTGCTCATTAGATCTTCCCAGCACAAACTTCAGTCTGGATTCAAACGTGTGAGGTTTATCGAGCCCTTCAAATCCCAGGGCCTTCGCATCGAATGTCGTTGCGTCAATCGCAAAACACAGCCAATATTGATGCTCATTCGGCGGTTGAATCTCCGGCGTTTCCTGGGCCTGCGGTGCAGGCAAGCGAATACCGTTCGCCACCACATCTAACGTCCAATGCATCGAGGGAATCGATGAAGCGCCCCACATTTTAGCCATTTCACTTTTCCATCCGTCTTCTATCCGGCGTAATTGGATACGGCAGTTGGGGCCGGGCAGTAGTTCGATCCAAGCCATTTCCCCATCGGCATTCTTCAACTTGATCCAAGCTCTCCAACTAACTTGGAGACTCGCCGTTGGAAAATCATGCAGTTGATTGAAGAGAATATTCCACCACTGGTCCTTCCCCAGAGATTTAATATTACTCAGGATGTTCGGCGCACCCGTCGCTGGTGGCGTGAACGTGCTCGCAATGGGCTGCGCGGCCATGTACGCGGTGAAGGTCGCTTCACCCACGGTGTGATCGACCTCGCAACGGAATGAAAATCCGGATCGTTCATCGCGAAAGGGTGTGGCATCAACTCTCTGTAATTCCCGACTCGTGTCCTGCCGCAGCCATGATTTGCCGTTAAAGCGTGACCAGGCCATGCGGATTTCCCAAGAAGGGACTGCACCGTTGGCCACTTCCCCACGTCTAAATATGGGCCAGACCAAATACAACTCGCCACTCAACAGAACAGGAAGTACGTGATCTCCCTGTATTTCAAGCTCAACCCGCTGCCAAGGTGACCACTCCATCTCCACGCCGCCAAAGTCGAAACACTTTCTCCAGTAATAGTAATATGGCGGATTGATGGTACGTCCCACGACATAGAGATCGCGTCGGATTTGTTTATGCGGCCAAGAGGGCGCCCGTATCACATTCTCGAACATGCCCAATACCTGGGTTTGTCCAACAGTCGCGACGTCATCCAGGAATTGGCCAAACGCCTGATTGGCGAGATCTTGCGTCAACTCGCCTTGTCCCAGGGCCGACTCGAGTTGTTTGAAACTTGAAGATTTGTCGTCACGCAGCTCCGGAAATAGCCAGTTTTCAGGGAACAGAAAGACTTTGCGATTGGCTTCCCAAACGCGGTAGTTGCGCATCCATGTCCAGCGCTGCTTAAGTTCCGGTTCGGCAGTGATCTCAGGCTCGATGCCGAACAGGATGCGCTGCGCGAACAACTGCACGGCGGTGATGGCTTCTATAATCCGTGTAGTCTCAAAGCACGGCTCCATCTGATGGTCGATCAGGAAATGCTCGTACAACGCTTTGGCGTCGCGCCACTTATCCGAATTATTGCGGCCGACGACCTGTGCTGTATGAAACGCCACCAGCGCGTCGCGACGTTGCCTGCGCAATGCGTTGCCGATTTTCTGCAGTGACGCCTTCAAGGCCTCTCTCGAGAGCTTCGCTTCGAGCAACGCTTTTGCTGCGCCAGCCGCACCTTCGTTGTCGGCCAGATTGATCAGCCTGGCAATCTGTGTTGAGTCGGCACCCAAATGCCTAGCCAACAACAGCCATTGGAACGCGAGACGCAATTTTCCAGGATCATGTAGATCGAGTATGGAGATCGTGTTGGGCGACACCGAAAGTGCTTGTGCGATGAGGTTTACTGTGGGGGGTTCCGCAATGTCCACCCGCGCGGTCAGCGGCCGCAGGGTGTCCGCACTAATCTGTGCGCCGGGGGTGGCCGACCGATTGAACAATTCACCGAGGGCTGGCCGCGAGAGTTGATCAGGCTGTTGCAACCAGAGCAGATCGAGCAATGTTTGCCACTGGGGGTTCTGCCATGCAGTGGTACTCGCTGCTGGCGCGACACCCAACATGTCACGCCAGTTGATTCCCGTGTTCGATCCTACGGCAACGCGGTCTGCAATCTGCATCAACTCGTTATCCACACCTACTGCGGCACTGAGGGTTATCAGACGATACAGGCGATCCATCCATGCGTGCAGCCGTGGCATCGCTGTGGCAGTCACACTCGGCGGGACCGGATGAGTCAATGAAACATCGGCCCAAAAACTCCTGTCGAGAAATGCCTCATACGCGCAGAGAGGTTGCTCTTGCGCAGGATCGAGCAGCAACCGCTCCCCTAGAAGAGAGGCCACTTCCGTTTCCGCCAGGCCGCATTGCTCGACAAGAACGGCCATCAATGCTCGTTCGCGCCGTCTGGATGCGATTGCCGTCAGAAGGTTGGTGAAGCGCCCGACGGAGCCGAAGTTGTTTGTCGCGGTAACGCTGAATAATGCAGTCGCTTGTTGGGCATTCATGAGTGGCAACCAGTCGCCCAAGCGATGATCTGTAGCACCAGATAGTGCTTCCACCAACTCGGCTAATAGTGCAGCACTCGGTGCCGTTCCTGTCGGGCCAGAGGCATCGCGAATACTCGCCACTAACTTACCGGCAGTCGCGTCGTCATAGATATCATTCAACGCATCGGCAGCCTGTACTTCCAGGCCAACGTCCGGCCGAATGGCAACCACAACGCGCAGTCGTTGCTGCACCAATCCAAGCAGCTCTTCAATCTGCTTATCAGACTTGATCGATGGCGGCAGCTCTCCGGCCACCGCTCGCCATCTCCCTCTCGTCAGCAGAGCGTGCGCAGCCTGGTCCGCCGTTAGTCCGATCTCGCTCAGGCGTTGGGCGGTATTACAAACACCTTCCAATGCATGCCAGTCAACGGCCTGTGAGGTCAGCGTATACCCTGTGATTTCTTTCAGGAAGGTGAATTGCAAGAGCGACAGCCCCAAGGCCTCGCGCAAGCGGGTTTCCGACATCGGTCGTTCAAGCAGCACATCGAGCGACAAGCCATGGTCGTCGTGCAGACGCTTGATGCTCGTCAATTTGACGAGAAGGTCAGCTCTCTGTTGATCAGTCGTTGCCGCACTTTCGAGTCCTTCGCACACCACAATGGCATGACCGAGATCTTTGATTGACCATCTCGGCAACTGTGCCCTCAAGCGCGTAAAGCGATGCAGGCGATCCAAAATCCCCTCCAGTACAGGGCCTTCAGCCGGGAGGCGCATTGCGCTGGTTTTGCATTGGTCGCGGTTGCTCAACTCAATGCCACGATCAACAGCCGCTACAAAATTCGTCTTTAGCGACTGCTCCAGTTCTTCGAGCGACAGCCCGGTGCGATCGATGAGAATGGATGCCCTGGTCAACACGTCCTCGACGGTCAGATTGGAAAGCAGCTCCCCGGAGGCGGGATCGACGATTCTGATGTCGTTGTCTATGTTGAACCCGTAGGCTGCCCATAGCCTGGCGCCAAGACGTTGCTGAGTAAGTAATTCCCATTGTGAATCCGCATGCGGGTCGCCGGCCTGATCGATCGATACATGGAGCGTCTCCGCCGCCAGATGGGCGGGCACGGTGCCCCGTCGCAGCCCTAGTAATTTCTCACGCGAGACGCCCAGTTTGGCCAGATACGCACTGACCTCGGCGTAACCACGGTCAAACGGCAGATGCCAGGGGTAGACAGCCCGGCGCAGTTTCGGGTACGCGATTTGCGCGATGACTTCGGCAGAGTCAGTGGAGATCGCCTCCGGCGCCGCAGCCTTCTCCAGAATCTCCAGCACGATGTCGATGTGCTGAACCAGCGCTTCTGCGTTTGTGCAGCTGAGCTCGAGCTTGAAGATATCGGGGCGCCTCGTTCTCAACACATCCAAAGCACTGCCCCCCTGGCCTCTAGACTTTGCCAGTAGATTGAGCAAATCAACCAGGTACGCGGGCTGACCCAACATGGAGTCGCATGGCCGACATAGACATTCGTCCAGGTCGCCGAATAAAGCCGCCAGTGTCGGCGCGTTTTCCCGCACCAGCTCCGGGAGCGGAACCTTGTATTCCTCCATCATCCAACTGGGGTAGTGTCGATTACTTTCCACTTCCAGCAGGACACCTTTCCCGCCATTGATCGTTTTCTCCGTAACATCGAAGAAACTATCAACGACTTCGCGCACATCTTCCTCGGGCAGACGTTCACGATACTGTTCATAGATATATCCCCGCCCATACCGTATTGCCTTCCCCGGGGTTTCAATACCGGCGTTCATCAAATCAGCGGCCAGTTCCATGCTGATACCAGTCCGCATAAATCGGCCCGTATTGCGGAGTGCTTTATGCATTTGGGGCTCTGTTTCCTTGACCGGCGTCTTGCCGAGCAAGATATTCTCGATCATGGCGGGCTGATGTTTGATCAAGGCCGCCACTTCGTTGACTGACACTCCCGGCAAACTAAATATACCGGCATGAATTTTCGATTCCACTGCCGTCAATGGATGCTGTCTTTCCACTTGCGCTTGCGTCCGCAGGGCAAGACCAGCACTGATGTCTGCTTCATCTGCCATACCGATCCACTCGGTGGTTTGTAATCTCGCCAACGGCGCAATCGAATCCGATGCGCTCTCCAGACGCGCATTCAAGACGCGCGACAGTCCCTCATGACCGGAGGTCAACTGATGCACCCGCACGCCACGCACAAAGGCTTTGATCGGCGCATCTGCATCCGGGTAACGCTCCGCCAGCTCGAGCAATGCAACCGTGTCGTACAGGCCTTTTTCCTGAACGACAGCCAACGCATCCAAGGCGACGACCTTGGGCAGTGGCGTGGCGAGGTTGCCCAGCAACTTCGCAAAATCACTATCGCTGCTTCGCTCAGGGTCAAGCTGCTGCAAACCCTGTAGCAATTTTAAAACATCGAGTAACAGCTCCACCTGTTTTTCATTCAGCGGCGGAACCTGATGGGCTGACACTGCGGCTCTCACAGCCTGGCGCAGACGCTCTGCCGGCTCCTGCAACACCGCGTCCAGATCCTTCACCTGCCTCTGCCGTGCGATTGCATAGAAGAACGGCCACCCGCCTTCTCGCACCAAGCCCTGCTGGGCGGAATATTCATCGGCCATTCGGCGTTCGGCCTCTCGAACCATTCGGCTGGAAGCCACCCAGACTTCTACCGCCATGCGGTCCAAGTCGGCATCCTGGACGATAAAATCCACGTCTTCCGGCGTCAGTTCCCAGGAAGCCAGATCGCGATTCACCGTGGATGAATCGACATGAGTCCACACCTCAATGCGAGTTGCGCCTTGCCCTTTGAGCAGCGGCGCAACGGCTTCGCTGATTCGCTGCCATTCAGAAATTCCGCCCACATTGAACAGGGTAAAAGTGACGAGTTGATCGCGGTCTGCTCTCTGAACTTCCTGCTTAGCCAGTATTATCCCCTCAGCGCTTTCACGCACTTCGACAATGAGCCAGGGGGCTCGGCGTGACGGCAGATCGCCAAGCTGAAAGGTATCAGCACGATACTCAATACGATAGTCGCCGTTCGGGCCGGTTTCGTCGGTGCCGAGCAACTGCGGCACCCGCAAATCTCGATCGAAAGCGCGCACAGCCATATTGGGCAGGGGTCTACCGTTCGCATCTGTAACTGTCCCCCGCACCACATACTGCTGGATGGGCAGATGGACATTCAGTTCGTATTTTGCAGGCGCATCGTTCTTCTTCTTGCTGGCGAACAGCATCTCGTTCTTCTCGTTATAGATCCGCACGATCACATCGGCGCCGCCCCGCTCTTTAGGACTCCTGCGAAAATCGGCTTCGCGGTACGGAATCTTGTAACCGCCCGTCGCATCTGTAGTAGCTTGGCCCAGCCTGTCTTCTCGGGACTCGTCCTTATCATAAGCAATGACAGTCAAGTCCGCTGCCGGTGTGGCATCCGCATTCGTCACGGCTCCGAAGACAACATAGGTCTCGCCCGCATCGACCGATATATCTTTGCTAGACTTGGCCGTGGCTGTTTTGCCGCGGATGGCTGGCTTCTTGGATGCGGCAGGTTTGGTCTTCGATGGATGCTTCGGCGATGTAGCCATTGGTATTGTCTCCGTTACGTATTTATGGTTGCGTAGTTGATCGGCTCAGACAAACCAGCTGCTCAGCCTGGACACATTATCGTGGTCCCGCTGCCTATCGCGCCTTGCGGACTGTTGGTGGTCCATTGTGCTCTCCTCAGTTTTGCCTTGCCTCACACGGCGTTCCTCGCATAGACTCATATAACCGTGCCGGCATCCAAGGAGTCATCGATGTCTCCGATTCATAAACAGGTGGTGATGGATGACCAGGGCCAACCCGTGAGCGTCGTCATCCCCTATCACGAATGGCTTGAGATTGAACGGGTCGTGTTGAATCAGCTCCATGGGACTGAGAGCAGCAAACTTCGCACACACGCCGGCGTCATACACTTGAGCCAAGATCCCGTGGTCTATCAACGGCAGTTGCGCGACGAATGGACGTAACGCCAGGGCGCTTCGTTCTTGACACCAACGCAGTGCTGTATTTCCTCGGCGGACGCTTGGCGCAGCCCCTCCCCGATGGCAGCTACTGCCTCTCCGTAATGTCAGAGCTCGAGTTGCTGGCATATCCTGACCTCACCCCGTCTGAAGAAGCTCACATCAAAGCTTTCCTGCAAGACATCACCATCGTCGAATTGAATGACACGGTAAAAGCTCATGCCATCGATTTGCGAAAGCGATATCGCCTCAAGTTGCCGTATGCCCTGATCGTTGCAACGGCGCTCGCCTTTAACGCGACGTTACTCACCAATGATGAGCAACTGCTGTCCCTTGCCGCCGTCCCAACACAGGTCCTGAAGCTCACATAGGCTCTTGCCATAAGAAGGAGACCGTTCCGCTCCTTCTTCCCGGTCAAACATATTGGTATCCCAAGGCAGTGATGTCTCGCGTGTCCATCTCCGTCTCGGTCCACGGATCCATGGTCGCGCTGGAGCCGGACAGGGTTGGATTCTGTCCGGGATGGGTGGCCTGCCATTCGGCCCAGATGCGATCAATCTCGCAGTGGTGCATCCAGAATACCGGGTCGCACGGGGCAAACGGGACGCTCCCCATGGAACCACCCACCCAGACATGTCCGGAGTTGTGAATCCCTTCGAGAGCCGGCGCGAACGTATTGAAGGTGCCGTTGGCCATCGCCGCCGCCACGGCCGAGGCGTTTGGCAGCACGGCGAACATGCCGATATTTCGTGTGACAGTGTGAGGTCCGCCCATCAGATTCACGGTCGGCGTGAAACCAAGCAGCCATGAAGGAAATGCCTGTTCCTCGCTCGATTTCCAATAGGGAATGCACACGGTCGGATCGACCGTCATGAGCAATTCTTCCATTCGCAATAAGTAGATCCTGTGCCAAGGTAGAAAGCGCGGGTTCCCGTGCATCTGATGAATCGCATTCCCGTGAATATCCACCAGTGGTCCTAGGGCGTTCATCGCGTTGATCTGGGTGAACGCATTGAGGAAGCGATTCTGCTCGTCGGCAGTCAGCATGCGATGATCCTTTCGAAGACACACATCGGCCTGGTCGTCGCCACAGGTAGCGGGCGGTTTGTAGTCTTCTTGACGCGGCTTGAAACACATGTGCTCAAAAGGATGTGGCACATAACGCGGTGGGTTCTTCGACGCATAACTTCCGTAAATGCGGCGATCGGGGTAACGGGGGTTGTTCGGAGGCGCATGGCCATGGTCAGGCTTCTGCTGATAATCCGGATCGTGATATGGGGGATGATTGGGCTTATGCGCATGCGGCTGGTGATCATGCGAGCCACCACGGCGCGTGGTATACGTCCCTTTCGCTGCTTTCTTCCTGTCGCTCTTTGTAGTTGCCATGTTGTTGTCCTCCTATGGGTAGGTTCGAGACACGCTACAAATTCTTTCCCCTGACATGGTGTCAGGAATCCCTGATACCCTGTCCCGCCCAGCGGGCGTTGGCTCGATTGAGCACGTGATACACCACATCCCCCGCCGTCGGCCGCAACGGTCTCCCCATCGTCGCTCCTCACACACTCCCGCGACGTCACATCAATGGTTCCTGGCACCTTTGTCTTTCAGATTTGCATCGTCGAGACTGATCCCCGCCATGAGTGTTTGTAGCTCGGCGACATCGACGAGTTTCGGCTGTGTTGTCCTTCAATCTCCTTCGCGACGACAAGTAACGCCCCGATAATCGTAACGACCTCCACTCCTACTGGCTCGCTATTGCAGGCAGCCGTGGTCCAATCAATGGCGCCTGGTACTTTTCATTTCATCTCTCGCTGGAAATCCAGCCTGTCCCCTTTTCTTCCTCCTTTTCTTCTTCTCGAAGCTGAACCCTTTAGTTCTGTTTAGTTCAGTTCCTAAGTGACGAAGGTGGCACAGCAATAACGATCGACCCCCATTCGCGAAGAAACGTACCAATCGGCTTCATACTAGTAAGCTTCGGATCTTTAGGTCCTTTGTCCCAATGAACCTCGTAAACCATACCCATGGAGATCACGAAGGTGTGATAGCCGGAATCGGCGACACCAACTGCAAACTCTATTTTTTTCAACTTCTCAAACAGAGCACGGGACTCGGGACTCATTTGTTTCCCGAGTTTTATAAAACTATCGATCTTTACTCGCACGTCTATTGTTGTACCCGTGTCCGCCCCGGTGACCGTTGCTGACTTGTTCGGAACAAAACCGCTCTCACGAGTGCCTTTATCTGAAGTGTAGTTAGCTGCGTTCCAGTAATTCTTTTTCGGAGAGGTATCAACATGCACCGTCTTGAAACCAAAGCTCTTACGAAGTTCCTCCAATAAAACTGTTCCTCTACCACCAAAAACGGAGTCTTTCCCTGTGCCTCTTGCGTCCACCGCCTTAGTGATAGCGTCCCTGAGCTCGTCAGTCTTGCCGACCACTTCAGCATATAAAGGAAGAGTGGACCCCATATAAGTCAAACACGAAACCATGGGCACCCCCTTCTCCTTTAGATCAGTGGCAAGTCTTCGCGCGACCGCCTCAGGATTCCTGTGCTTGCTCGCCTTATTTACTAACCAGACAGGGCCAAAGCCAATACCATATTGACCGCTGGCTGTTCTCTCTTGATGCATATTGTGAACAATATTAGCGGCCTGACCCGCTAGACTAGCGGCCTGACCCTCCAGGATCGCGCCCTCACGTGCGCGAAAGTCTTGCTCCAACCTGTCCATTTCCGTTTCAAGCATATTTTGAGCGGCGATCTTCTCCTGTTTGATAAGTGCTTGCGTCATTTTTGCTATCGGACCTGGATTCGATCGGTATCGTGCGTCTTCTGGAAGCGTTGCTTGAGTACCACGTACATCAACACGACGCATCGGATTACCCCAGACGTATCGGTAGAGGTTTAGACCATCCTTCAGGCCGCTTGGATCACAACTCCCCCACCTCCCCATCCCCGCCGTGTAATACCTCGCCGTGTGATAACTCAGTCCACTCTCCTCATCCCTCTCCATCCCCGTATAGCGATATCGCTTTGCCGGCGCTTCGCTGTCGCGCTTCCTCGTGCGCTGGGCACTCGTGCCATAGGGGTGATACTCCTCATAGGAAATAATCGCGGCCTCGTGATCCAGCTCCAGGCAAGCGGAGCCGAGATGATTGCTGTATTGGTAGCGAAAAACGGGGATCTCTTGATAGCGACGGCCGTCGGCATGGGTCTTATCCGTTTTGATCACATCATCCACCAACAACACGCGCTGCTCGCCTTCGAAGAGGTGATGGGACTCGATTTCCTCGAGCAGTGTTGAGCCGCTACCGTTGTAGCGGCGGTATCGCTCGTACCCACCCAGATAGATCCGTTCCCAATAGCCAGCGTTATTCTCATTCACGATACGTTTGCGCGTGCGCTGTTTGCCGCTGTCGTACTGGTAGTACGCGATACCTCCGCCAATACCATCGAGACCCTTGATCATGTCGCGGTGATCCCATTGCAGGTGTTGGACCGGTGCTACGTTCGCCAGGTTCAGCATATTTCCGTGGGTGTCGTAGTGGTAGGTGACTTTATTCCTGGCACCTGCGTCATCCCAGTGTGG
>Ga0224510_10000690_pt1 | contig 24662 bp, 27 predicted proteins | sample SF_May12_sed_USG_FD_170161 | JGI IMG/M metagenome (GOLD analysis project Ga0224510, IMG submission 170161) | Sediment microbial communities from San Francisco Bay, California, United States - SF_May12_sed_USGS_4_1 | ecosystem: Environmental > Aquatic > Marine > Sediment | place: USA: California... | reverse complement strand
AGTGGGACTTGTGCGAGGCCGACGAGACGGCTCAGCGCCCCAATTCTCCAGTGCCGAACGTCTGGCCAGAGACTCAACTGCCTCGGGCCTCACCCTAAGTGCTTCGCAACTGCGGAATCCGGGTTTAATAAGATACCGTTGCCAGCGTCGGCTGTTCTTCAGTCTGGCTCAAAACCGTCACGGCAACCCGTCCGATGATACGCCCATCTTCAGTCTCGACATCAACACGCCAGTCGCCTGGATCAAGCCTCTGCTTGAAACTATAGGCGCGATAGCCGCCTTCGCGCCCGCCTGAGATTTTGAGCGGGATTTTGTCTGCATGTATAAACGGACGGCTGTCGTTCGGACGGTAGTACCAGTGGTGATAGATAGTCGTGTTGAGATCAACCGGAGCAAACACAGCCGTGAAACAATAGATAGGCTCATCGGCTGGAAAGGTCGTGTCTGAACGCTTCCAAAACTGGTACCACGACTTCTCAAAAACCAACTCGAACTGGTCTCCTGACCGCTTCACCTCATGATACAGTCCGCCGAACTTCAGCGACAGCGGCACCGGCGGAATCCAATTCATGAAATAGAATCCGACCAGCATAGCGATGAGCACGATAGCGGGAGCCATCACAGCGAATGGTTGTCGTCCCGACTGATCCGGACTACGACGATAGACCAGTTGAACCAGATACAGCGTCACACCCAGACTCAAAAGAGCGCCGAGCAAGAAGATCGCCGCATTCATGAAACCGGTGATGACAGGCACAAAGAAGGTAAAAAACGCGAAACTGACCACGGCGTACAGACCGACCAATATTCGAAGATTGGACAATCGATCGCGCAAAAACTCGTTAGTCACTAAGAGCATGATGAGCACGGCAAAGAAGATCGCCGTGCCGGCAAACGTGGCACTTTGAGAATAGAAAATCGCGTACGCACTGAAGAGACCGCCGAAGAGGAACTGACTTGCCATGGGATGGTAAGGACGACTCTCCCAGACCCATCGCGTAAATTGGGAACCTGAAAGAAGTTGTTCGCGCTCAGGCGGAGATTCGATCCCCAGCCTCCCCGTCAACACGATCAGCGCGCCCAGTACCGCTAGGTAGAGCAGCAGAACTAGATTATCTACCAGCCGATCAATTCGCGAAAGGGTCACGCTGTCGTAGCTCACGCCGCAGAGAAAAAATACTGCCGGCATGAAGGGTTTCGCCAGAACGGATTGGAGTTTCGCCAAAGGGCTCATCCCTCCACTGTGCGAAATCCCGTTCCATTGTTCAATGAAATCGTGGAATCGTGCGACAACCCAGGCCACGTTGAGAACGCATTCTGGGGATGCTGCAGGAGCATTTGTGTCACACAAAAGCCGGCAGCGGTGCATACACAACAGGATGGCCGATGACCCGTTCCAGCCATGGAGCCATGGCATCTTCCGGGAGCGGTGCGTAATTCAAGCGAGCTTCGATCTTGAACTGTCCGTTGACTCCGACAATCCCGATGATCGCCGAAGCATCATCATTTTCGGGCAATAGCGTGTGGGTCTGAAACTCACAGAGCGTGGCATACAGGATGCCATGGGGCTGGATCGCAGTGAGGACCTCGGGCAAATCGTCCACCGGACAATGCACCGAACAGCGATAGGCGTCGCGCGCACCCGGTTCAATGGCTTGAAACTCCCCCAGGGCGGCCTCGGAAAACCCTGTGAGATAGGCTCGGACTCCGGCCGGCTCTGGACTGAACGTCTCCGCCAACTTGCTGGCCGGCACCAGGAACTCAAACGCGTCAGGTGTATTGTATTCGAACTGGCAGGGACCAAAGGCATCTGGCCATGAGCAAAAGAAGGGAATAGACGTATCGGAAGATCGTAAGACCACTGCATTCTTCTCCACATGCGTTTCGATCGGCAGGTCCAAGACGGCGATCGCTTCCAAGAATGCCGCACGGCGCTCATCCAACCAGCGCGCTCGTTCGGCATCACCGCGTGCCTCCCCCGGCGTAATCACCGCCTGAGTCTGCAGCCGAATGCGGATGAACGAGTGGGCATGCCGAAAGCCGATCCAGAACATGCCGCGCTGCTCGTGGAGCCGCAGCACCTCTCGAATTCGCCAGGGATGACTGATAGAGCAATAGGTCCCGACATCTTGATGGCGTTGATAGACCGTATGGTAGGCCCCGGAAAGGAGGAAAAAATCGCCGCGCCATCGTTCTCGTATGTGGACGAGCGTGACGTCTTCCGTCGCCCATGGGTCAAGCTGATCAAGCTCGTCTGGAGACTCGACCGTCCATTCCTCGACGTAGCAGATCACGTCCTGAGCAGGGGACACTGGTTTTAACCCGAGCGTCGCGAGACGAGCGCCGACCGCAAGAGCCTGACCAAAGCTTAGTGGCGTCGTTGTTTCCCACCGCCGCTCTCGCACGGATGACTTCCTTTGTAATGGCCCATGGCCGGCGATAAGAGTTCAGAAGGCTGTCGCGTCACAATCCGATGTCCCCGGTGTCGCGCCCCACTCATTGTTCCCGCACTGGCCTCAGCGCCTTCTGCTCGATCGCTGTATCACTGATCAACCGCTCAATTCCATCCTTCAGCGTCACAGACAGTTGCTCCTGAACATCGCCCGGGTTAAACCAAAAAACCGTCCGACTGCGGCCGCCTTCGATGTTGCGGATCGTTGTGCTGTTGTCCGTTTGGTTCTTGGCCACCACCTTAAATCGACTTTTGGTGTCAACGATCGTGGAGAGGACACGGCTCTTTGCAGTGACAGAAAAATCCAGCACCTGTCCACTGATGACGATATCGGCATCCGTCACAGATCCAGCTTGAACTACACGCACATCCCACACCCGATCTCCCCATCCACGGGTCCGTAATCGATCAGCAAGTCGCTGGGCGATCCCACTGGTCAGCTGTTCACCGGGGACATTGAAATACGTGGTTCCTCCCCAGAGGTGTGTGCGCAGACCCACACGGCTCCTGTCGGCCCGTCGATCGTCAAACGGTTCAATGACGATCTTGACCGGCTCGATGTCGGTCACCTGCACCAGCGGTGGCTTCTCGCGTAAATCCAGAAACCGCACCTCTCCCGTTCCCCTACAGCCGGCCAGCATGGTTGCCACCACGATAGTACAGCCTAGAACTCGCAACGGCGTTTGCTTCACAGGCCCCTCCCGGTCAAAGGTCAAAGATAGTGGGTGCACAGTCTACCCAAGTTAGGGTTGGGAGACAATCGTCATGGAAAGGCTACGGGGTGACGATGGGAAGCATCGACCGCAACGTGCCGCGCACCACCTGAGCCAACTGCCCGGCCTCGATTTGCAGGTCCACGAACGGCACACAGCGCACAACCTTCATAAACGATCGATCTGCCAGCACGGCCGCGATCTGGGCCTTGCGGTTATGGGTAATCGGCAGCGTATAGCCTTCGCCCCTCTTCCACTCCCACAACGACGGAGCCAGTGACAGCTCCAACTCATGTCCCGCAAGCTGGTGAAAACGGCCAAGGAACTGTCGTTTGTACTGTGGAATTCCTGCGCCTTCAAGCAACAGCGCGCAGGTGATATGGTGTCCCCACCACACAAGCGTGCGGAACGTGAACGTGTTTGAGCCGGCAAAGTGTTTGGGACAATCCAAGTACTGATAGGGAAACTCTTCAAGATGCTCGCCCTTCACCAATTGGTGAACCGTGGCATCGAACCCTGGAGGAGTGACAAGCGACAGACTGGTGAGTTCCTGCGCCAAGGCCTTGTGCGTCGCTTCAAGCTGGGCTCGTATTTTCGCTGTAATCACAGCTTTTTTACGAAAAAACTGTGCATCGGCCACCAGTGCGGTTTCTTCATCAGTGAGCAACATGGGATGAGCCATCAAGATAGAGACACGGCGGGATGATACTCCTGTCCTCTCAGCGTTCGACTATTTCTGGCGTGTTTCAAAGGTCGCAACCGACACTTCGTACTGCCGTCGGCAGTCGGCGCAGCGCAACCGCACAAGATCCTGGAAGACATCCATCTCACGAAGTGAAAGTGAGGCCGGATGCGTCGCAACACAGGCCTTGAGGAATTCTGCGCCAGGCGGCTCGTCCCGAAGGATGTCTCCTTGGGCCGCTCGTTGCGCCGAGGACCCTTGTGAGACGACGGTGGTGACCACGAGATGATGGGCCGACTTGCATGAGCTGCAGGAGAGAATCACCCCGTTCTCGTCTGTCATTCGCTTGACAGTCACACACAAAGGGTGGACCGACCAACACTGTTGAAGAAACGCTCCGCTTCGAATGATCTGCGCCATGATCTTCTCAATGAACAGTTACACGGTTTAATCTGTCGTCAGCAACGGTCTGCCGACTCATCGCGAGCATCACACGCGAGTAGAGCCGTACCGGCGTGACCCGATGCCACCCAACCGAAACAACGGGGCTGTCACGCACTGAATCGTTCTGAGGAAGAGACAAGACCATTCCACGCGCATGCGCACAAGACGGCGCGCCGAACCGGAAGTCATGACACGGCGGCCACAGGGGGCTCGTCCTTCTTCGGGGGAGACACAACGATCCCCTCCTGAACTGAACGGCACATCTTACACACCCGTGGGCGGGCCTTTAGAAAGGAGACTTTTCCGCTGGCAAGGCAACTATAGTGAACAAATTCGTCACAGATCGTACAACGGGACCAACCTCCACGCAACATGGTCTTGTCGCGATAGAGGTCATCTTTGCAGACTCGACAATACCTAGGCTCGGCTGCGAGCAGCATCGGTTCCCATTCACCACCGGCCTTTCGAATACTCATAACCTGGAAGTATAGCGGGCCGATCGGCGGAAATACAAGCAACGGAATTGGCTTCCAAGCTCACACCCCAAGTCCAAAGCTCTGCTCAATCATCTCCGCGGCACGCGGAGCCCCGCCGCTTGCCTGGATGGAGTCCCGAACACGTTCGGCAGCGGCGCGGTATGACGGGTTCGACCGCACACGGACCACCGCGCTGCGCAGTGCCTGGGAAGTCACCTTCTTGTGGGCAATGGCCTCGCCGGCCCCGACCCAGGCAACACGGGCTGCGATCCCCGGCTGCTCATTCGTGACCGGAACAGCCACCATCGGAATCCCGTTAGCCAGTGCGTCGAGGACGGTGTTCAGGCCGGCATGAGTCACCGCGATGGCAGACCGGCGAAGCACATCCAACTGGGGAGCGTAAGGGACTACGACCGGGCAGCCTGGAAGTTCACCGAGCGCCTCCGGAGCAACCCCATGACCGGTTGAGATAACCAATTGGGCGTCAAGCCCTTCGCACGCCTCCGCGATCACCCGGAACATCCCTGCGACACGGTTTTGGAGCGTCCCGAGCGAGGCATAGATCAGTGGCCGTCCATCAAGTCGTTCCCACGGGAACGGAACCGGCTGATACCCGCCCGGTAGCCTGAGTGGTCCGACGAACCGGACGTGTTTCGGCAACTCACGCCGAGGGAATTCGAAGACCTCGGGTTGCTGGCTGATCTGCAGTCGACCGGACCAGATATCTGCGATCCGTGCCGGGACCGGCAGACCAAGCCGGCGGCGGTGGTCCTGGATCCGGGTCAAAATGGGAGCATACAAGCGATTCAGTCCCCCCCACGCGATCTGGTTACGGATCGTCGCCCACCACGTGTCTTGGGGTTGCCAATGGGTGAAGAACGGCGGGGCCATTGAGTCAGTGTGCAGGATGAGCGCATTACACACCGTCGCGAATGGGATGCCCAACTGGTCGGCCACCGTACCACCGGGGAACGACGCCTGATCGACCACCAGAGCGGTCACGCCGACAGCACGAGCCGCAGTCGGTCCGACCTCCAGAATGGCTTCAGCCGCACGTGCCCCAATTGCAAAGGTGTGCTTGAGCGCCGCCCGGCCCTGCAGCGAGCCCAGCTGCTGAAACGAGGCTCGATACTGGTCGGGCGGGAAGATCGGCCCACCAAGATCGAGGATCTCGAACCCGGCTGCCGCAACCGATGCGGGAGGATCGCCCAACAGAAAGAACGTGACCTGGTGCCCACGGGCACGAGTTGCATCGGCCAACGCCAACATCGGGTTGAGGTGTCCTGGTGTATTCGGGCAGATGATGCCGACATGCCCCATCAAATACCCCGTACTACTTCACGGCCTTCCGCGGTGGAGTGACTATACGTATACCTCTCTTCAGAGTTTCGCAAGGCATCAGACCTGGGCGTTGCCATCCGGCAATGTTGCCATAGGATTCTATTCATGAATCTCCAGCGACAGAGTGACTGGCGTGAAACCGAAAAAGCTCAAACCGCTGCACGACCCAGCACGGGGAGGACGTAAACCATGAGACCTCACTCACATGGAGAACTGTGAGATTCAGGGATGAATGAGGAAGCCTGGCTGTGCAAGCTTGCAAGATGCGCCTTACCCTTGAAGCAAAGACCGATTGCCCACTACACCCGTTTGACTCATTTCCCATCGTTTGTTACTCTCCGCGGAATTTAGAGTAGCGTCGCAACGAGAGCGAAACTTCATGAACATTGCAGACTATCTGGAACACAAACGACTCGACGTTGACCGCTTTCTTGACTTCGTGGCTCCGCCGGCTGCTGTGCCGCCGACGACGCTACATGAGAGCCTACGCTATAGCCTGATGGCCGGCGGGAAACGGGTGCGGCCGATTCTGACGATTGCCGCAGCGGACGCGCTGGGCCAGACACCACCCGGCCTCATGGCGGTCGCCTGCTCCCTGGAACTGATCCACACTTATTCGCTGATCCACGACGATCTCCCGTCGATGGACAACGACGACTTTCGCCGCGGGAAACCGACCAATCATAAAGTGTACGGCGAAGCGATGGCCATCTTGGCCGGAGACGCGTTGCTCACAATGGCGTTCGACCTGGTCAGCAGGCCGGATCTCATGAAGGGCTGCGATCCGGTGCGACAAGTGCGCATCATTCAAGAGTTGGCCTTTGGGTCCGGCAATATGGGCATGGTGGGTGGCCAGGTCTTCGACATCCAAGCCGAAAACAAGGATATCGATCTCCCGACCCTGCAGAACATTCACAAGCACAAAACCGGCATGCTCATTCGTGCCGCGGTACGCATGGGCGCCATCACCGCCGGAGCGAGCGACCGCCAGCTAGACGACATGACCGGCTATGCTGAAGATATTGGCCTCGCCTTTCAGATCGCCGATGACGTATTGAACGTGACTGGGACGCGCGAAGAGCTTGGTAAGAATCCCAACACTGACGCCGAACGCGGAAAGAAAACCTACCCGACGTTCTATGGTGTGGACGAGGCGAAGAAACTGGCCGATGACTGTGTCACCCGCGCCATCAGCCGCCTCTCTTCCTTTGGCCCTTCCGCCAATCCCTTGCGTGAGATCGCACGGTATATCACAAGTCGCAAGAACTGACGTCGCTCGTGAATCGTATCTCGTGAAACGCAAACCCGTACAATCGAGCGGCTATCATCTTTTCACACGCTTCACGCTTCATATTTCATATTTCATATTTTCGCCATGAAAGCCCTCGTGACCGGAGCAACTGGGTTTGTCGGGGCCGCCGTGGTTCGAGCTCTGCTCCAGACCGGGGTGGAAGTCCGTGTCATTGCCCGCCCCGGAAGTGATCCAACCAATCTCCGGTCGTTGAACATCGACACAGTCTCCGGCGATCTCCGTGATAAAGAATCACTCCGCCAAGCTCTCAGCGGTTGCCGCCACCTCTACCATGTTGCCGCACACTACGCCTTGTGGGCCAAAGATCCGTCGATCTTCTATGAGATCAATGTGGTCGGCACCAGAAATCTGTTGGAAGCCGCGCGTGAAGTAGGAGTCGAGCGCACAGTCTATTGCAGCACCATCGGCGCGATCGGTTTGCCGCCTGGTGGAGGACTCGGAACGGAGGAGACACCGGTATCACTCGAACAAATGGCCGGCCACTATAAACGCTCAAAGTACCTGGCTGAGCAGGAGGTACACAAGCTGGCGAAGGAGGGATTGCCCGTCGTCATCGTTAACCCCAGTGCCCCGGTCGGCGAGCGCGACGTGAAGCCGACCCCGACCGGCCAGATCATCGTGGATTTCATGAAAGGCCGAATGCCGGCCTACATTGAAACCGGCATGAACATTATCGATGTGGATGACGTGGCCACCGGCCATCTGCTCGCAATGGAGAAAGGTCGGCAAGGGGAACGGTATATCCTCGGCGCTCAGAACCTGTTGCTTCGTGAAGTGTTTGAGATTCTCAGCACATTAACCGGCGTCAAAGCCCCGGCTCTCAAATTACCGAGAGGCGCGGTGCTCCCGCTAGCCTATCTCAATCACTGGTTTGCCAACCTCACCGGCATACCGCCGCGCATTCCGCTGGAAGGGGTGAAGATGGCCAAGTATAAGATGCACTATGATTGCAGCAAGGCGATCCGAGAACTCGGCCTGCCGCAACATCCCCCCGAAGTGGCATTGGAGAAGGCCGTGCGGTGGTTCAAGAACCACGGGTACGCATAACAGCAACTGCGTAAGCCCTGTCCATGGAAGCTGTCGCCCTATTTCTCAAGACGATCGTCCTCCGGCCTTACGTTTTTATCTTCCTCGCCGCATTTCTCTTCTCTGCCATCAAACTGATCGGCTGGCCCCGAACTTGGCGCTTCTGGCTCATCAGCTGGATCACGGCATTCGTCTGCGAGTTCTCCTCGACACGAACCGGCATCCCATTCGGCTGGTATTTTTACAACGGTTCGACGGTCGGCCAGGAACTCTATGTGTTCGACGTGCCGTTCATGGATTCCATCTCGTTCAGCTTCCTTCTCTTTGCCTCCTACTGCGTGGCTCTCGGCCTCTTACTCCCGCTCAATTCCTCTTCCATGGCCGAGCATCTCCCTCTCAAACCATTAGGCTTCGAGGTGAAGACCCGCACGAGCTGGTCCGTCTACGGGCTGACCGCGTTTCTGTTCGCCTTTATCGATATGGTCATCGATCCGGTGGCTCTGCGAGGTGATCGCTGGTTTTTGGGCAAGATTTATTACTATCCCGACCCAGGCTGGCACTTCGGTGTTCCGATGGCCAACTATGTCGGCTGGGCAGTAGTGGGTCTGATTGCGCTCGCCATCTATTTTTTACTGGACCGCCGCCTTCCTCCCCTCTCACCACCACACCCGATCACGCAGCGGCTTTTGCTCGGAATCGGGCTCTACTACGGAGTTTTGACCTTCAACCTCGGCATGACGTTCTGGATCGGTGAATCGTTCATGGGCGTGAGTGGCCTGTTGATGCATTTGCCTTTCTTGGTCTTTTTGATTGTACGCCTCTCCGATTGTCGACGGTGGCAGCCCACCGTATGATGGAGTGGTATTCGGCCGGAAGAATTTGTATAGTGGGGTGAGATGATGCTCGGGTCTCGAGCGCAGGAGCAATTCCGCTTCGATTCGCTGTCACGATGAGGGCCATCATCTTTACCGGACTAAGAAGACATGTTTCTCAGCGCCGATCGGTTGACAAGAGCCAGCGTTGTACTGCTCATCACACTTGGAGCACTCACCACAGGCTGGGCCCAGGCAGCGGATCTGTTGCACGTACTCGGCATCGTGACAGCCATCGATGTCAAACATATTGAAGTCAGGACAGCCAAAGGGCCGGTCGTCGCCGTGCTGCTCGACAAGCAGGTGAAATTTAAAAATAAGAACAACCCCAAATCGGTCGACCTGCCAGAGGTAGGTGACCGTGTCATCATTGAGGCGACAAAAGACAAGCAGAAGGTGACCGCAACCGTCGTGCATTATTCACCGATGAGAAACCCTTCAATCACTCGGTAGCCGATGCCTAGCATTCGCTTTTCTCGCGCAGCCCACGAATCACCGTTCCATGGCGGAGTACGCCAGGCGCTCATGCGCATTCTCATCACTGGCATCGCGGTCTTCTTGGCAATCGCGATCGTCCCAGGCCTGGATGCGGAGAGCTTGACGGCCGGCATCGCCGCCGTGCTGATTCTGACGTTCTTAAATGTGATTCTCCGCCCCATTCTCTTTCTGCTCACCTTACCGTTGATCGTGTTTACGCTCGGCCTCTTTCTCGTCGTCTTGAACGCATTGTTGTTGGGCTTCACGGCGTTCCTGGTCAAAGGGTTTACCGTCGCAGGATTTTGGCCTGCTGTCGGTGGCGCGCTGATCATCAGCCTGGTCACGACCATCCTCAACAGTTGGACCGTCGACCGTCGTCCTCTTCCAGACTTGCCGGAAGAGCCACGTCGACCTCCCAAAATCATCAATCCGGATTGAATCATCCGACCATTCGACCGTTACAAGCACGTGATAGGGGGTTAGGAGAGCTCAGCGCTGCGAAACGATGTAGAACCTGCTTCATTATAGTACAGCCCGTGAATGATGATGAGGTCTTCTGCGTAGGTCACGACCTTCACTTTTACACTCTGCCATAAAGTTTCCCTTCCTATTCATTTTCGAACTCTGCCTGTCTACCTCACAAACGACTTGATGGTACGAGCGATCCTGCCTTCTTCATCCCGAGAAAGTAGTGGCTCATGTGGAGGTATGGCCCTTGCTGAGACGAGCCCCCATAGGTTCAACCAGAAGGAGGGTTACATGGAGCCGACTTTGTCAATTCGACAGTCACCGAGAGGCCACGGAATACGGCGCTTCTCGTTCTTTCGCTCGCACACGATAGGTTTCTGCCTGTGCGTAGCAGCGTTTGGTACACCAGCTGTTGGAATCTGCGCCTCGACACCCGCCCAGCCACCACTCCTCATTGACACCCCAAGCGACATTCCCCCAGCGATCGCCCAAGCCTTTCCGTCACCTCAGATGGCTAAGCGATGGGTGCGGCGGCATCGAACCATGGCACTCAATCCAACTGCGCTGGATGCAATGCATCAGGCCCGCAAAGAAGAAAAGGCCGCTGTCACGCTGGACCTCTTCGAGGCCGGAACTCGCACGCTGGAGTTCGACGAACCGCAAATCCATCGCAACAAGGCTAAGGTGTGGCACGGCCGCTTACAGGGAGACTCAGAGAGCGATGTCACGCTGGCGATGCGCGGCAGAAAGATGGTGGGAACGATTTACTCGAACCAGCGTCTCTATAAAATTGAGCCGACCGAGGACAACCGCCACCGTCTCGTCGAAATAGACGAAGACGCTTTGCCGCTGGATCACCATCCACTCGTAGTGCCGGATGATGGCACCCCTGCGGACCTCCCTGCACAAGAGCCCAACCTTGAACAGCTCGATACCGCTGCAGCCGCGACGACTGGCGCGGTGACGACCGCCGCCGCAACGACACCGAACACGATCGTCGACCTGCTCGTCGTCTACACCTCGACCGCGCGAGCGCGGCAGGGCGGCCAGGCCGCCATGAATGCGCTGGTTGCGTTGGGCGTCGATCTGGCCAATCAAGCCTACAGTAACAGCGGGATTGCGATGCGACTCCGGCTAGCCCGCGCCGCCGAGGTCGCCTATACAGAAACAGGCAACATCAGCACCGATCTCACGCGCTTACGGAGCACGACCGATGGCTTCATGGACCAGGTTCATCAATTACGCAATCAATACAAGGCCGACCTGGTTGCCTTGATTGTGGACAACGGCGGGAGCTATTGCGGCATCGCCTATGTCATGGCAAACGGCCCACGTGCCAGCTTCGCCAACTACGCCTTCAGCGTCACGGATCGCGAGTGCGTGGCGAACAACACGCTCACTCACGAATTGGGTCATAACATGGGAAATGCGCACGACCGCGCGAGCGGCGGCACCGGAGTCTTTGCCTACTCGTATGGGTATCGGGACACCATCGGTAAATTTCGCACGATCATGGCGTACCCCTGCCCCACGGTCTCCTGTCCACGCGTGAAGTATTTCTCAAACCCGAAGATCACGATCAATGGCCGCCCGGCCGGGATCGATCACAGGGTCAACCCTACAAACTCCGCGGACAATGCCCGCTCCATGAACGAGGTCCGGAATATTGTGGCCGCATGGCGTACTGGAACTTCCACCTCCGCCGCTACGGCTCCGAATACCTTGGGCAATTCTCGCTCCAACTCACGCGCAGATTCTCCCAACGATGTGGGCGGTGAATTAGATGACGAGGTCGACGATGAGTCCGACGACGATTCACTTGATGAACCTCGCACGGATTCCTACGAGAAATCGCGTGGAAAGGCTCACATGCCACACCCATGAGCAAGACCCCTACCGGAAGGACCGATAGCCGGTCCTTCCGGTCAGAATCGCGCTCAGATGTCGTTGCCTCTGTGTTAGAGTGAACGAACAAGACAGCTGGTTCCAGGAGATGACCGATGCTCCACTTATTTCGATATCTTCTTCTCGTTGTGGCAGTTGGTGGCGTCATGAGCCACATTGCGTGGGCCGACGAACCGCCGGCGCCAAAGAGCTTGTGGCAAACCGTTCTGACTCCTCCCCCCACCAATCAACCACCGCTGCTGAAGAAGCCGTGGATGCTCCGCGATCGTGAGATCGCGCTTGACCTTCCACTCCTCCACATGATCAAGGATGCAGGAGCCCGACCTCTTCCTACGATCACTGTAGAACTCTTCGATAACGCCAACCCTGAACTGGACGTTTCCTCCACAGTCTCCCGTATCAACGACACGAGTGTCGTCCGTGGGACCTTCAAGCCTCCGACACAAGGCGACTTCACGTTTGTCATCACCGGCAATCTCCTAATCGGAACCATCCAGATTGGTAACCGAATCTATAAAACCGACCACATCGGCAATGGTCGACTCCGGCTGGTTGAGCTTGATCCCGACAAAATGCCGCGTGATTGACACTTGTCGTCCCGCTGAAATGATCGATCCGAGTTGAGATCCCCACGAAATCTACGCCTTCTTTTCTGTGAGCAATTGCAGCACGTAGAGATGGCCGCAATCTATCGTGCCCTCTCCCCCGCTAAAACCTTCGATCGTATCGTTTCTCAGAGGCCATACCATCCTGGCGACTCCCCTCCCTAATCAACCTGGATATGTACCAGAGAAACATCGTCACCATCATGATCGCCAGATTCAACGAGCACCAAATTATTAAGATCGTCGTATCACTAAACATAATATTCCTCCCTCATTCTTCGTATGGTCGTAAATGGTTGTATACGTCTAGAATCGGTGGCGCCTCCGATTGCATCCCTGTCACTTTGTGCACAGACGCAACCCGCGTGCCAGCGCGCAAATCGTCTATTGCCCTGGGTATCTCGTCATAAGTCACCTAAAACAATGGGGAATGAGGTTGATGTGGGGAGTAGTCTAGGGCTTTATCCGAAGTATGGCGATCGTGGGGAGTGGATGCGATAGATTCACTTCGTATCAGTTTCGATACGCGTGAGTGGAGCGATGGCTGTAGATTCTTTCGTTCTGGACTGCCTGTTCGTCAGCAGGACAGTCACCAACCGGGACGGGGACGGAAGTCTGAACGAGCTAGAAGCCTTCGTGAGGAAATGACCTATTGAGTCCGAGCTACCCATCGATGTCTCATCTCGACGCCGATGAACACAAGCAGACCCATTCCGGTCAGCTCCAGCGCACTGGGCTCAGGCACTGCCGTCAGGGAGGTGACTACTCCTTGTGCGCTAGCCCCCACCCCTCCACCTGAAAAAAGCATATTGAACGTCCAAAAGTTGCTCGCTGAGGAAAGGGGCGGGGGTACAAGGGGAAGGTCAGCACTCGTGAAAAGATTTCCAAGAATATTTGTTTGAAATGATCGCGGTACCAGACCGTTTATTGAAGGACCAGTAATGGCCTGCTCAAGTCCACTTGGAATAAGAAGCACCCTATATGCATCAGAAAAAAGTTGATTCTCAACTTGGATTACATTTGGCCTTGACTTGAAATGGGTGGCCATTGAATAGGTTCGGCCCAGAAAACTGACTAAAAAGTTACTGGCGGCAGATCCACTTAGAGGGACTGAACACAGAGAACCCAGCGGTTTGTCGGAAGCATGCTCCTGCATGGTCGATCCCCGATTCTGAATCCGCAGCGGTTCTTCTTTTCCAGAGATAGAGTAGCTATTCGCGAACGTTCCGGCTACAATGCGCTCGCTTGTACTGAAACGTATGACGACGTCGACCCCTCAAGCCAAACCGGCACCAGAAACACACCTGCAACGGACGCTGAATGCCGTGCTGAACGACCTCGGCACAGATTCGGTCCTGGCGGCGATCTTCCATCAAGAGAATGGGCCACTGATCGAACACGCCTCGCGTGGATTCACCCACAGAGATGTTCAAGCGATTCTCCGCACCCTGTCGAATCATCGGGCCTCTGCCTTGGCGACGACCGTGCAAGATCAAGAAGGCGGACGGACGGTTCGCCTGCGGCTGATTACCCCCGGAGCCAAGTCCATGCTCGCCGTACCACTTCGTCACCTCAACCGTATCTACGGCTGCCTGGTCATCGGACGAAAGGAAGGCGCGGCGTTCTCCAAAAAGGAGAAGACGCAGCTCGAACAGATGTGCGATGGCATGACCAAAACGTTGGACCGCGAAGGTCTCTTCAATACGAACGTGGTCATGAGCCGGTCCTACGTCGCTCAGGAACCCTGTCCCCCACAGCAAACCGGGGCGGACCTCTATCCACCGGTCACCAAACACTCCTCGCCCGAACTCCAAGGGAAGATCGAAACAGCCTTAGCCGAGGCTCATCAATATGTCGCCTATGATCGGGCTTGGGCCTGCTTCTACGATCCACTGGCGGGAAACGTCGAGGTCTTGGGTCTTGTCGGCGATCTCAAGGGTGAGCAAAAAGACGCAAAGAAAGAGTTGAGGCCCGGTCAGCGCCTCACCTTGGATAGTTCGGCTGCGGGCTGGGCGGTACGTCATCGGAAGCCGCGCGTGGATCACGATCTGGCCTCCACGCAAGGCCGCTTTCTCGACCACAAGCATCTCTTCAGAGACCAGTTTCAGTCTTCGCTCGTCGTTCCTTTTTTCGTCAAGGGTCAGGTCGGTGGGACTATTACGCTGGGGGCCAAGGACTCAGACCGGTACCAAACCACCGATGCGCGTACACTGGAACCCGTCATTCTCAAACTCGCGGAACTGTTGCAAACACCTGCGCCACAGGCTTCCATCCCTCCGATGACGACCGATTCGGGAACGACAGACTTCCAATCCATCTCGAACGGCCCCTCGGAGCCCGTCATTCGAAAGCAGGAGCGCCAGGCCGCGATCGGTGAGTTCAGCGCCTTTTTAGCGACAGATATCCGTGAGCCGCTGGCCTCGATTCGATCGCAACTGGAAGAAGTGACCAGCGAAGGGATTCTCGACTTCGATCCACAGACGCGAGTTGAAAATGCCATGCGTGATTTGATCCGGATCGAGGCCATTCTCAATGAAATCCTCGACTTCGCCAAGCCGCTTGAACTCAATCGCCATCTCTGCCGGATTCCGGAGGTACTCGAGAGTGCGCTGGTCGTGGTCGGTACCGATCTGGAAGCGACCCGCATTCAAGTCACCAAAGACTATGCCAATATCATCGCGCCGGTGCGGGGCGATGAGGCCAAGCTTCAGCAGACATTTCTGAGCATTTTCAGGAACGCATCCGAGGCGATGTCTCCCGGTGGCCATCTGCATATCCAGGTCTCGCAGCATCGTGCCGGTCGCGGGCTGGACGTTCAAATTCTCATTAAGAACGACGGCGTTCCCATCCCCGTCGAACTCGTCGACAAAGTCTTCGAGCCTTTTTTCACCACGAAACGTTCGGGTATTGGGCTAGGTCTCCCCAGCGTGAAGAAGATTATCGAAGAACACGGTGGGACGATTGCGATCAGCAGTGCCGTTGGTGAAGGGACCACCGTCACGATTCGTCTTCCTGGGGTCAGCCGTGGACCGGCCTTTCGACATCGTGGCCGTGGCCGGCGTCCCCCTCGCCGACCAACCTGATGAGCCACGCTTGATCGTGTGCCTGAACCACTCTTTGCCGGCTCGTTCACGACAGCTCCACCGTATCCGAGCAGGAGATTCGGTCACACCTTGGTCTGTTTGACAGAGATGCCGTCCATCGCTATGATTCTGCCCGCGTACACGGGCCTCACACGTGACAACTCGGAATGCATCATGGTCATTTATCCTTCTTTTTCAAAGGGAGAATAGGCATGAAACTTCTTACCGGTGCAGTTACGACAGCTTCCTCAATCCTGCTGGCGTGCTCCGTCGCGTCGGCGAACCCGGCGCTGCTCCCCAAACATGAGGGCTACCCGATGCAGAACTCGGGCAGTCCGGTAACCGGCCAGCCGACCGCGAACGATCCCGGCCAGGTGAACGCGGGTGGGGAATCCTCTCTGCTGAAGGCAGCGGGATTTGACGATCACCACAGCAAGCAAGAGCTCGTGAAGACGGACAATGCGCGGATCACGCAAGAACAGGGTGCCGGCAGGCTTCCCAACGTGCAGGGACCGGACATCAAGATTGCCCCACCAGTGACCTCTGCCACCAAGATCACTGGCAATCGCAAGATCGACTAACTTCTCATCGGTCAACAGGGGAAGGCTTGGGCGTCAAGACTTCCCCTGTTTTACCCGTCCAGTTCCTTCCGTACCTGAAAGAATTCATCTTCCTTAGTCAGTTTTGATCAACCGAAACCGCCAAGGTTTTTTTGCCCACGCCCCTGCATAGTCCACGCCGATTCTGGGGAAGGTGCCGACCTGCCTAGAGGCGACTCGTTTGCCTCGATCCTCAAACCAAATGGCCTGTCCGTTCGTCATATCAAGTCGATGCGACGACCGATCAATCTCCAGCTCGCGGCAGAGCTTCCCAGGTCCATCAATTAACTTGCCATCGACTTCAATCGCTCGAATCAGCACGGCCGCAGGAAATTCAGGTCGCTCTGTTACCACATTCAACATGTGGTACATGCCATAGATCAGGTAGACATAGGAGATCCCTGGGGGACCGAACAAGACCTCAGTTCTCGCCGTCCTTCCTTTCGAAGCATGACAGGCTTTGTCCTCTACGCCGACGTACGCTTCCACTTCGATGATTTTTCCCAGAATCGTTCCTTTCCCGTTCTCACGCACCAAATACTTACCGACCAGTGAGCGAGCCACAACCAGTGTGGGGCGATGAAAGAAGGATCGAGCGAGGGGCTTGAAAGTCGACATGCTAACAGACTCGTAAAACTGGCATGGTGTTTCAACAGGCCTCAGTATACCGAATGAACGGAAGCTCTTCTCCGCAATCGGCTAGAAATACCAGGCAAGTCCACCCATTACGGTCCGCGGGTTGCCTGGTACAAAATGAATGTCGGTCACCCCCGTCGGCTCGTTCCGCAGACGCGAGTCGAACGCGAATATAGCCTGTTCCCACTTGGTGTTGAAGAGATTTTGGATGAACAGGAACGCCTCCAAGCGTCCGTGCGGCAACTTCACCGGCACACGATACCGCTCGGAAAGATCAAACGTGATCCAGGAGGGAGACTTGATGCTCCGATCTTCGATAAGAGGTCGAACACCAAGATACGTGGCTTGCAGTTGAGAGGTAAGCCCTTCCGGCCATTGGAGGATCGCCGCTCCATAGGCCGTGAATTCCGGCGCCAAAGGGATAGCGTCTCCGTTTCGAAATTCTGCATGGGTCCACGTAAAGCTGCCATTGACGTAGAGCGGTCCCCAGATCTGGCCACGCACCGCGACCTCGACACCCTGACGTCGACTTGCCCCACGAATCTCCGTCGTTCCTTCGTCGCCCACAAAGACGAGTTCTGACTGCAGATCAAGTCGCCAGGCAGTAGCAATCACTTCAAGCCCTTCAGGTCCCCATGGTCTCGACCGGATACCGACCTCATAGGTTCTTCCTCGAGCTAAGGGAGAGGTACTAGATGTCACGGCGGACCGAGCATCGTTACTGTGAAAACCTTCGCCGTAATTTAAGAAGAATTCGGTCCGGGCCCAGGGGCCCAACGTAATACTCATTTTGGGCAGGACAATGCTGGAGGTCGTCGTCCCGGACGGTTGCTCAGTGCAGGTAAGACAACGGTTAGTGACGTTGAAGGTGAGAAACTCGCTCCGTACGCCTCCGGCAAGCCGCATCCATGGGAACGGCTCTGCTTCCGCCTTAACAAAAGGCGAATACGATACCTGGGAAACCTGGCTGTCGACCGTTGTCCCAGTCGGAATTCTGGCTCGCTGCGTACCCAACCTCAGACGAATATCGTCTGTTCTGGTCTGAAATCCCACCGTCCCGATGATCGGGATTCCGAGAACCTCTGTGCGTTGCTTGTACCCAAGGTCCCCGCCATAGATGGCACGTCGATCAAACTGTGCGAAACCATCCCCATTGACAGGGTCATTCAGAAAGAACGTGAAATTCGTGAACAGATCGAGCCGATAATACTGGCCGTAGGCATTGGCAAAAAACTCGCCATTGGTCGTCGTGTCGTAGTGATAATTCAGTTGGCCGGTCGACCGAAGGGTGTTGCCCCCTTCGGTCGGATCGATCGACCCAAAACGGTTGAGGCCTCTCATGGTCACGGCTCTGAACGGAATTTCACCCGAGCCATCCCATCTGGACTGTAAAAATGTAGCTTGCAGGCTGAGTTCATCCCGCCCAGTCAGGTTCGTGGTCGCTTTCCCGAACACATTGGCCCGATGGTACTGATTGTCGTTGAGATAGGGACCGTTCGTGTAATACCCTTCAGCGGCCACTATGGTGCGAACTCGCTCTTTCGTCGGTGAAAACATCAGCACATATCGCTGCGTTTGGTATTCTCCACCGGCCCCTTGGATCATTCCTTCCCTCACGACATCGCGCGTCTTAAAGTTCACCGCCCCCGCCGTGGCGAAGTCTCCGAACTCAGGCATGTAGGACCCCTTGTGCACGTCCAACCCCACGATGGTCTCCGGAATGATGAAGTTGAGGTCGGCATACCCTTGGCCATGCGCATGAGTTCGCAGGTTGATAGGCATGCTGTCCATAAAAAATGCCACATCAGTCCCATGGTCGGCATCGAATCCTCGAAGAAAATATTGGTCGGCCTTCCCCGCCCCACCCGAATGTTCGATTGCGACGAATCCAGGAATCAGCCGCAGCAGTTGTGCCGGGCGCCCCTGAGGCTGCAGGACAATTTCTTTGTCGGGAATGAACTGCTGAGAAGAGGCTGCCACTGGCCGCTCAGCCACGACCGACACTTCAGGGACCTCGATCTCGGCTAGATCGGGATCATGCGCCAAGACGCCGTCGGCCCAGTACAGAGCGGACACCAGGCACAGGAAATGAACGATAGAGAGCGACCGTTTCGCCTTCGTGTTTCCCATGGGCACGCAGCTAGCGAAGCGCTTTCCCGGTGGTCGTCATCGTCAACTTGCCATGCTTAACGCCCTTGACCGAAACCAGGGCATCGGCCACCTTCTTGATCTCCGCCCCCTTGCCTTTCACCACCAGCACCTCTAGACAATGATTGTGATCGAGATGAACATGCGTGCCGGACAAAATCTGCCCGTGATAGTCATGCTGAATGTCGGTCAACTTTCCAGTCAGATCTCGTACATGGTGGTCATAGACAAACGTGATCGTGCCAACCGTTTCCTTGTTCTCATCCCACTCTTCCCCCACCAAATTGTCCCGAATCAGATCGCGAAGCGCCTCTGACCGGTTCGTGTATCGCTTTCGCCTGATGTGACGGTCGAACTCTGCCAGCAGCTTCTGATCCAACGACACCCCGAAGCGGACCAACTCATCCATAATGCCTCCTCTAAACAGGTAGCACGAAGTATGGTTTCGTAGCACGGACAAGACGAACTGACAACCGCAAACTTAAACACTGTTGGCTTTACGAAACTTTCGGTCTGTTTGGATTCATGAAAGGGGGGCAAGCACTAGGAAACGACACCCTATCGCAGCATCTCGTTCTGGGGGGAGGAAATCACAAGCAGCAGACATCCCTCATCGGTTGAGGTGTCATGGTGCTCCGTACCAGTCGCTCCAGGTTCTACCCAAGAGTGATCCTCACCGGCGGATCTCTGGCGGTGATCGCCATCACGCTCGTCTGGTCCACCGAACGCGCGTTCGAGCTTTAGTTGTTTCCGCTATAACAGAATGCTCATGCTAGAGGCTCAGTGCTTACAGCTAAGCGTTGGATGCCACCATAAGAATGGTAGAGGCTGCGAATCTGCAATCCGCTGATTGTATTCACTAACAGAATCTTCTAATCTGCCACGAACTCCTAGCAACGAGCAGCTCCGTAGAACAGCTCTGGTGGGGAACAGCTGCGTAAGCGACCTTCCGGGGGAAGTACAAAGTCTCCGCGCGGCGCGCACTGCCAGATGTCACACAGTCGGAAACGGGTCGATGACGGACCTTCCTGGAGCAGGCAGCTTGACGGAGAAGGCCCGGTGGCGAGGGGACATCGCGCCAGGTTGACGACAGCGGTTGGGTCCGGAAGAGACTTGGGATTGGGCGGAGGGCTGGCTGCTTGGCGTTCGGTGTGTAGACGATTATTGCCGGGACCAAAACCGCTATGCGTTCTCGCCTTCCGCTAATCCTATCGTGGTTGTTGTTCGCAGTCTGGTTGCTGGTACCGATCGCGCTTGTCCTGGATTCGGCGAAGCGCGGTGTGGTACCGATCGACTTTCTCGCTTATCAGCGTGCGGCCGAGGCGATCGCCAAGGGCCAGCGCCCGTATGCGACGGCCGAGGAGAGTCGCGAGATCTTTCGGTCGTTCAATCGTCTTGAATCGGAGCTGCAGGCTGCACAGGCGCGTGGCGAGGGGCAAGCCTTTCTCCGCGAGTTCGCCGCCCAACCTCAACAGCCCGGGCCTTACGTCTATCCGCCGACGCTCGCACTCTGGATCAATCAGTTCAACCTTGATGGCGTGGTCTTCACTGGCGTGATTATGGCGTCCGTTCTGGGCTTCGTGCTGATCTGGTTCCGCGCGACCGGCGCGCACGCCGGCTGGCTTCTGTTGGTGATCGGCTCATGGGATCTGTTGGCCACTATATGGGGCGGCAACGTTGAACTCGTGCTTCTGTTCGCCACGCTGGCCGCGGCCCGACTCCTCTGGGACCACCGGGTGATCTGGGCGACGCCGCTCATCGCGTTCGTGGTGCTGATCAAGCCCTTTTACGCACTCTTCTTCGTCGCCTTCCTCCTCTTGCGGGCTGTGCAGCCGCGCAGCGCGGAGCGAGAAAACCCGAGGACGCTGATGGCGGCCGGCGGGATCCTGCTGCTGCTCCTGGCAGCGGAACTCTACCGCTGGGGACTGGACCTGTGGGCCGAGGCGCTCACCTTTTATCTCAACGCGGGGGATGCGATGTGGACGGCCCTGCCGTTAGCCGAGCAATCCCCCCTCAGCGTATGGAACCGAACACCGTTGCAGGGGTTGATCAATCTCGGATTAGCCTCATTCCCAACGCAGGTTGCTGCGTTGGGGCTCTGGGGCCTGTTCCTTGGAGTGAGTCTCTGGTTGGCGCGCCGCGCCTCGCTCAATTTCCCGTTGGCCTTTGGTTTGGCCCTGACGCTGCTCTACTGGGGCCGACCGGCGGGGTACGGCTTCAATTATCTCGAGTTGGTGGTCGCGATCGTGGTCTGGCCGAGCCTTGTGCGTTGGCAGAGACTGGCGGTGTTGGTCGTCATGGCAGGGATCATGGGATCTCGCTGGTGGGCCTTCGCCGGGACGCTGCGCGGCGAAAATCTGTCGTTCCTGACGATGCAGACTGCGGCGTGGCCCTGGGAGACATGGTTGGTCCTCCCCTTTTTCTGGCTCCTGCTACTCTGGGCGATGACGCATTCCCGCGGTTCCGACCAAGATTCCGCAGGGGGTCGCGAAGCACAAGTAGCTCTTCGCGCGTCGGCAGTCACCCAATAGGATTACGCGCTCCGGGGCCCGTTCGATGCGGCATTGTTCTGCGTGGCCGAGGTCGGCGACCGCGGTGAACACGGCGTTGCGCGACGCGATCGGCAGCACGCTGTGGCTGAAGTGTGGCAGAACTATGGTGTCATATCGGTTTCAATGCGTTCCTCCCCTGCCTCTGGCTCCTCTGTAAGTGATTGAGAAGAAACTGATTGAGCTGTATAGGGATCTATGGTCTCGGTAACACAGGGGTTTTCAAATCTCGCAGCCTCTGTCTTGCTGGCAGGCAGCCGCCTTCTCCTCTACTCTCCCTGAATCGGGATATACATGACATTCCCCTGGCGATTGACGAGCAGGAGGGCCAGATCGGTGGGCTTGAGTGGATCGGCCAGGCGCTGAAAGTTTGCGAAGCTGTTCACATATTGCCGGTTGAGTTCCAATACGACGTCGCCTGGCTGCAGGCCGGAGGCTTCGGCGAGACTGCCTTCCTCGATATCCGTCACAACCACCCCGTTATTCACCGGCAAATCCATCTGGCGCGCCAACGGCGGAGTCACATCGTCGAAGACCACGCCGGCAAGTGGATGAACGGTGGACGCAGTTGAGGCTGGCTGAGCCTTCTTCGTCCGCTCACGCGGGGCTTCCTGAATCACCAGCTCAGCCTGATACAGTTTCCCGTCTCGAATGAGATCCAGGCGATGCTTGCTGCTGATCGACGCTTGCGCCACCAGATTCCGCAGATGGCCGCTGTCCATCACGTCTCCCCCATCAAACCGCACCACGACATCGCCTCGTTTCAGACCGGCTCGCTCAGCAGACCCTTTCGCTTGCACATCCGTGACGATCGCCCCTTTGACGTCCGGCAAGCGGAAAATTTTCCCCAGTGAAGGGCTCACATCCTGCGTCGAAGCACCCAGAAACCCTCGGACCACGCGACCCGTCTTGATGAGGCTCTGCATGGCAGCACGGGCCATGTTGCTCGGTATGGCAAATCCGACCCCCACGCTTCCACCGGTCGGACTCGCGATCGCCGTATTGATCCCAACCAGCTCGCCCTGGATATTGACCAGCGCGCCGCCTGAATTCCCAGGATTGATTGGCGCATCCGTTTGAATAAAATCTTCAAAGTCCGCCACACCCACATCCGCCCGCCCGACCGCGCTCACGATGCCGAATGTGACCGTGCGGCTTAATCCCAGTGGATTGCCGATGGCCAGCACGAAGTCGCCGACGGCCAGTTGGCTCGAATCGCCCCACGCGGCAGTGGGGAGTTTCGTTGCCTGAATCTTCACCACCGCAACGTCGGTCTTCGGGTCGGTGGCGACGACTCTTCCTTTGTATTGACGACGATCCGCCAGGACCACCTCCACATCGACGGCATCGGCGACAACATGGTTATTGGTCACGATGTAGCCATCCGGCGACACAATCACTCCGGATCCCTGCCCATATTGCCGACGAGTCGGCGGCTCTTTGAACAGGCCGAACGGCAGCGCTTCATCGCTGAAGGCTTGATCACGCACCATCACCGTGGATGCGATACTCACGACTGCCGGAATGACCTTATTGGCAGTGCCTCTGACTTGGCGCTGCAAATCGTGCCCGCTTGTCTTCGGAACGTGTTGAGTCGCAGCCAAACCTGAAATCGGAACCGTCAGACAGCCGACGATTCCCCACACGACGATTCTGAGTCTACTGAGCTTCACAAGAGGGCCTCTCCTACGGTGTGTCACAATTCTTCTGTAGGCCCGAGCCTACCACGCGGACCCAATCACACGCATTCATAATTCGATATGACGTATGCTACATTGTGCAGGCAACCGCTTTCTAGCCAGCTCATGTGGCCTTCAATGGGCAAGACAGCGCCGGGCCAGATTGGTCGGCAAGCATACTGTTATGTTACGACCCAGCATGACGGTCTCTTCCTTCATCCATTCCTGAACGACATAAAACCATACGCAAAGGGTGACATGATGACACGTTTCACGAAATTCATAGCCTTAATCCTGCTCACAACGGCTTCAGGAATTCTTGTCTCTCTGGGGCATGCCGAAGAGAGCAAGTTTGGAACCCCTAGGGGAGATGAAGGCACCAAGATTTTCACAGCGCCTGAGCACCCTTTTTATAGTGGTGAATTTCGACTCAAGGGTGATCGCGCGTTCCTCGTTGGAAGTATGAGCGATGCGGCGCCCTGGGATCATCTGGACTATGCGGGAAAGCACTTGAATACGGTAAAGGGATCGATTGAGATTGAGGTGAACGAACGCACCAACACGGGGCGGGTGGTAGCCGAGTTCGTTGAAGGGAATAACCGGTATCGAATCGTCTTTGATCGGTTTGCCGCGAAAGCTCCGTTTCAGGATGGCGGCATTGCGACCAGAATCTATGAGCATGGTGATTCAAACAATGGCGATTCGCTGTATCCCAAAACCTGGTTGTACCTGGGTGGCTGGGGCACCGCGACGATGTATAAGGATAACCAGGTGCTCTACAAGGACTATGACGCGCACTTCATGGTGATGGAGCGGTCGCGCGATCCCAAGACGCATGAAGTCCGCTACCCAGTCACACGCCGCTTGCCTGGTGGCGAAACCGATCCAGCTGGCATGGAAATCGACCTGTGGGTGCGCTCAAAAAAACAAAACAGCAATAACTTTCCTCCCTTTGAAACGTTTGTCCATCTCTGTTGGGAAGAAGTGACCTGGCGATAGACAATGGGGAGTTCTTTCCAACGTATCCTTCTACTCGTTCTTCTGGCTATAGCTGCGCCGGTGGATGGGAAAGCCCTTGAGAGCGCGAAGAGCGCACCCCACATGTGGACGTTTGACAATGAGCCACCGAAGACTCTTCCTTCTGAGTTCAAGATAGGCACCTTGTTTGATGGAAGGCCTGCTGGGGAATGGAAGG
>Ga0224510_10000686_pt1 | contig 24698 bp, 26 predicted proteins | sample SF_May12_sed_USG_FD_170161 | JGI IMG/M metagenome (GOLD analysis project Ga0224510, IMG submission 170161) | Sediment microbial communities from San Francisco Bay, California, United States - SF_May12_sed_USGS_4_1 | ecosystem: Environmental > Aquatic > Marine > Sediment | place: USA: California... | reverse complement strand
ATCTTGAGCCTCACCATGTTTGAACGAATGCCGTTAGATCAACTACTTGCACAAGCCATGCGTGAAGACGCCGACCACATGTCAGATAAACAGCTGATCTTATTCGAGTAACGTTGGGACGCTACTGATCTGCTAGATTATCTCAATTGGCATCGAGAGGAGCGCAATAGAACCTATGATATTGCTTCGAGCCTTCGCAATGATGAGCATCTGAAATTTGTGGATGCCATGGTCGAGTATGCATCGCGAGCGGTTGGTCCGTCTCCAGATACGCCCATGCCCTGAAAGTAGCACCGCCTATTCGAGCTAACCCCAGAAGTAAGAACCATCTTTGACCTTCCCCCAATTCCGTGGACACCGGGTTAGGCCACGGCTGTCCGCGCTTCGAACTCGGCTGGGGAGTCATAGCCGAGGGTCGAGTGACGGCGTCTCCGATTATAGAACACCTCAATGTACTCGAAGATATCCTGTCTCGCGGCTTCCCGCGTTTCGTACGCGCCGATGGTACACGAGCTCGCGCTTGAGTGTCCCGAAGAAGCTTTCGACACAAGCATTGTCCCAGCAGTTGCCGGTGCGGCTCATGCTGGGAGTGATGTCGCGCTTGTCAAGCAGCTGCTGGCAGGGGGTGTTTGGCGAAACGGAATATACCGTACGCGAATGTCGTCAAATGCATGAACATTTAAAAGGGTCTGTGTGGGGTCGCGTCTTGTATTCATACATCTTGCGAGCCTTTCTATTAAGCTCACAACTACTCCTCCAACATTGCACGGCGAAAGGCTGCAAGAAACTCTGCTGGCGTGACGATCGGAAACGGCGCGAACTCACAAACGCTCGTCTTGTGAAAGCGTCTGGCATTCCACGTCATAAGATAGTTCACCCAGGACAGAAACAATACAGAGCCAGCCTTCTTTGATCTGCCTCGTACCCACCCTTGACAGATATCTCAATATGAGATATCTTTATCCGTGCATGTGATCACCCGGAAACGCCTCGATGACTTTGTGCGAACTCACCCGGAGGCACGGACCTCACTGCAGCACTGGTTCACGATTGTGCGCAAGACGGACTATGCGTCCTTCGCCGACTTACGAAAGACCTTTCCTTCGGCTGATCAGGTGAATCGGTTAACCATCTTCAACATCGGGGGAAACAAATTCCGGCTAATCGCAGCCATTCATTACAATCGGAAGAAACTGTATATCCGGCACATCCTGACTCACGCAGACTACGACCGGAACACGTGGAGAACCTGAGCCATGCTCGCCAAATACATTCAGGAAGCCAATAGCGACTACCTCCGCATTCGGCAACGCATTCCACTCGGTCCGTTACGGACGGAGGTCGAATATCACCAAGCGGTGAGCATCCTTGATGCGATCGTGGACGAAATCGGCGAGCAAGAAACCCATCCTCTGGCCGACCTGGCCGAGACGCTCGGCCTTTTTATCGAAGCTTATGAGGACGCCCACCTCCCCTTCTCCGACTCATCCGCTCCCGATATCCTCCGTACGTTGATGGAAGAACATGGACTCACACAAGCGGGCTTGCCCGAAATCGGCAGCCAGGGCGTCGTGTCGGAAATTCTCTCCGGCAAGCGAGACCTGAACGTCCGTCAGATCACACACCTTGCAACTCGCTTCCACGCCTCACCCAACCTCTTTATGCCCGATCCGAAAAGATCCATCAAACGTCCTTCCTCCTCCCGGAAGCGAACAGCAAGTCAGCGGTAATGCCTTGGCACTTCCCTTTCGGATCTCTCCCTCACACATCTCACATATTGAGCAGACAACCGCTGGTTTGACTTCCTGGATAGGAAGGTCCAGCATGAATCAATCAATGTAGACAAAGAGGTGTTCTGTGACTCCTTGCTAGATCTCGTTAACGCCATTATAAGACCCTGCTCCAGAACAACCCCACGCCCTCCTGGCATCGATCACCACGAGGGCGTTCCTGTGTCTACATCTATACCTTGCGTCGACAACAGACCTCATCTTTTGACCTGAATTGGAAGGAGACCGCGATGAAACGCTTAGCCACATTCACAGCCGGACTGATTCTTGGATCACCAGCCCTCGCTTTGGCGGCAGAACACAGCGCCAGCTATCGTGGAATTGGGTTGATCTACTTCGTCTTCATCGGTGGCATCCTCATCTATGGGGTAAATGATGCCTTCGGGAAAAAGGCCATGTATGTGGCAACCCCGTTTATTCTTGGCTGGTGCTATTGGATGCTACCGCCGACCTAGGCCGAGCAACAAGAGAGACTGAAGCACCACGGTCTGACGGCCGTGGTGTCTGTTGTTTCGTACTCATTACTCTCCGCTCCACTCCCACCCCTACAGATCTCATTGTGACAAGCCACATTGACACTGGTTCAAGAGTTGATGACAATGCCACAGGGTAGCCACATCGCGACAGGTTCCTTAGGCTGGAAATTCAACACAGATGAGTCAAATTCGAAGATTTAGAATGACCGCCTTGGCCGAGGGGAGTTCTTTTCTTCTGCTGCTATTCGTAGCAATGCCGATGAAGTATCTGATGGGGATGCCGAGGGTAGTAACCGTCGTGGGAGCGATTCACGGAATCTTGTTCTTGGCTTATGTCGCCCAGTTGGCCATGCTCCGGACTACGCACCAATGGGACAACAAATTTTCCTTCTATGCTTTTCTGGCCTCTCTTCTCCCATTTGGGCCATTCCTGTTCGATAAACATCTGTGCGAGAAAGAAGCTGCCACGGAAAAGCCTTATCGTTTGCCATCATAGCCTCGATCCTTCCACCGCTCTAATAGTTGAATTCGTTTCTTGAGCTGCTCGACGGTCGCCTGATCGACGCGGCTCCCGGTGCGGGCAATCAATTCCGCGTTGAGCCTTCGATGATCGATCCCACTCGTTCGCGCAAGACTGGTGACCAACAACCGGTGGAGATCCCGCAGATCTTCCTTTTGTTGGTGGAGGGATACGGCTGGTTCGGCAACAGTAGCCGCATCACCTTCCCCTTTCGCCTCATCTTCGCCGATTAGGCTATCCATCCTGGCGACGGCCATCAGCGGCATGTATTCGTTTGTCGAAACCGTCACACGGCCGAAGAGGTCTCGTTGCCCTGCCGGCATGATGTCTTCCAACACATGATCGCGTTCCGCCTTGATCTGCTTCGCATAGTGCACCAGGACCGGATCTTTGGGCAGATACAGCCAGGCCCGCTGCGGTTTGGGCAGGCCTTCCTGCATCCGCACGAACCGGCCGACCACCTGCCGGAAATACATTTCCGTGATCACGTTCGTCCCATAGACGCCGACACGGAGCCGAGGAATATCTACGCCTTCGCTCACCATGTTGACGGCCACCAGCCACTGATGCTTTTTGTGACCAGCGAATTCCTCAATGGTGCGCGAGGCAGCAGGATCGTCCGAGACGGCTACTTCGGCCTTTGTCCCAGTGATACGGGCGACCAGGTCGGCCACCCAGCGCGCATGGTCCTGATCCATGCAGACGATCAATCCGCCGGCATCCGGTTGCTCCTCCTTCCGAAGACGTGTCAGTTGCGCATGGGCGTCGGTGATCACTGGCCCAAGCCACGTGTCTTGCAGCAGCGCCGTCTTCAACCGTTCCCGCTGGCGGTTGAACTTCAGCCCGTCTTCAAACGTGGCATGATGCTCGCGGCCTTCCGACAGCCAACTCAGCTCGCCTTCGTAGCTCGGAAAGACAATAGGTCGGCAGACGCTATCCCGAATCGCGTCGGTGTACCCATATGCGAAATTTGCCCGGCTTTCTCCTTGTTCATATTGAATAAACGGGATTGGATTGTTGTCCGAGCGAAAGGGCGTACCGGACAGAATCAGTCGGAACACCGCCGGCTCGAACGCCGAGCGCAGCGCCTTCCCCCAGTTCTTCCCATCGCCGGCGTGATGCAACTCGTCAAAGATGAGCAGCGTCTTCTTGCTCTGGCAGACCCGCTGGAAGATCTCCGGTGCCAGACAGACTTGCTGATAGGTCACCACCGCGCCGTGATAGTCCGGCGCCTCAGCAGCTTGTTCGTTGGTCAGCGCCGGATCAAGCTGCAACCCGATCTTCCCCGCCGCATCCGACCATTGTGTGCGGAGGTGATTCGTCGGGCAGACGACCAGCACCCGGACCGCAGCCTGTTTCGCCAAATATTCATGCACCACGCGCAAGGCAAAACGTGTCTTGCCCGCAGCAGGAGTCGCCATCGCCAGAAAATCTTTGGTCTGATGGGTACGGACCGCCGAGAGCGCACGGCCCTGCCAATCGCGAAGCGGCGCAGTCCAAGCAGGCAAGGTCTTCATAGCCGATTCATGCAAGCGGACTGTTGGTGGCTGAGTGATGGCACAGAGTAGGAGGCCAGTTAGTCCAGCCAGTCTTTTTCCTTGAGCTTCCTCGGCAGATATTTCTTCGTCAGGTATTGAAAATCCTTGTTGGCCAGCGCGTCGAGTTCGTACTTCAGCCCACTCGCGAGCATGCGCTTGATCTCCACCTGCCACGCTGGCTTTTGGAACCACTGATAGTTTAACAATTCCTTGGCACGTGCGATATCCTTCTCATTCAGTTTGATTCCGACATTGCGCGGCAGTTCGTAGCGCTCCGGATCAGCACTCGACAGGCCCACGAACTTGGCCTTGGGAATGGCCATCCGTTGGCTCTCGAAGGCCAAATTGATCGAGCCCTGTTTGACGACGGAATAGATGTAGTACCCCCAAGGATCGTTATCGACCAGCACATAGACTGGCAGCCGATGTTCCTCGTGCAGCCGACAGGCTAACCGCCGCACACCTCGAGGAGGCTGACCGTTTCCAGTCAGGAGAATACAGTTATAGCGTCGCCAGAACTTGTCCTCCGAGAGCCGGTTCCACTGGGTTCCCTTTTCGACAAGCAGCAGGAAATCTGCCGTACATCGCCGGATCTCCAAATACTCCGGTTCAACAATCGATGGGACCGAGTACCCGCCTTTCCCCAACTTCGAGCAATCGACACGATCACCGTCATCGCCGAAGACCACCGGCCCCACGATACTGCCTCTGTTTTCTGCACTGACATGGAGCTCTTCTCGAAGCGTCGCAAGGGACACCTCTAAATCTTCAATGACCGGATCGGATTCGTCCTGTGCATCGAAGGTATTCTCGTGAGAATCTTTGATCGTGTGTTTCGTACGGTAGTAAATTTCTCGAAGCGAGGTGGTGAGATCAGCCCGCTGTAACTCGGAGAGGGCATCGGCGACCAGCACCGTCTGCATAAATCTCTTCGCCATACCAACGTTGAAAAACGACCGCTCCTGCTTCTTAGCTCCCATCTCGATGAGGCCCTTCTTTTCATTGAAGAACACATTCGAGAGGGCGCGGATGGGGATTTGAAACGTCGGATCTTTCGACCGATCGGCTGCATGGATCACAATGTCCGCCAGGCTGATCAGTTTTTTCTCGACCACAGTGGTTTTCTTTGTCTTGGTGGTCATGATGTCCTATTTGGGTTTGTGCGATCCCGCACTCTTCGCCGGCTTGAGAGACTTTCCACCTGACTTCTTCTTGACCATCAGCTGTCCGGCAAGGAGCGCGAGCTGATCCGATTTCCCAGTGGTCTTCTTCAACGGCGTTTTCGCGCCCGTCCCCTTGGTGGATGTTCCTTTCGGGCCAGGCTCGTCAGCTGACCGTGTGGTATCACGTAGTTCCGATTCTGCCGTGGGCGCCGCAGCCGTCTGATCGGCCTCGACCTGAGTGGCCAATTCTGCCTCGCCTTCTATTCCATCCGCCGTCACGATAATCGAATGCGGCAACCCTTCTGGTCCCGCACTGGTCTTCCCCAAGGCTTCGTCGGTTTTCTGACCGCCCGTCCGAGACGTAGCAATCTTCTGGAGCTGTGCCTTCAACTTTTCCTTCGGCAGCGTGCCCCCCTTGAGCCGATTACACGCGTCGACGACTTCCTCGATATACAGCTCAAAAATATTCCGTCGCCGAAATTCGCTGGCCGCCCGTTCGCGTCTTCGAATAAAGAGTCCCAACCGCCTGCCGCACTCGCGAAGCGCCAGCGTGATTTCTTTTTGGATTTCGTCGTAATCCGCAATCGCTTCCTTGGACTCACTGGTAAACGGCACCCAAACCGACGCCATGTGCACGAAGATCACCATCGGGCCACCCGGCAGGGCTCCACGCGACTGCGTCAAGCCATAGTTTTTCCAGGTCGTGCTCAGGACGGCTTTGAACATCGAACAGGCTGATTGCTGGTACAGCAGCGGCACCCGATTCGCGTAGCGGATCACGCGCGCGAGCTCCGAATCATCCTCTTCGTGCTCCCCTTCGGCCTTCGGCATGGCTGGCTGCTGCCGCTTGTTTTCATCTTGAGGCCTATTGCCGTAAGCCAGTCCTGCTTCGATGATGAACGGATTGCCGCGATACACCCCCGGTGGGCGACTGACGGCCGTGTAAAACTCACCCTTAATCTGCTTATAGAGTCCTGAGAGGATCGCCTTCTCGCCGATCGGCGAAATACAATTGGTCGGCGGCGCCATGATCTTTGTGTCTTGCAACCTCTTATACAGCGTCTCCGCCACTGGTCCCTTCAGCTCACGAGGCTTGATATTCGGAGACACCTTGGCGGCTTTGCAGATCTCATCAGCGAGTTGCGGAGACACGCGGCAAAAATCGGCAGCGAGAAACCCGGAGAGCGCGTGGCTCTTCGTGTCTTGCAACATCTTGAGCAACATGCCGAACTCGATGCCGTACGGATGAGGCTTAATCTCACGCGGCTGCGGCGGCAGCTCGTGATACGTGCGCGGATATTCCTTCGTTTCCTTTTCAGGCGTGTGATAGATCAGCCTGACGTGCGGATTGGCGATCGAGGTCTGCTCCAGCCATTCATCGACCGATGCGCGGCCCTTCTGATACTTGCCTTCGACTTCCAGCGTAACCTGCGTGCCTCGTGGTTGTTCCCAGTCGATCTGTTTATTCTCGTGAACCAACGGCTCGTTCTTCTTCGTATCGATCTGGACTTCGAAGAAATGCGCGGCAGCCTTCGGACCGATTCGGGAAATAATTTTGACCGGTTTGCCGGTCGTTAGTTGTCCATACATCCCGGCGGCGGAAATACCGATGCCTTGTTGCCCACGGCTCATTCGCAAGCGATGGAATTTTGACCCGTAGAGCAGCTTCGCGAAGATTCGAGGAATCTGCTGGCGCACGATGCCGGGGCCATTGTCCGTCACCGTGACACGAAATCGACTCGCCTGGCTGGGTGCCACCGGCTCCCCGTTCGACACCACCTCCAGTTTGACCGTGACATCCGGAAGAATCCCCGCCTCTTCACAGGCATCGAGTGCGTTATCGACCGCCTCCTTGACGCAAGTCAGCAGCGCCTTGCGTGGATTGTCGAAGCCGAGCAGGTGCCGGTTCTTCGTGAAAAACTCCGAGACGGAGATTTCCCGCTGACGCGCCCCCATCTCAACCGCAGTCACCCGTTCCACCGACTTGGCGGCAGCTTTCGTCTTTGCGGCTGGTTCGTGGTTTGATCGAGGAGCGGAAGATTTCGATTCAGGATCTGACGCGGACTCTTTCTTTAGTGCCATTCACCCTCTCATGAAACAAACATTCATTGTTTGGTACCACAAAACTTTCGCGGATACAATGGACCAGATGGTAAGTGGCAAGAACGAAAACAGACCTGTGTGCAGAACAAAACTCCCTAGCGGGTCACGGAAGGATCTCGCAGATAGTGCGCCGGTTCCATAGTCTCGGCTGACCAGACGAGGATTTTTCGGTCGAGGGTGGCCACGATCAAATGTTTCCCGTCACTCGTCCACTGCAGATCATATGGGGTTTTAACATGAAACGTCTTTCGCTTTGTTTGCGCTGAGATGTCCCACACTGACACATGTTCACCAACTCTGGTGGCAGCCCACCGATGCGAGGGATCGACGGCCATCGATGTTCCCAACATCACGGGCGGCCCATGATCAATTTCCGTATCCCGATTGGTGAAGATATCCAAGCTTGCGACAACTCCATTGCGTTTGGTATCCCACAGGGTCAGGGTCGAGGCATTCGGATCACTGGATCGAGTGGTCGTCCAGACAAAGGACTGTTTCCATCCCAGACCGGACCAGACTGCCGGAATCCCGACCGGCTTCTCAACTTCGCGCCAGGTCGTCGTGTCCCAAACGACACGACCAGTTTTCGAAGTCGTCACGAGGAACGAGCTTCCGTCCAAGAAGCTCAGGCTGTCGACAACTTCTCCCTGCATGGCTCGTTTTCTTGCACAGCCGTTCCCATCACAGACTGGAGAAAGACTGGTATGCACGAGCTCTTTCGCGACCGTTCGGGTGACGAGGTCCACGACTGGCACTTTCGAACGCTCCCCTGCAATAACGAGCAATCGATTGCCAGGAAGGAATTGCAGGGCCTTGATCCGACCTTGCTTGCTTGAATAGGGTAAGAATTCACGCCAAGTCTGAGTTTCCCACAAGCGTACGTCCCCTTCCATGGTGCCCACCGCCAGGATTGCGCCATCGGCGCTGAACGCCAGCGCATTGGCCGGAGCAGACAGGACTAGTTGACGCAAGAGCGTTCCCTGCCCCGGGTCCCATATTTTCAGCAGCGCATCGTCGCCACTCGAGACAAGCAGATTTGCACTGGGAGAAGTCGCCACTGCACGCAAGACCAGTGCATGGACGAATGCCCGGATAACAGGTGTCGTCGTAATAAATGTCGGTGGGGTCGATCGTTTCGCTAATAGCCTCGCCTGCGGTTGGCCTGGATCTAGCACCAATTCCGGGGAACGTGAGGAAACATCCCAGACCGAGATCTTCCCATCCACATCAGGGTTGAGCCCTCCCTGCATCCCGACTACGATCTTCGAACCAGTCGGTGACCATTTGAGTAACAACACGTGGGGGCCCATGTTGCGGCAATCCTCTCCACACAGATCCGGCAACATCGTCCCAGTGTTTAGATCCCAGATCTGTAAGGTGTGGAGATGCTCCGATTGCCCAACCAAGAGATCGGCATCGGCAGCAATGTCGACGGCACGAAGCTGTGTCGGTGAGCGCATCTCGCGCCCTGGAGCTGCATCAGTGAACTCAGTCAAGGTGACCAGCTCGCCCGTATCAGCATTGAACAGCGCGTAGTCCCCTTCCCCATTGGCTACTACCAAACGATGACCGTCCCGCGAGAAAACCTCGGGAGTGAGAGGGCCCTGTTCCCCTTCAGCACTCGCTAATGTGGCGCGGGTAGCTATGGACGCCTCTACTGGGTCGATCAGGAGAATCGTCTTGCCCACACTCGCTGCCAAACGAGAGCTGTCGGGTGCAAAGAGCAGATCACGTGGCTTTCCTCCCTCAATGACAAGATCGCGGATGGTTGTGCTGGTGAGGTGATGCAGATGAATGGTGTGGCCTTGCGCAATCGCCAACAGCTTTGCATCGGGCGAGGCGGCCACCGAGGGGGCGTCTCTCTTCACCTCCAGCGCGATATGCTTGAGCGGCACCAGCTTTTTCCCGAGCTGCCAGACGGACACAGCCTCGTTCCCGTGACGGAGAATCATCCGATCCGTCTCACTCGAATAGGCCAGCAGGCTATAGGGCTGCGGCGATTCCGGTGGAATGGTGGCCACTGAGGCTCGGTTCTTCCAATCGTAGATCGTGACACTGTGCTCAACACAGAGCAGCCACCCGTCCTGCTTCAGCAACGCAATCTGCTGACAGCGAAGACTCGGAATCTTTGCGACGCGTGTCTTCGCCTCAAGATCCCAGACCACCAGCTCATCCGTCTGAACCAAGAGCAGCCGTCCATCCTCAGAGAATGCAGTCATAGTTTTGGCAAGGGAGCCCACTGCATCCTGGATCGATGCGGTGGCAAGAAAGAAGATAGCCAGCAGTAGGGTCCTCACACTCTTCCTAGACGCTTTCCAACGATTCATGGTCTTCGTTTCATTCACCCGATTGATGGCGCGAGCGAGACACGCTGGTCGCCCGCTCCTTGGCCCTGCGTGTAGCTTGTGAGACAAAACCATCTTCCAACTTTGAAGCAGTTTCTGAGCTACCCCGAGTCGCCGGCAAGACATCGACAAAATGATCAAGGCCCTGTTCATCCTTCCATCGCTGAACGGGAGCCTTCGCCTTCATCAGGGTACTGTCGAAGATGTGCCACGAACTCGTCAGCACCGCCTGGCTCGGACTCAACCCCTCCATGGGCCGTTGGATAGTAACCTCTTCGCGTGCAGGAGAAGGGGCTATTGGACCGGGTACGGGCTCAACCTCTGCTTGGAGATGCCCAGGCAGGGTCGGGCGAACTGTCGTCTTTTTCGGCACAGTGGATCGAGGAGCTGGCGCCGCAAACGTCGCGGACTTTTTTTTGGTCATGGGAGGTGGCGTATCGGTAATATAAAAATTTCCTTGGTCGTCGGTCCATTTATAGAGTTCCGCCCATCCGACAATCGGCCATAGGAGGGAACAGCTCATGAAGCTGAGGATGAAGGCTTTCATGTTGTGGAACCGTTGCAGTACCCAAACGATGTGTCAATTGACCAAAGTATAGCAGGCGGTCCTATTGGTACCTGGATACACCGGCAACGACTGCTGCTCGGTCGAAATCAAAGAAGGAGGTTAGGAGATCGAGGAGAGCGATGGAGCGAACATTTAGGGTGGGAGGAGCACGCACCTAACCGAGGACGATTAGGTACGGCGGAGATCTTGGGAGGAGTTTAGGCTTCCCAGTACAAGCTGGTCCTGCACACCGTCCTCTCGCTCGACCCCCTGATGAACCATATTCCCTCGGGGCGTTAACTCCCCCCACAAGGCTACGATAGGCTTCGCGGTGCAGTCAGTCAAGAGGCATGGTGAAATCAGCGCCTTGACCTTGATCGTATAGCGATTGCCTCTGCCGGATGGTATCTTGATGTTGAGATTTTCATGAGGTCCCACACATCTTTATCACCGGGGAGCACCACTGCCGATGGCAACCGCATTAACCAGTGAGAATGTTCAGGAAGCGTGGTCGGCACTGGTGCAGGATGTTCGCACAGCCGTGCTGCTGACCCTGCGAAATGGACGACCATTTGGATCGCACGTGCCCTATGTGTTTGGGTCGGACTGGACGCGCGCGTACCTTCACCTCAGCAGGCTGGCATTGCATACTCAACATTTGATGACGGATCCCCGTGTGTCGCTGTTCATCGCCGAGCCGGACGGACCCGGGAAAAACCCACTCGCATTAAGAAGAATGAATCTTCAGGGTGAGGCGACGATACTACCCCCCGATGCGCCGTCGTACGATGATATCAGGGAACAGTACCTGGCACGGTTTCCTCAAGCCGAGATGATGTTTGGGTTTGGTGATTTTGCCCTCTGGGAGTTGCGACTCGACGATGCCCACTTCGTCCTTGGGTTTGGGCAAGCCTTCGTCTCGACTACCACTACCCCAGCCAGATGGGTGCATCAGAAAGTGGAACGACCGTCTCTGCGGTAAAGACTGAGCACTTAATCGACCTTCCAATTAGTTGCTGACGGCGGGATAAATACTTCGTTCACATCGCCGAAGGACCCACCGGGACTCGGTCCACCACTGATCACATAAATGCGCCCTTGCACGACAGCTGATCCCAAGCCGTGACGGGCTGTTGGCAACGGCGCCATGCCCTGCCACCTGTCTCCGACCGGGTCATAGGCTTCGTTCTGATTGAATGTGCCGCCGGATCCTTCGCCGCCGAACACGTAAATCTTGCCTTCGACCACAGCGGCCGTCATGCCGCTCCGCGCAGTCGGCAGATACGCGACTCGCGTCCAACGATCAGTCGTCGGATCGTACCGTTCCGTAACAGCGAGATTCCGAGCATAGTCGCCATCTATGCGTCCGCCGATTGCATAGATCTTCCCGGCGACCGTCGCGACAGCAAGGTGATCGCGAGGGGTCGGCAGAGACGCACCTGTTGTCCAGACGTTGCGCGCGGGATCATACACTTCGACCGCCGAGGTGTTGGCCTTCCGATCGTAGCCGCCGATCGCATAAAGTTTTCCCTCATGTTCCGTCACAGAGAGTGCACCACGAGCGGTCGGCATCGGGGCGCGCTCGGTCCAGCTGTCCTGAGCGGGATCGTAGACATACACAGTCGCGACAGGGTTCCAGACGCTGAATGCCGACTGCGTGTATCCACCGATGACATACAATCGTCCACCTACCACACCGATCCCGACATGATGCAAGCCGACCGGCAACGGCGCTTTGGCAATCCATCGATCGATCGGGGGATCGTACATTTCGACGGACGGCGTGATCGCGAAATTCATCATATTGCCCAAGCTGGGCTTTTCGAACCCGCCGACAACGTAGATCTTCCCATCCAACGCCGCAGCCGCCACCTCCGTCCGCTTCGTCGGCGTCGGGGCAGCCGTACGCCAAGAACCACGATCCGGTTCGTGCTGCGCCGATTGAATAGATACCGGCAACATGATCAGGAAAAGGCCGGAGAGGAGTGGGATCAGCGTCGCGGACAGCGAGGCAAACCAGAGCGATTTCGTGAAGGACATACATTCATTTTATACCTGACTGAGATCCAGTGCAGCCCCTGCAGCCGCACGCATTAGGTCGGCCAGCTATATTTTATTATTTACTGCGCTGTGAAAACATAAGCTGGAATTGGTTGCCAGATGATCGCTTCAATATCCACACGTCGTTAATACTCCCAAGAATCACCTTCAGTTCTGTGTCGAGGTTCGGGTTCTTTTCCCGTTCACCTTCGATGAATGGGTCATAGACATCCATGAAGGTCGGGTTTGCCCAGTCAATCCAACCACCCTTCAATAACCTCTCAAAAGTACCATCAGTGTCATCAATGACGACAAGCGCAATGCGAGCGGAAGCCGCTGACCGCTGCAACTGCTTCGCTGATTGATAGACCCGATACAAAAGATAGTTAGCTGCGAGGTCAAGCGAAGGCCGACTATATGCCTCCTCTCTGCTGAAGCCCTTCAAAACGGTGTTGAATCCATCCTCGTCCTGGCCGATAAACTTAACTTCGAATGCCGTAAGGTCTCCACTCCCACTCCTCGCTTCGATATCTGGGCCTCCTTCTCCAAAAGCCTCCAGGTCGACGATTTCCCAATCCTGTCCCTCCAACCATTCTGCACACTGCAGTTCTACAACTCGTCCATAAAACATCTTAAATTTTTCATGCCTCTCCAGAGGGGCACTATAGTCCATCCATTTTTCTTGGAGATCGTTGATGTATTGCTTCCTGACGCGAGGATTGATGCGGCCTGATTCGAGCAGATAGCGATGCACAGGAGACGTGATACTACTCAAGTGACCCCGACCCAATGCTAGGAGAAGCGCTGATTCATGGTAGGCCTCAACGTCCGACCATAGGTGCCAGTTGCGAAACTTTGGCCAAATCTCATCAGGTACAAAGAGCTCTTTGAGTGCTGGACATCTTTCTCTTATTACCGCGAAAGTATCGAGCAGGGATAGTCCGATGGCCGGAGATGGTGGCGCTTGGCAAATACAATTCAACTTCTCACCAGCGCTATTTTCTTGAGGCATACCATTGAGGAGCTTATTAGTTTCAAGAACCGTTAAGCTCCAGAGATCGGCGCAGAAACGCTACTTGCTCTTATTTCGACAGAGAAGGCCGAATGAGCTGCCCAGGGCGAGGCCGCCGAGGAAGGTGAGGCCGATGATGACTCCGAGCAGAGAGGTCGGTGGCCCGGCTTGGCGGCGGATATGGCGGCGGGCTTGGGACCCGACGGTCGCTTCGCCACCGATCCAGAATCGAGAGTCATCGGGCTGCGTCTCTGTCTCAGGCCTCACGGATTTCATGTTTTTCCCCCTTCTTCATCAAGCGCAATACTTTCATCGATCAACTGTTCCAATTCATCCAACTCATGCTCCGGTAAATCAACAAACCGAACCCCAAACGTTCGATCGACCGCCCATTGCACCTGGGCGTGCTCGATCAGGATCGATGTGTCATCTCCTGGAACAATCAGCTTAACGGCGATCTGTCTTCCTGGTTGAACCACAAATGCGCTTTCAATCCGCGCGCCGCCGAGTGACAGATCGACGGCCTCCCCCTCTACCTCGTGCGAGTTCTCCTGAAGCAGACTCTTCACGTGAACCGGGACTCGACGATGCCGACGGCGCTCCATATCAGTTACAATACCTCTTCTATCGGGGAAAAGCACGTGGCGACCTTCCCAAGTCGCTGATAGTTCGAGCATTCCCTTGCAAGTCATCGAATCTTTTGGATAAGGTACAGCACGATGGACCACGCTCGTTCGCGTCAGATCCTCTTTGCCTGCGCGAGCGGACTGCTCTTGCCTTTCTGTTTTCCAAAGTTTGATCTGGGATTACTGGCCTGGATCGTCCTGATTCCCCTCCATCTCGCACTCGACCAATGTTCCAGACGGCGAGCCTTTTGGATCGGCTGGCTAAGCGGTCTCGTCGGATTCACCGGCATCATGGCCTGGGTCGTCACCGCCATGACGACTTATGGCAAAGTTCCCGAACCCATCAGTTACGCAATTTTGCTGCTGCTGACCAGCTATCTCGGGCTCTACGTCGGACTCTATAGCCTCGCCGTCGTCTGGTTGCGCGAGCTCATCCCACGCTATGGGATTTTCTTTGCACCCTGCTTCTGGGTTGCACTCGAATTGTTCCGTACCTACCTGCTCTCCGGCCTTCCATGGTGTCTCCTCGGCTATTCGCAATATCGCGAACTAGACCTGATTCAGGTGGCAGACCACACAGGTGTGTATGGCATCTCCTTTCTCATTGTCCTGGTGAATGTGGCCTTCGCCGAGCTGTTCATGTGGATCATGCCGTTTTTCCGTGGATGTCACCCGGCCAAGCTCCCGTGGGAACTCCTCACGACCGCGGCAGCCTGCATGTTGCTATCGTGGTTCTATAGTTCGGCGGTCCTGAGCGATAGAGATCGGCAAAACCAGAAAACCTTCATTACCGTCGGTGTCATTCAACCGAACATCGATCAAGCGGTAAAGTGGGATGCGTCCGTCCGTGACGAAACAATGCGGACGTTTGACCGCCTCACGGCCCAACTGGGAACCAGTGCCGACTTGGTCGTGTGGCCCGAGGCAGCGACACCGTTTATTTTGGAGCGGGAGCAAGAGTATCAGTTGCAGCTGATCGCGTGGGCGGAACGTGCGCAGGCACCGATCCTCCTCGGCAGCCCGGCCTTGAGATTTTACCCTGATCGCCGCCCCTACCTGTTGAACAGCGCGTATCTGCTGGGGACAGACGGCATGGTCCTTGGCCGTTATGACAAACATCATCTCGTCCCGTTTGGAGAATACATCCCCCTCAAATCATCACTCCTGTTCTTCCTCGACAAACTCGTCGAAGGCATCGGCGATTTCGAGTCAGGGCCGGGACCGACGACTCTTTCGTTCAGCCCAAAATCATGGAACACGGAACGTTCGTCCGGTTCCCGACCCGTCAAGTTTGGGGTGGCGATCTGCTATGAGGTCATCTTCCCAGATTTGGTCCGTCAGTTCGCAGCGAACGGCGCAGAGTTTCTGGTGACGATCACGAATGACGGCTGGTTTGGACCGTCTTCGGCCCCTGCCCAGCACTTTGCCATGGTTGTCTTTCGCTCAGTCGAAAATCATTTGGCCTTCGCGCGAGCGGCGAACACCGGGATTTCCGGGTTCATCGATCCGTTCGGACAGATCATCGACACAACACCACTTTTCAGCGAGCAGGCATCGTATGCGATGATCCCGACCAGACAAGCCCGCACGTTTTACAGCTATTACGGCGATGTGTTTGCCCACGCCTGTGTTATAATCTGCGCGCTTTTGTGTCTGTTCAGCTATTTCCGCACGAAGGAACCAGTCATGACGGCTATCACGCCGGCATGACCGAAGAAGGAGGATCGTGGCATGATAGAAGAGGTGGTAGTTCGTGTTCGCTCTCTTGCTGAACAAGTCTCTGAACTACGGGGGCATCTTTGACTTCGCTCATATGACGGCCGACTTACAAGAGCTGGAAGCGCAGATGGGCCAGCCTCACTTCTGGAACGATGCCCGTGCCGCCGCCGCGGTGAGCCGGAAAAAGGCGACGATCGAGCGTGAGCTGCAGCAATGGCGCGACATCGAGACCAAGATGGGTGATGTGGATGCGCTGCTTGAGCTGGCCCACGAAAGCGGCGACTCGGCTCTGGAGACCGAACTGGCGAATGAACTGAATCAGTTGGAACCGCGTCTCGCCACACTGCGTGTCGAGCTGTTCCTGTCAGGAGAGCTGGACTCCAATAATGCCATCGTGGCGATTCATCCCGGTGCCGGCGGCACGGAATCGCAAGATTGGGCACAGATGCTCCTTCGCATGTACGTGCGGTGGGCGGAACACAAGAAGTTCAAGGTGGACACACTGGACCTGCTGCCCGGCGACGAGGCGGGCATCAAGAGTGTGACGATCTCGATCACAGGCACCTATGCCTATGGATATCTGAAGGCGGAAGCTGGGGTCCATCGCTTAGTGCGCATTTCCCCGTTTGACTCCAACAAGCGGCGGCATACGTCGTTCGCGTCCGTCTTCGTATATCCTGAACTGAGCGAGGACATCGACGTCGAGATTGAAGACAAGGACCTCCGAATCGATACCTTTCGGGCAGGCGGCGCCGGAGGGCAGAATGTCAATAAAGTGGAAACCGCCATCCGGATTACGCACTTGCCGTCCGGTATCGTCGTGCAATGCCAGAACGAACGTTCCCAGCTGCAGAATCGAAATGGTGCGATGAAAATCTTAAAGGCGCGCCTCTTCGAATTGGAACAGAAAAAAAAGGAAGCAGAGTTCAACGCCATCGTCGGCGAGAAGAAGGACATAGCATGGGGCAGCCAAATTCGGTCGTACGTGTTCCAGCCCTATCAAATGGTCAAAGACCACCGGACAGGTCATCAACTCAGTAACGTCTCAGCCGTCATGGACGGGGACCTCGATGGGTTCATCGAGGCCTTTTTGAAGAAGAAACTGGGGAAGGGAAGTGATCAACTCTCACTGGTCGGCGGACCGGACGACGACCTGTAGCAGGATGGCTCAAGGGTAAGCAAGGGTAAGATGGACGAACTGAACGAACAGCGGCAACAGCGGATTAAGAAACTCGAGATCCTTCGAGAGGCCGGCGTCGCTCCCTACGGCGGTCGCTTTGAGGTCAAGGATCGGGCCGGACAATTACTCACGCTGCATGGTGAGAAGACCAAGGAGACGTTAGAGCAGGAGAAGGTCTCGTGCACACTTGCGGGACGAGTCGTCGCCCTACGCCGTTTCGGGAAGGCCGGATTTGCCGTCCTGCAAGACGGGTCCGACCGCCTCCAGGTGTACCTCAAAAAAGATCTTCTCTCCGAACAAGCCTACACCATCGTCGAGCAACTCGATCTCGGCGACTGGATCGGCGTGACGGGAACGTTGTTCCGCACAAAAACGAATGAGTTCACGGTCGAGGTCCATCACCTGACCTTTCTCAGTAAAGCGCTTCGCCCGCTCCCAGAAAAGTGGCACGGCTTAACGGATGTCGAAACCCGGTATCGGCAGCGCTATGTCGATCTGATCGCCAATCCTCAGGTCCATCAGATCTTTTCGACCAGGAGCCGCATCATCGCCGGCATCAGAACCTTTCTCATCGAGCGAGGGTTTCTTGAGGTCGAAACGCCCATGATGCATCCCATTCCAGGTGGAGCAGCGGCCAAACCCTTCGTGACACACCACAATGCGCTCGGCGTCGTTCTCTACCTGCGTATCGCACCGGAGCTATATCTGAAGCGCCTGATCGTCGGCGGATTTCCACGCGTGTTTGAGATCAATCGCAACTTCCGGAATGAAGGCATCTCGACGATCCACAACCCTGAATTTACGATGCTGGAGTTCTATGTCTCCTACGCGGATTATCACGATCTGATCACACTCACTGAAGAACTGGTCTCAAGTCTGGCTCAACAGATTCTTGGCAAGACAGTCATTCCGTACCAAGGGCACGAGATCGTCCTCACGCCTCCGTGGCGTCGGTGGTCGTACCACCAAGCCATCCAAGAGGTGAATAATCTGGCCCCAGCGGTCCTCCAGGATCGAGAGCAGGCATTGGCGGCCGCCAAACGGCTCAACGTCCCGGTGGATCCGAAGGCCTCGTTGTTTACGATCGTGAACGAGATTTTTGAGGAAACCGTCGAGCCCAACCTCCAACAGCCCACTTTTATCACAGACTACCCGATCGAAATTTCTCCACTTGCCAGGCGGAAGGATGCGGATCCGTCTCTGACAGACCGATTCGAGCTCTACATTGCCGGACGAGAAATTGCGAATGCCTTTTCCGAGTTGAACGATCCGCTGGACCAACGGGAACGGTTTGAAGGCCAGGCGGCTCAGCGGGAGGCGGGCGATGAAGAGGCCCATCTCGTCGACGAGGACTTCCTCCGTGCACTTGAATACGGGATGCCACCGACCGCCGGAGAAGGGATCGGGATCGACCGACTGATCATGCTGTTCACTGATCAAGCATCCATCCGCGATGTCGTTCTCTTTCCCCAGCTCAGACCAGAGAAATCCTCGTGACGCTTCCCTATGAAATCTTTGTTGGACTCCGCTATCTGCGCGCCAAGCGTCGCAACCGGACCATCTCGCTGAATACCTTTGTGTCGGTGGCTGGGATTACGCTGGGAGTGGCAGCCCTGATTGGGACAGTCGGCATCATGACCGGCTTCCGGGAAGACATTCAGAGCAAGATTCTCGGGACGACGGCCCATATCATCGTCCAAGAGCGAATGAAAGAGCACATGACCGACTATGACCGTCTGACCGACAAGATCCAGACGGTCCCCGACGTCGTCGCAGCCACGCCATTTGTGTTCCGCCAAGTGCTCCTTACCGCGCAAAGTGGGGTACAAGGGATTATCCTGCGCGGGATCGACCCGAAACGAGAAGCCAATGTCACTGAACTCGCCAAGAACATCACAACGGGACAGCTGCTCGACCTGCTCACCCCGGTGAAAGTGATGCAATCCCCAGCCGATGACCCTCAAGGCGATCTCCGCCCCGTTGAAAAACCTGGCATCATTCTCGGTAAAGAACTGGCGCTCAGACTGGGAGTGTTTGTCGGCGATACGGTCAATGTGGTCTCTCCCGTCGGCCCGATCAGCGCGATGGGGATGGTGCCAAAAATCAGAACATTCGCCGTGGTCGCTCTGTTCCATTCAGGCATGTTTGAATACGATTCCTCGTTTGCCTATATCGAACTCAGCGAGGCACAGAAATTTTTCAACCTGGGCTCGAGCGTGAGTGGAATCGAAGTCAAGGTCACGGATGTGTTTCGCGCCGGAGAGATTGCCCACACGATCGAACAAGAGCTGGGATTCAGCCATGGAGCCAGAGATTGGATGCAGATGAATCGCAATCTCTTCTCAGCCCTGAAGCTGGAGAAAACGATGATGTTTCTCCTGCTTGTCTTGATCACGATCGTGGCCTCCTTCAACATCGTCAGCACCTTGACGATGATCGTGACGGAGAAGCAGAAAGAAATCGCCATCCTCAAAGCCATGGGTGCGACAAAACGCAGTATCCGACGCATTTTCATGCTGAACGGATTGATCATCGGATTTGCGGGAACCGGCATCGGCATTCCGTTGGGCTACGCCTTCCTCTGGCTGATTCAAACGTTTTGGACGTTCGACCCAAGTGTGTACTACATCTCGAGCATTCCGGTTCATGTGCTGGCCGAGGACGTGCTCCTTGTGGCCGGCTCCGCCATCCTGATCAGCTTTTTGGCGACGGTCTATCCTGCCAATCAGGCCGCGAAGCTGGAACCGGTTGCCGCGTTGCGGTATGAATAGATTCGTAGGACTGAGAATTGAAGGCCGAGGACTGAGTCGTACTTCCCATCGTAATATTCCTAGCCTCAGTCCGCAGTCCTCACCACTCATCACTGAGCATGATTAAAGTCACCAATCTCCATAAATCTTTCTCGATGGGGTCCTATGAACTGCCAGTCCTCAAGGAGGTGAACCTTGAAATTCAGCGCGGCGAGCTGGTGGCGATTGTAGGAGCCTCAGGAGCCGGCAAGAGCACGTTGCTCCACATTATCGGGACCCTTGATAAACCGACCAGCGGGACGGTCACATTTGATGGACAGGACCTCTTTCAAATGACGGATCCTCAACAAGCGGAGTTCCGGAATCGGCGGATCGGGTTCGTGTTTCAATTTCATCATCTCCTTGCCGAGTTCACCGCGTTGGAAAATGCCTGCATGCCGGCCCTCGTGCAACGTCGCGAACCCGCTTCCGTCAAGGCTGACGCAACAGCCCTCCTCACGGAAGTCGGATTAGGGGACCGCCTGCATCACAAGCCAGGAGAACTCTCGGGCGGCGAGCAACAACGTGTCGCCATGGCACGTGCGTTAATACAAAAACCTGACTTGGTCTTGGCCGATGAGCCAACCGGTAACCTTGACACGCGCAGCGGGGACGGATTATTTGGATTGATGCGCAGCTTGAACAAAACACGTGGAACCACGTTCGTAATCGTGACCCATAACGACAAACTCTCCGCTCAATCTGACCGCATTATTCATATGCGGGATGGACAAATCGTTTCGTGATCCCTTGCACCGCCTCACCCACGCGTTTTCCTAACGGGTGAACAGACCGTGATTTCTTGACGAACAATCATTCCTTCTCTAGACTCGCAAGACCGCTTATTGATTCGAGGATCTGACATGCGCTGTTCGCCATGGCTCCGAATGGCCATTTTGCTGGTGGCCTCAGCCTGGCCGTCCTACGGTTTGGCAGCTGAGTTTGTGATCGTGGGACCTCGCGCGATGGGGATGGGAGGTGCTGGAGTCGCCGTGACGACCAATGCCCTCGCCACCTACTGGAACCCCGCCGGCTTGGCCATGACCCAGACTGTTGATATCCGCGTCCAGGGGGGAGGATTGGCGATCGATCGCCGCGGTCTGGGCGATGCGCTTCATGATCTGGAGAACTTCACAACCAGCGATACCTCGCCCGACAATTTAGCGAGAGGTCAGAGTATCGCTGACCGCATCAATCAGCCAGGCGCAACGGTCTCGGTCAACGGCTCGGCCGGCCTGTACGTCAAAGGACATCTTGGCGAACATGCGTTCGGATTCAACGTGTCTGATGTGGCAACCGGCGGTGGGTTCGTCTCAACCCCGGTACAAGCCTCGCAACCAGGTGGACCGGGGACTCCCATCACCGTGGCGGGCCAGATGGCTCTTCGCGGTCTCGAAGCCAGGCAGTTGGCCTTTTCCTATGCCTATGCCTTTTCAGACAAAACTTTCTCAATTGGCATCACGGCAAAGGTCATCCAGGGTGCTGCGTACAACGGTTCTACAGACCTCACTGGTGGGAGCGGTGTCAGCACAACCAATCATTTTGGAAAACCCAATATCTCAACGACCTATGGCATAGATCTCGGAGCGATCTATCGTCCATCTTCATGGGCGAGATTTGCCGTCGTCGCCAAGGACATTAACAAGCCGACCTTCGATGCCGCCGGTGGAGGCGAGTTAAAGCTGGAGCCACAGGTCCGATTCGGCGTCGCCATCAATCCGTACTCTTCTCTCACGTTGTCTGCCGATGTCGATGCGACCTCGAACAAGACCTTCGTTCCGGGAGTGAAGAACCAGCTCCTGAGCTTAGGGCTCGAACAAACAATCTTGTCTGAATTTCTGTCGTTTAGAATCGGTACCTTTAAGAACATGCAGGATGCCTCCACTCCCTTTGTTCCCACGGCAGGGCTGGGCATCCGATGGTTTAATTTTCGCGCCGATGCCGGAGGAGGGTATGACTTCCGTGAAAAGGGTGCCCTGGTTTCCGCTTCTATTTCATTCACATTCTAATGGTATACTAGGCCTATGCTGTCTCGATCATCTGTCCACATCGTATCCATGATGGCACTCGTCGCGCTGCTCGGAGGCTGCGGTGGCTTACAGGAAGTGTGGGAAGGCCCAGGCGCGAAGGTCTTTCGACCCCAGACCATCGCGGTATTGCCGCCGATGGCCAGCCAATACGACAGCGCTCGGGAAGACATTCAAGAAGTCTTGGCCATCGCCCTGAATCGACAGGGAAATATCGAACGGGTCGTCTCGCCCGAAAATGTGACCGATATCTTCCAAGCCTCGAAAGAAGCGTTCGACTCGCTCGTATTTTACTTCTCCCGTTTGGAGATGACCGGCCAATCCGATAAGGATTCCGCCATCAAGCTCGGGAAAGCGCTCAGCGTGGACTCCTTCTTGGTGGTACGCGTCAACTCCTGGGAATATGTACGCAAGGAAGGAGATAATGTCGGGCGAGTGGGGCTCAGCCTCCGTCTGATCGACGCCACAACCGGCACCACGGTCTGGAAAGCGCGCCATGAACGTTCAAACAGCTATATGTTCATTAAGCCGAGTCTGAAAGAAATCGCAAAAGAACTCGCCGACGAGATGATCAAGTACATGCCTCCCCAGACCAAGCGCTGATTCCCACTACTCTACCAGCAACCAAACGCCTGAGATAAGAATTCCCGCACTTTGGATTGGCCTTACTGCCCAATCCACCAGACTCTGTCACCGACCACGGCAAGCTAGCAGGCCATTGCTATAGGTATCAGGATCGGGAGCACATCAAGAAACAAGTCACGACCCAACGAGAGGGAGCGATCATGAGGTACAGAAAAGTCATGCAGGTGAGTATGGCGATCACAATGCTCACTAGTGGACCGATCTCAGCCCAGGCCGTCTTCCCCGAGACGGAATTTAGTAAAGGAGCCCCAGAACCACGACACCCGTGGCGCGAGATGCCGCACAATAAGCCGGATCATCGTGAAGATCCTCGTGAGTTAGGTGATGAGCACCGCGACCTCTCTCGCAACACACAGGATACCCGGACGGACCGTCAGGATCTCCGGCAGGACAAAGAGGTGCTTCGTCGAGACGGGCCACAACTTCGACAGGAGGAACGAACCCCGGCCAATGCTGGACAAGTTCATCAAGATCAGCGACACCTGCGCCACGACGGTCAGGAGCTCAGGCATGATCGACAGAACCTTCAAGCCGATCGTCAACATCGTCGGGGAAGCCGCCACAAGGCCAAAAAGAATCGACGCAAGACGCACGATGATCGGCGAGACCTACCAGTCGACCGTCGGGCGCATCGAGATGGGCCTCCTCGCTCAATAGGACCGGATCGCGAATAGCCATGTGGACCGGTCCCAAGCCTTCGCTCAGATCCTTTCTCGTGGTTCGGACTCATTCCTGAGAACACACAAGAAGAAAAAGATCGAGAGTCAGACCTGGTTGTGCATGTCAACCACTGTCTCGGGAATTCGCAAGACGGCTGGTGGTCGCAGAATGCAAGCCCACGTCACGGCCGATCTCTGAGAGACTATAGATGTGACCAGCCGTTCGACAAACCGCTTACTCCCGAGAGCAAGATCTGCCCCTATTCCTATAACACGTGAACGGAACGGAGCGTGCCGCACAATCAATGCGCGTCATCTGACCGGGTCTTTCCAAGGAACTGGGAATGGAGATAGATCTGATAGATCAGAATGAGCAGGAACCCACCCACAAACCAGCTAATCCCAGCGGTTAACCCATAGGAATCGGTGGCTGCGTTATAGACGGTGAGGCTGAATGTTAGATCCGTCGATGAGACCAAGATATACGGATGCATGCCGAAAATCACGCTGGCGAGCATGAGAAAAATAAAAACACAAGACGCAAGAAATGCAGAGAGATCGCGCCGGCAAAGCCTGAAATATAGGCTGTATCCCAGAGCAATGACCCCGATCACCGGCGTAAGGTACACCCCGGGGTGACGGGAAAAGTTGAGACTCAAGTTTGGTTGGACCATTGGCACAGCCATCACGGTCAACGCCGTGCACCCTGCTGACACCCACCCGAGAATCCAGGCGGCCGAGACGGCCCGTTCATACAGAACGCCTTCAGTTTTCATGACGAGGTAATTCGCGCCATGGAAGGCCAGAACCACCGCGCTGGTCAGCCCCAGTAGCACAGTGAACCAATCAAGGATTCCAGGATCCGATCCAGGCTGAAAGTTCGTCCAGAGGGGAACAAAAAAATACCCATCTCGATTGAGGGGCACTCCTCGGATTAGATTTCCCAATGCCGTGCCGAATACAATCGCCAGAAGCAAACTGGAGGTGGTAAAGGCCGTATCCCAGGCTTGCTTCCACAACACATGGTCGACCTGAGCCCGTAATTCCAACGCCAAACCACGAAAGATGAGCAGCCACAGTACAAGGATGAGTGCGAGATAGAAGCCGCTGAATCCGGACGCATAAGCCTTGGGATAGGCAAAAAACAGCACGGCGCCGGCCGCGATCAACCACACCTCGTTCGCATTCCACACTGGACCGATAGAGGTGAGTGCCGTTCGCCGCTCCGCTTCGGTCCTGGCAACGAACGGATAGATAATGCCGACGCCAAAATCAAAGCCATCCAAGACCACATACATGGCCAGCATCACGGTGACAATGATAAACCACGCGGTTTCCGTTTCCATTTAATGGCCTGGTCCCTGAGGAACGTGTGTCGTGGGCAAGGCGATTGAGGCAGGCCCCTGTCGAATGAGTTTGCTAACGAGTAAGACAAACAGCAAGCCAAGGAGCAGATACAACCCCAAGAACCCAATCAAGGTGAAGAGGGCATTCCCCGAATGCACGAGCGGTGAGGTGC
>Ga0224510_10000683_pt1 | contig 24730 bp, 18 predicted proteins | sample SF_May12_sed_USG_FD_170161 | JGI IMG/M metagenome (GOLD analysis project Ga0224510, IMG submission 170161) | Sediment microbial communities from San Francisco Bay, California, United States - SF_May12_sed_USGS_4_1 | ecosystem: Environmental > Aquatic > Marine > Sediment | place: USA: California... | reverse complement strand
TTCGTCAACCATCAAAGCACGACGCCTGCCCTCATTCTCAACCACAACGACAATGGCGTCACAAGGATCCGTATAGGTGGATTCCACGCCAAAAACTTCATACAACCTGATGATGGGCACCAGATCGCCTCGCACCAATAGGTTTTCTCCCCGGCCATGCACCGTGCTGTATTTTTGACGATCGGGACGCATGGATTCCTGAATGGCAATGGTCGGGATTATGTACCGTTCACTGCCGACTCGGACAATAATTCCGTCGATGATAGCCAGGGTCAAGGGCAGGCGGATCACAAAGAGGGAGCCCTTGCCGGATTGACTTTGCACCTCCACCTTGCCCCGCAGCTTTTCCACCGCTTTTTTCACAACATCCATTCCCACCCCGCGGCCGGAAACATCGGTAATCTTGTCCGCCGTAGAAAAACCAGGGAGAAAAATAAGGTTGTTCAATTCAAAATCAGACAAATTATCGGACTCGTTGATCAAACCGCGTTCAATGGCTTTTTTCCTGATTTTTTGGGTATTCAGCCCCTCGCCATCGTCCTCGATTTCGATCATCATACTGCCGCCTTTCTGGTAGGCGCGAAGAAAAACCGTACCGGTTTCTTGCTTGCCGACCTTCTCCCGATCGGCCGGGGGAGAGATGCCATGATCCACCGAGTTTCGCATCATATGAACCAACGGGTCATAGATTGAATCCACCATGTTACGGTCTATCTCGGTCTCGGCACCCTCCATGACCAGATCGACCTTCTTCCCTGATTTCTTGGAAAGATCCCGGACCAGACGAATCATTTTGTCAAAAGTCTGTTTGATAGGGACCATGCGCATGGACATGGCCGTACGCTGCAATTCGGAGGTGATCCTGGTCAATTGGGAAAAATCCCTGGTGAGCTTGGGGTCGGCAATCCTGGAAACAAGTTTATTCTGACGAACCAGCGATTGCATGATCACCAATTCGCCCACCGCGTTTACCAAAGCATCGAGTTTTTCCACATCAACCTTGATGGAAGCACCGATTTTTTTCTGGGGTGAATCGCCCGGCTGTCGAGCCGCTGGACTTGCTGAAATTTCAGCTCGCTGGGAGGCGGCACCCTGCGCGGCCCCGGCGATGGTCGGCCTGGGCGGGGCAACGGGCTCAATCTCCTCACTTGCCGGGGGTTCAGCCTCTTCACTTGCAGAAATTTCAGGCTGAAACTCCGGTTCTGGAGCAACAACAGGCTCAACCGGCGGCGCTCCGGAATCCCCCTCTTGCAGTCGGGTGATACTCGCCAGAAACCCACTGATATCGGTATCTTTATAATTGGCGGGCCCGTTCTGCAAAACACTCTTGATGTTCTCTACCATGGATTTCAGCGCATCGCCAACGGTCAGGACGATGTCAATAACCTCTGAATCCATGGGGCGCTTGCCGTTACGCACATCATCCAGCAAATTTTCCGTGGCATGGGCAAGCCTGTTGATGGTTTTCAGATTGAGAAAGCCGGAAACGCCCTTGATCGTATGAAACGGCCGGAAGATATTATTAATGATATCCATATCAGCCGGGCTCTGTTCCAACTCAAGCACGTTGACCTCGATGGATTCAAGATGCTCAAAGGCCTCCTCGATAAATCCGGCCAGCAGGTCCGTATCCTGGAGAAAATCCGGCAGCGCCTCCTGACTCGCTCCGCTCCCCGGAGGGGCTTGAACCTGGAGCGAATCGACCTGTGGCGGGACAACGGCGCATTCTTCCCCGGCCAGGGTCTCATCTTTTTCCGCACTCATCCCTGCGGGCGCCACGCCTGGTGTGCCAAGAAGTTCCGCTGGTTGCAGCGAAAAGCCGATTTTTTTCATGTTGCCGCAAAACTGCTCAAGAACTTTCTCGCCGGATCGCCCCTCTTTCCGGGCCGACTCCTGCATCTCGGTCACACACTGACCAAGAAGATCATAGTTTTCCGCGGAATCAGCCAGCTCTCCCATGATAAGTTTTTCAAGAGCACCTTTGAACGCGGCGGCCATACGCTGAATAACCAACGGCGTATCCGCGTCGGCGGACCCAGGCAACAACTTCTCGATCAGATCAAGCAACTCTCCAACAATGGAAAGATCACCCGGTTCAATCATCAAAATCTTCAAGGCCACTTCATCCAAAAGCTCGGACAACGGTTTATGACCAGCTGCCATACATGCACTCCTTGCAAAACGAGAAAAGCAAATACCCACGGGAAACAACGCTTACCGTCAAATAATGACGGACACAGTACCATATTATGCTTTCATACTGTGCAAACATCAATAAATATTGCAAGTTTTTTCTTGCCACGCCACAGACACTACCCCGACACGCCGGCATACCGTACCGGTATTTGCGCAACAAAAGCAAAGAGACACCTCAACCGCCCGATTTTCTTCAAAAATCATCAAACTCTTCGTTCATGGGAATAATATCCTCCAGCCTTGCCCCCTTGCCACGAAGACTGACGAACTTCTTCACCGCAGGCGGCAGAGCCTTTCCGCCAGGAATGATTGCCCTTCTGGGACCAGTAGAAACAAGGCCAAAGACCGCAGGACGCTGAAGCTTGCCATCAACGCAACGTTTCACACGTTGATGGCCATGTCAAAGCCAATGGTCAGTAATTTTGAAATGCTGGAATTTTTTATTCTTCTGAAAGAGCCGGCCTTAAATTTGTCGCGGTGCGGCAAGAGTTGCCGACCGTATAATTATTTGGTGAAATCAGACAAGCAACACGATAGGCAGATTTGCGAATTACTCTCAAGAAATTTTTCCCACTCCGCGACTTTTCTCCCACAGGAAATATCCTGGCCCCATCCCGCTCCCCCCAAACAGAACCGCTGCGCGACCGCAACAAATAAAACAATAACAACTTAAAATTACTAGAAAAACAGCATGACACGCCAGACTCCTGCCTGTTTTTTCCATTGCAGAAAAGAACGTTGTCCTGTAATAGTGGCAGTGCTTTATCCTGGCGCTTCGCGATACTTCTCCGCTGGAATAATCCGGCATCCTTTGAACTGCCCGTAACGTCATTCCATGATTGCTCAAAGGCCAGACCGGCAGCGCCGGAATACTCTCAGCGCAGGGGAACACGGTTTGCTTATAATTTTTAAAAATCCCAGACAGGTTTTTCCTTTTCTGCTCGGGATATTTCTTTTCGTGACATTTGCCGCCCCTGTCGCGAACAGTCTTGCCGCCGGTGCTCCCCAGCCGAATCTTGATGTCGGGCTGAGAAACCAAGAGCCATTCCCCTTAACCCCACATTTGCTCAATCCCACCAAACGGGAAGTCCCCCTCCCCCCCTTCATATCAGTATCAAGGCCCATGACTGTAGCGGCCAATGACGATACGACAGAAACGGAAGAGATCCAAGCCAGCCCCGAAGCACTCAAACTTGCGGTAAGCCCGGAGATAAGTGAACTGGCGCAACTCAGCGCCTGGGATGTGCTTCCGCTGCTGAACCCGGAAGAAGAAATCGAGCCCTACGATTTTCCGCTCGCCATGAATGAACAGGTTGAATATTACCTGGATTTTTTCCAAAACCGCCATCGCAAGACCTTTGCCCGCTGGCTCGCCCGCTCCTCCCGCTATCTGCCCATGATCAAGGAAGAGTTCGCCAAGGCCGGCCTCCCCTTGGATCTGGCCTACCTTCCCATGATCGAAAGCGGCTTCAACACCACCATCTCTTCCAGGGCCAGCGCCGTGGGTACCTGGCAGTTCATGCGGGCCACCGGCAAAAACTACGGCTTGGCGGTCAACGATTATGTTGACGAACGATGTGATCCGGTAAAATCGACCAAGGCGGCGGCAGCCTATCTTTCAAAGCTGTACAAGGATTTTGACTCGTGGCATCTGGCGGTGGCGGCCTACAATGCCGGGGAAGGAAGAATCAAACGGGCCATGAAACAGTCCGACACCGACGATTTCTGGGAAATTGCCCAGAGCCAGTATATCCACTCGGAAACAAAGCTCTATGTCCCACAGCTCATCGCCGCCATCATGATTGCCAAGGACCCGGAAAAATACGGGTTTGACAACATTGATTACGAAGAGCCACTGGAATACGAAACCGTTCATGTCCCCCGAGGCACCCCGATCAAGGCTGTGGCCGTAGCCTGCAATCTTCCCGACGAAGAAATTCTCGCCCTCAACCAGCACCTATCCAAGGCCATCACCCCGCCGTCCGAAGCGAATTACCCGTTACGGGTACCGCCGGGCAAGAAGGATTTGGTAATCCAAAACCTCCCCAAGGTCCGCACGGTCATGGTCACCGAATTTAACACCCATGAGGTGAAACGCGGAGAAACCCTGACCACCATCAGCCGAAAATACAAACTGAGCAAAACCACCTTGCTGAAGGCCAACCATCTCGAACAGGAGCGGCTTTCCTTGGGGCAGCACCTGAGAATTCCCTACCAGACAACCGCCTACAAACTCAGTGATGAACCGCTACCTCTCGATCGGACCGGGGCATCCGGGATCTCCTTGCTCTCCATGCGCATGGAGCCGCCTGAACCCCCAACCGGCAAGAACAACAAATCCCGCAGCCTCAAGAAGAAAAAGCGGGGAAAAACATCTGAAAAACGGGTTGTTATCTCGCCGACAAAAGAAAAAAAGTCCGCATCTTCAGCAAACAAAGAAAAGACAAAAAAATCTTCAAAGCCATCGTCCAAAAAAACCGGCTCCACCAAAAAAAGATAACTTCCCTGACCGCAACCCGAGGCTTGAACAACTGATGAAACTTCAAGGCAAAACAGCTCTTGTTCTCGGAGGGGCCAAGGGAATCGGTAAAGCCATCGGCCTCGCCTTGGCCAGGACCGGGGCCACGGTTATCCTCACCCACTTTGATTGGCCCGAAGAAGCCGGAGTCATGCAGGAAGAGCTTGCCGCCATTGGCGGCGACCACTTGGCGATCAAGATCGATCTGCGGGATCCTGTGGCCATCCAGGAACTTTTCGCCACCATCCAGGCACGCTACGGCGCGCTCCATATTCTGATCAACAATATCGAGCGCGGCGGCATGCCCATTGTCCACGGCCCCTACACCCCGGAACAATGGGAACTGGAGATGGCCACCACCCTGCGGGCCAAGTGGTGGGTCATGCGCTCCGCCCTGCCCCTGTTGCAAGAGAGCCCCGAAGGGGCGGTAATCACCTTGTCCTCCATTGCCGGCATTGTCGGTCGCTCCGGCCCGGCAGGGCTCATCTTCAACGATGGCTACAGCGCGGCCAATCGCGCCATCTCCTCTTTTACGGAAACCTGGGCCAGGGAGGGCGCTCCCTCAGTGCGGGTCAATGAGTTGATGCTGGGATTTTTTGAAACCAGACATGCCGAACAAACCCGGGGCTGGGGCTTGCTCAGTGCGGAGCAACAAAACGCGATCCGCGAGCATATCCTGCTCAAACGGACCGGGAAAGTCGAAGAAATCATCGCGGCCGTTTTCTTTCTGCTGCAAGACGCCACTTACATGACCGGGTCGGTACTGCGGATGGACGGGGGGTATGTGCTGGGCGGAGAAAAAATCCCGCCCATGCCGATGGGGGTGGAGTGAAAGGCAAAAGGGGCAAAAGTCGTCACCCCGGCGGAGGCCGGGGTTCAGTGCGCGTGAAACTGCTTGAGAATACTGGATCCGGCCTCGCCGAAATGACGGCAGGATATATTTTCTACTGACTTACTTCTTATCGAGCCCCATTTTTTTAAGCAGATCCTCGACTGCCCATTTCGGGATCTGATGCAGGATCAGCTCCACGGCCTTGGCCTTCATTTCATCGTCGTTTTTGGGAATTCCGCCCTCGCTGGCCGCCATCTCGGCAAAGATATCCTCTGCGTCGAACCAGCAGATTTCCTGATCGTTTGTGCTGTATACGGTCAACACCCGCCGGTTGGTCTCGTGCAGATGCTCTTCTTCCATCACCGCACCGACCAGCTTCTTGGCCACCTCATAGGGAATGCATTGCATATCTTCCGCGTTCATCGTTTTCTCCTCACTCTTTTTTGATGTGAAGCCGCATTCAATACCTTATTTTTTGGCGTTTTTCAAGCACTCCCTGATCTTCGCCGGCTTGGATTTTCGTCCGCTTTCCGGCTTGACGGCTTCCAGGCAGACTGGTAATACAAAACCACCTCTCAACAAAAGGATTTCCATGCAGCACGAAACATACATGCGCCTTGCCCTGCAACAGGCACAACAGGCCTTGGCCGACAACGAATTCCCCGTGGGCGCCGTTATTGTTGCCGGCAACGAACCGCTGGCTTTCGGCAAGCGCGAAAACAGCCGGAACGAGACCGCCAACGAGCTGGACCATGCCGAGATCGTCGCCCTTCGGGATTTACTTGGCCGCAGGCCGGATATCGACCGACAGGCTCTCACGGTCTATTCCACCATGGAGCCCTGCCTCATGTGCTACACCACCATGCTGCTCAACGGCATCCGCAATTTTGTCTATGCTTATGAAGACGCCATGGGCGGCGGCACCAACTTGCCGCTTATGCATCTCGCCCCACTGTACCAAACAATGGAACCGGAAGTGCGCATCCTGCCCCATATTCTGCGCCGGGAAAGCCTGGACCTTTTCAAGGCCTTTTTCACCAACCAGGAAAACAACTACTGGCAGGGCAGCCTGCTGGCAGAATACACCCTGACCCAGCCCTGAACGCCCGCGCCATGAACCAGCCTGTCGCCAAAACCCTGCACTTCAAGCCCCACGAGCGCAACATCTTCTTTCACCTCCTGACCGCCTGCAACCTCGCGTGCAAACATTGCTACATCAATCCGGCCCAGCACGGCACCGGAACCGTTTCCCGGGAAACCATGGAGCAGTGGCTCACCCTTTTTTATGATCCAAAAAAGGAAAGCAACGTCATCTTCCTGGGCGGCGAGCCGACCCTGCACCCGGATCTGGTCCACGGCATCCGGCATGCCAGATTCTTAGGCTACAAAACCATCACCGTGGATTCAAACGGCTATCTGCACCATGATCTGCTCAACCGGCTCAAGCCAGAGGAGGCGGTGCTCAGCTTCAGCCTGGACGGGCCGAATCCGGAGGTCAACGATGCACTGCGCGGGACAGGGGTGTTTGCCACCTGTACCGCCAATCTGCAAAAGGCCATCGGACTTGGCTTTGAGGTCAGTTTGATCTATACGGTGAGCCAGCAGAATATCGCCCATCTGGCAGCCATGCCGGAGCTGCTGGAGCGGTTGGGCTGCAAACGATTTTTCATCCAGGTCATCGGGTTGCGCGGCAAATCGGCAAGCGAACAGGAAGCAAAGCTGCAGGTTTCCCCGGAAGAATGGCTGGCCGTGATCCCTGGGGTGGCCAAGGATGCGGCCAGACGGGGAATCCATGTCCTCTATCCCAAGGTTTTCCTGGAACCGGGGGAGGAATTTCTCTGCGCGGGCAATGTGGCGGAGAATTACTTCATCTTTCCCAATGGCCGGGTCTACCTCTGTCCGCTGTGCGAGGATTTCCCCCTGCACACCTTCCGCATCGAGGACAACTGCCTCATTGAAAACAGCGGGATCAACGAAAAACGGCTTTTTTCCCTGACCATCCCCGAAGGCTGCGTGATGAACAAACTCCTCCAGCCCGGCAACCTCGAATATCTGCCGGACGGCAGCCCGCGCCATCGGATCTCCTGCTGCCTGCTCAAGCAGGAAATCCGGCCCGAATAGTCAGAACCCCGCACGCAAAAAAGGCGGCCGGGCCTTGCGCCCAACCGCCTGTACAACAAATCCGAAAAGATCAACCAAAGGCAAAAATATTTCAGCGAGCGATGGGACCTATCATTGCGGGGTGAACTTGGTTTTTTCGCTTTTCTTGGCCTGCTTGGCTGCTTTCTTTTCCTTCATGGTCTTGGCCGGTTCCTTCTTCACTGCTTTCTGGGTGTCCTTGGCTTTACTCATGATTGATACTCCTGATGGTTGAGGTTAGGGTACGCACCGCGGCTGGCCAACGACAATGCCCTGGAAGCGGTGCTACTCATGGATTCATCATGCCTTTTTCCGCACATTATCGCAAGCATTACGCGCAGGGATCAAGGGGAAAATTTCTCCATTGTTGCCTGGGCGCTAATCGTCTAATATAGCGTCTTTCCTTTTCGCTCTCGGGGACGCATCCCCTCTTTTTTTTTGGGAACAGCTATGAACATCACACTTCTGGACTACGGAGCCGGCAATGTCCGCAGCGTCCGCAACGCCATCAAAAAACTCGGCTTCACCGTTACCGACGCCAAAACGCCGGCGGATATCCTGGCTGCGGAAAAATTGATCTTCCCTGGGGTGGGCAGCTTTGGCAGCGCCATGCAACGCTTACACCAGTGCGGTTTTGTCGAGCCCCTGCTCGAATACCTCCGGGCCGACCGCCCATTTTTGGGCATCTGCCTGGGGCTGCAAACCCTGTTCGAGGGCAGCGAGGAGGCCTTGGGCGTGGCCGGACTGGGGATCATCAAGGGTCAGGTCAAACGGTTCACCGAGACGAGCCTTTCGGTGCCGCAAATCGGCTGGAACGGTATCCGCATCAAAAAACCCTCCCGGCTCCTTGCCGGTTTTTCAGACGAAAAACTCTACTTTGTCCACTCCTACCGCGCCGCCATGGAACCAGGCAATGAGGAGTGGGTGCTGACCACCACCAACTACGGCGAGGAATTCATCAGCTCGGTGCAGAAAGGCAATGTGGCCGCCTGCCAGTTCCACCCGGAAAAAAGCGGCGCAGCCGGGTTGGCTATCCTGAAAAACTTTCTCGAAGCCACGGATCTTTCCGCAACGGCTACCCCTGCGGCAGCCGCCACGCCTGAAACGCGGATCGCCAAACGGATCATCGCCTGCCTCGATGTGCGCAGCAACGACAACGGCGATCTGGTGGTGACCAAGGGTGACCAGTACGATGTCCGCGACAAGGGCGAGGTGCGCAATCTCGGCAAGCCGGTGGAACTGGCCCGGCGCTATTACGAAGAAGGCGCAGACGAGATCACCTTCTTGAACATCACCGGCTTTCGGGACTTCCCCATGAAGGACCAGCCCATGCTCGAAGTGCTGCAGCGCACCTCGGAACAGGTCTTCGTACCGCTCACCATCGGCGGCGGCATCCGGGAGTTCACCGACTCGGAAGGAAAACACTACTCAGCCCTGGACGTGGCCTCGGAATATTTCCGCTCCGGAGCCGACAAGATCTCCATCGGCAGCGATGCGGTGCTCATTGCCGAGGAATACCTGAAGACCGGCACAAAAACCGGGACCAGCTCCATCGAGCAGATCTCGGCAGTATACGGCAACCAGGCCGTGGTGATCTCCGTTGATCCGCGCAGGGTCTATGTGAAATCGCCTGCTGACACCCAGCGCCACACCATCAAGACCAAATTCCCCGGACCAAACGGTGAGGAATATTGCTGGTATCAGTGCACCATCAAGGGTGGCCGCGAAGGCCGCGATGTGGACGCCCTGGAGCTGGCCACCTCCTGCGAGGCCTTGGGCGCGGGAGAGATTCTCTTGAACTGCATCGACAAGGACGGCACCAATTCCGGCTTTGACCTAGAGCTGATCAATCAGGTCCGCTCAGCGGTCTCCATCCCGGTCATCGCCTCAAGCGGCGCGGGCAAGGAGGAACATTTCTCCGAGGTGTTCGAACAAACTGATGTTGAAGCGGCACTGGCGGCGGGGATATTTCACCGGCAGGAGGTGCCGATCAGCGCGGTGAAGGCACATTTGCGCGAAAAGGGGATTGAGACGCGGTAGCGGTGATTCAGCACGGCAACGGCTACTTATCAAAATGCCCTCCAATCTCCTTCATAACTTTTTCAAAACATTCCGGGCAGATGCCGTGGCTAAAGGAAGCTTCGGTGTGCTCGCCGATATACTTTTCCACCATCTGCCAATACCCCTCATCATCCCGAATTTTTTTGCAGTACGAGCAGATGGGGACTATGCCTTTCAAGGTTTTTATCTGGACCAAGGCATCCTGCAGGTCAACGATAAGCCGTTCCCTTTCTTGGGTGGTTTTTCTGAGGGCGGTGATGTCGTGCATCACATGCACACTTCCTGAGATTCCACCCTCGCCATCGTAAAGGGGTGCCACCGACACAAGAAAATTGCCGCCCAGGTTTGGCTCATAAATCTCCTCGGTATGGGGGGTTCCATCCTGCAGCATCTTGGGATGGGGACAATTTTCTGGAGGCATATCGCTTCCATGCAACAATTGATAACATATACTTCCGACACACTCGCTTGGAGTAAGATCGAGTGCTTTTGCCATGGCAGTGTTTACTTTTATCATGCGGAGCTCTCTGTCCAGAATCATGATAGGGTCGCTGACGGCGTTAAAGGTCTGCTTCCATTCTTTCTCTGCAAGAACCAGTGATCTTTCATAATCTTTTCTTTCAGTAATATCGGTTGCGGTGTGGATGAATCCCAAAGATGGGTCATTTGGGTCGAGTAGAACAAAATTCAAATGAATATCGAGAATGCGTCCATCCTTGCACCGGAAACGGGTATCCGTTTCTCCCATCATGCCGCCTGTTAGCTGTGCCTGCAACTGCTCTATCCGCTCAAACTCTTCGTCATTTTCATACAGAATTCTTGTACTCTTGCCCAAGAGTTCATCCTGAGAATAGCCAAGAACAGCAAGGCCTTTTACGTTACCCCATTGAAATTCACGGTTTTTCACTAACACGATACCAATAGGCGCTGTACGAAAAATGGCTGCTACTGTTGCTTCGCTCTGGTTTAAGGCTGCTTCCGCAGTCTTACGCGCTGTAATGTCAAAAATAACGGCCAGAAATGTTCGTTGTTGCCCAGCACCCACGAGTTGCAGATGAACTTCGACAGGATACAAGCTGCCATCGGCCCGGCGATGAACGGTTTCAAAAACGAGAACGTCCTGCTCATCCGCGAGCAATGGCTGGATCATGCTGCGGAAAGATGTTTCTGTAAATTCAGGTTTGATATCAACCGGCGTCATTTCCATGAGCTCTTTGAGCGTGTACTGGCTATTCTTCAACGCCCCTAGGTTAGCGTGCTTGAATCGAAGGGTTTCAGAATCAAATAGATAGATTTCGTTCAAACTTCTCTCAACGATGACGGAAAGCTGGTTGCGTGCCTCTTCGGCCTGCTTTCGTTCTGTAATATCGCGGTTGCTGACCCGCCTTCCGTTGAATACTCCATCGTTACTCCAAACCGGATGACAGACATGCTCGATAAAGCGGACCCCGCCATCGCGCCGGACAATTCGAAAATCTAGCTTCCCGTCTTCCAACTTGCTGATATCGTGTCGGTGGGCCTCCACCTTTTGACGATCATCAGAGTGGGTAAGGCGCATGAGCAGATCTGGTTCCGCGGCGAACTCAGCGCGAGAATAACCGGTGACGACCTCACACGAAGGGCTCATGTAGATTATCTCGCCCTGCGGGCTCTCCCAGTATTCCCAGCCCAAGGTAAAGTCGGCGACGGTACGAAATCTCTCCTCACTTGCACGGAGTGCTTCCTCAGCCTGCTTACGTTCGGTTATGTCCCGCGTAACACCGAGGAGTGCCTTTACGCCTCCAGGCGAGGAGCTGTCTTTCAATGGAACGCTGGTCGTTTCCATGGTCAACCTCCGCCCGTGCAACCCAATCATATCGAACACGAGGTGCTTGGTCTCTCCGCGAAAAACGGCCTCAATCATCTCCTTGAAGGCGGCCTGATCCTCCTCCACAACCAATTCAACGAGTTGCCTGCCTACAATCTGGTCGGGCGTGGCTTGGATCATCGCCAACCCGGCAGGGTTCATCTCCAGAAGACATCCATCACGATCTATAAGCTTCACGCATTCAGGCTCGCACTCAACGATACTGCGCCAGCGCTCCTCGCTTTGACGTAACGACTCCTCGGCCACTTTCCTGGCAGTCCAGACACTTGCCTGCTTCCGGCAGCCGAACCCCACCAGCCCAAGTAATAAAGCTGCCACACCGGCAAGCTTGAACAAGATTGCCTGACGAATAGCATTCAACCTATGGCTGGATAGATGGGAAACAGTCTTCCACTGATACTGTTTGGCTTCAACAGAGGCACGACTAGGCACAAAAGCCTCTGCCGCACCCGTACTGGATATTTGCCCTGCCAACAGTGGATAAACAGTATTCCAGGTCCACAGGCCATCGGCTTGCATTATCTGCCCGTGATCAGTCGCCTGGATGAGCGACCACGCAGCCGGTGCCCGAACAGCCATCGACAGCTCGGACTTCTTGAACATAAAGCCCCACTCGTCTTGTGCATTCTGACTTTTCAGCCAATATCCCTCGGCATTCAAGAGCATGGCGTGATCAATGATATTGGCTGTGGCCCTAGTGAATGCTTCGAGCAAAATTCGGCCATAGAAATTAAGCATGACGATACCGCGCTTTTTGCCTTGGCTGTCGAAAACAGGTGTGCCGAGACGCAGCATGGGCTTGAAAGGGATCTCGATTTCACTGTGCTCGATGTTGAGGTCCAACGGAGAAATGAACACCTCACCTTCCTTGAGCTTGAAGGTATCGGTGAAAAAATACCGCTTACTCTTGTCCTGTAGCTTGTCGGTCGCCACCACGATGGGATGGTTTTCGGCATAATCAATCCGTACCCGCTCCATGCCGGATTCGTCGATCCAGCGAATTTGGTCATAGAGCCTTTTGGCGCCACAGATGTTGACGAAGTCCTCTTCAAGATGGGCGATATTTGCCGGCGAAGGATCATCCAGTGCTGTAATCAGCGCGCTATGGTGCGCGATAAGCATCAGGTCGGGAGTGAGATATTCGATATTTCGTGATAACTCCCCGGCACCCAAGCCAATATTGAGGACTTCCTGGATGCGTAACTTGTTAATCTCCCGCTCGATTTCGGTTTGCCCGTAAAAGCCTATTCCGGCAAGGACCAGCACTGCCAGCGAGAAAAACAACCTGAAGTGTGTCGTCATAGTTTTCATGACTCTCTCATGACCTCATAGTTTTTATAAGCTAGCTCCGGAAGGCTGATCCAACTCCGAACGAAAAAATTCGCATCTTAATTTCATCATCAGAATACGAGAATAGATTGTCAAGGGAAGATAATGAACAGAGGTGGTCAAGTTTCCCCGGACAGGGATCGACTTTTGCAAACGGCCCGATTATGCCACCTGTTGCTGCAGCAAGTGTATCAAGGATGTACCAACTAGGGTAGTCCGGGGACATCCTTGATAAGTAAAGTCAAGGGGAAAACGGAGGTTTCCCGTCAACCTCCCGGATGTCATCCGGCGGCCTTGTTTGTTGCCCTTCTTCCCAGCCAATCTTTTTAAATCTTTTTTGTGGTCCGCCGACCGATCCGGCGACCAGACATCCATTTGCCGTCTCTGGGGGATTTCCCCTTCACGGAAGATTGAGTTTGGGCCAACCCGCCGGCCTCGAAACACAATAATGGCGTGCAGCGATAAGCGCTCACGTAGTCCCCAAAGAATGCAAGGCCCGGCGGGAAGATCGTTGGAGCAAAAGGGTTATGTTGTTTTCTGCCGTGCTACGCGACCAATCTTGGTGCTTCGGCGGTAAACGGAGTCCCGCGCCGATCTACGGCCAGCAGGTATTCCACCAGCTTGCGAGCCACCGCGATGGTTGCCTGGTTTTTGTTACCTCGCAGCATCTCTTTTTCATGCACCGCTGCCAGATGCTGATTCCAGCGAGGCGCCAGATTTGCCGCCTTGATCAACATGGTCTGCAAGTGCTTGTTGCGCTTTTTCGATAGCGGTCCGCGCTGCTCCTTACCGGCTGATTCCCGCTGGGCGCTGCATAAACCGCAATAGCTGACCGCCTGCCGGGTGTTGCTGAACCGTTCCACCTCCCCGATCTCCAGAACCCAGGTCAAGGCTAAAACCTCGCCGACTCCGGCAATGCTCATCAACCGTTCAACCCGCTCCCGGATCAAAGCATTCTCGCGCAGGGTCTTGACCAGTTTTTTCTGTACGCCCTCATAAAGATCAAGGCCGCCGCGACTCAATGAGAGCAACTCCTTGACCGACTCCGGCACATCTTCTACTCGTTCCAGGAGGTTCTTGAAGTAACGCTTGCCATGCAGACGGCGTTTGTCGTAAGTGGCTCCGACTTCCATCAGCAACCCGGACATCTTGTTCTTCATGGCACTCGCGGTGCGGACCACCATGTTCCGGTAGCGGAGGATTCTTCTCAACTCCCGCAGCTCCTCGGGCATCATCACGCATTCAGGCAACAGATTGACCCGCAAAAGGTCCGCCAGCTTCTCCGCATCGGCCCGGTCGTTTTTCTTCTTGGCCGCAGTTATGGCCTTAAGCATCTCCGGGTGAGCGACCTTCAGCTCCACGGCATGGGGTTTCAGGAAATCATAAATCCAGCCGGTGAAGATCGTCGCCTCAATCGCGCCCAGCCAGGGACCGGGCAGGTCGGTCAGCCATTGGCGTATGGTTTTCCGATCAGCACTGATTACCCCTTGGCTGGCAAGTTTACCGGTAATCGTTTTGATGCAGTAAGCGATAGTTTTCTTGTGAACATCCAGGCCAATGTCGTAAAAAGTTTCCATGGGAGCCTCCTTGTGGGTCTGACTCGGGGCGATTTATTCGACCCTGCCGCTCACTATGAGCTGTCCGCCACCTGGAGGCTCCCTTTTTCAATTACTTATGCATTCAAACATAATACCTATTTTTCCTTAAGGGAGATAGCCGGGTTGCCTTGGGGCGGGAGTGCACGACATTTATTTCCAAGGGAGGATTGGACAAATGAAAAAAAGTTTTTGGTAGGTTTGGCTGTTGGGGCAATGATATCTGGGATGGCTGGGATGGCTGGGATGGCTGGGATGGCTGGGATGGCTGGGATGGCTGGGATGGCTGGGATGGCAAACGCGAACCTCGCCTCCGTAGATTTGTCAAGTGTCGCCTATGCCTCGTATACTATGTCAGGAATGATTAACAGCAACACATATCCTACAGGCAATCTCACCCTCGCCGGAATACCATTTCCGATAAACAGCACTGGGAATAATCTCTGGCATAGCAATACCGCTGCAAACGGGAGGGGGATTGGTTCTGTTTCGGTCAACATACCTGTTGGTATTTATGGAGTTAACACGGCTTACACCCTCATAAGCACATGGTGAGGGGGGAAAACAACCCGGGACGTGTGCTGCTATAGAGTTTATTGGCTCTGTAACTGGTTACTATAAGGTTGATCTTGAAGGCTTAACCCAAATACGCGATTACAACTATAATCCGAGCTATACAACATCTCTTGACTCGTTTTGGACACAGCAAGTTTGGAGTAATTGTAGTGGTGTAGGGACGCAGCATTTGAACATGCGACCGTTCGTTCTTCCTGGCACTTTCAGTGACGAGAACCTGCAAACAATTAGACTTACAGATAATGGAGCGCCTGGCTTCCAGAGAACCTTTATCGGTGGTGTTGCAGTTTCGAATACTCCCCAAGCCACGCCCATACCCGGGGCAGCATGGCTGTTCGGTTCTGGTCTTGCTGGCCTTGTTTGGATGCGCAAGAGAAAGGATAACTAGCTAAAAATACAGAGCAACCCCTATTGTTTTTTTGAGTTGAAGTCGACTAAATTGGGTTGATTTAAAAAAATACCGCCAAACCTGTCGCGAGGCAGGGACGGAAAGCTGCGGGTCTCCATGGGGGAGATAGTCGGGTTGCCTTGGGTCGTGAAGTGCACGACATTATTTCCAAGGAGGATTGAATTAATGAGGAAACAATATTTGGTTGGATTGGCTGCTGGATTGTTGATGTTTGGTATGGTAGGGATGGCGAACGCTACGACATTAACGTCTACAATCAGCATGGATAATGGATATGAAGTGTTTTTGTCAACCTCGGACATGACACAAGGTACTTCTTTTGGGGCTGCGAATAACTGGGTCCAAACATATCAAAACACTACAATGCTTTCAGCAGGAAATGACTATTATTTACATGTTTATGGTTATGATCAAGGTGGGATAGCTGGATTCCTCGGACAGTTTTCTCTCTCTGGAAATGACCATACCTTTTCAAATGGTGACACCACGTTGCTGACAGGAATGAATGGATGGAAAGGCAACAATACTGGCTGGGGGAATGCCTATTCTCCGGTGACAGACTTAGGTGCAAATGGAGTCTGGCCTTGGGGAACTATTTCTGGCATTTCAAGCAGTGCTCATTGGATATGGGCAGGCGATGCGACTACCAATGATTATGCTTATTTTTCGACAAAAATTTCCGCCACATCTCAACCTACCCCCATCCCCGGAGCAGTATGGCTGATGGGCTCCGGCCTTGCCGGGATGTTTGGCCTTCGCAGGAGAAAGCAGGAAGCATAAACCTTTCTTTCCTCATCCACCCCCACCGAGGGTGAGTAAGAAGTAGACCCCGTCTTCTTTCGCGAGGAGGCGGGGTTTTTCTTTGTCCGCGCCCCGCAAACACAATCTCCATCTCAAGCCCTTGGGTATCCGCCATGGGGCTTTTTTTTCGTTTCACCCCCCCACACACAAAGGAGGCATCACCATGAAGCACGACGAAATTGTTTTTGCCATAACCATAAAAGACATTCAAACGATAACGTAAAGTACGAGTAATCCGGTAATCCGGGAACATGGTAATCCGGTGACATAACACCTATTTTTCTTTGGTAATCCGGTGACATAATACCTATTTTTCTTGCCAACTTTCTATTTCGTGAGGTACCATTTTCAAATGGCACGCATGGCAAGGGTGGTATTGCCCAATTATCCACATCACATAACCCAACGCGGCGTTCGTTCCATGGAAATCTTCCATACTGACGACGACCGGCATGAGTACTTACACCTGATGCGCCAGCAGGGTGACCGGTTCGGTCTGCGCTTTGTATCCTACTGCCTGATGAGCAACCATGTCCATCTGGTCGCGGTGCCCGAACAGGAAGACTCCTTGGCCAGGGCCATCGGCGAGGGACACCGACTCTACACTCGCATGGTCAATTTCCGGCAGGGTGTCAGAGGATATTTATTTCAGGGGAGGTTCTTTTCCTGCCCTCTTGACGAGAAATATCTCTATGCCTGTGTCCGTTATGTAGAAAGAAATCCCGTTGGGGTGGTCAAGGGAATACAGCATGCCTGGGACTACGAATGGTCCAGCGCCCGGTATCATGCAGGGATAGTCAATGATGACCCGTTGGTGACGGAAAAAGGGATGCTCGCAGGGATTGACGACTGGCGTCTTTTTCTGTCAAAAGAAGATGACGATCTTGATTTTCTGCGCGAAAAGACGCGGACCGGGCGGCCCTGCGGCAGCGAGACCTTTTACGAAAAAGCGGAACGCCTGACCGGCAGAGTTTTACACCAAGGGAAAGCAGGACGGAAACCCGCTGAAGACAAACAATAATTGGGTATTATGCATATGGCAAAGATTGGTATTTTGACATGCTCAAATGCTACTCAAGACCTTGGTTGTTCATCGGTGAGCTGTCTTGCGGATTTTCGAAAACGAAAGGGAACATTCTCCGAATATCCTGAGAATGAAAAACTCACATTAGCCGGCATTATCAATTGCCCAGGTTGTCCAACGCTTACTGGCTCAGATAAATTAATTGAAAGGATCAGAGCATTAACTGATTTTGGCGTGGACACTATTCATTTTTCTTTTTGCCTCAAATCCCTCTGCCCTTTCAAAGAGCAATATGCAAAAGCACTTAAAGATTCATTCCCAGACATCAGTATTGTGATCGGCACACACGAAGAACATGTTGCCCCTAAAGAATTTCGTCGGCGTGTAAAACAATTATTCTGCCAGCCAAGGAAAACAATGGTTGATATCATTCTAAACAAAGATGAAGAGGGCTAACCAGCCTACCACGAAAACGGGGAGAACGTTTGCGGCCTAGCGGTCGAGTTTATTGGCCCGCTGGTTATAGGAATCGTTGACCGAAGCACAGGAGGCAGTGAGTAAGCGATGCAAGACGAGCTTGAGAACGATACGGCAGGAAGATCCGATGACTCGGGGCTGACGCAAGCGGCTCCTCCGATTCCGGCTGATCAAGACACTGAGAAGCAGTGGGTCCCGGTTTCCGATCGCAAGATTCGGGTGGGCATCATTGGCTATGGCGTGTGTGGATTCGGGGCGGATTTCTCTTTTCAGGATCATCCGAATGTAACGGTCACGGCGGTTGCCGATCTGGTGCCCGAGCAGTGCGCCGCGTTGGCAAAAGCCTGTCGCTGCCAGAAGATGTACGCGACGGGCGAGGAGCTTATCCGAGACGAGGCGATCGAAGCTGTTTTCATTGCCACGGATGCGCCCAGCCACGCGCGCCTCGCCATTGCGGCTCTCCAAGCCGGGAAGCACGTTGCCTCGGCCGTGCCGGCGGTGTTCGGGTCCCTGGAAGACGCCGATGCGCTTTTCGCTGCGGCCAGGAACTCTGCCGGGAAGTACATGATGTTTGAGACCTCCTATTTCCATGTCAATCTCTACGCCATGCGCGAGATGTACAGGCGGGGAGATCTCGGCAAGCTGATTTACGCCGAGGGCGAGTACATGCATTACCTGGGAACACCTCTGGCCGCGTACGGGGGATGGCGTGCGGGCCTGCCGCCGCAATGGTATCCAACCCACACGAATGCTTATTACATGGGGGTTACAGGCGGTTCATTCACGGAAGTGTCGTGCATGGGCAGACCCAGTCCCATTCCACACCTGCAGGCCAAGAACAGGTATGACAATCCGTTCGGCACCGAGATCGCGCTATTCCGCACCAGTGAAGGAAGCATGGCCAGAACGGCAATCAGTTGGGACATCCCGGGTACCGGTGACGAAACGGGGCGAATCTGGACCGAGAAAGGAACCTTCGACCGTGTTTTCAAAGGCATAGATGGGAAGGAGGCGCCATTGATCAAACGGCCGCCTCTGCCGCCGGGAGTCGAGCCCGGTGGCCACAATGGATCGCACGGCTATCTGACGAATGAGTTCGTAGAAGCCATCCTGCTGGACCGCATGCCGCTCGTGGACATTGCCCAGGCATTGAACCTGACGGTGGCCGGCATTGTCGCGCACCAGTCGGCGATGCAGAACGGGGAATTGCTGAAGATTCCCCAGTATGTTCTTTGATTGGGAGTGAAGAAAATCAGCGGCCGACAAGGGTGATACCGGCGAGGCTCGACAGCGCGCCTGAACGCTGATGCGGGTGTGTAAAAATTATATGCGCTTTGTAGGGAGAGTCTTCCATGTTGAGGCGTTGCAGCAAAGAAAAAACGAGACCACTTCGGCAAGGGATTGAAACGCGGGGAGAGCCGGAGCCTGAAGAGAAAGAAATCATGAAACAAACAGGGATGACGGTAAAGCAACACTCCATCAAGGGCGCCGCATGAAACAGATGACCGTGTTACTGCTTCTCGTCATCATTGCACTTTTTTGTTCAAGCTGCGGGATCCCGGATCTTCCCGGCCCCTTCGGCATCCCAGGCCTTTAGAAGTCTCCCCTTCCGCGACGGGCATCAGCCCTGCCCAGTCGCCTTCCCCTTGAATGGGCGGCTGATGAGGATGCCTGCCTCATACAGCCCGAAAAGAGGAACGGCCAACAGGATGGCGGACAGCACATCGCCCGCGGTGAGGAGAAAGGCAAGAATCAGGATGGCGAGATAAAAGTATTTCCGCTGCCTGGAAAAGTACCCCTTGGATACGATCCCGGCCTTGGCTGCCATGACCATAAGGAAAGGCACCTCAAAGGCCAAGCCAAAAGTAAGCGAGGTTCGGGCCACAAAGGTGAGATAGGCATCAAGGCGAAGCAAGGGCTCAAGCTGTTCATCGGCAAAGCTCAGCAAAAAAGTGAGCATCTCCGGCATGACCACCAGATAGGCGAACACCACCCCGCCGGTAAACAGAGCGGTGGCCCAGAAAACCACCGTTCTCGCCATCCGCCGTTCATGGCGGTGCAGCCCAGGCGCGATAAACATCCACAATTCGTAGCAACAAACCGGAAAACCGACGATGAGTCCGGCCAGCAAGGAAATCTTCAGATAGCTGACAAAGGCCTCGGTAAGATTGGTATAGACGAGTTTTGCCAGAGTCGGGTGCCCCTGAACCAGGGGCACCATCAAAAAGCGGACGAGATGCTCGGAAAAGGCATAGGCAATGAGGGTGGCCCCCAGGATTGCCAGAAAGGACACCAATACCCGATTCCGCAACTCCTTGAGATGCTCGGAAAAAAAGCCCGACAGACCCGTTGTCATCCTGCTGACTTCTCTTCTTGCGCCTCGGGTGCGGCGGTTATCACGGCGGGATTTGGCTCAGACGACGACACCGCATCTATTTCCAGCACCCCCGACTCAGGAAGCGAGGAGGTATGCGGATTGGAGGCGGGGTCTCCCAGATTCTGCTGCCATGGGTCCTGCCCCAGCTCCTCTTTCATTTCCTTATGCAGACTCTCATTGAGGGACGAGGCTGTTTTTTTCAGATCCAGCACAACCTTGGCAATGGACTTCGCCATCTCCGGGAGCTTTTCAGGGCCCACAACAATTAACGCGATGCCCAGAATCAAAATCAACTCAGGAAGCCCGATACCAAACATGCAGTTGCCTCAATATTCCCGCAAAAACAGTCCACCCTGCCGAGGAAATCATCGGCGCCTCACATCAATGGGGCAATTTACGGTATTTACCCGAGGGTGTCAAGAAAGGTCCCTCCCGGCACGAGCACCGGGGCATTACCGGTTGCCGCCCTCCCACAACAAAGGCGCATCTCAAATACCGCGTTCACGGCAAGAAACAAAAACAACGGTCATGGGCCGGTGCCGGGTCTCCCCTTTTTACCAGACCTCACCGATTGACTTTTTAGCTCCCTTTGGCTATGGTGCCTGTTGCTGTAAACATTGAGATAAAAAAGAGCCCCTTCGGCGGCTCAAGACAACTTTTTTCGGATGATTGCGGAGGAAAAGTAAGATGGCCAATGTTGTGATTGTGGGAACGCAATGGGGTGATGAAGGCAAGGGAAAAATCGTCGACCTCTTGACGCAATATGCTGATTACGTCGTCCGTTTTCAAGGCGGCAACAATGCGGGCCACACCTTGGTCGTGGAGGGCAAGAAATATGTCTTCCACCTCATCCCCTCCGGCATCCTCTACGAGAACAAGATGTGCTTCATCGGCAACGGCGTTGTCCTCGACCCCGGCGTATTATTGGAAGAGATGGACAAGCTCGCGGCCAGCGGGTTGCCGGTAAACCCGCAGCGGTTGATGATCAGCGAGCGCGCCCACCTGATCATGCCTTACCATCGGCTGCTCGACTCCTGCAGCGAATCGGCCCTGGCCAGCGGCAAAAAAATCGGCACCACCGGTCGCGGCATCGGGCCCTGCTATGGCGACAAGATCCTGCGCAAGGGGATCAAGGCCGGAGATCTGCTGGACGCCCCATCGCTCATGGAAAAAATCCGCGAAAACCTTGAGGAAAAAAATTTCCTCTTCACCAAGAAATTCAACAGTGACCCGGTTTCCCCCGAAGCGGTTTACGACGAATACATGAAACACGCGGACCGGCTCGCTCCCTTTATCGATAACGTTTCCGTGGCCCTGGACAATGGCCGCAAGGCCGGCAAACACATCCTTTTTGAAGGCGCCCAGGGGACCCAGCTGGACATCGACCACGGCACCTACCCCTTTGTCACCTCTTCGAACACCATCGCCGGCAACGCCTGCACCGGCAGCGGCTTCGGCCCCTCTCACATCGACTGCGTCATCGGCATCCTCAAGGCTTACACCACCAGGGTCGGCGAGGGGCCTTTCCCCACCGAGCTGTTTGACGGAGTCGGCGACGAATTGCAGCAAAAAGGCGGGGAAGTCGGCGCCACCACCGGCCGCAAACGCCGTTGCGGCTGGCTCGACGGGGTCATTGCCCGCGAAGCCGTACGCTTAAACGGAATCAACGGCCTGGCCATCACCAAGCTCGACGTCCTGAGCGGACAGCCGACCCTGAAGCTGGCCACCAGCTACGAGGCGGACGGCAAAAAACTGACAGCCATGCCCGGCAACATCAAGACCTATGCCAAGATGCAGCCGGTTTACGAAAATCTCGCCGGCTGGAGCGAAGAAATCAGCCAGGCCCGCAGCGTGGAAGATCTGCCGGCCAAGGCCCGCGACTACGTAAAGCGCATCGAGGAGTTCACCGAGACTCCGGCGTACATCCTTTCCGTCGGCCCGGGACGGGAGCAGACCATGCTCCTCAACAATCCCTTCCAGAAATAATCAGAAGGAATACGTATGAGCACAGAGCTGCGGCCCGACAGTTATGCCCGGCACACCCTGGAGCGCTACACCGGTTCCAGTGTCAAGGACTTCGGCTCCCACATCCTGCTCTGCAACTTCCACCGCTACATCGACGATTTCGCCCGCATCACCGGCAACCCCATCCAGCGCGGGCACTGGAGCGTGGTTCATGACCGCAAGCGGGATTTGAGCATCATCAACCATGGGGTCGGCTCCCCCTCGGCAGGCATTGTCATGCACTGCCTCTCCTTTCTCGATGAAATAAAATGCGTGCTCATGCTCGGCATGTGCGGCGGCATCGACGACCTTCTGGAAATCGGCGACATCATCATCCCCACCGCCAGCATCCGGGACGAAGGCACCAGCCCCCACTATCTGCCCAAGGATGTCCCGGCCCTGCCCTCCATCCACGTCAACCGCATCTGCGAGCAGGTGATCACCACTGAACTCAAGATGGTGCCCAAGTCAGGCATCCTGATGACCACCGATTACCGGATGTGGGAGTTTGACGCCGAGTTCATCCAGTACATCCGCAAGCACCGGATCATGGCCATCGACATGGAGATCGCCACCCTGTTCGCGGTTGGCTATGCCCTCAATGTGCCCACCGGCGCCATGATGCTGGTCTCGGACATGCCCCTGAAAAAAGGCGGCATCAAGAGCAAGGACAGCGCCGAGGAGATCTTTCTCACCTACACCCAGGAACACCTCCAGATGGGCCTCAAGGTGATGGAAGCCGCCTGCCTGAACAGCCGGAGTCCGCTGGGTTAGAGCCCGTGATTATCTCATGCGTATTTGCCCTGCAAGCGCACACCCTTCCTGAGCATTTTGCCGTCTGTGCCGGAATTGGGTGGTGAGAGATACCTCCTTCGGAGAAATGCATGTCCCGCCATATCGTCCATATCTCGCTGACCGCCAAAGAGACCCCAGCCCGCCTGAGCGAACAGCCCCCCGTGGTTTTCGAAGCGATTGCCCCGGAAACGCACACCATCAGCATCGATCCGCGCAAGCGCTTCCAGACGATGGAAGGCTTTGGCGGAGCATTCACTGAATCGGCTGCCGTTACCTGGCAGAAACTCCCTGCGGAAAAGCAGGCCGAAGTCATGCGGGCATACTTCGACCCGCACAATGGCTTGGGCTATACCATGGGCCGCACGCATATCAACAGTTGCGATTTTGCCCTGGGGAATTACGCCCATGATGAAGTGGCCGGCGATTTTAGCCTGCAACACTTTTCCATTGCGCGCGACCGCGCCGCTATTCTGCCCATGCTCAAGGAAGCCCTGCGTCTCAGCGGCGGCCTGAAGCTGCTCGCTTCACCCTGGAGCCCGCCGGCCTGGATGAAGACCAATAAGCAGATGAACGGCGGCGGCCGGCTGCTGCCGGAATGCCGTGATGTTTGGGCGCGTTACTATTGCCGCTACATTCGGGAATATGAAAAAGAAGGCATCCCCTTCTGGGGCCTCACCGTCCAGAATGAACCGGAAGCAAGACAATCCTGGGATTCCTGCCTCTACTCCGCCGAAGAGGAACGCGATTTTGTCCGTGATTATCTGGGGCCGACCCTACAAAAAGAGGGCCTGGGTCATCTTAACCTGATGATTTGGGACCACAACCGGGATGCCATCTACGAGCGCGCCAGGGTGGTGTACGATGATCCGCTGGCCGCGCAATACGTATGGGGCGCGGCCTTTCACTGGTATGTGGGGGATCATTTCGACAATCTGACCGCCCTCCACGAAGCCTTTCCGGATAAACACCTGCTCTTCAGCGAAGGGTGTCAGGAAGGCGGCCCGCACCCGGGCGAATGGGGCGTGGGTGAGCGCTACGGCCGTTCGCTCATCAATGACCTGAACCGTTGGACCGTGGCTTGGGTGGATTGGAATCTCATGCTGGATGCGAGCGGCGGCCCCAATCATGTGGGCAATTATTGCAGCGCACCCATCCTGGTGGATACCCAGGCAGGTCTGCCGCTGTATCAGAGTTCGTTCTACTATCTTGGCCATTTCTCCCGCTACATTCGCCCCGGCGCCCAACGCATCCTGCACGCCGGCACGGCCGATGAGCTGGAGACAACGGCCTTCCTCAACCAAGATGGAAAAATCGCCGTCGTGGTCATGAATCGCACGGAGCAAGCGGTTCCCTTTGCTCTGAAATACCACGATCAGGCTGCCCGCACGATCAGTCCGCCTCATTCCATTATGACCTTACGATTTGACAATTTTTCCGGATAAGCCATCACTCGGATTGCGCAAGAGGCAATACTGAGGGAGAGCTCCCCCATGCCTCTGCGGCGCAATGATTTTCACACCACTCGCAAGAAGATGTTGACGGAATCACAGCCTTTTTGTAGGAATTGACAATGTGATCTCGGCAGAGGATACTGCACGGATTGATATGGCCGGATACCAGTCGAAAAAACATTTTTTTATAGCCTTATAACCTTCAAATACGATTTCTGCCTGCCGGGACAATGCGCGAGAACATTCACATGCACGACGTCTTCAGCCTGCCCCCATCGC
>Ga0224510_10000681_pt1 | contig 24782 bp, 24 predicted proteins | sample SF_May12_sed_USG_FD_170161 | JGI IMG/M metagenome (GOLD analysis project Ga0224510, IMG submission 170161) | Sediment microbial communities from San Francisco Bay, California, United States - SF_May12_sed_USGS_4_1 | ecosystem: Environmental > Aquatic > Marine > Sediment | place: USA: California... | reverse complement strand
GCGCTTTCATTTGGGATCTGGGGGAAGGAAGTGGCAGGAGACACGCTGGTCTCGGCAGGTGACCGCGTCGAAATCTACAGGCCACTCAATCTCGATCCCCGCGAAGCGCGCCGGCAGTTGGCGCTTTCCGGCCGTACGATGGGAAGTTCTGGACTCGACTAGAGTTCCGGAGCGAGTTCGAGGTCAGTACGAATTTCGCTAACCTTTTCGTCCTGAAAATAGATTGAGACCCAGCGCTTCTGGACTGCAGAGTCCCGGCCGATAGTGACGTAATACACGTAGTCCCAGCGATCTCGCTTGAACGGGTCCGTGATCATTGGAGTTCCCAGCAAGTATCGGACCTGGCTCTTGGTCATGCCAACTGCAGTCTGGTCCAGGTCCTCCTGCTTGATCAGGTTTCCCTGCGAAATATTGGCCCTGTACACGCAGCCGCTCGTCGTCGCGAGGCAGATGAAAGTCAGGAGTAGCAGTAATGTCTTGCGCATAGTCATAATCGTTTGAACATTTCGGGCTGAAATTGTTCAGCCACATTGTCATAATAGGCGCGCATCATACCTGTGAGAGTCCTTTCATGCAGCAAAGAAACGAACTTCGCGAGGCTGGCCTCAAGGTCACCCTGCCGCGGCTGAAAATTCTCGAGATTCTGGAGGACTCCAGACTTCGCCATATGAGCGCCGAGGATATCTACAAGCATTTGCTTCAGGAAGGCGAGGACATAGGGCTGGCGACAGTTTACAGGGTGCTAACCCAGTTCGAGGCAGCGGGGCTCGTATCGCGCCACAACTTTGAGGGCGGCCACTCGGTATTCGAACTGGATGATGGCAAGCATCACGACCATATGGTGGTGGTCGATTCCGGTGAGGTTGTCGAGTTTGTCAGCGCGGAGATCGAGCGAATCCAGCACGAAATCGCGGAAAAACACGGCTACGAGCTGCTGGACCACAACCTGGTACTGTACGTTAGAAAGAAATAGCAGCCGCGCTGTATCTCAGCCTGCGTTGGATTCCGCGAGTTTCTGACGCGCGCCAGCCAGCATTTCCTCGGCATGTTCCAGCGTCTTGCGCGTGATCTCTACGCCGCCCAGCATTCGGGCCAACTCCTGAATACGCTCATCTTTGCCTAACACCTTAAGGCCGGTCCGCGTTGATCTGCCGTCGCTCACCTTGCTGATCCGAAAGTGCTGGTCGGCAAGACTCGCGACCTGGGGAAGGTGAGTCACGCACAAGACCTGTCGATGTTCACCAATTTCCTGCAGCCGCCGGCCAACCATTTCGGCAACAGCGCCGCCGACGCCGCTGTCGACCTCGTCAAATACCATTGTCGGGATGCTGCTGCCGTCGCTGGCGATGACCTGAATCGCCAGGCTCATGCGCGAAAGTTCGCCGCCGGATGCGATTTTTGCCAGGGGTTGGGGTTTCTGGCCGGGATTTGCGCTGATCTGGAATTCGATATCGTCAATTCCCCATGGCCTTGCTGAGGATTCGTCACGACGGGCCAGGGTAGCCGCGAAGACTCCGCCGGGCATGCCGAGGCTCGACATAGCGTCGGTAACTGCTGCAGAGAACGATTTCGCGGCCTCGCTGCGTGCTACTGACAAAGCGGTGGCTTTTGCCAGGTACTGCTTTCTCAAGGCAGCAGACTGCAATTCGAGCTCCCTGCCGCGCTCGGCCGAGTTCGTTAGCTCATCAAATTCTTGCTGCAAACGCTGTTGCAGTGCAGGCAGTTCACTTGGGCTGGTGCGGTGTTTCCGTGCGGCCGCCTGAAACGCATCAAGGCGTTCCTCGACCCAGTCGCGACGCTGTGGGTCCATATCAATGTTGTTGCCGTAACGCCGCAAAGTCTCAGCCGACTCCGAGATTTGTATTGCGGCTGAATCCAGCATCTCTATGAGTGGCTCGAGCGTAGAATCAAATTGCGCCAGCGCATTTAGCGATCGGACAGCTTCTGAGATCAAACCGTAAGCATTGCCCGAATCGCCGTCCATCAGTGCGTCCAGCGCTGCCGAAGTTCCTGCTGCCAGGCGGCCGCTGTTCTGAAGAATTTGTCTTTCTCGTCCAAGTTCTTCGATCTCACCTGCCCCAGGCGCCAGGGTTTCCAGTTCCTGCAGTTGAAAGGTCAGCAGATCGAGGCGCGACGCCCGGTTCGCATCCGCATCCAGCAAGTGTGACAAGCGGTCCGCGACAGCCGTCCATTCTGAATAGCAGGTTGCTGTCGCGGCACGCTGGTCCAGCAGTTCACCGAAGTGATCGAGTAGATCGCGCTGTACTGCACGGCGTCCCAGGGATTGGTGAAAGTGTTGGCCGTGAATATCCAGCAACATCTCGCCCAGGATTTTTAACTGCGTAAGCGGTACCGGGTTGCCATTGATAAATGCGCGAGACCGGCCGTCGGCGTTAATCACGCGCCGAAGCAGGCATTCGCCATCCAGGTCCAGCGCCTGTTCATTTAGCCAGGCGATCGCCCCCTGCAAATTCGAAACGTCGAATTCGGCGGCAAACTCGGCACGCTTTGCGCCGTCGCGCACAAGTTGCGCACTACCGCGCTCACCAAGCACCAGTCCCAGAGCATCAACGAGTATTGACTTGCCTGCGCCAGTCTCCCCGGTGAGGACGGTCATGCCGGGCTCAAATTCAATGTCGATCTTCTCGACGATTGCGAAGTCGCGTACTTGCAGATTCATCAGCATGGCAGGCGTACGCTCACTCAACTATCCCGTTTACGACTGTCCTGGCCCCAGAACAGTTTGGAACGCAGTATCTCGTAGAAATCATAGGCCGGTGGGTGGAGGAGTGTAACGCGGTTTTTTGCGGCCGAAATCCACAATTTGTCTGTTGGGACAATTTCGCCCATCGAAAAACCGTCTACTGTGACTTCTGCTTTTGTATCGTCTCGTTCGAGCAGTGAGACTTCAATCGATTGACTGGCGGAAATGACGATAGGCCTGTCCGTCAGTGTGTGCGGGCAAACCGGAACGATAACTACCGCGTCCAACTGAGGCTCGATAATAGGGCCGCCACAACTGAGGGAGTAAGCCGTGGATCCCGTAGGTGTTGCGATAATTAGTCCGTCACCTGAATGCGTGTTCACATATGTGCCGCCGACCCGGGTCTCAAAATCCACCATGCGACCGGTCCCGAATCGCTGCAATACGACATCATTCAAGGCATAGGCGATCTGTTCATTGCCGTCGCTATGACGTAAATGAACTTCGAGCAATTGCCGGGAATCGGTCGAGTAATTTCCCTGCAGAACACTATCGACGCTCGCGAACATTTCGTCCGGTGTGACATCAGCGAGAAAGCCAAGTCGCCCGCGATTTATGCCCAGGATCGGCGTGCCTGATTCGCGAGCAATTCGGCTCGCGTACAACATAGTCCCATCGCCGCCGATCGCTATGATCAGATCCGCGTTCCCCATATCTCCCGACGCCAGCACATTGACACTGGTCTTCGCAAGATGATCGATCAGGAGTTGCAGAGGCTCGATAACCCGCGGGTCGTCGTGTTTGCAGACAATGGCGACATTTTTGAATACGATTCCCATGCACTGATTGTGGCAAACCCTTGACCCACCGCCAAGCCGTTGCTAGCGTTTCTTTCGAATGTCAGCCGAAGCGTCCAAACCATTACCCAGTGATCGTGGCCAGCATCTGCTGCGCGTGCTGATCCAGCGATATATTCGTGAAGGTCAACCGGTCGGGTCACGGACCCTCGCCAAAGACGCGGGGCTGGATCTGAGCCCCGCAACCATACGCAACGTGATGTCGGACCTCGAGGAAATGGGATTGGTCTCGGCCCCGCACACGTCGGCCGGACGCATCCCGACCCCTAAGGGTTACCGCCTGTTTGTCGATACCCTGGTTCGGTATCGCCCGCCGGATGACCGCGAAATGCGACGGATCCGGGCCCAGATTCGCGGAGAATCGAGCAATCCGGAGGGATTTGTCGCGGCAATCTCGGTAATGCTCTCGGAATTCACGAGCATGGCTGGCGTTGTTACTGTGCCGCGGGCGCCGCGCGTGACGCTGCGGCAAATAGAGTTCTTGCCGCTGTCGGAGAACCGGGTTCTGGTCATACTGGTTGTGAACGATCGTGAGGTGCAGAACAGGATTCTGCAGACAGACCGGAATTACACGGCAAGTGAGTTGATTGAAGCCCAGAACTTCATCAACGAGCACTATGCGGGGCTGGTGCTCGAACAGGTGAGGAGTCGTTTGCTCGAGGATCTTGATACGACACGCGATTCAATGAACCAGACCATGCACGAGATAATTTCTGTCGCACAATCCGCAATGGATGGCGCTGGTGGTGCAGAGAACAGGTATGTCGTCGCCGGCGAAACGAAACTCATGGATTTCGCGGAACTGTCCGACGTTGGTACCTTGCGAGGACTCTTTGAGGCTTTCTCGCGCAAGCGGTTGATACTCGACTTGCTGGACCGCAGCATCAATGCAAATGGCGTACAGATATTCATTGGCGAGGAGTCCGGCTACCGTATTTTCGATGGCTGCAGTGTCGTAACCGCCCCGTATCACATGGATGACGACACGATCGGCGTATTGGGTGTGATCGGACCGACTCGAATGGCCTACGACCGCGTCGTGCCTATCGTCGATGTGACCGCCCGACTGCTTGAGGCTGCGCTGCACCAGTCAAGCTGACAGGCGCCGTTCCGACAAAAAAAGTCGCTGTACTACTTGATATTTTCCCGCCGATCCCCAAACTTCGGGCGTCTTTGGCGCTTTGACCGCCCTGGCGGCGACCCGCGCACAGCAATTGGAGTCAGGAACGAATGAACGGACAGCGGAAACGCCCGGAACCGGAAAATGATCAATCGACACTGAGCGAAGAGCCTGTTGAACCTGCGGCTGCTTCGGCTGTCGAGGGCGACCAGTCGCCATCGCAGCTTGAGATTGCTCAGGCGAAAGCTGACGAGAACTGGGATCGCTATGTGCGCACAGCCGCCGAGCTTGAAAATGCCAGGAAGCGCGCAAGCAAGGATGTCGAGAACGCCCACCGCTATGCGTTGGAGCGATTTGGAAAAGAGTTGCTTGCCGTAAAAGACAGCCTGGAAATGGGCTTGTCCGCGGCTGGCAACGCAAGCGTTGAGAGCCTGCTGGAAGGAACCGAAGCTACACTGAAGATTCTCGGTGTCACCATGCAGCAGTTTGGTATCGAGGAGATCGATCCCGCGGGTGAGCCTTTTGACCCTTCGCTGCATGAGGCAATCAGTATGCAGCCCTCAGATGACGCCGAGCCGGGATCCGTTCTGACCGTTGTGCAGAAGGGGTATTCCCTGAATGGCAGGCTCCTCAGGCCCGCCATGGTCATAGTTGCGGCGGAATAAGGGCCGGCCCGCGATAAAATTTGGAATTGCTCGCTTGAAACGCCGGGTGCTGGCCCCACGTAATGAGCCAGTTTGATTAATTACATATTGGAGCATTAGAACATGGGAAAAGTTATTGGTATCGACCTTGGTACCACGAACTCCTGCGTTGCAGTCATGGAGGGTGGTGCCCCCAAGGTTATTGAAAACAGCGAGGGCGATCGCACGACGCCGTCGATCGTTGCCTTTGGCAAGGATGACCAGGTGCTGGTGGGTCAGTCGGCGAAACGCCAGGCGGTAACCAACCCCAAGAACACCCTGTCCGCAGTCAAGCGCCTGATTGGCCGTCGTTTCGAGGACGATGTCGTGCAGCGCGATATCAACATGGTGTCCTACAAAATCGCGAAAGCCGACAATGGCGACGCGTGGGTTGAGGTGAACGGCAAAAAAATGGCTCCGCCCGAGATTTCGGCGCGTGTGCTGATGAAGATGAAAAAGACCGCTGAGGACTACCTTGGCGAGGAAGTCACCGAAGCCGTGGTAACCGTTCCGGCCTACTTCAATGATTCACAGCGGCAGGCAACGAAAGATGCCGGCAAGATCGCGGGCCTCGATGTGAAGCGCATTATCAACGAGCCGACAGCGGCTGCGTTGGCCTATGGTATGGACAAAAAACGCGGTGATACGAAGATCGCTGTGTTCGACCTGGGTGGCGGCACATTCGACGTTTCGATTATCGAAATCGCCGAAGTCGACGGTGAGCACCAGTTCGAAGTTCTCGCCACGAATGGCGATACGTTCCTCGGCGGCGAAGATTTTGACATGCGCGTGATCGAGTATCTGGCGGCTGAGTTCAAGCGCGAGACTGGTGTGGACATCACGTCAGACCCTCTGGCGATGCAGCGCCTGAAAGAGGCGGCCGAAAAAGCCAAGATTGAACTTAGTTCGCAACAGCAGACTGAAGTGAATCTGCCGTACATCACCGCCGATGCCTCCGGTCCAAAACACCTCAATATCAAATTGACGCGTGCCAAGCTTGAGTCGTTAGTCGAGGCTTTGATCGCTCGTACGATTGAACCCTGCAAGATCGCACTCAAGGATGCTGGTCTAAAGGTCAACGAGATTGACGATGTCATCCTGGTTGGCGGTCAGATTCGCATGCCGAAAGTGCAGCAGGAAGTGCAAAACTTTTTTGGCAAGGAACCGCGCCGCGACGTGAATCCGGATGAAGCGGTTGCGCTGGGTGCGGCAATCCAGGGCGGCGTTCTGGCCGGTGAGGTCAAGGACGTCCTGTTGCTGGACGTAACGCCGCTGTCGCTCGGTATCGAGACTTTGGGCGGTGTTATGACCAAGGTGATCGAAAAGAACACAACCATCCCTGCGAATGCCGAACAGGTATTCTCGACCGCTGATGACAACCAGACGGCCGTTACGATTCACGTGCTGCAAGGCGAGCGCGAACGTGCGTCGGACAACAAGTCATTGGGTCGATTCGATCTCGCGGACATACCGCCAGCCCCTCGTGGCTTGCCTCAGATCCAGGTAACTTTCGACATTGATGCTAACGGCATCCTGAATGTGTCGGCGAAGGACAAAGCCACCGGCAAGAGCCAGAATATCGTTATCAAGGCTTCCAGTGGATTGACCGACGACGAAATCGAGAAAATGGTCACGGATGCAGAGCGGCACGCTGAGGAAGATCGCAAGTTCCGCGAGTTGGTTGATACCCGTAACCAGGCCGATGGGCTTATGCATGCTGCAGAAAAGACGCTGAAGGAGCTGGGTGAGAAAGCGACAGCGGAAGAACGTTTGGCTGTTGAGAATGCGATTGCAGACCTTAAGACGGCTTTGACGAGTGATGATAAGGAAAAGATTGACCGCAAGGCGACGGCACTAAGCGAAGCATCGGCGAGCCTGGCGCAGAAGCTCTACGCGGAGAAATCGGATGACGCCGGCGCTGATAAAGGTGGGAATGGCCGTGACGATGTTGTCGACGCAGAATTCGAGGAAGTCGACAAGGGTGACAAATCGAAATCGGCATAATTTCGAACTCGGATTGTTAGCATGGTAAAAACTTCGGGCGCCGATTCGGCGCCCGAAAACTAAAAGAAAAATATGGCAAAGCGCGATTATTACGAAGTTCTTGGGGTCTCGAAATCGGCGACCGCAGAAGAAATCAAAAAGGCGTATCGCCGTCTCGCCATGAAGCATCATCCTGACCGCAACAAGGAAGATAACGGCGCATCCGAAAAGAAATTCAAGGAAGCCAAAGAGGCCTATGAAGTCCTGAAGGACTCTGACAAGCGGGCAAGTTACGATCGCTTTGGGCATGACGGCGTACGCAACGGGCCCGGCCGACAAGGCGGTTTCGGCGGGGCCGAAGGCTTTGGAGATATTTTTGGCGACGTCTTCGGCGACATTTTCGGTGGTGGCCGAAGAGGCGGCGGTGCGCAGGTTTTTCGAGGCGCGGATCTGGGCTACGAGCTGAAGCTGGATCTCGAGAAGGCTGTGGCCGGTGACACGGTCGAAATTGACGTCCCGACACAGGTTCCTTGCGGTACCTGCGACGGATCCGGCGCCAGGAAGGGAAGCTCACCGGTCACTTGTACGACCTGCGGTGGCGTCGGACAGGTGCGCATGCAGCAGGGCTTCTTTTCCGTACAGCAGACCTGCCCGGCGTGCAAAGGGGCCGGTACGACCATCAGTGATCCTTGCGGCGACTGCCATGGTCGGGGCCGCGTCAGGAAGACTCGAACCTTGTCTGTCAAGGTCCCGGCCGGTGTAGACGATGGCGATCGCATTCGTTTGTCCGGCGAGGGCGAAGCGGGCCGCAACGGTGGGCCACCCGGGGACCTGTACGTCGAAATACGCGTAAACAAGCACAAGCTGTTTGAACGCGATGGCGCCAATCTTGCTTGCGAAGTGCCGATCAGTTTCGCGACAGCAACCCTGGGCGGTGATGTGGAATTGCCGACGCTCGATGGCCATGTCTCCCTGAAGGTGCCAGCGGGAACCCAGTCCGGAAAAGTGTTCAGGTTGCGAGGCAAGGGCGTAACGACGGTCCGGGATACACGCAAAGGCGATCTGTTCGCCCAGGTCTCGGTCGAGACGCCTGTTAACCTCACGAAACAGCAGCTCGATTTGCTGGAGAAGTTTGACGCGTCGCTCAAGAAAGGCGGCGACAAGCACAGTCCCAGGGCCGATAGCTGGCTGGATACTGTAAAGCGATTTTTTGATCGCATTAGCCCGTAGTTTTAGCGTTTCCAAGCTAGGAGCGCATGATCGCACGCAAACCTAAGGCTATTGTCATCACCGGGGCTGGGCGCATGGGCCAGGCCATCGCCGCGTCTGCAGAGCAAAGCCAGGACTTCAGGCTGGTCGGCATCTGGCAACGTGGCGCGGATCTGGACGAGCTTGTGAGCGCAGCGGATGTTGTAGTCGATTTCAGCCTGCCCGAGGCGACATCGCAGGTCATCGACATCGTTCTTCGCCATCAAAAACCGCTGGTTTGCGGGGTTAGTGGCCTCGATGACGCCCAGATCGCGATGCTTGACGCGGCGGCGGAGCGGATTCCGCTCGTCTTCGACCGCAACATGAGCCTCGGCATTGCCGTACTGATGCAGTCCGTCCGCGTGGCAGCAGCGTCGCTGGGCCCGGAATTCGATGTCGGCGTGTTCGAAGTGCACCACATCCACAAGAAAGACTCGCCGTCGGGCACGGCCCTGAAACTGGGCGAGGCGATTGCGGCATCGCGCGGCGAGTCCGGCACCGGCTCGGTTCGCTTCGAATCGGAGCGACGTGGCGAAGTGCCCGGCGATCATGAAGTCGTAATGCAATCAGCGACCGAGAAATTGACCTTCGCTCATAGCGTTACGACCCGGCAGGTTTTTGTCGATGGCGCATTGAGGGCCGCGGGATGGGTCGTGAATAAGGCGCCAGGACGCTATTCGATGCAGGATGTGCTTTTCGATCAGCGCTGATCGCGAATTAGCACCAAAAAAATTGCGATTGAGTCTGGCGCGCGCGGGTTCCCTTAAGTAAACTACGCCGGATCGCTGGGCGGTCGGCGAATTCGCGAGCGGAAGGCACACTCCTTCCGCTTTTGTGCATCTGATACCTGCACATTATTCGAGGACCCGCTCATGTACGGTCGGATTCCAGTTTATCGCGAGGGTCGTACTTGAGCACGCCAGCAATACTTGCACTACAGGATGGCACCGTTTTCCACGGCACCTCGGTGGGTGCAGATGGCCAGACCATCGGCGAAGTCGTTTTCAATACGGCAATGACGGGTTACCAGGAAATTCTTACCGATCCTTCCTACTGCCGTCAGATCGTCACGCTCACATATCCGCATATCGGCAACACCGGCACCAATAGCGAAGACATGGAGTCGAGCCGGATTCACGCGTCGGGCCTTGTTATCCGCGACAGCACCATGCTGACCAGCAGCTGGCGGTCGGAGCGAACATTTGCCGATTTCCTTAAACAGGGCAACACGGTCGCGATTGCCGATATCGACACGCGCAAGCTGACCCGTATCATCCGGGAGAAGGGCGCGCAGTCCGGCTGCATCATGACCGGCGACCAGGTGCCGAAGACGGCCATCGCGCACGCCAGGAAGTTTCCGGGCATTGCGGGCATGGATCTGGCCAAGTTCGTGACGACCAAGGCGGCTTACCAGTGGTGCCACGGCACGTCATTCGGGCGCAAGGCGCGAATCATGAGTCGCAGGATCGCGCCGTATCACGTTGTGGCCTACGACTTCGGGGTGAAGCGCAATATTCTGCGGCTGTTGTCCGACATGGATTGTCGCATGACGGTGGTTCCAGCCAAGACGAGTGCCGAAGATGCCCTCGACCTGATGCCGGACGGCATATTTCTGTCGAACGGCCCTGGCGACCCCGAGCCCTGCACCTACGCGATTACCGCGATCCAGGAATTCCTGAGGCAAGGCATTCCGGTGTTCGGAATCTGCCTTGGGCACCAACTGCTGGCGCTGGCGGCTGGCGCGAAAACTGTGAAAATGAGTTTCGGACATCACGGTGCGAACCACCCGGTGCAAGACCTGGATTCAGGGCAGGTGATGATCACGAGCCAGAATCACGGGTTCGCTGTCGACGAATCGACCTTGCCGGACAATGTCATCCCGACACACCGCTCTCTTTTCGACGGCACCTTGCAGGGAATCGCGTTCAAGGACAAGCCGGCGTTCAGTTTTCAGGGGCATCCGGAGGCGAGCCCCGGGCCGCACGACTTGCTGCCGCTGTTTGAGCGCTTTATCCGGCACATGGAAACGCACAAGAAGAGTGGCATCAATGCGATACTCTCGCCATGATTATAGTTATTATAAAACAGTAAGTTACAGAGATTAATTAAACTAAAACATTACTAGAGCTCGCGCCCGGAACATGCCGAAACGTACAGACATCAACAGCATCCTGATTATCGGAGCAGGCCCTATTGTCATAGGCCAGGCCTGCGAATTCGACTATTCGGGTGCACAAGCCTGCAAGGCGCTGCGAGAAGAGGGCTATCGCGTCATCCTGGTCAATTCCAACCCGGCGACCATCATGACGGATCCCGAAATGGCCGACGCCATTTACATCGAACCGGTGAAGTGGGCGACAGTGGAGCGGGTAATCGCCAAAGAGCGGCCTGATGCATTGTTGCCGACCATGGGCGGCCAAACGGCACTGAATTGCGCCTTGGACCTTGCGCGTGAGGGTGTGCTTGAAAAATACGGCGTCGAGCTCATTGCCGCTTCCCGCGAAGCCATCGACATGGCAGAGGATCGTGACCTGTTCCGGCAGGCCATGGGAGAGATCGGCCTGGAGAGTCCGCGCGCAGAAATCGCGCACACACTGGAAGAAGCATTTCTGAAGCAGCCGAATATTGGCTTCCCGACCATTATCCGGCCGTCCTTTACCATGGGCGGCACGGGCGGCGGCATCGCCTACAACCTGGAGGAATTCGAGCAGATTGTGGCCCATGGGCTGGAGATGTCACCGACCACCGAAGTACTGCTTGAAGAGTCAGTGATTGGCTGGAAAGAATTCGAAATGGAGGTGGTGCGGGACAGGAACGACAACTGCATCATTGTCTGCTCAATCGAGAACCTCGACCCGATGGGCGTCCACACCGGCGATTCAATCACGGTTGCGCCTGCGCAGACCCTGACGGATAAAGAATATCAACGCTTGCGTGATGCCTCGATAGATGTGTTACGCAAGATCGGCGTCGAGACAGGCGGTTCCAACGTGCAATTCGCGATTTGTCCGAACACGGGACGCGTGCTGGTCATTGAGATGAATCCGCGTGTCTCGAGATCGTCGGCGCTGGCGTCGAAAGCGACGGGTTTTCCAATCGCAAAAGTAGCGGCGAAACTGGCGGTCGGTTACACGCTGGATGAGCTCAAGAACGAGATCACGGGCGGGATGACTCCCGTGTCCTTTGAGCCGACCATAGACTACGTGGTCACCAAGATTCCACGGTTTACCTTCGAGAAGTTTCCCGGTGCAAATGATCGCCTCACGACCCAGATGAAATCGGTTGGTGAGGTGATGGCGATCGGCCGCAATTTCCAGGAGTCCCTGCAAAAAGCGCTCCGCGGTCTTGAAACCGGAATCTGTGGCCTGGATGAAGTTTGCGGACCGATAGCGACGGACGCCGATCGCGATCATCTGCGCCATGAACTCAGGATGCCCGGACCGGATCGCCTGTTGTATGTTGCCGATGCGCTGCGACATGGATACTCCTACGAGGATGTGGCCAAACTGACCGGTATTGATCCCTGGTTCGTTGTGCAAATAGCCGACCTCGTCAATGCCGAGGGCCGATTACTTGAGGTCGGTCTGCCAGGCCTCGACGCAAAACTGATGCGAAAAATGAAACGCAAAGGTTTTTCGGACGCAAGAATGGCCGACATTCTCAAGGTGGAGGAAAAGGTCGTAAGACGCCGTCGACTGGAGCTGAAAGTACGGCCGGTATACAAGCGAGTCGATACCTGCGGTGCCGAATTCGCCACGACGACCGCCTACCTGTACTCAAGCTATGACGATGAGTGCGAAGCGGCACCCAGTTCAAATCAGAAAATCATGATCCTAGGCGGTGGGCCCAATCGCATCGGTCAGGGCATCGAGTTCGACTATTGCTGCGTGCACGCGGCGTTGGCGCTCAAGGAATCCGGGTACGAGACCATCATGGTCAACTGCAACCCGGAGACCGTGTCCACTGACTACGATACGTCGGACCGGTTGTACTTCGAGCCGCTGACGTTCGAAGACGTCATGGAGATTATTGATAAAGAGAAGCCGAAAGGCGTGATCGTGCAATACGGTGGACAGACTCCATTGAAACTTGCGCGTGACCTCGAAGCGGCCGGCGCGCCCATTATCGGTACCTCACCCGACTCCATAGACCTTGCGGAAGACCGCGAGCGATTCCAGGACCTGGTGGAAAAGCTGCATCTTAAGCAGCCGCCAAATTGTACGGCTCGCAGCAAGCAGGAAGCCCTGGAGAAGGGCGCTGGAGTGGGCTTCCCCTTGATAGTCAGGCCTTCATACGTCCTCGGCGGTCGTGCCATGGAAGTCGTCCATAACGAGGAAGATCTGGGCATGTACATGAATGCCGCGATCAATGTGTCAAATGCCAGCCCGGTGCTCCTGGACCGGTTCCTCGATCTCGCTACCGAAGTCGATGTCGACTGCATCTGTGACGGAGAGCGCGTTTTCATAGGCGGGATCATGGAGCATATCGAGCAAGCCGGTGTGCATTCCGGTGACTCCGGGTGTTCGCTGCCACCATTCAGCCTTTCCGCGGAAATCCAAAAGGAAATTGAGGAGCAGGTTATCAAGCTTGCGATGGGCCTCAAGGTCAATGGGCTTATGAATACGCAGTTTGCGATTCAGGGTAACGTCGTCTATCTGCTGGAAGTCAATCCGCGCGCCTCGCGAACAGCGCCGTTTGTGTCCAAAGCGACGGGAGTGCCACTGGCGAAGATTGCTGCGAAGGTCATGGTTGGGCAGTCACTGGCGGAGCAGGGTTTTGTTAACCAGAGAATTCCCAGTTATTTTTCGGTGAAAGAAGCCGTGTTTCCGTTTGGCAAGTTCCCAGGTAGCGACCCGATACTGGGCCCGGAAATGAAATCGACCGGTGAAGTCATGGGTGTAGGCCGCACCTTCGGCGAGGCCTATGCCAAGGCGCAATTGGCGTCGGGAGTGGTTTTGCCACGCCAGGGCGCGGCGCTAATTTCTGTGCGGGAGCGGGACAAGCCGGGTGCGGTTGAGCTTGCAAAAAAATTGGTCAGTATGGGTTTCGATATTGTCGCAACACATGGAACCGCCGAGAGCCTGGCGCAGGCCGGTGTCGAGTGCCGGCGCGCGAACAAGGTTCGTGAAGGCCGGCCGCATATCGTCGATATGATCAAGAACCGCGAAATCGACATAATTGTAAATACGACGGAAGGTAAGCAGGCGATAATTGAATCGCGGTCTATCCGTGCCGAAGCTGTGCGGCGCGACGTCACCTACTACACGACGCTGGGTGCCGCCGTAGCGACTTGTCACGCAATCGAACATCTGGATAACGGCGATGTAAACCGATTACAGGATTTGCACAATGAGATCGTGGCATGAATAAGGAACCGATGACCGTCAGGGGGCACGAGCTTTTGCAGCAAGAGTTGAAAAAGCTCAAAGGTACGGATCGACCGGCCATCATCAAGGCAATTGCCGAAGCCCGGGCGCACGGTGACCTCAAGGAGAATGCGGAATATCATGCCGCTAAAGATCAACAGGGATTCATTGAGGGGCGAATCAAGGAACTCGAAGGCAAGTTGTCGAATGTGCAGGTTATTGACGTCACTGAAATCAGTGCCGGTGGCAAAGTAATATTTGGTTCGACGGTCAAGTTGCTGCAGGACGATACGGGGAAAGAAATCATCTATAGAATCGTCGGTCAGGATGAGGCGGATATTAAAACCGGGCTTATTTCCTATACCTCGCCGATTGCCCGTGCTTTGATAAGCAAGAGCGAGGGCGATGTCGTCGAATTCAAAGCTCCCGATGGCACGAAGTCCTACGAGATAATAGAGGTCAGTTACCTATAGTGGGAGAGCTTAGCGCGACGGAATTCGAAGTCGTTTTTCCGGTTTCTTTTCCGGATTCTCTCGGTACACGAGTGCGACATTGCCGATGCGTTGTATAAGGCTTGCCGAGTGATTACTGCATAACTGCTCGATCATCCTGTCGCGAGCGGCACGGTCGGTCGCGCGAAGTTTGACTTTGATGAGTTCGTGATGTGCCAGGGTAGCCTCGTACTCAGCTAACAGGGGCTCTGACAGCCCGGCATCACCGACCATGATTAGCGGTTTCAGGTCATGACCAAGACCGCGCAGGTATTTTTTTTGAGATTCGCTTAAGTCCATAGGCGCAAATTGTAGCAGTGCGCTGGCGCCGAATCTGTATTGATGGAACAAATATTGTGAGCAAGCCAACCCGCACGAGCCGCAGCTGGCTGGACCGTCAGGAACGGGATCCTTACGTGCAGATGGCGCGACGGGACGGCTGGCGTTCGCGGGCGGTATATAAGCTTGAACAGATTGACGCCAAGGAGCGTCTGCTTCGACCGGACATGGTCTGTGTCGATGTCGGATCGGCACCGGGCAGCTGGAGCCAGTACGTCACCAGGAAATTAAAGGGCAGGGCGCGAATTGTGGCAATCGATATACTGCCGATGGACAGTCTGCCGGATGTCGAGTTTATCCAGGGCGATTTTCAGGACGACGCGGTATTTGAGCAGTTGCTTCAGGCTATCGGGGATGAGGGCGCGGACCTTGTAATGAGCGACATCGCACCCAATAGTACGGGAACGCGTGTCGTCGACCAGCCCAGGTCAATGTATCTGGTCGAACTGGCACTGGATCTGGCAAAGCGGGTGCTGAAACCCGGCGGCAGCTTTATCTGCAAGGTGTTTCAGGGTGAGGGTATAGATGACTTCGTTATCGAAACGCGACGGTATTTTAAGCGCGTAAAAGTCATGAAGCCCAAGGCTTCTCGAGCCGGTAGCCGTGAGGTGTACTTGGTAGCGAGAAATATTCAATTGTAGTAGTGTCGAAACGTGAATGATCTAAGCAAAAACATACTGGTCTTTATAGTCATTATCGTCGTACTTTTGTCGGTGGTTCAGGGGCTTTCCGTCGGTAATTCGGGACAGCCGCAGAAAAAAGACTATTCTGAATTTCTCGCGCAGGTTCGATCTGGCGACGTCGGCGTCGCGGTCATTGACGGCGAGCAGATACGCTTCGGCCGGTCCGAGCCATTACAGTTTTATACCATCAGTCCGGAAACGGACAACAACACTTTGATCGGCTTGCTTGACGATAATGGTGTGCGATTTACAGCCGCAGAACCGCAGTCGCAAAGCTTGATTGGGCAATTGTTGATCAGCTCGTTTCCGATACTGTTGCTGATTGGTGTCTGGATCTATTTCATGCGCCAGATGCAAGGCGGTGGCGGCGGTCGCGGAGCCATGTCTTTCGGCAAGAGCAAGGCGCGCCTGTTGGGAGAAGATCAGGTCGGTGTAACTTTTGCTGACGTTGCAGGTGTCGAAGAGGCCAAGGACGAAGTCGCGGAAATCGTCGAGTTCCTGAAAGACCCGAGTAAGTTCCAGAGACTGGGTGGCAAGATTCCAAAGGGTGTGCTGATGGTTGGCCCGCCCGGTACCGGTAAGACACTCCTGGCACGTGCTATTGCAGGCGAAGCCAAAGTTCCCTTCTTTACAATTTCCGGTTCCGATTTCGTCGAGATGTTCGTCGGCGTCGGCGCATCGCGTGTTCGCGACATGTTTGAGCAGGCGAAGAAACAGGCGCCGTGCATCATATTCATCGACGAGCTCGACGCTGTCGGCCGGCACCGTGGTGCCGGGCTTGGCGGTGGTCACGATGAGCGCGAGCAGACCTTGAACCAGATGCTCGTCGAGATGGATGGTTTTGAAGGCAACGAAGGCGTCATCGTCATCGCCGCGACCAACCGTCCGGATGTTCTCGACCCTGCGTTGCTGCGACCTGGCCGTTTCGATCGCCAGGTTGTCGTGCCGCTGCCGGATATTCGTGGCCGCGAGTTGATACTCAAGGTCCATATGCGCAAAGTGCCGCTCGACGACGATGTCGATGCCAGCGTTATTGCTCGCGGAACGCCCGGATTCTCAGGCGCGGACCTCGCCAATCTTGTCAATGAAGCGGCCCTGTTTGCGGCACGCGAAAACAAGCGCGTTGTCAGCATGAAGCAATTTGAGAAGGCCAAAGACAAGATCATGATGGGCGCTGAACGTCGCTCGATGGTCATGAGCGAAGAAGAGAAATTGAATACCGCGTATCACGAGGCGGGACACGCCATCGTGGGCTACCTGGTGCCCGAGCACGACCCGGTATACAAAGTGACTATCATGCCGCGCGGTCGCGCCCTGGGCGTGACGATGTATTTGCCGGAAGAGGATCGCTACAGCACTTCCAAGCAGCGCCTTGAGAGCCTCATATCGACGTTGTTCGGCGGTCGAATCGCCGAAGAAATGATCAATGGGCGAGATGGGGTAACTACCGGCGCATCCAACGACATCGAGCGTGCGACGGAAATCGCGCGCAACATGGTCACAAAGTGGGGCCTGTCCGATCGACTTGGGCCGCTGACGTATAGCGAAGATGATGGCGAGGTCTTTCTCGGCCGTTCTGTTACGCAGCATAAACAGGTATCGGATGACACTGCGCACACGATTGACGAAGAAGTGCGCAAGATCATTGATAAGAATTACGAGCGTGCCGACGGGATTCTCAAGAAGCATGTTGAGAAACTGCACGTGATGGCGAAAGCGCTCATGAAGTACGAGACCATAGACGCCGCGCAGGTCAAGGACATTATGGAAGGTCGCGAGCCGCGGCCGCCTGCGGACTGGGATGAACGCCTGGATCCGAAAAAGCCGGGTGATGGCTCTGCGGCCGCCGAGGCCAAGGAAGCGCCCGGCAAAATCGGTGGCCCCGCCGAAGAACACTAGCCTTTTGCTCCATCTTGGCGCCTTGAGTCTCCCGGTTCCGTCGGTAATGGGCGTACTCAACGTCACGCCTGATTCCTTCTCGGACGGTGGGCGATTCACGAATATCGATGCGGCAAAACGCCATGCCGAGCGCATGGCGATCGAGGGCGCGGCGATTATTGATGTCGGCGGTGAATCGACGCGACCCGGGGCGACTGAAGTCGGCAGCCAGCAGGAAGTCGACCGTGTGGTTCCGGTCATTGAGGCAATTCGCGGCACGGTCGACCTGCCCATTTCCATAGACACCAGCAGGGCACCCGTGATGCGGGCGGCGGTCGCCGCTGGCGCAGCGATAATCAACGACGTTCTCGCGTTACAGGCGCCGGGCAGCATGCAAACAGCGGTTGAACTTGGGGTTCCGGTTTGCCTGATGCATATGCAAGGCCGGCCTCGAACGATGCAGGAGCGGCCCCGCTACGAAGACGTTACCGGAGAAGTCCTGGGTTTTCTCCGAGAACGAGTAGCCGCGTGCATCGGGGCGGGACTCGCTCGCGAAAAAATCATCATCGATCCGGGCTTCGGATTTGGTAAAACGCATGCTCACAATGTCGAGTTGCTGGCAAATCTGCGACAATTGCTCGACCTCGGTCTGCCGGTGCTGGTTGGACTGTCGCGCAAATCGACTCTCGGCGAACTGACGGGCCAAACGGTGGAGAACCGGATGGCGGCGAGCCTGGCTGCTGCTGCGATCGCGGTCATGAAGGGCGCGCAAATTGTGCGCGCACACGATGTCAGGGAGACCGCGGATGCGCTACGGGTCGTTAGCGCTGTAATGGAAGCTGAAAATGACTAAGCGATTTTTTGGAACAGACGGTATCCGCGGCAGTGTCGGCAAAGACCCTATGACCGCGGATTTTGCAATGCGCCTCGCCAGTGCGGCGGCCCAGGTTTTGGTGCCTGCGGGCGGGACGGTCGTGATCGGTAAAGACACACGATTGTCGGGGTACATGTTCGAGTCTGCCCTGGAGGCGGGATTTGTGGCGGCGGGAGCGGATGTGTTGCTGATCGGCCCATTGCCTACCCCGGGTATCGCTCGCCTAACGCAGGAATTAGATGCAGATCTCGGTGTCGTAATCAGTGCCTCACACAACGTCTATTCCGACAACGGCATCAAATTTTTTGATCGATCGGGATCGAAGCTTTCCGACGACATCGAAAGGAAAATTGAAGAGCACCTGAAGAATCCGGCAATCACCCTGGAATCCCAGTCGCTGGGCAAAGCAAAGCGCATTGATACGGCGCGAGTACGCTACCAGGAGTTTTGCACGGCCAGTGTTTCGGATGGAATTAACCTCGAAGGCTTGAAGATCGTTTTCGATGGTGCGAATGGTGCAGGTTACAAGGTGGGTCCGAGAACGCTGGGCGGTCTGGGAGCTGACGTTATTCCGATCGGCTGCTCACCCAATGGCAAGAACATCAACGACGGCTGCGGATCGACCCAACCCGAGTTGTTACAGCTGACCGTGCCGGCGCTGAAAGCCGACGTCGGCGTCGCCCTGGATGGCGATGGCGACCGCCTGATCATGGTCGATGAGGAGGGTCGCCTGATCGACGGCGATCAGCTGCTCTATATATTGGCTATCGCCAGGCATCGAGCGGGTGGGCTCAAAGGACCGGTAGTCGGTACGGTCATGAGCAACCTGGGTCTTGAAAAAGCGCTGCGGGCTGAAAATATTGACTTCAAGCGGGCGAAAGTCGGCGATCGTTACGTGCTGGAAGCTTTACGAGAAACGGGCGGGATTATTGGCGGCGAAACCTCGGGTCATATGCTGGTACTCGACAAGACGACGACCGGTGACGGACTGATTTGCGCGCTGCAGGTGCTCGCGATCATGAAGCAGACGGGAAGGCGGCTCTCCGAACTCGTTGTCGGTATGCACAAATACCCCCAGACCATGGTGAATGTCCGAACCGCGAAGCGGCTGGACCCTGATTCCTGCACCGAAATCCAGGACGCCGTAGCCAAAGCCGAGCTGGAGCTGGGCGATACCGGGCGAGTGGTGCTGCGGGCATCCGGCACTGAGCCGGTCATTCGCGTCATGGTGGAAGGCGAGGATCACGACACAGTCGTCAGTATTGCCAACCGCCTTGCCTCGGTTGTGGCCGGATCGGCGGCGTGACCGCGCCGATACACCCGTATTGTGCGTTGATTTGCCGTGCCAGCCCCGGTATCCTTGCGCGCCTTTTGGACCACCGGATATCCTGAGCAATGCGCGAAATTCTCGTTGCTGGCAATTGGAAAATGAACGGCAGCACGGCCGCTAACGCAGCCCTGATCTCCGGTATTGTCAGCGGCGTGCCGGAAGGCAGCGGTTTTCGCCTGCTGGTTTGCCCGCCATTGCCGTACCTGGCGCCGGTTGCAGAGCAGCTGACCGGGTCGAATGTGGCTTTGGGGGCGCAAAACGTGTCGGAGCACGAAGCGGGTGCTTTTACAGGCGAGACGGCGGCCTCGATGCTCAAGGATCTGGGTTGCGAGTACGTCATCGTCGGCCATTCGGAGCGTCGTGCGATGTACGGTGAGACGAGCGCGATCGTGGCGGCAAAGTTCCAGGCGGCGCAGGCAGCGGGGCTTAAGCCGATACTTTGTGTGGGTGAAACCCTGGCTGAGCGGGAGTCGGGTACCACCGAAAAGGTGATAAACGAGCAGCTTGATGCCGTGCTGGAAAGTGCAGGGATCGACGCTTTCGCATCGGCGGTTATAGCCTATGAACCCGTGTGGGCGATTGGCACCGGCATGACAGCGACGCCGGAGCAGGCAGAGGACGTGCACAGGCACATTCGGGCGCGACTGGCGAAGAGAAATGCTGACTTGGCGAGTCGCGTGCAGATATTGTATGGCGGCAGCATGAAAGGCGAGAACGCCGCGGGATTGCTGTCGATGCCCGACATTGACGGCGGGCTGATAGGCGGCGCTTCATTGAAAGCGAGTGATTTTCTGGCGATTGCCAAAGCGGCAGCCCGGACTTAGTCGAACTTAGAGAACTTAATGGACACATTACAAAAAGCAGTACTCATTGGACATACGTTGATCGCATTGTTGATTATCACGCTTGTATTGTTGCAGCGCGGTAAGGGCGCCGATGCCGGCGCTGCTTTCGGTGCGGGTGCATCCGGCACCGTATTTGGTGCGCGAGGGTCCGGCAGTTTCTTTTCCAGGGCAACCGCGGTCTGCGCAACCGCGTTTTTTGTGACCAGCCTTACTTTGGCCTATCTCAGTAGCCAGAATGTGAGCGCCCCGAGCAGTGTTGTCGAGGATGCTCCGTTTATCGAAGATGCATTGCCAACGACGGATGACGAGATGCCGGCAATGGAATCGGATGAGGGTGTGATTGAAGATGCACCTGATATGCCGGCGCTCGAGGAGAACGCTGAACCTGCTGTAGACGAGGGAACAGAGTAGGTCCCGCCGTCAGGCCTAGTAATATTTCGCAAACCGCTCTGGTGGTGGAATTGGTAGACACGCTGTCTTGAGGGGGCAGTGGCGCAAGCCGTGCGAGTTCGAGTCTCGCCCAGAGCACCAATACGATAAATCGGCCTGCAGGCGCCTCGTGTGCTTGAGGCCGGTTTTTTTTGTGCCGGTTGCTGAGGTTTCTTACACAGAAAGGGGTGTATTCGGCGCACCATAGGCTGATACAATGCCGCGCTGATTTGAGGTCAATATCAGCCGCGACTCCCGCAGGGCATTACAAAACAACATGTTGCAAGAATATCTCCCGATCCTGATTTTCCTGGGCATTGCCGCTGGAGTTGGCATGTTGTTGCTGGGCCTTGGCTTCCTTATAGGCAGCGGCAAGAAAGATGACGAGAAATTGTCTCCCTACGAATGCGGCTTCGAGGCCTTCGACGACTCGCGCATGAAATTTGATGTTCGCTATTACCTCGTTGCCATTCTCTTTATTATTTTCGATCTCGAAATTGCGTTCCTGTTCCCTTGGGCCGTGTCTCTCGACACTGTCGGCAAATTCGGTTTGCTCGCGATGGCGCTGTTTCTTGCCATTCTGGTCGTTGGTTTCATTTATGAATGGAAGAAAGGGGCCCTCGAGTGGGATTAGACAGCAAGGCTCCGGCCGTACTTTCCGAAAATAGCGCCGAAGCGGCGGGCGGCAGCCTGCAAAAAAAGGGTTTCGTCGTAACCAGTGTTGACGCAGTGATGAACTGGGCACGCACCGGCTCCTTATGGCCGATGACCTTCGGGCTTGCCTGTTGCGCGGTCGAAATGATGCAGGCAGGCGCCTCCCGTTACGACCTGGACCGATTCGGAATCATATTTCGACCCAGCCCCCGGCAGTCGGACTGCATGATCGTTGCGGGTACGCTGACGAACAAAATGGCGCCCGCACTGCGCAAGGTTTATGACCAGATGCCTGAGCCTCGCTGGGTGGTATCGATGGGTTCTTGCGCCAATGGCGGTGGCTATTATCATTACTCCTACTCTGTCGTGCGCGGCTGCGATCGTATTGTGCCGGTCGACGTGTATGTCCCGGGATGTCCGCCGACAGCAGAGGCGCTGATTTATGGCTTGATGCAGTTGCAGAACAAGATACGCCGTACCAGCACGATCGCCCGTTGAGATGACCAACCCATACGAATCTCTTGCGACCAGGATCGATGCTCGCTTTGGCGAGCAGGTGAGCAGAGTTGCGTCAACATGTCGTGAGTTGACCTATGAAGTCGACAAGGACGATCTGATCAAGGTTGCAACGGCTTTGCGTAACGAAGCAGACTTTGGTTTCGAGATGCTGGTGGACGTGTGTGGTGTCGATTATCTGAGTTACGGCAGTGACGAGTGGACGACGAACAGCGCGACCGGCACGGGATTCAGCCGCGGTGTCGAGCGTCCCTCTGTAATCCTGGATGAGGCCGATGAATTCGATGCGCGTCGATTCGCCGTGGTCTATCACCTGCTATCGATACAGAATAACCTGCGCCTGCGTCTGCGCGTCTTTACCGGGACATCCAACCCGCCAATCGTCAAGTCAGTAGTCGATATCTGGAACGGTGCGAACTGGTTTGAACGGGAAGCGTTTGACCTTTACGGCATACTCTTTGAAGGCCACCCGGACTTGCGCCGAATTCTCACGGACTACGGTTTTATCGGCCACCCGTTCCGCAAGGACTTTCCGATTATGGGCAATGTTGAAGTCAGCTACGACGCCGATGAAGGTCGAGTTGTCTACAAGCCCGTCACCATTGAGTCGCGAACGCTGGTGCCGCGCGTTATTCGCGACGACAACCGCTATTCAGCCGACCTCAGGGATGTAAAGAAAGATGGCTGAGATCCAGAGCTACACGATGAACTTCGGGCCGCAGCACCCGGCTGCGCATGGCGTATTGCGCCTCGTACTCGAGATCGAGGGCGAGACCATCCATAAAGCTGACCCGCACGTTGGCTTGCTGCATCGCGCAACCGAGAAGCTGGCAGAAACCAAGCCGTTCAATCAGAGCATCGGCTACATGGATCGGCTCGATTACGTATCGATGATGTGTAACGAGCACGGCTATGTCATGGCGATTGAGAAGCTGTTGGGTGTCGAAGTGCCGACACGCGCTCAGTACATCCGCGTCATGTTCGACGAAATCACACGCATCCTGAATCACCTGATGTGGCTCGGTGCGCACGGTCTCGATATTGGTGCTATGACAATGTTCCTGTATTGCTTCCGTGAGCGTGAGGACCTGATGGATTGCTACGAGGCCGTTTCCGGTACGCGTATGCACGCGACGTATTATCGGCCGGGTGGCGTATATCGCGATCTTCCCGAGACGATGCCCAAATATGCCGAGTCCCGCTTCCGCAGCAAGAAACAACTCGACAAAATGAATTCGGTACGCGAAGGATCAATGCTCGACTTCATCGAGGATTTCACGGCGCGTTTCCCGGCCTGCGTGGACGAGTACGAAACGCTGCTTACAGACAACAGGATCTGGAAGCAACGCACCGTCAATATCGCAGTCGTTTCACCCGAGCGCGCCATGCAGTTGGGCTTTACGGGACCGATGTTGCGCGGCTCCGGTGTTGAGTGGGACCTGCGTAAGAAACAGCCTTACGAAGTTTACGACCTCATGGACTTTGATATTCCTGTTGGCGTGAACGGCGATTGCTACGATCGTTACCTCGTGCGAGTGGAGGAGATGCGTCAATCGAATCGCATTATCAAGCAGTGTGTCGACTGGCTGCGTGTCAATCCGGGCCCCGTCATCACGGAAGACCACAAAATCACGCCGCCGCATCGCGTCGAGATGAAAGACGACATGGAGTCGCTGATTCATCACTTTAAATTGTTTACAGAAGGCTACTGCGTACCCGAAGGCGAGGCCTATGCCGCAGTTGAACACCCGAAGGGCGAATTCGGCGTTTACATTATCTCCGACGGCGCCAACAAACCGTATCGCGTGAAGATTCGCGCGCCCGGATTTGCGCACCTGTCCGCGATGTCCGAAATGGTCGAAGGCCATATGCTCGCCGACGTTGTCGCGGTGATCGGTACCCAGGATATTGTGTTCGGGGAGGTCGACCGATGACATACGAACTCTCCGCTCATGTAAAAGACGAAATTGATCAGTGGAAGACGCGTTTCCCGGCCGACCGCCAGCGGTCCGCGGTGATCGGTGCCTTGCATGCCGTGCAGCATGAAAATCACGGCTACGTCACGGCCGAACAAATGAATGCAGTCGCCGAATACCTCGATCTGCCAACGATCCAGGTGTACGAGGTTGCGACGTTTTACTCAATGTTCCAGACGCGGCCTGTGGGCCGCAATGAAGTGGCTATCTGCACGAATGTATCCTGCATGTTGCGCGGCGCCGAAGACATCGTCGCACATGTTGAGAACAAACTCGGCATTAAGCTGGGAGAGAGCAGCAGCGATGGCCGGGTCTTTCTCAAAAAAGAAGAAGAGTGCATCGCGGCCTGCTGCGGCGCACCGGCCATGATGGTCAACCACAAATACTTTGAAAACCTGACGAAAAAGCAGGTTGACGAGATTCTGGACGGGCTCGACTAATGGCCTACGAACAGAATCTGGTTTGCTTCAACACCCTGGGCTCAGAGAAGTCCTGGACGCTCGCCACTTACGAGAAGCACGACGGCTACAAGGCCTGGCGCAAGGTATTGGCCGGCAAGATGAAGCCGGCCGAGATCATCGACGAGGTCAAAGCGTCGGGATTGCGTGGCCGCGGCGGCGCTGGTTTTCCGACCGGACTCAAGTGGAGCTTCATGCCGCGTGACGCGGCGGTGCAGAAGTACCTCGTCTGCAATTCCGATGAAAGCGAGCCTGGTACCTGTCACGACCGAGAAGTTCTGCGTTACAACCCGCACGCGCTGGTCGAAGGTATGGCTATTGCGGCTTATGCAATGGGTGCGACGGTCG
>Ga0224510_10000680_pt1 | contig 24786 bp, 24 predicted proteins | sample SF_May12_sed_USG_FD_170161 | JGI IMG/M metagenome (GOLD analysis project Ga0224510, IMG submission 170161) | Sediment microbial communities from San Francisco Bay, California, United States - SF_May12_sed_USGS_4_1 | ecosystem: Environmental > Aquatic > Marine > Sediment | place: USA: California... | reverse complement strand
CTGGTCACTCAGCCAGACTTCATATTCAAGTTACACCGCGTTACTGCGGCACTTTGTTTTTCTTTTGGCCTGTCAGCAACCTCGGCGTTTGCCAGCGGCTATGAAGTCTGGCTGAGTGACCAGGCCAATACGCAGGGATTCAGTGCAACAAACCCCAACGGCACCCACGGCGGAAAGGTTCGCATTTATGACGGCAACGATATCGACGGCAACAGCCCGCTGAATGCGCCTGTCGTACTCGATGCCACCAGTGATTTGTTTCCAAACGCCCAGGCCACTACCGGCGCCCATGTAACGCGCATTCACGGTATCATGCCCAGTCACGATCACCGCCACATGGCGTTGAATTTTGTGGCCAGCGGACACCTTGGCATCGTGGAAGGTGACAGCAAAAATCCGTTATGCCTTTTCCGCACCACCCTGACCAGCACCGGCCGGCAAAATCACATGAGTTTTTGGACACCCGATGGCAAGCACCTCGTTGTTGCCAATCAAAATGGCCGAATGCTGGAGCGCGTGGATGTAAAACGCAACGCCGGTGGTGAGGCTGTTGAATTCATTTTCAACGCCGATGCCAGCCTGGACCTGGTTGGCGGTGCCGGACGCATACTCGCACAACCCATTGCCGTGGACATGGACACTTCTGACAGCGTTCGCTGCACCGTCAGCGGCAGCGTGGCCGACAACCAAGCCACGACCACCAGCAACGGCAGTCCCAAACAGGCCAGCGGCATACGCCCAGTCAACGCGGCAATCTGCCCGATCCCAACCTCTACCGGCCGGCATACATTTGTGACCCTCGGCGGCGGCGGAATGTTCGTGGTGGATAATCAGGCCACCCCCATGAGCATCGTTGCTGACTACGACACCTCAGTCATCACCGCAGCCGGCTGTGGCGGCGTGGAAGCCGACGGCTTCATGCACATTAACAGCGGCACCCCCGGCCCCCATGTTTCCGAGTTTTCGCTGTATCGACTCAGCACCAACCTGCCACTTGCGCCGAATTTCAACGCCAGCAACACACCTATGCCGGTGGCCAGCTGGCATGATCCGGACAATGGCATGGTCATGCACAAAGACACCAATCGCGATGCCCACGGGTTGATTGCCGTGCGCAACGAACTGACCGGCAAGGCGCGTTATATTCACCAGATGGATCGCGTGCGCAACAATGTGGAAGTGTTCAAGATTGCCCCGCCGTGGAACGATCTGAACGCCCGCCACGAAGGCACTTATGACCTGCGCAGCAGCGGCGTTTGCGGCAGCACCTTGGGCAGCACCACCTACAACGACCCTGCGCCGGATCTGGGCGACATGGCCCCCGGTGGTTTTCCTGACAGTGGCCGGATGTATGTTGCGCTGCGTGGACCATTCCCGCTGTCGGTCAGCCATGCTGCACAGGGTAGCTGTCCTGGACTGGGCATAATCACGCTGTCCGCCGATCGCCGCACCGGCGAGCTGACACACGTGCTGCCGACCTCTGTGCTGGATTTCACCGCAGGAAAAAATCTCAGTGATCCGCACGCGGTTATTGTCCGCAAAAAAAATATTTAAGCCAAACAAAAACAGCCCGGTTTAGCCGGGCTGTTTTTTCTGCAGATCATTGTCTGCCTAGATAACCTGCACATTTTCGACAAACGCATCCTCGCCAATGTCTGACAAGGTCAGCAGGCCGACAAATTCGCCGGGAAACTGGGTGCTGGTTTGCTTGAAAATCACCGAGTAACCATCCTCTCGACGAATACATGCCACCGGTGTGGCCTTGCCCAATGTGGTCAGCAGCGATGACACATCGCACTGGTATTCAAACACGTCCTTGGTAACCATTTCTTTCAACGAATCGCTGAAATAGCGGCTGAATTTATCGTAATCGACATTGTTTGATCCCTCGCAGATACTGTCCCAAATAGGTTGGGCAAATGCAAAAACCTGTTTGTCGGTGAAATACTCGGTTGCCATGATCACGCTCTTTGCCAACGAAAACGCTGATTATGCCCAGCCCCCGGCAGGCTGTCTAATGCACCGCTTGTCGCGGCGACGCAACTTGGCGATACTGCGGGTAACTTTCCGATCACAGACGAATAGCATGACCGAAAAATTAACCGATCCCGCCCTGGCGCAGGCACTGCTCAAACTCAACGAAGACCTCGACGTGCCCTGGAGCATTGTCGACGGCGCACTGCACAAACAGTTCGCATTCGACAATTTTGTGCAGACGTTTGGTTTTATCACCCAGGTCGCGCTGGTGGCGCAACGACTGAACCACCACCCGGACTGGAGCAACCGCTACAAGGTGGTCGAGTTCCACCTCAGCACCCACAAGTGCCACGGCATTTCCGAACTCGATTTTCAACTGGCCCAGCAGATCGAGTCCCTGGCCGGACAATAACAACGCACAAGATGCACTTGGGCGCGTCATTCAGCCAAACGCGCAAACTATTGCGCGAAAGCCGAATAAATCCTGCCTCATATGCAAGTAGTTTTATACAATTACGCTTCCGATATTACCCAAAAGACCCCAAATCATGGCGTTACGCTACGCAATCATCATCGCCCTGGAAGACAAACAAGCCACTGGCTATGAGATCACCAAGTGGTTTGACAATGGCTTGGGGTATTTCTGGCACGCCAGCCACCAGCAGATCTACCTGGAGCTGAAGAAGATGACCGAGGAAGGGCTGGTCACCTTCGTCGAAATCGAGCAGGAAGGCAAACCGGCGAAGAAAATCTACCAGACCACGGCGAGCGGTTTTGCCGCCCTGGACCAATGGCTGCAACTGCCCGTCAAACCGATGCCCGTCAAAGACACCTTGCTGATGAAAATTTTCGCCGGCTCCCGCATGGAACCGGCCATTCTGCTGGCCGAAGTGGAACGCCACCGGACGCAAAATCGCCAACTGCTGGCCGAGTTTCATGAAATCGAACGTTGTTTTCAGCCTGTCGCCGAGAAACCGGTGAAATATCAGTACGCCTATCTCACCCTGCGCAATGGCATTACCTATCTGGAAGGTTGGCTGAAGTGGAGCGACGAAGTCGTCAGCTTTCTGCAGTTACAGGAGCAATCACGTTGAGCGATTTGGTCGCCGCCAGTCTGTACAGCCTGCTGGTCAGCGCCGTCATCCTGTTCCAGATCGCGCTGGCCCTGGGTGCGCCACTGGGCCATCTGACCATGGGTGGCCGCTATCCCGGTCGCCTGCCTGTGGCCGTGCGCATCGCTGTCTTGATTCAGGCGGCACTGCTGGCAGCCACGACGGTGATTGTGCTCTCCTACGCGCAGCTCATGTTCGTCGAGTTACGCCCCTTGGCCGACCAGGCCATCTGGGCCGTTTTGGCACTGACTGCGGTGGCTACGCTGCTGAACTGGATCACTCCCAGTCGGGCGGAGCGTCGACTTTGGGGACCAGTCACCAGCGCGATGCTGCTGTGCTGTATCGTACTTGTCAGCCAGTAGTCGCGCATCGCCCGCAAAACAGCCTCGGCGCGTCAAACTGTCAACACTCCCCACTTCCCCCCGGATTGCCCTCTACGTCTCTGCCAATATCAATTCAACAAGTTAGCGACAAGAATCCATCAATCCCGCACCAGCAGGTCATTTGGGCGCAGAACATGCACTGCTTCAAGTGTGACTAAATTTTGACCTTCGCGCAGTTCCATCGTCCAAATTAGTCCTCACAACGATTCTCAAAAAAATTGCGGAGGAAAGTATTATGCAGGCAAAGTGGATAGCAGCCATCGCCATTGGCGCCATCGCCCTCATCGTCATGCTGGGGCTAAATGCCACCCAGCAAGCCGATCCCCGGTCCAAGGTGCCCTACTCCGAATTTATTGCCAAGGTGAAGCAACACCAGGTCTCCAAGGTCTACATTGATCAGGACACCATTTATGCCCAAAGCGTCGATAACGGCGCGTTCTGGACCTCCGCCCCCAACGATCCCGGCCTGATGGGCGACCTGCTGGCCAACAACGTCGAAGTCAACGCCGCCGCATCCAGCAAAGGTTCGCTGGGCTCGGTGCTCCTGTCCTGGTTCCCGTTCCTGCTGTTGATTGCGGTGTTCATCTATTTCTCACGCCGAGCCCAGGCGGGAGCCGGTGGTGGTGCCGCCAAGTTTGGCCAGTCCCGCGCCAAATCATTTGAAGCCGGCCAGGTAAAAATCAAATTGTCCGATGTCGCCGGTGTGGATGAAGCCAAGGAGGAGGTCGGTGAAATCGTCGATTTCCTCAAGGATGCCAGCCGTTTCACCAAGGTCGGCGGCAACATCCCTCGCGGCGTACTGATGGTCGGTCAACCCGGTACCGGTAAAACCCTGCTGGCCAAGGCCATCGCCGGCGAAGCGGAAGTACCGTTCTTCTCTATCTCCGGTTCGGACTTCGTCGAAATGTTTGTCGGCGTGGGTGCTTCGCGGGTGCGTGACCTGTTCGAGCAAGCCAAGAAAGTCGCGCCCTGCATTGTGTTCATCGACGAAATCGACGCCGTTGGCCGCAAGCGCGGTGCCGGCATCGGCGGCGGCAACGACGAACGCGAACAAACCCTGAACCAGTTGCTGGTGGAAATGGACGGTTTTGAGGGCAACGAAGGTGTGGTCGTCATCGCCGCCACCAACCGCCCTGACGTACTGGACAAAGCCCTGCTGCGTCCTGGCCGTTTTGACCGTCAGGTCACTGTGCCACTGCCCGATGTCAAAGGCCGCGAGCACATCCTGAACGTCCACATGCGCAAGGTTTCCACCGGCGACGCCATTGATGCCCAGACCATTGCCCGTGGCACCCCCGGATTTTCCGGCGCGGATCTGGCCAATCTGGTCAACGAAGCCGCACTGTTTGCCGCCCGCGAGCGCCGCTCCTTCATCGAAATGCGCGATTTTGAACGCGCCAAGGACAAAATCCTGATGGGTGCCGAGCGCCGCTCCATGGTGATGAGTCCGCAGGAAAAGAAAATCACCGCCTACCACGAAGCGGGCCATGCCATCGTCGGCTTGTCAGTGCCAGAACATGATCCGGTGCATAAAGTCAGCATTATTCCCCGTGGCCGGGCGCTGGGCGTGACCATGTACCTGCCCGAAGAAGACCGCCTGAGCTACAGCAAGCGCCGCCTGGAAAGTCAGTTGTCCAGCCTGTTCGGTGGTCGGGTCGCCGAGGAGTTGATCTTTGGCGAAGACGCCGTCACCACTGGTGCCAGCAACGACATTCAGCGCGCGACTGATCTGGCCACCAACATGGTGCGCAAATGGGGTCTGTCCAGCGTCGTTGGCCCCATGGCCTTCACCGAGGAAGAAGGCGCCGGTTATCTGGGACAGCAGTCAGCGGACAAAAATGTGTCTGCCAGCACTGCGGAAAAAATCGATACCGAAATAAAGGCCATCATTGAGCGCAACTACCAGCGTGCGCGCGATATTTTGCAAAAAAATCGCGCCATTCTGCACAGCATGGCCGAGGCGTTGATCGAGTTTGAAACCATCGACAAAGACCAGGTGAATCGTCTGATGCATGGGGAAAAACTCTCCAACAGCAACAGCAGCAGTGGCAGCGGTACACCGCAGCAACCTTACTCCGGCGACGGCGAAGGCCTGTCGCCAGCAATGCGTAGCCAAATCGACCTCTAACCCCCCGATGGGAGACCGGATGCTTGTCCGGTCTCCTTTTTTCGTTCAGTCACTCACCCAACCAACGGCCAGCGCAACACTAAGCGTGGACGAGCACGGATTGCCTCAGCTACCATAGCCCGAGTTTCTATCCGAGGAGATCACCATGCTTAAACGTTTCGCTACACGCTCATTTTTGACCGCGAGCCTGACCTGCTTCTCGCTGTCAGCAGTGCTGGTGCCTGTCTCCCAGGCCGCCGTCATTGGCACGCAACAGTACGCACAAATCAACCAGTCCATCGACAAGGGACAGTTGCAGGCGTTCGTTGCGCAAAATGATGTCAAACAACAACTGATCAGCCTGGGCGTTAGCCCTGAGCAAGTTCAGGCGCGGGTTGACGCCATGACCGACGAAGAAGTCCAGCAACTGGCCGGTCAACTGCAACAACTGCCTGCCGGCGGTGATATTGTCGGTTTGCTGATCTTTTTCTTCGTGTTGTTCGTGATCACTGATATGTTGGGCGCTACGGACATTTTCCCGTTCGTTAAACCTGTACTGAAGTGAAGATTCCACCGCTGACAGCAGCCGTTGGGCGCACCACCTTCGGCTTGCTGTTAGCACTTTGTCTGACGGCCTGTGCACCACGCGTCACCCTTCAGCCCGAAACCATCTCTACCCTGCCCGTCGCAGCCCATGTTGCCGACGTGCCGTTTTTCCCCCAGGAACAGTTTCAATGCGGCCCCGCCTCGCTGGCGGCCATGTACCAGTTCACTGGTTTGCCCATCGACCCCGAAACCCTTAGGCCGCAAATTTATCTGCCGGGTAAGCAAGGCAGTCTGCAAGCCGAAATCATCGCCAATGTCCGCCGCCAACAACGCCTGGCGCTGCCGGTGCAAGCCTCGCTCGATGGCCTGCTGCAGGAACTGGCAGCACATCGCCCGGTGCTGGTGCTGCAAAATCTTGGCTTCGACTGGCGCCCGGTCTGGCACTATGCGGTCGCCACCGGCTATGACCTGAGCACCCAGACCATCACCCTCAACACCGGCGTTACCGCGCAGTACGCCATGGATCTGGCGATGTTCGACCGTAGCTGGCAGCGCGCCAAGCGCTGGGCCATCGTCGTCACACGCATTGGCGACATCGGCGCAACCACCCCGGCACAATCCTATTTCCAGGCGCTGGCCGCGCTGGAAAAAACCACCGCCCCACAAACCCTGTTGCCGGGCTATCTGGCCGGCCAGCAGCGCTGGCCACAGCATTTTGTGTTCGCCTTTGCCGCCGGCAACGCCTATTACCAGCAGCAAAACTGGGCCGATGCGGCCCGCTGGTATCGTCTGGCACTGCAGGCCGGCGACGCCGATCAGCCGGTCGTGCTGAACAATCTCGCCGACACCCTTTCCCAGCAGGGGCAATATTCACAAGCGCTGCACACCCTGGATCAGATCCAGACCACCGACCCGGCCATGCAACAAACCCTTACCCAAACCCGCCGGGAAATTTTGCACGCCCAGGCACTAAAAGATGCGTCGCCCGCTTGCGCTAAACCCTAGTGGGCGGGTTTATTCTCCGCGTCATCAATGATATAACCTCAAATCCGGCGAAGACCGGCAATGGAATGACCACTACCTTGGGGGCACGATGAAAATTATAAAAATCCTCTCGATATTTCTGCCGCTTACGCTGTTAATCTCATGCGCAGCAACCAACGACCAATCCGGTGAAGAAACCGATCCCGGCGCCCGTTCGCTGCTCGGCCAGGTGAAAGGCGATTACTACTTTGCCCCGGACAAAGCCTTCTCGGTCTCCATGCCGCATCCACCGTCGGTATCACGTGATGAAATGTACGAATCCATGCACACCCAGATTCGCGAACTGGACAACGATGATCTCGTCAGCGTGACGTTTGGACCTGCGGCGGTTGATCACAACGAATATCGCATCAGCCTGAGCAAACGCCCCATGCGCGGCGACCAGGAGCGCTTTGTGCGCGATTTGTTTGCGCGCAAACTGGCACAACGCAAGGGCTCCTTCCGCGAGCATCTGTTTGAAAAAACGGACGTCAACGGCAAGCCACACTTCTACGCGGTCTATGATAATCAAACCAGTTATCTGGTGATCAGCGCCAGCAGCGTCGGTGACAACTACATGACTATCGAAGCGGACGTGTTCATCGGTCCACTGTTCAAAAGTGAACCGCTGGATTCGCTGCTGAAGAAACAATGGCAGCGGTTCAATCGCCTGCAAACATCGTTTAGCGCACCGGCCATGGCCTTGCCAGAAAAGCCGTAATCGCCACCGGCGTCACTTGCGATAGATTTTTACAACTTCACCCGGATAAATCAGATCCGGGTTTTTTATGTCGTTGACTTCGACCAGGGCAGGAAACTGGTAGGGGTCGCCCAGGTACCTGGCCGCAATCCCCCACAAGGTATCGCCACTGGTCACCCGATGAGTCACATCGGCCGCTCCCTCCTGAACCAGGGACAACTGATCCGCCTTGGCCTGCACCTGAATACGCAGGCTCGGCGTGTCGATGACCAACCGCTGCCCAGGCACCGCCTGATTAGGCGCGGATGCGGTCATCCAGGCTGCGCCACCCCCAATCACCGCCAATGAGGCCAGCATGGACGCCGTCCAGATCGCCAGCCGACGACCGCTGCCCGCCCGCCTCACCTCAGTCATTGGCTGCGGCGACACAACCTCAACCGGCTCAGGACTCCGTTCAACCGTGGGAAAGGTCACCACCGAGCCAGAAGCAGACTCGGCCACCGAAGGCTCACCAACTCGCGTCCCTACCCTCACCTGCTGTGCCGGTGGCAGCCGCACCACCTTGGCCGAATGCGGAACCGCTGCCGGTACGTATTGCTGGGCAAAATCAAACAATCGTGCCATGCTGGAAAACAGATAACGCTGCCCCTGATGCTGGCATTCAAATAAAAATGCCGGCTCATCCACGGGCCGCCACGACAGGGAAGCGTCCGCCATATCATCCACCGCATCCACCCGAATGGCGACATAGGGGTTAACATGATGGCGAGCGATCACTAACACACCATCACTGGCCGCATCCACCAGACCCAATTTCGGTCGAAGATCGACGGCTGCCGCCACCTCCTGCTGGTAAAGAAACGCGCCCAGCACAAAGGACGGGGTAAGTGGCAAATGGGCAATGGCTGGCGCGGCGATGGTAGCCACCACCTCCTCAGCATTGACACAAATCAGGTAAGACCCAACCGAAAACCGCACTAGCGATACGGCAGGTGTCGTGTTGGACATGGGACGCCCCTAGCAGGACTAACGCCCCTTCTGCATCGGCCAAATAGTGAACAACCGTGGGACTCAGACCGCAAAAACAAAAGATTCCGGGGAATTAACCGGCCAAAACGAGCAAAAAAGGCAAGAAATCCGTCTTTTCCGGTACGCCGGACGGACACGACGGGTTGCTATTGGCAGGAACGCCTCATTAACCGGAATGCTTGGCTTGGGATGCTTTGGGAGCCAGAGATACCACCTTGGGCTGCAAACCAACCGCATCGGTTGCCGATTCCAACTCATCACGCCGGATTTTTTCCAGCAGCGCACAGTCACACACACAACCGGATGAAGCTATCTCACCCGCAGCCGCCTTGGGCTGACGACGATGCCGATCCGAACTGTCACCACACATGTGGACCTCCTTTCGGTGTTACGAATAATAAATACGTAACACCAGAATAGCTGTTCCAGCCACTTTTCGTCAAGCTGATCAACCTAAAAATCCAGACAGCATTTTAGGAAGCAACGCAACCACCATAAAACGATGCGTTCAATAAAAAACAATGCTGGTTTTTCCGATATAGATCAAATATGACGTCGCTAGCCTAACGTTGGACCTAGACCAGGATGTCTGGATAAGAAACTTGCGTTGTGAGTGATGCTTAACGCAGGATGATATTGAACAGTCTCTCATGAAAAATTACTGGCAAAAAAATCTGACGCCCTAACTACAACGCCCAGCCTGCCGAACCAGCAGACTGGGCGCAGTTATCACATCACTAATTTGTATTCCAACTTTCTCGACAAAGGCTGTGCCGCTTGCTGGCGATGCTCGAACATCAGCACTTCGCTTTCTACGTAATGCGGCGCTGTTGCCACAAATGAAAGTGGTTCAACGGATAGCGCATTGCCAAGCAAACAAGATTTATTTCTGGTTTGGCATATAGTGCTTTGCAGATTGGCAATGCCCACGCCGTGATATTCCTGATAGCGATGCTCGATACTGCCACTGAGCTGATCCACACGACCGCGTTGATCCACATCCAGTGCATAATGTTCCTGCACCCAGACCAACTTGCTCATCGCCTCTTTGTATTCACCCAGGTTGAACAGAGCTAACGACAAATTGAACGTGGCAGCAAAAGCGGGCCGCTCTCGTTCTATTTCGTAATAGAGCATGGCAGCGCCTTCGTAGTTATCGAGTCCCCAATAGTAATCTGCAGCTTCCTGCAAATACGCCATGGTCTCATCATCATATGCCGATGAAGAATTTTCACTCGCCAACAATGCTGACGACGACAACAGAAAAAAAGAAAATACAAACCACTTCACAACCAATTCCTCCCTCTTATTCTTATTTTTTTGAGGAGTGCGAATGATAAGTCGATACTCAACAACTTAGTTCATCCAAACCCAACAAGCTGTGGGAACTACCAGATTAAACCATGAGCCATCCGGGCCAGACATCCAAACCGTCCCTGCCCCGCATAAACACTCCCAGTTCAAACAATCACGCCGCCAACTGGCCTTTATTACCTTGCATAACACAGGGAATAGTTTACCTGCCAACAACGAATGCTTCCATACTCACTCAGTCAAAAACAAAATTCAACTGGCAACACTCGTCCCAAACAAACTTTTCCCCTGCAATCAGCGACCGCGCACCCACATGCCTTCTCATTTCAATGAGTTAACATCCAGGCGATTTGCGGAAATCGCCGAACTGACTGGTCCGCAGCCACTTGGATATCTGCCTGACATAGGATGGCGCCCCAACCAGCTTTAACAAACCCTTGTCACAAGCAAACGACAAGCTGGTCGCCGCAAACCAAATGTCATAAAACGTTTTGAGCGACGCACTCAGATAAACATCCACGTCCAGACCAATGTTCTCTTCGCAAACCTGCGCCTTGCCATCGCGTACCAGCACAAATTTCTTCGACGTGACACCCTGATGCTCAATCGAAAACTGGATAGTTGAATTTCCGCTGGGCAATTGACTGACATCCATCGCCCAGGCGAAATCGCGCACGATGGTTGAAACATTCAACTCATCTTCGTTCATCGACTCAAACACCCATTGCATGCCCCATTTTCCCAACTCAGCCAACACGGGGGCCAACGCCATGCCCGCAGGTGTCAGACGATATTCATAGCTACGTTTTTCTGCCGTTTTTTTCTTGAGGATGATTCCTTCCTCCTCCAGCAGTCGCAATCGACTGTTTAACAATGTAGGCGACAACTTCGGCAGGTATTTTTGAAACTCCGTGAAACGTGTCGCCCCCATCAACATTTCGCGAATAATCTGCAAAGTCCAACGCTCACACAACACAGACGTTGCTTTGGATATTGGACAGGCTTCGCCATAATCAAATGTCATTCGTGTAACTCCCTTTCTCGCATGTGGCTATGTTAGTACAAAACATAAACTCCGCGTCACTACAGATTTTGTAGCGGTTTACTACATTTCCTGAACTCCACCGCAACCAGCCCTCTGCCTACACTAGTGCCATACCGTTGATTCAGCGGTTTAACTCAACATCAAGGCTAAAGGAGCTATCAACATGTCTCACAAAAAGAAACTCGTTATCGTAATCACGCAAGGTTTTGACAGCGAACGTGCCAATGTGGCGTGGAGCATCGCCAACGGCGGTATCGCTGCCAATTTTGACGTGACAATTTTTCTGGTGTCATCCGGCGTTGACTGGGTCAGAAAAAATGCCAATGCCGTTGCGCGCATGAATCCACTTGATCCCACCATCAAGGAGATGATGCAGACCGTACTGGAAAATGGCGGCACCATCATGGCATGTCCACCGTGCGTAAAAGTTCGCGGTTATGAACAAAGTGATTTAATGGAAGGCGTAGTACTTGCCGGTTCGGTTGCCATGCTGGACGTGGTCAGCCAGGGCGCATCCACACTATCATTCTAAGTTGGAGAATTTTCACATGTCACAACAAAACAGAAAGCCACAGCCTGAAGCAACAGCGCTAACCTTGGCGGATTTTTACCTCGCTTGGCAAACGCTGAACCATGATGACATCGTGGTTGATGTGCGCAGCAGCGAAGATCATCAACAGGGACACATTCCCGGCAGTCGGAATATTCCGTATGCACATGCATTGTCGCAACTATCATCGGCGCAACCCCCTGGCCATGTTTATCTTCATTGCTACGGGGGTGAAGGTTCAGGCCACATTGCACGTCAACTGGCTGAACTTGGATTTAACAACATCAGCTATTTAGCCAATGCCGGATTTGCGCAATGGCAAGCTGCCGGCCACCCTGTTTCCAGATAAACAAAGCCACGCCAGCCACATGTGATGTGTGGCTGGCAGTTTTTTTGAAATCAATTTTATTGTCGCCCGAAATACTAATTTTTTAATTGATGCGGCCAGCAAAAAATCTTGCGCTGAACCGCTAAATCAACACCCCAACCACTGCGCCCGTCATCAACGTCGCCAGTGTACCGGCGATCACCGATTTGGCACCCAGTCGCACCACTTCAACACGGCGCTCGGGCACCAGCGTGGCCAACCCACCGATCAAAATACCTATGCTGCCGATATTGGCGAAACCGCACAGCGCGTAGATCATGATAATTTCACTGCGCTCGCTCAGTGCACCGACGGGTAACTGACTTAATTGCAAATAGGCAATAAATTCATTGAGGATGGTTTTCACCCCCATCAAACCGCCAGCCACCATCGACTCTGACCAAGGAATTCCCATCAGCCACACCACTGGTGCCATCAGATAGCCCAGCATGCGCTGCAGGCTGATCGCCTCGCCGCCCACCGCAGGCAACCATCCCAGCGCGGCATTGACCAAACTCACCAACGCCACTAACACCACCAGCATCGCGATAATATTCAGCAACAACTGCACACCTTCCAGCGTGCCACGCGTCACCGCATCCATGGCACTTTCTGCCGGGCTTTTCACCTCAAACCGCTTTGCCGCCTCGTCCCTAACCTGCTGCACGCCAGGCACCATCACCAAAGCCACCAACAATGCCGCCGGCGCGCTGATAATCGACGCCGTCAAAATGTGGCCCATGGCTTCGGCACTGACGCTGGACAAAATACTGCCGTACAACACCATCATCGTGCCGGCAATAGTGGCCATGCCGGTTGTCATCAATGCGAACAATTCCGCACGACTCATCGTCGCCAGATAGGGGCGAATAAACAGCGGCGCTTCGGTCATGCCGATAAAAATATTACTCGCCGCACCCAGACCCACTGCACCACCCACGCCCATGATTTTTTCCAGACCCCAGGCAAAACCGCGCACCACCCACGGCAGAATTCGCCAGTAAAACAACAACGCCGACAGTGCGCTGATCACCAAAATCAGCGGCAGTGCACGAAATGCCAAAATAAAATCCGCACCCGGATGGCTGGTTTCAAACGGCAGCGGTCCACCACCCAAATAACCAAACACAAACGACGTTCCTGCCCTTGTCGCCGTTTCCAACGCCAGCAACATCTCGTTCAACAGCAAAAAAAATTCTTTGAATGGCGGCAACTTCAACAACAGCACTGCCAACACAAATTGCAGCAGCACACCGGATACCACCACGCGCACAGGAAACTGTCGCCGCTGTTCGCTCAACAACCAAGCCACACCAATAAACGTGACTATGCCCAGCATCGATTGGAAAACACTCATACCACAGACTCCGTTGTTAACGGCGAAGGAATTGAAGCGATTATAGCGGATGTGTGCAACAGACATACCGCCGCATTGCGGCGGTATTTAATCAGGAGGAAGCAACAGCCAGAACGGCTTAGTGCATGGCCGCTTTGTCTTCTGCCAGGTAGACGTTGTGCGGTATTGTCTTCCAGATTTCCTTGGCCGCTTTTTCGGCCTCGGCATATTCTTGTGGCGTTAGCTTGGCGATAATGATGCGGAGAAATTGCTTGGCATTTTTGTCACCATGCGATGCCGCCAGCCAAAACCATTTCAGCGCCTCGGTGTAGTTTTGCTCAACACCAGAACCCTCGCCATACATGTGGCCGAGGTAATACAAGGCCTTCGGATGCCCCATCATTGCCGCGCGGTAGAAGTAATCTTTGGCCTGCAAATAATCCTGCGGCAAATGGTCTCCACGCGCATACAGCAAGCCTATGTGATAGTTCGCCTCAGGGTTGCCCTGGGCCACTGCCTTTTGCAGCCACGGCAGCGCCGCAGCGACCTCGTGCTGCTTTAAATATTCCAGCCCTTTGACATAGTCTTGGGCACCGGCAAACACCATTTCCGGCGGATCGTACTGCTCCGAGCCAGAGCACGCGACCAACAACCCCAAACTTGCGACAATCAACGCCACCGCAGCGGCAAATCTAACCTTCATGAACTGACTCCTGGTAAACCTGCTAACCAGCACCCACAACCGTTGTGCGCTAACTGGGTCAGTATAACCCAAAACCGATATGGGCTTAATCATTCAGCTTTTATCAAAGCGTTTTACTTGGATATAGCACTTGTAAAATATCCACCTACTCTAACCAAAAAACAGAGCACACCGACCAAATCTCCATATTAAAAATATTTTTAGTTGTCGTATTTGCTTTTTTTCTTTTCCTGCATTACCCTCAATAAACAAGGTGATTTACAAGTACATCACCAGATCCTCCCATCGAAATGGATATCGAGGGAACCCCACTATGGTGGGTGGTAGCCGGCAATCGGTTATGCACAGTCAGGGATGGTTATCTAAGCCTCAAATTTTTCCCTCCTTGCTGTGCTTCACAGAATAACTTTTAAGTTGACGAAAGTTAATGTTAAAACATCGATTAATTGCAAATGTTATATCTATCTAAACTCCAGGAGTAAATTTATGAAAGTTACCTTGCCTTCGTTATTATGTGCGTCTTTGTTTTTTTGTTCTAGTTCGAATGCAGAATCTTGGTCATATGGAAGTGTCCAACTTATTCAAACCAGCAGTGACTTAATCAGAGTTAGATGGGATGGGCCAAGAACCGAGATCTGTGGGACATCGAATGCTGTTGGGTTTGATAGCTCCTCGTTGGGAAGCGAAGGCGCAAAAAGAGCATTGTCTATGGTATTAACGGCGGCAACGACAGGCATGCCAATACGATTTCATCTTAATGGATGCATAGGCGAGCTGCAAAAAGCCATGGACGTGCAATTGTGTGTAAAACCTGATTGTACATATCAATGACGAATGCTCGACTCTGCCATCACCATCTCATCACCAAATGATATAACACTGAATAGGAGAGGCTACATGAAAGAGTTTAGATTGATTTTTGGCATTGCATTTCTTGCACTATCAAATAGCGCTTTTGCATGGGTTGTCAATGGCGTACATTCAATAGACAAATTAGGAATAAATCATGTTCAAATTAATGTAAGCCTTTCTAATGGTTTTACTTGTTTTTTGGATACCAATCACGCCAAATACAAAGAAATGGTATCGCTACTTCATACGCTTTATGCGTCTGGAAAAAAAGGATATTTTCGCTGCACTGAAACGACTAGACAATACAGCCCATGGGAAACCAATGTAACAACATATGAAATACTGGAAGTAACAGGACAAAAATAATTTGCTTTAAAGCAACACCTTTAAACAATACACAGGGATAAACTTTGACAATAATTCAGGGATATTCGAATAGATATAACTAAGGAGTGGCTTATGATGATATTTTTTTCTTCATCTCTTTATTGAATACCGAATCAGATCTTACTTTCAATTCCACTTTAAGAACCAGTCAACAGACCAATTTTAAGGATGGCAATAGATATGAACAAAATAATGCTAATTGCAACTACATTTCTGCTATTCACTGCATCAAACCCTGCTTATTCTTGGGACGGCGACCAAGAAGGCTACATATCAAGGATTGATGTTACAGGTGCCAATAATTTTGGATTTAGAGTCACTTTAGAAGGAAATCCTGTCATGTGTAGTGGCGGCGACAAATGGGCGTACCTGAATGAGACAGATAGCAACTACAAGGTGTACGTATCAGTGCTTTTGGCTGCAAAGGCGCAAAGATCAAAAGTAAAGCTATACACCACCAATGTAAATGTGACTCGCTGCAATATTGGGTACATAGCCGTATTTTAATCCTTCGACATCAAAATATCATTCCTAATAATTTATCACAAAATGACTTTTCATTGAAAGATTTAGATATACACCCTATCAAGGAGAATTAAATGAAATTTTCAAAGATAATGTTATTTTTCTTACTGGCTCCATATTCTACATTGTCAAATGCATCGGTTAATTTGCCTGATCTAGGAGGGAACCCCTATCCAACAACAATCACATACAATGGAATTGTAGACGCCCTTCTGGACGGAAACTATGATCAAGCATTGGCACTAACAGAGAATTTCATATATCAACGAGTAAGGCAGGAGCTAAATAATGAAAAGACAATTCCCATTCTAGTATCACAGATTGCGAAAAGACTAGAAATAATTCTCAACGACAATACGAAAACTAAAGACGATAAATCAAAAGAAATAATTAAAATTATTGAGAATAGCATTTCCGAATACAAAACTTCGCCATCAGGGATCTTGAACATTGAGGTTGGTCACTCTATTGAATACGGAGTAACCAGACTATCTTGGGATAAAAAGATAGAAGTAGACACTTGCGAAGGGGGTGCTGCCGGATGGATATGTGGTCAGACTGATGACTTCACGGGTGAATGCATAAGCTGGACTTTGTACACAGATTACTGGAAAGATTACGTTAGAAAAGAGCCAGATTACTACATTTACCGCATAGTTAACGGCACTGAAACTTTTCTAACAAAACTTACTGGGCGCAGCGAAATACATAGAGAGTCACTTTCATTCTCCCCAGATGTTTTTAAAACAGTAAAGAGCATCTACGATTACGACAGCACTTTCAAATTCAACATACCCGATACACAAGCTTTTTGGTACGATTTCAATTCGGAGTATCGCAACAAAGGGGATAATCTACATTATAAAGTCATTTCTGATAATTCAGCATACAAATACGGGAATTGCGGATCATCTGAGAAATACACTTCAACCGTTTGGGCTGATTATGACGGCGATGGAAAAATGGACTTTATACCAAATGCAGAATATCAAAAATATTTTGCAAAATATTATGGTTGGCTAGTACCCGTTATAACTTCATTAAACTAACACAATCCTCACCAGATAGGAGCAATATACACTAACCCTCGACCCTGTAAATAATTCTGTGTAACTGCCGGGATCAAACGAAATCCTTCTAACGGTCTTCGAACTCGATCATAAATCGATTCAAGGCCGTTTTCCAATCGTGAATAGGCATGGTCCATTTTTTCGAAGCATCCAGGATTAGTTCACCGCCAGACCTTTCAAGCGCGTACAATTACAAACTCTTCACTCAAAAAACCAATCCCAAATGAACAACAACACTCAAGCAATCTCCTTCGGCGAACTCTGGAGCATTCAGGAGTCGCTGCTGCAAGCCTACCGATCGATCTTTATTACCCTTGAAACAGCGATCATCGTAATCGCGACGTTTATATTGTCCAGTGGCACATCCAATGGCTATATAGCGATTCCAATTATCTTGCTTGGCCTCGGTCTTATTCCAATCTGGATGGGCGTCTGCAATGCCAGGGCCCGTGCTGTTGCATTTATTCACTGGCTTATTCAAAAACACGAATCCGGTGAAACCGTAGCATATCCGTATTCGCATTTTAGGCAGTTCCAGCACAACCGCCTGTATAAAAACATTCAAGTCGAAAAAGACCCTGTATTTATTTCGCTAGGCAAGTCGACTACAAGAAAAAGAATGGATGTTCAGTTACCCATGGTATTTGCCACCACGTTGGTAATTCTGTGCGCTATATCCATTGTATCCTTGATCAACTAGCAGACAGGCACTCGCTGCCGTCTGCTTCGACCTGCTCAACCCCTTGGCGAATTCAACCCGGCCAGAATCCCCCGCAACTCCGGCACGCATGATCCGCAATTGGTTCCCGCACGCAGCGTTTGACCTATCGCCTTCACGCTGTTCAACCGCTGCTGCCGCACCGCCTGCTCGATGGTGTTGATGCCTACCGAAAAACAAGCACAGACGATTCGACCAGCATCTACCTCGCCCACGGGCGCTTTGCCTATCAACAAGCCGCGATGCTCTTCGGCAGACAGGGCCGGTTTGGCGAATAATCCCGCCAACCAACTGCGTGGCGGCAAATCATGATTCGGGCCAATGAACACACAGCTTTCAAGCTGGGTGCCGCTCATCCGCACGCCGCGATAGGCGTGTTTTTTCGCGTCCAGATATTCCACCCAATTGATGTCCATGCCATCGCTGCATAACATTGATCGGGCCCAAGCTGGCCAGTTTTCTGGCAACTGCTCGCCGGCAATTTCATAGCGATAATAATTTTCGCCCTGTGCCATTGCCCAATACGATGCACCGCGAATTCGCAGTCGGCGTCGCGATAAAATAAAACCATGCCATTGCGGCTGATAGCTCTCGATGCGCACCGGCGTGTGCTTGAGTTCCGGTTGCGCGGAATAGGGATCAATCACCGCGTTGACCACTGCGCCAACGCGGCCCTCGCTGGCGTAGACGCGATTCCAGTGCATGGGCGCAAACACTTGGCCGCGCACCAAGCCGTGATCAAATTTAACCCGTCCGACCATTGCACCCCAGCGACTCACAAGCCTGGCTAGACCACCCTCGACCAACCCAACTTGCCGCGCATCCTCGGCGCGAATCGCGAGATAGGGTTCCGGGTGGTGATGACTCAATCGCGCCACTTTGCCGGTGCGAGTCATGGTGTGCCACTGGTCGCGTACTCGTCCGGTGTTAAGCGCAAACGGAAAATCATCCGATGTTTTATTTTTGGGGGCTTGTGGAATCACCGGAATAAATCGGGCGCGACGATTATCAGTATAAAACTCACCATCGGCAAACAGGCGAGACGTCCCTTTGCCCTGCCGGATCGGCCATTGCACCGGACGGAGCTCGTTGTATTCTTCATCCGTCAAATGCTGCAATTCACCAATATCAAAATCACGACGACCATGATTGTCATACGCCGATAGCGCAGCGTGTTCGCGAAAAATATCTGCCGCCGATGAAAAGTTAAATCCCTCAGCAAATCCCATCCGCTTTGCCACTTCACAAATAATCCACCAGTCAGCCCGTGTTTCACCCGGCGAAGGCATGAATGCCCGCTGCCGAGAAATGCGACGCTCGGAATTGGTGACGCTGCCATCTTTCTCTCCCCACCCTTGTGCTGGTAGCAACACATGAGCGTAGGCAGCGGTGTCGGTATTTTTCATCACATCTGACACCACCACCAATTCGCATTTTTTCAATGCCTCGATGACGCGATCGGCCTCCGGCAAACTCACCACTGGATTGGTTGCCATGATCCAGACTGCCTTCACTTTGCCTTGTGCAATGGCATCAAACAGCGCTGTAGCAGTGTATCCGGCTTTGCTTGCGATGGCAGGTGATTGCCAAAAATTTTGTACCGCTTGCCGATGCTGAGTATTTTCAATATCCATGTGCGCAGCCAACTGATTCGCCAAGCCGCCTACTTCGCGCCCCCCCATGGCGTTAGGCTGCCCGGTAAACGAAAACGGTCCCATGCCGACACGCCCAATACGCCCAGTGAACAAATGACAATTAATAATCGCATTGACCTTATCCGAACCACTGCTGCTTTGGTTAATGCCTTGCGAATACACGGTGATAACGCGATCGGTGGTAGCGAACCATTGATAAAATGTTTCGACCTCCTTGAGGGAGATCTGGCACACATCGGCAACGATTTGCGTGCTCGCTGCGGTTTCGCGCGCGGCCAGCAGTGCCTGTGCAACACCTTGGGTGTGATTTTCGACAAACGGCGTTTGACACTCACCCTGTTCATCCAGATAGGACAACAAACCGTTAAACAGCATTGCATCACTGCCCGGGCGAAGTGTTAACACCATATCGGCAATGTCCGCTGTCGCGGTGCGACGCGGATCAATCACCACCACGCGCATGCCGGGATTTCTTTTTTTCGTTGCCACCATGCGTTGATACAGCACCGGATGACACCACGCGGTATTTGAACCTACCAACACAATCAGTTGAGCACGCTCTAAATCTTCATAACTGCAAGGCACGCTGTCGGCACCAAATGCACGCTTATGACCAACCACACTGGACGCCATACATAGCCGGGAATTGGTATCGATATTGGCACTTCCGATAAATCCCTTCATCAATTTATTGGCGACGTAGTAGTCTTCGGTCAACAGTTGTCCAGAACCATAAATCGCCACCGCATCCGGTCCATGCTCACGAATGATGCGTTTAAAACCATTGGCAACTTTGTTCAGCGCCGTTTCCCAATCACAGCGTTGACCCTGAATATGCGGATCAAGCAATCTATCCTTCAAATCCAGAGTTTGCGCCAGCGCAGAGCCTTTAGAACACAACCGACCGAGATTAGCGGGATGCTCGCTATCGCCCTGTACTTGCACACCAGTGGCATCGACCGTGGCCAATACGCCACAGCCAACACCACAGTATGGACACGTCGTCGCAATTGTTTTCATCAGCGTATTTCAATCAAATCTGTAAATAGACGATGTCATTTTCCACTTTTACCGGGAAACGTGCAGCGCAGCCTTGATCCGGCGCAACCGCTTCGCCTGTTTCCAGCTCAAGCTTCCAATTGTGTAATGGACAAGTAACTCGCTTGCCGTGAACAATTCCCTGCGATAACGGTCCTTTTTTATGTGGACATGCATCACGCAATGCGAATATCTCATCATTCTCGGTACGAAAAATTCCAATATTTCCTTCTTCTCGCTTAACCACACGCGCGCCTAATCTGGGAATACTTTCGACGCTACCGACTTCTACCCACTGGCTCATAAATTTGTTCCTTCCATTTTTTCAGATGACAGCTGTTTGATCGGAAAATAGGCCTGACGTGCGACAGCATCACTCGCCTCTTTAGCCCAAGGATCAAATCTGAATACCTGCTGTGATTCTTCAAAACGCTGCGCCAGCTCAATGCGGCCCGTATCATCTTCCACAACACGCGACTTCACGTAACTCAAACCAACACGTTCGATCCAGGGTGCAGTGCGTTCAAGATAGTGCGCTTCTTCCCGATAAAGCTGCATAAATGCGGCGCAATATTCCAACGCCTGTTCTTCAGTTTCCACCTTGGCGAGCAAATCCGTAGCACGCACATGAATACCGCCATTGCCGCCCACATGCAGTTCATATCCCGAATCCACACACACCACACCAAAATCCTTGATGGTCGCTTCGGCACAATTACGCGGACAACCTGAAACTGCAATTTTGAATTTGTGCGGCGTCCATGATCCCCAGGTCATTTGCTCAGTCTTGATTCCCAGCCCGGTAGAGTCCTGCGTACCAAAACGACACCACTCGGAGCCAACGCAGGTTTTGACGGTGCGCAATGACTTTCCGTAGGCATGACCTGAGACCATTCCCGCCTTGTTCAAATCGCCCCAGATAGCAGGCAAATCTTCTTTTTTAATGCCGAACAAATCGATTCTCTGACCACCGGTCACTTTCACCATTTTTGCGTTGTACTTTTCTGCAGCATCAGCAATCGCGCGCAATTCGTTAGGCGTTGTTACTCCGCCCCACATCCTCGGCACCACAGAATAACTTCCATCTTTCTGGATGTTGGCATGCGCACGCTCGTTGATAAATCGAGATTGCGGATCATCCTTGGCTTCATTTGGCCAGGCGGCAATCAGATAATAGTTCAGCGCTGGTCGACAGGAGGCACAACCATTTTCAGTTTTCCAGCCCAATGTTTTCATCACTGCGGGAATAGTGGTGAGTTTTTTATCTTTGATCGCCATGCGAACTTCGTCATGCGTCACATCACAACATCCGCACATGGACTTTTTGCGAGGTGCTTCAGAATAATCACCAACCGTTGAGGCTAATATCTGCTCACATAGTTTTGAACACGATCCGCACGAAGCAGATGCTTTGGTATGACTGGCCACCTCTTCCAGCGTAAACAATCCCTTGGTGGTAATGGCTTTGACGATGTCGCCTTTGCTAACGCCGTTACAGCCACAGACCTCCATGTCGTCGCTCATGCTTGATGCGGCACTCGCACCACCATGCCCGGCCTCACCAAAACTGGCCTGACCAAAAATCAACGTATCGCGAAAATCCGAAACATCCGTGCCATCACGCAGCAATTTGAAATACCAGGAACCATCTGCGGTGTCACCATACAGCACAGCACCGTGAATCTTGTTGTCTTTCAGGACGATTTTTTTATAGACACCACGGGAGATATCTTTCATCACCAAATCTTCGGTGGAATCATCGCCATGAAAGTTACCTGCTGAGAACAGATCGATACCGGTAACCTTTAACTTGGTTGAGGTCAGCGATCCCTCGTATCGGCCAATGCCAATCTTTGCCAGGTGATTTGCCGCCACTTTTCCTTGCTCAAACAGGGGAGCAACCAATCCATAAGTCTCTCCACGGTGCTGAACACACTCACCGACGGCATAAATCTTTGGATCAAATGTCTGCATGGTATCGTTAACGATAATGCCACGTTCACAGTGCAAGCCGATCTTTTTAGCCAGTTCAATATTGGGACGAATCCCTGCAGCCATCACCACTAAATCAGCAGAAATTTCCAGACCTGATTTGAATCGTACAGCACGACAACGGTCTTCACCCAGAATCGCTTCAGTCTGGGTTGCCATCAAAAACTGCAGACCCTTTTCTTCCAAGGTTTTTTGCAACAAGCGACCAGAAATATCATCAAGCTGCCGCTCCATCAGCGTGTCGGTCAGATGAACCACGGTAACGCTCATGCCCTGCAGCTTTAAACCATACGCGGCTTCCAACCCCAGCAGGCCACCACCAATAACCACGGCATGCTTGTGTTTCTTTGAGCTTTCGATCATGACATCAACGTCATGAATGTCGCGAAAACCGATAACGCCAGGCAAATCATTACCCGGAACAGGTATCATAAAAGGCGTCGATCCCGTTGCCAGTAATAGTCGATCATACTCAACCTCAAGCCCACCTTCAGAGATGACTTTCTTGGCTTTTCGATCAACATTCACCACTTTTTTTCCAGCGTGCAAGGTGATGTTGTTATCCCTATACCACTGCAAATCATTGAGCATGATTTGGTCGATATTTTTTTCACCGGCCAGTACTGGCGACAACATGATGCGATTGTAATTTCCATAAGGCTCTGCACCAAACACGGAAATGTCGTACATATCCGGTGCAATTTTTAATAACTCCTCAATGGTACGCATGCCGGCCATACCGTTTCCTACCAACACCAATTTCTGCTTCATTGTTTGCTCCGACCAAACCACATAACTTTCGGCTCTAGAGCAATCCATGTGCCATCAACAAAAAATAACCCACATCTATATGCCATTCATCAGCTTACGAGATTCCATCTCCTCTATTTTTAAAAACTTATTTGGAATTAATTGCTTTTCTGCCTCATTGCAGTGCATGCCGCACCACGCTGGAACACAACCACATGCATCACCAAAACTCTTTCAACACATAATCGATCCAAATTTGCGCCTTTTTGGTACAAGCCTTATCAACCTTGCCCATCTATGGTGCTTGTGCAATAAACTCATAAACGAATTTATCTGCCATTTCAGCTAGTTAACAACATGGCATATGCGTTGCTCTGTGCCTGATCAGCACTACTTTTGAGGTAACACATATGACTGGCTCTCGCTTTAATTTGTTGGATTTCAAATCCAGAAACATGCACATGCTGCATTATTCCTGGTTTGCTTTTTTTATGACCTTTGTTGTTTGGCTAGGCTTAGGCCCAATGATGCCATTCATCAAAGAGGCGCTCGCCTTAACAGATCAACAGGCCAAGGCGCTGCTGATCTTGAATGTCGCCATGACCATTCCTGCACGAATCATAGTTGGAATGCTGGTTGACAAATATGGCCCGCGCATTATGTACACTGCGGTATTGATTTCGGGTGGACTTGTGAGCATTGCGTTTGCCTGGGCGCAAACCTATGAACAGCTCGCACTGCTTCGATTTTTATCTGGATTTATTGGTGCAGGCTTTGTGGTTGGCATTCGTTTGATTGCCGAATGGTTCCCGGCAAAACAGGCTGGTGTCGCACAAGGTATTTATGGTGGCTGGGGAAATTTTGGTTCGTTTGGCGCAGCGGTCACTTTGCCATTTATCGCCAGCAGCATCGAAGGCCCTGATGGCTGGCGCGTCGCGTTGACCGTTGCCAGTGTCGCTGCAATTATTTATGGCGTAATTTATTACACCCGAGTAAGCAACACACCAAAAGGCTCGACCTACTTTAAACCCAAGAAAACTGGCGCCATGGAAGTCACCACCAGTGGCGACATTCTTCTATATATTTTGATGAACATCCCACTGTATTTTGCCTTGGCAATTACCACTTGGCAGTTATCTCCCAGCGGATTAAATTTGCTTAACCAAACTACGACGTTGTCCATTTATGCGATCTTGATCATTGTTTACCTGGTTCAAGCCTGGAGAATTTGGCAAATCAATTCTCATCTATTAAAAAAACCGCTGCCACTATTTCAGCGCTACAAATTCAAGCAAGTCGCTATTCTTGATGCCGCCTACCTGGTTACCTTCGGCACAGAACTGGCTGTCGTTTCCATGCTGGCAATGTTTTATGTAAGCTGGTTTGATTTACCCAAAATCACTGCAGCGCTGTTGGCAGGAATCTATCCATTCCTGAATTTATTTGCCAGACCTGCAGGCGGCTGGATCAGCGATCGAATTGGTCGACGTCGCACCTTGCTGATCGTTCTGACAGGCATTACGGTATGCTTCTTGGCCCTGGGTGGTGTCACCAAAGAATGGTCAGTGCTGATGGTTGTTGCTTTAACCATTATCGCTGGCGTGTTT
>Ga0224510_10000679_pt1 | contig 24787 bp, 24 predicted proteins | sample SF_May12_sed_USG_FD_170161 | JGI IMG/M metagenome (GOLD analysis project Ga0224510, IMG submission 170161) | Sediment microbial communities from San Francisco Bay, California, United States - SF_May12_sed_USGS_4_1 | ecosystem: Environmental > Aquatic > Marine > Sediment | place: USA: California... | reverse complement strand
AAAGCGGAGCTTCGGATAGAGCGGTGACGTCGGAGCTGGACGGACGCGCATGCCAACCTCCTGGGTTGCCAAGAGAATCTGGCCACCGATTCTACCTCAATTCCAAATCAACTGCGGAATCCGGGCTAAATGATCGAGCCGTAATCAGTAGCTTGAATCAGAACGGCATGAACGACTGGTCTTTCGGTCTATGTGATGCGCAGAGTTCCGATCGCCTCCAGCGTGGTCTCTATTTCCTTCGGCGAGTTGATGAGACTCGGTGCAAGCCGGACGTACTTGGTCGCATAGGGTGTCACGCTGCCGACGATGCCACGTTGCCGCAGTTTTTCCACCACGGCGCGGGGCTCTATGCCGGCTACCTCGAAACAGACAATCCCGGCAGAGAGGTCTTGTGACATCGGTGTGTGGAGGGTCACGTGGCGCATGGCCGCCAACCCCTGTTTCAACTGCTGATTCAATTCATAGATACGCTGGGTCACCTTCGATTTGCCGATGGCCTGGTGAAATATGAAGGCTTCATCCAGTGCCCATCTGTGCTCAAATGAATGGAACCCTCCCGGGGTCATGTGGACCGATGGAGGGAGGGCCTGTGACGATTTGTTCTCCATCCAGAGTTCATAGGCCTGCCCACTAAAGGTTGGAATAGTGGCCTGGGTGATTGGCCAGGCCTTCGGGTGGCCCCAGACGAGACCGGTCCCGCGCGGGCCGAACATCCATTTATGTGTCCCAGCGACCAGGAAGTCACAGCCCAGCTCGCTCACGCTGAAATCTTCCACCCCCATGCCATGGAGTCCGTCCACGCAGAAGATGATCCGGTCCCGTTCATCCCGTGAGCGATTGATAGCCTGAATTGCCAGCGCCATCTCATGGATCGGCAGTTTGAGGCCCGTGCTGGAATGGACCCAGGTGACTGCCACGAGGCGTGTGGCAGGGGTGATGCCCTTTCGCAAGGAGTCGACGATCTCTTCGCGGGACACCGTTTTGAGTGAACGATAGAGGGAAATCTGACGCACCACGGCGTCCGTGCGTTCGGCACGGAGACGCAGCGCGGTTTCTGTCGAATAGTGGTCGTGTACTGTGGTCAGGATTTCTTGGCCGGTTCGAAGTTGTAACCCTCCGTAGAGTAGCCCGAGCCCCATCGTGGTGCTGTCAGTCAAGGCGATGTCGGTGGGGTCGGCGTTGAGATAATCAGCTGCTGCCCGAAGGACCATTGCCTCTTGCTTCTCCTCGTGTTCAAACCAATAGCCGATAGGATCGGCATCCAACCCGGCACGATGTCGTGCGATGGCTTCACGCACCGGTGTGGGGTGGGATGCAAGGAAGAACGTCGCGAGATGGATGAGACGAGGAGAGAGGAGAAACTGTGCCCGGAGGTCTTCCCAGCTTGTGAACCTGCGCTGCGGAGCTTGTTGGGAGGCGAATGTACGAGAGCAGGCCTCTGTCAGGACAGCCGCGCTCAGGGCCAAGCCCGTACGCACCAGAAAGCCTCGACGGTCGATGTTGTTCATATGCGCCTCCTCATCAGGGTCGACATCTCCACGCGACGGCTTCTCCCAAAAATCAGGTAAGGAGAGATGAGCCCATGGTATGGGTCGTAGGGCACAGCCAAGGGCCGAACGTCAAAGCAGATCGTGTTAGGATTGATAGCTTTCGATCGGCGGACAGCTGCACACGAGATGGCGGTCCCCATAGGCCTCGTCGATACGGCTCACGCTCGGCCAGAATTTACTGTGCCTCACCCAGGGCGCTGGAAACGCCGCCTGCTCGCGGCTATAGGGGCGATTCCACTCCGTCGCCGTCACGATGGAGGCGGGATGTGGGGCATTCTTCAAGATGTTATTCGTCCGGGGTTGCTGTCCGTCGACGATCTCCTGAATCTCGGCACGGATCAGAATAAGCGCCTCGCAGAACCGATCAAGCTCGCTCTTGGATTCGCTTTCGGTCGGTTCAATCATGAGCGTACCGGCCACAGGGAACGACACGGTCGGCGCATGGAAGCCGTAGTCCATCAGTCTCTTGGCCACATCCATCGCCTCAACGCCGGCGCTCTCCTTAAACTCGCGCAGATCCAGAATGAACTCATGAGCCACTAATCCGGAATCACCTCGGTAGAGAATGGAGTAATGCTTTTCCAGCCGCTTGGCCATGTAGTTGGCATTGAGAATGGCCACCTGTGTGGCTTTAGTCAATCCATCACGACCCATCAAGGCGATGTACACCCAGGAGATCGGCAGAATGCTCGGACTCCCGTACGGAGCTGCCGACACCGGACCGATGGCTTCAGGTCCTCCGATCTTGACCACGGGATGTCCCGGCAGAAAAGGCATGAGATGCCGCGCGACCCCAATCGGTCCCACGCCAGGTCCTCCTCCTCCATGGGGAATACAGAACGTCTTGTGGAGATTGAGGTGGCAGACGTCGGCCCCGATGTCGCCGAGACGGCAGAGGCCGACCATGGCGTTCATGTTGGCCCCATCGATGTACACTTGTCCGCCGTGAGTATGAACGATTTGGCAGATCCGCCGCACACTTGCCTCAAACACTCCGTGGGTGGAGGGATACGTGAGCATGAGGGCCGACAGCCGATCTCGATATTGCGCAGCTTTGGCCTCTAGATCGGTGACGTCGACGTTTCCGTGCCGATCACATGCAACAACGACGACGGTCATTCCGACCATCGCAGCGCTGGCGGGGTTGGTACCATGAGCCGAGACGGGGATCAGGCAGACGTCTCGATGGGTTTCTCCCTTCGACCGATGGTACGCCCGAATGACCATGAGGCCCGAATATTCACCCTGAGAGCCTGCATTCGGTTGGAGCGAAAATGCCGCAAACCCCGCGATCTCGGCCAGCCATGTTTCGAGTTGTCGGAACAAGGTCTGGTAGCCATGCGTTTGCTCAACCGGTGCATACGGATGCAGGCGACCGAATTCCGGCCATGTCACCGGCAGCATTTCCGCGGTGGCGTTGAGTTTCATTGTGCACGATCCCAACGGAATCATGGAGTGCACGAGCGACAAATCCTTGGCTTGTAATCTGTGGAGATAGCGAAGCATCTCGTGTTCCGAGCGATACCGATGGAACACCTCGTGCGTCAGATACGGACTTGTTCTCGCCAAGGGGGACGGGTAGTTAGGATCGATGGTCGCAGCGAGATCGGAGAGACGGAACGGTAATTGATCGTGGCCGACACATACTTGCAGGAGGCGATAAACTTCTTCTTGGGAACTGACCTCGTCGAGTGACATTCCGATCGAGGCGTCCCCATAGTGCCGGAAATTGATCCCTTGTTCATTGGCCCGCGCAACAATCTGATCCGCTTGGGTCTTGGAAACCGGAATCCGAACGGTGTCAAAGAAAACTTTCGGGAGAACGTCGAATCCAAGCCGACGGAGTCCTTCAGCCAGCAGCAACGTAAGGCCGTGGACGCGCTCGGCAATACGCCGAAGCCCCTCCGGCCCATGGTAGACCGCAAACATGCCGGCCATCACGGCGAGCAAGACCTGAGCGGTACAAATATTGCTCGTCGCCTTCTCTCGGCGAATGTGTTGCTCTCGCGTTTGAAGCGAAAGCCTGATGGCCGGTTTACCCGTCACATCCTTTGACACCCCGACGAGTCGACCCGGCACCTGCCGCTTGTACTCCTCCTTCGTCGCCAAAAACGCCGCATGCGGCCCGCCGAAGCCGATCGGCACGCCGAACCGTTGCGTTGAGCCGACGGCAATATCGGCTCCGAATTCCCCGGGTGAGCGAAGTAAGGTCAGGGCAAGAAGATCGGTGGCAACCACCACCAGCACACCGGCCTCGTGGGCTTGCGTCACCAACGCGCTGAAGTCGCCCACATACCCGTCGGTAGCAGGGTATTGCAGCAACATGCCGCAGAGTTGCGGACGCAGGCAATCATCCGGCGACGGGACGCCAGCTCGAATGCTGATACCCAGAGGTTCCGCTCTAGTTTGCAGCACCGCCAGGGTCTGCGGATGGCAGTCGCGAGACACGAAAAACTCATTTCGTTCCTGACCCGCGTTGCGAGCGATCGCGTAGCACATCGCCATTGCTTCGGCTGCGGCGGTGGCTTCATCCAACAGCGAGGCATTCGCCAGTGGCAGCCCGGTCAAGTCAGCCACCATGGTCTGAAAGTTTACGAGCGCTTCCAAGCGGCCTTGTGAGATCTCGGCTTGATATGGGGTATACTGCGTATACCATGCTGGGTTTTCTAGCATGTTGCGCTGGATCACGCCAGGAGTGACGCAGTCGTAGTAGCCCATGCCGATCAGCGACCGGTAGACCTTATTCTGGGATGCGATCTCTTTCAGTCGTGCGAGGACGGCTTGCTCGCCTTCGCCTTCAGGAATGCCGAGGGGTTGGTTGAGGCGAATATCAGCAGGAATCGCTGCATCCGTCAACATGTCGAGGGAGCGCAGGCCTAATGTCGCCAGCATTTCCTGGAGATCAGCGTTTGAAGGCCCTAGATGTCGAGGGAGAAAGTCGTCGGTCGGTTGTAGCCAATTCTGGATGGTCATGGGGTCATCAACCCTTGTTAGGTTCGAGAAAATTGTATGAATAATGGGCTCGTCAAGCGCGCAGCGTACCACGGGATCAACGCATTTCCAAGAGACCGGACATCCTCTCTTTTCCGAAGTAGTTGACGACGGTGGCTATGGTGGTCGAGCACACGGAGGGCATGGGGATAGGCTTTCCGATCTGCATACGCCTCATGCGGAGGCTCGCTCTTTCGTTGCTTTTGGTGAAATTCAGGCTATTGTTAGCTCATACCTTGAATCCTGAAGAGCTGACCACATGGTAGCTATGAAGCAGAGCCCCGGTGGGAAGACGGTGAATGAACACTCGGGGGGCTCTTCGACGTGGAAGGCCATTGTTATCGGTCTCGCGTTCTGTGCCGCAGTCGGCCTCGGATACCTGGCCTTCAAGAGCCAGGTTTTCCCGACGAGCTTTTTGGTTCGTCAAATGTCCAACAGCCAGCCCAGTGAGATTCCAACTGGTTCCCAGACAAAACCTGTTCCTGCCGATGTGAGGCTGACGCGTGAAGGAATCGATCTACTGCTCACTACGCTCGACGAGGCCATTCGCCGAAAGGATGTCGATGCCGTCGTGCGACACATTACCTCCGATGCGACCATTACCATTCACATGAAGCAAGGGTCGCAACAGCAAGTGGCCCTGTTGACTCGGGAGGAATATCGGAAAACCTTGGCCATGGCCTTCGCCTTCCCTAGCGCCAATGACTTCACTCGCACGACGACGACAGTCTCATTAGCTGCGGATGAACAAAGCGCGAAAGTGTCCTTTAAGTCAACGGAGACCCTTCTGCAAGCCAATCGAGAGTTTAAGACCGAGGGCGAGGAAACGCTTTTGTTCAACGTTCGCAATGGGAAGCTCATGATTACATCTTTGGAACAAACCTTCCCCGGTGATTCCACCTAGTCATGCCCTCAACGATTGGGCCTCCTTCCTCAGTCCGCTTCACATCACTTTCGAACGGCTCGCCACTACAATAAGCTTCATGCCGGTCCGTTTGGTATAATCACCGAACTTATCAACCTCTGTCGGGGTACGTGGAGATGCGAGTCCTTGTCATAGAAGACGAAACCAAGGTTGGATGTTTCATTAAGCGGGCGCTGGAAGAAGAGAGTTATGCCGTCGATCTCTGTGAGGATGGAGCCAAAGGGTTGGAGTTGGCCTTGGTGACCAACTATGACCTTCTGGTCGTGGATGTGATGTTGCCGACGATGTCTGGATTAGACGTTTTAACGGAACTCCGTCGCGAACGGATTCAAACGCCGGTGTTGATCCTCTCTGCGCAGTCTCAGATCGATCAGCGGGTCAAGGGGCTGGATGCTGGTGCCGATGATTACCTCACAAAGCCGTTCGCGATCGATGAGCTGTTGGCCCGCGTACGGGCGTTACTGCGGCGCGGCGCGACGGAAAGTCCAGGGATCTTACAGATCGATGACTTGGTGCTGAACCCAGCCACGCGGGATGTGACACGAGGAGGCCAACGCATCGAGCTCACGCTCAAAGAGTATGCCTTGCTGGAATATTTGATGCGTCATACCGGACGTGTGTTGACCAGGCCCATGATCTCCGAGCACGTCTGGAACCAAGACTTTGATACGTTTACCAATGTCATCGATGTCTATGTGAACTATCTTCGCAACAAGATCGACCGAGGGCGGACCAAGAAATTGATCCATACCATCCGCGGAAGCGGGTATATGCTGAAGGCTGACTAGCATGATTCCATGACGATTCTCGAGCTGACCGGTGGCACCGAACGTATTATGTCCACAACAAGACGTCGCGGCAATCTGGTGTCCTTTTCACCGAGTAGGAGCTGATCTATGCCGCTACGTGTCCGGTTGACTCTCTGGTACGGGAGCGCCCTCGCCCTGGTCTTGATCATTTTCTCCGTCGTCTTGTACGCGATGACGGCACGGAATCTCCGTGACGCCGTCGATGAGTCTCTGGAAGACACTGCCACCATTGCTGTGCGTTCACTTGAAGAGCGCGGCTTCCTTCCTCTCCTCAACGAAAAGGAATTGCTCTCCCAATTTCCCGAGCTTGCGAGAATTGACAAGTTCTTCCAGATTTTCAGCCCGTCCGGCACGATTACCATCAGTTCTCCCAACATCAAGCACCACGATGTTCCGCTCAGCCGCACCGCGCTTGAAACCGCCTTCTCAGGGCAGAGTATTTTTGAGTCGGCCAAGTATCCCAATGAGCCGCCGCTGCGAGTCATTTCGGTGCCGATCATGTATCGGGACAAGTTGTTGTACATCGTCCAGGTCGGGACTTCGTTGGAATCAGTCGGGGAGACTCTCCATCGGTTCTTGATCCTACTGATTGTTGCAATACCAATCGCCTTGGCCGTCTCTCTGGCAGGGGGGTGGTTTTTGGCAGGGCGAGCGTTGCGGCCCGTCGATGAGATCACCCTCGCAGCACAGCGCATTGCCGCAGGAGATCTTAGCCAGCGGCTGAGTATGCTGACGGCTCATGACGAGATCGGTCGACTCGCAGCGACCTTCAACAACATGATCGGCCGACTAGATGCTTCGTTTCGCCAGATCCGTCAATTTACCAGCGATGCGTCACATGAGTTGAGGACGCCCCTAACCGTGATGAAAGGTGAGACCGATTTGATTCTGCGTCGACCGCGTCCGATGGAAGACTATAAGTCGGTGCTGGAAAGCAATCTGGAAGAGATCGATCGGATGACCCGCATCGTCGATGAATTGCTGTTTCTCTCTCGTGCCGACATGGGCGAAGTCAAAACGGAGACCTTACCGGTTGCCTTGCAGGCATTGGTCGAAGACGTTCATCGTCAGGCGAAGTTGTTGGGGCATGACCGAAATATCGAAGTGGTGCTTGGAACAGTCATGCCGGTCGTCATCCAAGGGGACGACTTGCGGCTGCGTGAACTGTTGCTCAATCTTGTCGAGAACGCGATGAAGTATTCACACCCGGGTGGCAAAGTTGAAATTGCGTTGTTGAGAGATAGACGGGAAGCGCGGCTCTCCATCACCGACCATGGCATCGGCATTGCCCCGGCCGATCATCAGAAGATTTTCCAGCGGTTCTTCCGAACCGATGCGGCTCGAACCCACACGAAGAAGGGCACGGGACTCGGTCTTGCCATCTGTGCGTGGATTGCAGATCTGCACAAAGGCCGGGTGGAGGTCCAAAGTGATCTTGGTCAGGGCTCCACCTTCACAGTGGTGCTCCCACTCGTCCATCCGTCGGCGTAAGGAACTTTCATTCCCGGTTAGGCACGCTCTTCTCTCTGGTTGGCACGCGGCAACCTGCGCTCTCTGTGTTGTGGCCGTCTCCGGCGCAGAACACGCTCAATCAAACACCACGGTCTTTTTCCCGTAGACTAAGACACGTCGCTCGATGTGGCGGCGAACAGCCCTTGCTAACACGATCTCCTCAAGGTCCCGTCCTTTCCGCACAAGATCTTCCACTGTGTCCCGGTGTCCTACGCGAATCACATCTTGCTCGATGATAGGCCCCTCGTCCAGATCCTGGGTTGCGTAGTGCGCCGTCGCACCGATGATCTTCACCCCCCGTTCATACGCCTGGCGGTATGGGTTGGCACCGATAAAGGCCGGGAGGAAGGAGTGGTGAATGTTGATGACTGGACAGCCCACCTGGGCTAGAAAGTTAGCAGAGAGAATCTGCATGTAGCGAGCCATCACGACCAATTCTACACGATGCTCTTTCAACCGTGCCAAGACCTGTTGCTCTTGCTGCGGTTTCGTCTCCTTGGTCACCGGGTATACGGTGAATGGAATCTTGAAAAGCTCAGCCCAACTCGCACAGGCGTCGTGATTCGAAATGATGACGGGAATATCGATGTGCAATTCGTCCCGGCGATGGCGCTGCAGTAAATCGGCCAGACAATGGTCTTGCTTGGACACCAACATTCCCACAGGGGTTCGTCGGCTACAAGGATGCACCTCATAGCGCATGTCGTACACGTTGGCGATGGGCTTAAAGGCCGACGGGATGTCCTCAGGAGGGATCTGGAAGCCCTCGGTTGCAAATTCCATCCGCATGAGAAAATCGTTTGTTTCCTCGTCAGTATGATGGTCGGAGTCAAGAATATTGCCCCCGAAATCGTGGATAAACCCAGACACTCGTGCGACGATGCCTGAACGGTCTTTGCACTGGATTAGGAGGATAATCGAATCTTTCTTGCGTGCGGTCATCGGTTCTCACCGTGCTATTGGCGGTTGCTATCAGTGTATCAGGAAAGGCGAGAATCCACGCTCAGGAAGTAGAACTCGTAACGATGCGCCCGACGAGATCGAACGCTGCCGCATCGGTGATCTCGATCTTGCAGAAGGATCCGGCCGTGAGATGGGGAACCGTTTGATCCGGCACGGGCTGCGGCGCGATGTCTGTCGCCCCTTCGTCGATGTAGACAACACCATCGATCTCTGGAGCGAGCCCCTCGTGGCGCCCTTCTAGGACACTCTCGGTTTCTTCGGATCGGCCGTCGACGAGCACGTCGAGGACGGACCCGATTTTGGCCCTTCCCTTGGCGGCTGCAATCGACTCCTGAATTGAGAGGATGACATTCCGCCGCTCGTCCATGACTTCTCGCTCGACCTTTTCATCTAAGTCAACCGCGGATGTCCCTTCTTCATCGGAGTAGAGAAACACCGCGACCCGATCGAACTGGGCCTCTTCTACGTATTCATGCAGCTCCTCGAAGGCCGCGTCAGTTTCTCCTGGGAACCCGACGATGAAGGCCGTTCGAAAGGTCACGCTTGGGATGCGCGTGCGAATGCGCTCGACCAGCGATTCAATCGCCGCGCGATTACCGAGCCGATGCATACGTGTGAGCATGCGATCACTGATGTGCTGAAGAGGCATATCAATGTACTTGGTAATCTTTTCTTCTCCGGCATACAGATCCAGCAAATCATCCGTGACCTGCTGAGGGTAGAGGTAGAACGGACGGATCCATCGTAGACTGTCGACCTTCACGAGCTCACGGAGTAGCTGAACAAAGCCTTGGCGAAGACCCAGATCGACTCCATAATTGATCGTATCCTGAGAGATGAGGTTGATCTCCTTCACCCCTTCCTGTGCCAATTGCTGTGCTTCCGCGACGATGGAGTGCACCGGTCGGCTACGCTGTTTGCCTCGCATCAGTGGAATCGCACAAAAGGCACAGTTGCGATTGCAGCCTTCTGCAATCTTCACATAGGCGCTGTGGTGCGTTCCCAGTCTCATGCGAGGTGCCAATTCGTCATAGAGATAGGGCGGTTGGCTCATCCAGAGGCGGCGATGCCGCTTTTTTGGAGTGAGGAGGTCTCGGCAGATCTCCGCTATTTTGCCGAACTCGCCGGTGCCGACCACTGCGTCCAACTCTGGTAGTTCCTTCAGCAAATCCCCTTGATAGCGTTGGGCTAAACAGCCGGCTGCGATCAGGACGCGACAAGCCCCTGCTTTCTTCAGATGACCGTGTTCCAGAATGGTGTTGATCGATTCTTGCTTGGCTTCTTCAATGAAGCCGCAGGTATTGACGATGACCACGTCTGCTTTTTGTGGATCGCCGGTGAGCTGAAATCCCTCTGTGACGAGCGCACCCAGCATAATTTCCGAGTCCACTTGATTCTTTGAACAGCCAAGATTCACAAAGCCGATCGTAGTGTTCTGGGGACTGGCTCCGATCAGGGATCGGTGCCTGTCCCTTTGGACTGCCGGTTTTGTACGCTGGGGAATGATCAATGGTTGGGACATAGGGGCAGTCTACGGGAGGGCTGAAAAGACTGTCAATTAGACCCTTGCGGGAGAGCGATCAGTTCCCCTAGAGTGCGCCTTATGATTCGAACCTTTCAAGGCATCAAGCCAACTGTCCCGAAGTCCTGCTTTATCGAAGAAACCGCTGTCGTGATCGGCGATGTCGTGATGGGAGAGGAGTGCAGCGCCTGGTTCCACGCCGTCATTCGGGGTGATGTGAACGAGATCCGGATCGGAAGTCGGACCAATGTGCAGGACCTTTGTATGTTGCATGTGACGCACGACACCCACCCCCTCCTCATCGGGAATGACGTCACAATCGGCCATCACGTCGTGCTACACGGCTGTACGATTCACGATCGTGTGTTGGTTGGGATGGGCGCCATTATCATGGACGGTGTGGTGATTGGGGAAGATTCGGTGGTCGGAGCCGGGGCTTTGGTCGTCGAAGGCATGATCGTGCCACCGAAAAGTTTAATCCTGGGGTCTCCGGCAAAGATCAAGCGGCCGGTTACAGAGAAGGAGTTGGCCTGGATCAAGGTATCAGCAGAGAATTATGTGCGGTATGCCAGTCAGTACATGTCTGATTCAGGAAAGAACGCCGGTTTCAAAATATGAAAGTGGTGGAGTCGATGTTATGGCTTTGGGAGGCTCCGACTTGCGACCCTTCGCGCTCCGATCCGAATCAAACAAATTGGATCCCCGACAAGCGCCGTGGGATACTGTTTCCGCTCCACGTGGTAGGGAATCCTGTGCCGATGGCACCAGTCTGCGATCCACACTACTTCTTCTGTTGACGTCGTGACCAAACCCGGCACACTCAATTTAGCCATGCAGCGATTCACGATTCTTTGAACAACCCGCCGTTCTTTCTGAAATCCAACCGGATTGAACGTGACCGGATCAGCTCGACCGTATGATAACGGCGCGAGATGGGGAAATCGTTCCGGATCGTTCAACACGCTGACCATCCAGAGATGATCGAACCTTCCGTGCGCCAAGGAGGCATCGCAGGCATGAAAGCGGAACGGTAAGCCACGACAAGCACGATTGAGCACGGTCACTTCGAGACGTCGGAGATTATAGGGCTCAACGTGGCGTTGATGGTCGATCGCTTCGGCCAGCAAGGACGGCAGCTCGGTCACACCGGCTCCGACATACAAACTGCGCCCGCCCGGCGGTAACTGTTTGACGAGAACCTCGGCTACGTTGGTTCCCAATCGCCGGCAGGGTTCCCGCTTCTTCCGCCAGAACTCCTCACCACCTTCGTAACAGTAGACGGATTCCAGGCGTTTGTAATCGAGGTGAGCAAATATCTGGGCGATAGCTTGCCGAGCTGAAGCAGAAAGGCCTTGTCTCATAAGTCCTAACTACGTTAGCCGGGCCAGGTGGTCACAATGTGTGACCACCTCCAACCGCTCCTTCGCAGTGAGTCGAAAGACGAAATCACGGGGAAAACGATTCTCGTTCCGCTTGACCGCTTGGTTCAAGGCTTTGGTCGGCACGTTATACAACGCGGCAAGATCGGCATCGATGATTACCTTGTGGTTGCGAATCGTAAAGATCATGGATTCGAGAGGCTTGAGTTGTTTCATGACCAGGCTCTACCGATCCTCCTTTGAGTCAGAGGAGTCTAACCAAAGCGGTCGATGAAAGCTATGCAGTTGGCTGACTGGCCAATGCCATGACTGTTGCTGAGACTCCCTCAGCGACTGAAGCGATGAAGTCAAGATTCAGTGTATCGAGAGTATCGGTCGCCCGATGGTAGTGAGGATTACGGAAGTTTGCCGTGTCCGTGAGCATGACGGCTGGAAACCCGTGCTCCCAGAACGGGGTGTGGTCACTTCGCCTCGTGTCCGGCAGCTGCTCTCCGTTGCCAGGTACGATCAATGGAATGATAGGAAGATGCAACTTCATCGCGTGAGTGACGGAGCCGGTTAAGGCCTGCGATTGTTCATTACCGATGACGGCAAGGAAATCTCCGGTTGTGGGAACCGCGATGGGTACACCGGGAGGGATCTTCTGCGACCCCTCTTGATGGCTCGCATAGCCGACACATTCCAATATGATGGCTCCATGGATGGCCTCACCGGTCCCGCTGAGGAACGAGGCATAGGCCGCGCTACCAAGCAAGTTCTCTTCCTCGAGGTTGAAGGCGATGAGACGAATCGGCCTGATCAGTGGCATCTCTCGAAGCTGGCGAGCGACATGGAGGATCACGGCAAGCGCGCTCGCATTGTCATCGGCGCCCGGCGAGCCTTCCACCGTATCGAAGTGCGCGCCGAGGATCAGTGGTGGCAGTGGGCCGTGCGCGGAGGCGGGATGCGCCGTCGCAATGACGTTGCGAAAGGTTCGACCCAATGCCTCGAACTCGTGGGCTGTGACGAGAAGGCCGGACTCCGAGAATTGGCGATGCAGGTACGCTTCTGTCTGCTGTAAATGGATTGCGGAGGTGAGAGGATGTCGTTCTCCCACCAGCGCGTGAAGATCTGCTGTGAGTCGGTTGCGATCAACGGGCACAGAACTGGTTTCCGTTTGGCGAACGATTAGCAGGATGTTGAAAAAGTCCTCCAGCTTCGTTCTCGCATCGCTCAGAGGCTCAACGTACGGCAAAGAGTACGCTTCGCCTCTTCACTTGCTGCGGCCTTGCTGGAAGGCCTTTTTGAACATCCTGCGGGCTATTTGGATTCGGCCTATGACCTCCGAGAGGTCAAGAGCTACGGGCATCAAATGGTTTTCAACAGCCTGTTAGGTGACGATTTCAGTGCCGATTCCTTTCCGCGTGAAGATCTCGAGCAAAACAGCATGAGGAACGCGGCCATCGATGATGTGGGCCTTTTGAACGCCCTCGGCCAACGCGTCGAGGCAGGCATGAACTTTCGGAATCATGCCCTCGGTGATCGTCCCCTTCTTCATCATGCGCTGCACATCTTTGCGGGACACGGTCGAAAGGTGGCGCCCATTGGCATCGCGAATCCCTTTGATATCGGTCATCATGACAAGTTTCTCTGCCCGCAAGGCTCCTGCTATCGACCCGGCGACGAGATCGGCATTGATATTATAAGTATTGCCCTCGCGGTCCGTTCCGATGGGAGCGATGATCGGGATGTAGTGATCCTCCTGGAGGTTCCGGAGCAAACCCGGATCGACCTTTTCAATATCACCGACCAACCCGAAGTCACCTTCTCCATCGTCTCCTTCCAAATCACGATCGATGCTCTCCGCCCAGGCCTTGGCCGTCAAGGGTTTGCTCAGAATCAATCCACCGTCTTTCCCGCTCAACCCGACTGCGCTGCCGCCATGTCGGGTTATAAGGTCCGTGAGTTCCATGTTGATCTTCCCCGCCAGGACCATTTCGACAATTTCCATCGTGGCGGCGTCGGTGACGCGAACGCCGTGCCGGAACTTGGCTTGGATGCCGAGGCGATCAAGCATCTTATCGATTTGCGGTCCACCGCCGTGGATGATGACGGGGTTGATCCCCACATACTTGAGCAGCACCACATCTTGCGCGAACCGTTCCTTGAGGGATGCGTCAGCCATCGCATGGCCGCCGTACTTGATGACCACGGTTTTCCCTCGAAACGTGCGAATGTACGGAAGGGCTTCGATGAGGACGTCAGCCTTCTTGATCAATTTGTTCATGCGCAACTCCCGGGGATCGGCCGTTCACGTCCAAGGCTAACGGAGGCCTGATGAATGACGGCCAATGACCCTCAGAGGATATATCGACTCAAGTCTTGATCCTTCACGATGTCTCTCAAGCGTTCACGCACGTAGGTCGCGGTAATGCTGATCTGCTTCTCTGGCCATCCAGGTCCCTCAAACGAAATGTCTTCGAGTAAGCGCTCCATGATGGTGAAAAGTCGGCGTGCGCCGATGTTTTCGGTTTGCTCGTTCACCTGCACGGCGATCTCTGCGATTTCCTCAAGACCATCCGGCGTGAACTCGATCGTGAGGCCTTCTGTGGCCAGCAACGCTTGATACTGCCGGACCAAGGCCCCTTTCGGTTCCGTGAGAATACGGACAAAATCACCTTTGGATAAGGGGCTGAGTTCGACACGAATGGGAAAGCGCCCCTGAAGTTCCGGGATCAGATCGGACGGCTTCGCGACATGAAAGGCGCCGGCGGCGATGAAGAGGATATGATCCGTCACGACCGGACCGTGTTTGGTCGTGACGGTGCACCCTTCCACGATGGGGAGCAGGTCTCGCTGGACGCCCTCTCGTGACACGTCGGGGCCCATCGTGCGTTCGCGGCCGGCGATCTTGTCGATCTCATCGAGGAAGACGATTCCTGTCTGCTCCACCTTGGTGATCGCTTCACGAATGGCATCATCCATATCGATCAGTTTCTGAGCTTCTTCCTGTGTCAGATGTTTGAGGGCCTCGGGCACCTTCATCACTCGTTTCTTTTTCTTGCCTTGGAACATGCCGCCCAACATGTCGCGCAGGTTGCCTTCGAGATCGTCAAGCCCACCGACGTTGGAGATCACGCCGACCGGCAGGCCTCGCTCCTTGACATCCATCTCGATCGTTCGCTCATCCAGCTTGCCTTCCCGCAACTGCAGGCGGAGTTTCGATCGCGTGCTTTCATGCGAATCTTGTGGTGCGTGGCCGGCTGGCTCATTCGTGCCTTCAACGAACCCGGGCCGAGGCGGCGGCGGCGGCAAGAGCAGGTCGAGTAATCGCTCCTCTGCCTGTTGTTCGGCCTTTTGCTGAACGGTCTCCAGGCGGGTGGCCTTGACCATATTGATGGACAGCTCTGTGAGGTCCCGTATGAGCGATTCCACATCGCGCCCGACATAGCCGACCTCGGTGAACTTTGACGCTTCGATCTTGATGAACGGCGCTTGCGCGAGCTTGGCAAGGCGTCTGGCGATTTCCGTCTTCCCGACGCCGGTCGGTCCTATCATGATGATGTTTTTCGGCATGACTTCATCACGAAGATCAGGGGATAGCTGCTGGCGGCGCCACCGGTTGCGAAGGGCAATGGCGACCATGCGTTTCGCATCCTTTTGCCCGATGACGTACCGATTCAGTTCCTCGACGATCTGACGCGGCGTGAGGCTGTTGACATTCAGCGGGTCGGCATCGCTTGTGAGCTGTTTCATCATCGTGCCTTATCCTTGAAGTTCCTCAACAATAATCTGTTGATTGGTGTAAATGTCAATAGAACCGGCAATATGCATCGCTTCCGTGACGATCATCGGGGCGTCAAGTTGAGAATGTCGTAACAGACCCTTGGCCGCTGCGAGGGCATAGGGCCCACCGGAGCCGATCGCCAGAATGCCGTCTTCCGGTTCCACAACATCGCCTGTCCCAGAAATGATGAACGAGTGTTCCGATCCGGCGACGGCCAGCAGGGCCTCCAAACGTCGAAGCACTCGGTCCGTCCGCCACTCTTTCGCCAGCTCGACCGCTGCCCTGGTAAGATTGCCTCGATGTTCTTCCAATTTACTCTCAAACTTCTCGAACAGTGTAAAGGCGTCGGCGGTCGCCCCCGCAAATCCCGCCAGTACTTGGTCGTGATGTAGACGACGAAGTTTCTTGGCGTTGTGTTTCATCACCGTGGTTCCAACGGTGACCTGGCCGTCGCAGCCCATGGCGACCCGTCCGTCGCGTCTGACACATAGAACGGTGGTCGATCGAATGATCATGATGATTTCCGATCCTTTCCTGACATGATGCCGGCTGTTCGCGCGCGAGGATGGGCTCGATCGTAGACCGCCAAGAGCTGATCCGTCGCCACATGCGTATATTTTTGTGTGGTGCTCAGCGATGCATGGCCGAGCATTTCCTGTATCGACCGAAGGTCTGCGCCTTCGTCAAGCAAGTGGGTCGCGCACGAATGCCGCAAGGCATGCGGGCTCACTGCTCCACCAACGAGGCGACTGGAATACCGCGAGACCATTCGAGCGACGCTTCGTGTCGTGAGCCGACCCCCTCGATGATTCAAGAACAATGGAGCCGACAGCTGGGCGCCAAGCCTCGGCGCACGTAGCGACTTCCGGTAGTCCTGAATCGCCTGGAGTGCCACGTCTCCGATCGGAACGACCCGTTCCTTGCGGCCCTTTCCTCGCAGGCACACGAGTCCGTCCATCTCGTTGAGATCGCCGAAATTGATCCCTACGACTTCACTCACTCGAGCACCGGTCGAGTACAAGGTTTCCAGCAGGGCACGATCGCGTAAGGAGAGGGGCGATGGTCCGGTCGGAAACTCCATGAGCGCCGCCGCATCGCCCTTTGTCAGCACTCGAGGAAGCGGCTTTGGCAACTTCGGACTTCGTAGGTCCTCCGCTGGGTTCGTGCGCAGGACGCCTTCACGCACAAGGAACCGAAAAAAACTCCGCAGGCAGGCCAGCTTTCTTGCCAACGATGACGCCTTGTCGCCTTGTTGATCCAGGCTGTGCAGATAGGCCCGGATATCGTCGCTGGTGATCGCATCGACTCGAGGGCGAGTGGTTTCCGTGCGGCGGAGAAACCCCCTTAGCTGCTGAAGATCGGATCGGTAGTTACGAATGGTTTCGGGTGAGGCATTGCGTTCCACTTGGAGGTACATTACGAAAGTTTTAATTGTTTCGTCCATACGTCAAAATCCTCAAGAGCTCGTTGGCTCAATGAGCGCCGCTTCTTGTCCTTGTCCCTTGGAGGGGTTACCAAGGGGGGGAACAGGCCAAAATTGGTGTTCATCGGTTGGAAGTGACGCGGATCTGAGGCCGTAACATGAGCCATCAAGCAGCCGTGTGCCGTCGTAGGCGGTGGTGTGATCAATGGTTCGCCAGCCAGCACCCGAGCCGCATTGATGCCGGCCATGCCTCCCATGGCGGCCGATTCGGTATAGCCTTCCACGCCGACAAGTTGCCCGGCGAAGAACAACGTACCTCGAGCTTTGAATTGCAGGGTATTCAAAAGAAGTTGAGGAGAGTTGATGAAGGTGTTGCGGTGCAAGCTCCCATACCGGAGGAACTCGGCCTGTTCGAGACCTGGGATCATGCGAAACACGCGCTTCTGTTCCGGGTACGTCAGTTTGGTCTGAAAACCGACAAGGTTGTAGCATGTGCGGTAGACGTTTTCTGTTCGCAATTGCACGACTGCCGCGGGTTGGATCCCGGTCCGAGGATCCTTCAAGCCGACTGGTTTCATCGGGCCAAACTGCATTGTCTGGCGTCCACGTTCGGCCAACACCTCAATCGGCACACAGGCCTCGAAGTAGGGCGTCTTCTCAAATTCCTTCGGCTGTACCTTCTCCGCGGCCATCATGGCATCGTAAAAGGCATTGTACTGATCTGCTGTCATGGGGCAATTCAAATAATCATCTCCGCCCTTGTCGTACCGAGAGGCGCGAAAGACGACGTCCATGTTGATCGAGTCCGCATCAACGATCGGCGAGATCGCGTCGAAGAAATACAGGTGCTGTGATTTCGTCGCAGCACGGATGGCCTGCGACAACTTGTCCGAGGTCAACGGCCCGGTCGCAATGATGCACAGACAATCTGTGGGGATGTCAGCAATCTCTTCGTGCAGAATGCGGATGTTCGGATGGCCTTCCAAGGCCTGAGTGATGTGCTGCGAAAATACATCACGATCAACGGCCAGCGCTGACCCGGCCGGTACGCGGGCTTGCTCGGCGGCAGCAATGATCAGCGAATTCAGCCGTCGCATCTCTTCTTTTAGAATGCCGGGGGCATTCAGCGGATCGAGAGAGCCGAGCGAGTTCGAGCAGACCAGTTCGGCCAAGTTTCCGGTCTTGTGCGCCTTCGTCATCTCCTTCGGGCGCATTTCGTAGAGCGTGACCTTGGCGCCGCGAGTGGCCGCTTGCCAGGCGGCTTCGGACCCAGCCAAACCTCCGCCCACTATCACAATGTCGTCACGCATGGGATTGGAAATTCCTGTGAAGAAAAGGGCTCATTCTAGGAACCGTCTTTTGATGAAGTCAAGGAGATCGGCCACATTGAACCGGGCTGAAATCCCGTGCTAGTATCCCGCCGGTCGGGCGATTAGCTCAGTGGTAGAGCGCTTCCTTCACACGGAAGAGGCCACAGGTTCGATACCTGTATCGCCCACCATCTGTTTTCACCCCGATTCCCCTCTATCTCCCTAGAAACGCTGATATTGTTTGGGCAGGCCAGAGGTCCACATTCTGGACAGAAATGGAGACGTCGGCTACACTTCTGATTGTCTCTATGACGTGTCCCCTCTTGTAGGATCCTATGGTGAGGCTCGAACCAAGCGAGGTTACATTATGAAAGCGACGTTGACGGTTGTCGGGATGGTGATGTTGGCTCTGGTCGCAACCGGCTGTAGCACGACGCATCAACCAGGTGCGGGTGCCGAGGACAAGGAATACATGCCTCCCACAAGTATTTATAATATTCTGGACAGTACCGCCTTGGTCTATTCATCCCCAGCCGCCGGATCGGCCATCAGTGATCATCCGCTTCGCTGGGTCGGGTTCATTCTGCACCCGATTGGCCATGCGTTTGATTATGGGATTAATCGCCCGATGTATACGCTTGGTGGTAACTCTCCCTATCTTCACGGATACACCGCTGAAGATAGCATGTTGGACGCACAACGCCAGTAGGTAAGACAGGCTGCTGTTAAGTTGAGGCCCGCTCTTCACAGAAGAGCGGGCCTTTCATTTTCCCCTTCGCGAAGCCCCCCTCAAATCGTGTATGGTTCCTCTCAGAGGCTTCGTGCATGAACATCTCAAGACCCCTGACATCATCCGGCTTGGTGCTCGCGCTAAGCGTAGCCGTAGGCTGTGGTTCAGACGCCCCAGTCCGGCCCCCTCTCCCTCCCTCGGAAACCGACCTCGTGTTACTGGCTTCGACGGCACTCTGTGAGTACAAGGCAGACTTCTTGAGCAAACATCCTTCCTCGACGCATACAGCGAGCGATTGGGGAAGTGGCCAGGAGCTGACGATTCCCATCGCGCGTAGTGCGTCGCACGGAGAGGAATCCTATTTCTTCGATGAAGACGGAGTATTGGTTGGAGCGCTCTTCACGTTTCCGAGAGGGCTGGACCTCCACCCGTATTCGGTGCTCCGGCACACGCTTTCTCAGCTCAAGCCGTCCCTGGAGTTCTATTTGAATGTGGCTGAACTGGAAACAGGAACGAACATGGAGAGTAGTGCTCTGCTGGAAACTGGTGATGAAAAAAGCACGACCCAGTATCTCGTTTCCAGCCTTCGCGAACGTCCAATCCTGCTCCAGGCTTCCTTTACCATCGACCCGTACGTACGGCTTTTTTCGCCATATCGGCGGGAGTTTCTCGATCGACTTCGTCATCCGACGGGAGGCCAAGGGGGCCAGAATATTGAGAGTCAGGGGATCGACGACAAGGAACCGTTTTCATCATTGCAGCAATTCGCGCGTGGCCAGGCCGCTCAACTCGCGTACTGCGGTGAGAAGAACTATGACATTGCCGCGGATGCGTATCAAAAGTCTATTGCCAGTGGATTTACGAATACAGTGTGGCTTGCGGAAGCTCATCATAAGCTTGGTGTCGCATGGCAGGCGAAGGAAGAACTTGAGAAAGCGAAAACCGAGTTGCTGCAGTCACTTGAACTCAGACCCAATATTCCCGAGGTGCTGAACAACCTCGGTACGATCGAGATCCAACTTGGAGACAAAGCCGCAGGCGTGAGCTTGTTTGAAAAAGCCATGGTTCTGCGCCCCAACTATGCGCTCGCCCGCTACAACCTTGCCAAAGTAACGGAAACGACGAACCCCAAACGTGCGCTCTCGGAATACGAAACCTACCTCGCTATCGTGGAAGGAATTCCCGAAGAAGCCGCCAGGATTGCGCATGTGAAGGAACGCATCAAGGTTTTAAAACAGTAGGCTCTATTCCGCCCGCAATACCCTGTAGCCTCCATTTCGAAGAAAACGAGTAATTGCTGAACCTTTGCCATCCTTCCGATAGTGTGACTGTAGTCTTGCTTGTCACTGAGGAGGATTGTCATGCGTCAAGCAGTGCTGTGGAGCCTTGCGGTCTCGTGCCTATTGATTTTGCCAACACCGGCGGCTGCGGAGCGGAACTGGGAATTTTCCATCGGTGGATACGGCGGATGGGCGTTTCATGGCGATACAACGGCTCGATTTACCTGGGCCACAACTCCTTTCGGATTCGAGCCCGTCGACGCAAGAGGTAATGGTCTTCGATTTGAAAACTCTGGAACGTATGGCATAAAAATTAGCGGATGGCATTTACCCAGAAAGTACAAGTGGCAACCCCAGATTGGTTTTGAGTTGGACGGAACCAGATTTACAGCCGATGTTCCGCCACAAACCATCCCAGGCGAAGGAGTTGGGAAAACGAGTCAGTTACCGTTGGGGCCCGTCACACTTCCTGACCGATTAGAGTTTGGGGTCGATAACCTGGCTGTCAATTTGCTCTTCCGGTACCCAATTTGGGGTACCCCCGACCTTCCGCATGGTCGCTGGTATCCCTATGTTGGGATCGGAGGAGGAGTCCAACGAGCTCGTCTCTCAACAGGAGGTTACGAGGAGACCAGTTACTCACCAGTGTTCCAAGGCCTCGTTGGAGTGAAGTTGTTCTTGATCAAGCACGTGGCTATCTTTGGTGAAGCGAAATATACACAAGGGTGGCACTCCTTCGACTATGCCGAAATTGGCGCTCCATCAGATTACAAAGAGCGTTACACAATCGTTACGGGTAATGTGGTCGGAGGAGTAGCGCTGCATTTCTGATTCGACGCGAAGGAAGAAACGACTCAGCCTCGAGCTCGTTCTTCCTGTTCTTGAATCGTCTTGCACTCGATGCAGAGAGTAGTTACGGGGCGGGCTTTGAGGCGTTTGTACGGAATGTCTCCGCTGCAGCGCTCGCAAGTTCCGTATGTGGCTGCCTCCATCCGTTCAAGCGCTTCGTCAATCTTCTTGAGCAATTTCCGTTCGCGGTCGCGAATGCGCATCGAAAAGTTCTGATCGACCTCGACGGACGCTTGGTCGCTGACGTCAGGAAATGCCTCGATGTCACCGCGATGTGTCAAGACTTCCCCTGTCTCATTGAGGATTGCCTCCCGCTGGCGTTCAAGATCACGGCGAATATCCGGATACTTCCCATTCTTGGGACTTCTCCGACGAGAAGCCGCGGAAGGTTTGGCAGGTACTGCGCTAGGAGGTTTCGTGAAAGAAGTTCGTTTTTTGGGGGGACGTGTTTTCATAGCCCTGGCTCTATGTCCGAGGGAATGAGGGAACTATACCAACCTCGTTGAGGGGGGTCAATGCGCGCTGGATTTCCAACCAGAGGCTACAAGTCCCGGCGACCCTCGATCGATTTCAGCAATGTTACTTCGTCCGCATATTCAATGTCCATGCCTACTGGAATGCCATAGGCGATACGCGAAACACGGACGCCGAAGGGTTTGAGCAATCGTGTGAGGTAGATCGCCGTGGCTTCTCCTTCTATGGTGGGGTTCGTTGCAAGAATCACTTCTTCAATTCCACCGAGTTTCACGCGGTCGATCAGCTCATCGGCTCGAATGTCTCCGGGGCCGACGCCATCGAGCGGGGACAGCGCACCCAGCAGGACGTGATAGAGGCCACGATAGGCACCTGCCCGTTCGATGGCATACAGGGTGCTCGGTTCCTCCACGACGAGAATCTTCGTCTGATCGCGTTTGGGGTCCAAACAAAATTCGCACAAGTCCCCCTCGGCGATATTCCGACATTGTCGGCAAAACGCCAACCCGTCCTTTACGGCGCGGATGGCATCCGCTAATCGCAAGGCGTCATCCCGCTCGGCCTTCATGAGGTGAAAGGCCAACCGCTGTGCGCTTTTGTGACCAATTCCAGGGAGACGGACCAATTCCTTGATCAGTCTCGCCAACAAGCCTTGTTGATCGACCGCCATTACTAGAACAAGCCTGGGATTTTCATCCCGCCAGTCAGCGCTTTCATCTCACCTTCCATCAATTCCTTGGCTTTACGGAGTGCTTCGTTCGTCGCAGCCACCACCAGATCCTGCAGCATATCGACATCACCGCTCTTAACAACTTCAGGATCGATTGCTACACCGACAATCTGCATCGCCCCGTTCGCGGTGACCGTGACGATCCCGCCCCCTGCCGTGCCGCTGGCGGTTTTCGATGCCGCTTGTTCTTGAATCTTGGCCATCTGTTCCTGCATGGCTTGGGCTTGCTTGAGGATGTTGTTCATGTTGCCGAAAGGATTTTTCATTCGCTCGCCTCCTGTTGAGCTACGGTACGAACCTCGGCCAACTCAGCGCCGAAGATCTCGAGTGCCTGTTTCACCGTCGGATTCGCTTTTGCACGTTCGAACAACACCAGTCGTTGCTCTTGTTCCTTGGTGGCTCGAATCTGGGCCATGGTCGGCCCTGGGGGATGAGCCTCGTTCAGCTCGATGATACGCACACGGACCGGATGCTTCATTTGCTGTTCACATAGCCGTGCTAGTACAAGAAGACTTTCTTCCTTCTCCAATCTGGCTCTGGCCAGGGTCGCCTGCTTGGGAAATCCGATTGTGACGAAGCCTCCTTCCACTCCAATAAACCGACCAGCCTCGAGGAATGGCGCCATGTTTGGAAATGAAGCATTGATCTCCTCTTGGATCGATTCCCAATGCAAGGTCGGGTGTGGGGTAACAGGAGTAGTCGGCATGGTCGCTGTCGCCGCATCGGGTTCAGGTGTAGGGACGGGGTCTGAAAGAGCTGGTCCGTCACCCTGTCCTGGCCTAGAAGTGGGATTAGGTTGAGGGGCTGTCTGTGTGACAACAGGCATATCCTGACGCCGAGCATGGGGAGCTGAAGCTGGTGAAATCGTCTTACGCGGTTCTGAGTCAATCGGATGCTTTTGGCTTGAAGGAGGCGGTTCGGCTTGTATTGGCCGGACCGTCTTGCTGTCTCGGTGGCGTAATAATCGTGTGGCTCGGATGGCTGCAGTTTCTACCACAAAACGAGGGTGGGAGCTGAAGCGGAGTGAATCTTCAGCCTGAATAAAGATTGTCAGTAGTTCCTGGATTTGTTCAGGTGTCAACGCTTTGGCTTCTACCGAAAGCTGGTTCAGGTCTTCTTCCGCAGTTTCAATCAAACTGCGCAACTCGGTTGTGCCAGAGACGACTGCTGCCACAAGCAAATTGCGAAGGCGTTCCACTACTTCTGCGCAAAATGCCCGCAAATCATGTCCTTGGTCAAGCAAATGGGCCAGGCTGGCCAGAGCGGCTGGGCTATCTTGGGCCAAAACAGCTCTGATGAGTTCCTGCACCAGCTCTTGAGGCACGGCTCCTAAGAGTACTTCCAGGTCCGAGTGGCGGATGGCCTTACCGCCATAGGCAATTGCCTGATCAAGCAAGCTCAGGGCATCACGCATGCTTCCTTCGCTGGCCCGAGCCAGCGCTACGAAGCTTCGGTCTTCGAGGGTCAACTGATCTTGAGCAGCCACATGCCGAAGCCGCTCGATGATTTCGGTCCTGGCGATGCGGCGAAAATTATAATGCTGGCATCGCGAAAGAATCGTCGCGGGGATCTTGTGAATTTCCGTGGTTGCAAAAACGAAGACGACATGCGCTGGTGGTTCTTCGAGCGTCTTTAAGAGAGCATTAAACGCCGAGTTAGAGAGCATGTGAACTTCGTCGATGATATAGACACGAAACTGACCACGAAACGGTGTGAACTTGACGTTCTCACGAATTTCCCGGACATCGTCCACACTGGTATTGGATGCGCCGTCAATCTCGATGACGTCGACCGAGCTTCCCTGAGCGATCTCGCGGCAATTCTCGCACCTGTCACAAGGGCGACTCGTTGGCCCTCGTTCACAGTTGAGTGCCTTCGCGAGGATTCGCGCGACGGTCGTTTTCCCCACGCCTCGTGTCCCTGAAAATAGATAGGCATGCGCAATTCGCTTCGTCGAGACCGCGTTCATCAGTGTTTGGATGACATGCGGCTGACCGATTACATCATCAAATGTGCCGGGTCGATATTTCCGAGCAGAGACTTGGTAATCCAATGGTCCCTATCCCCTTCCGGTAAGCGATAATCTCAGGGCGCCACAGACAGATGGGAGAGCCCAGTTCGACGAGATGATCTTCTGTTCTTTTCCTAACCGCTTTGAAAAGAGATGTGGGGCCAGGTGATCCTGCGGCACACAGAACTGACTGTTTACCGTTGCTTCCTTCCGGACCTGGCGGGGTTCACAGGGTTCTATTGCACAGGGCCCAGCCCCTATTCTCAAGCGAGGCTCTCCAATTTAGTCCGCATTCAATATCTCTGTCCGCCAGCCCGAATATGATACGGTAAGTAAGGAGCGGGCGGTACATGCGAGTGTAGTATGGCGGAGAGGGTGGGATTCGAACCCACGGTCCCGTTGCCGGGACGCATGCTTTCCAAGCATGTCGATTCGTCCACTCTCGCACCTCTCCGCGTCGAGAAGTACAAAGGCGAGCATCTTAGCATGCGTGTGCATGACCAGCAAGACGAACAGGGCGTCCCTAATCCGGACGTAAGGTCGTTGGCAGACTCCTCAGGCGC
>Ga0224510_10000678_pt1 | contig 24824 bp, 23 predicted proteins | sample SF_May12_sed_USG_FD_170161 | JGI IMG/M metagenome (GOLD analysis project Ga0224510, IMG submission 170161) | Sediment microbial communities from San Francisco Bay, California, United States - SF_May12_sed_USGS_4_1 | ecosystem: Environmental > Aquatic > Marine > Sediment | place: USA: California... | reverse complement strand
CCCGGACATCCATCCTGTCTGCAGAATGCGAAGTGGCATAGTCTGCTTAGGCCTCTTATTGGGGTTCGTGGTTATTGGTTGCCGGCTGTTTTACCTGCAGGTCATACAAGCTGAAGTCGGGGCCCATCAGGCGCAACAGCAACATCAGAAGACCGTGGTAGTGCAGCCTGACCGAGGTGTGATTGTTGACAGGCATGGTCATCCACTGGCTCTCAATGTGGAGGTGGCGTCACTGTATGTCAGGCCGCCATCCCTGAAGGATCCGCACCGAACCGCACGGTCGTTAGCTCCGGTCTTAGAAATGCCGGCCACTCAGTTAGGTGACCTGTTCACACGGAATCAGCCATTCGTGTGGGTCAAACGGAATGTTCCGGAAAGCATAGCCAAGAAATTGGAGGCGATGAATATTCCCGGGTTGGGACTGACGAGAGAGCCGCATCGTTTTTATCCCAAGGGCGAATTGGTCTCTCATATTGTGGGGTTTGCCGGGATTGATAGCCAGGGTTTGGAAGGGGTGGAGCTTCAATATGAATCCTATCTGCGGGGTGAAAAGAACCTGATAAAATACCAACGCGACGCCCTGGGACGAAAAATTGCCTCTCCCCAAAACCAGGATTCGGCCAATCTCCCGACCGGCTACCATCTGACGTTGACCGTTGATGAAGTGATCCAATTCATTGCGGAGGAGGAATTGGCGCAGGCAATGAAGCGAAGCGGCGCCAAATCCGGAAGTATTGTCATCATGGACCCTTTAACCGGAGCAATTCTAGCGTGGGCCCTTCATCCCACATTTGACCCGAACCATCTGGGGCAATTTTCCGCCCAGGATTGGCGGAATCGAGCGGTGACGGATCCCTATGAACCGGGCTCAACCTTGAAAATTGTGGTGGCGGCGGCTGCGCTGGAAGAGCATGTCATGGCCCCGGATACGTTGATCTATGGCGGTGAGGGACAGATGGCGGTCGCAGGTACGATTGTTCATGATCCCGCAAAAACCAGTTGGATGACGTTTTCGGAAGCGGTAGCTCAATCGAGCAATGTGGGCGCGATCAAAGTCGCGATGGAATTAGGACAGGACCGCGTCTTTGCGTATTTGAAGGCGTTTGGATTTGGAGAAAAAACCGAAATCGATCTCCCGGGAGAATCTTCAGGGATATTACGGGAGCTCAACAAATGGAGTGGGCGAAGCCTGTCTTCGATTGCGATGGGACAGGAAATCGGAGTCACTCCCATTCAAATGGTTGCGGCGATGTCAGCGGTGGCCAATGGGGGTTGGCTGATGACGCCGTATGTGGTTTCTTCAGTCTTGGATTCCCAAGGGCAAGCCATGCTGACCAAAGATCCACAGCCCAAGCGGCGACCAATCTCCACGGAGACAGCCGGTGTGTTAACCAGGATTCTCGAAACTGCAGTAGAAACGGGAACAGGCAAGCGTGCCAAGCTTGCGGAATATCGAGCGGCGGGAAAGACTGGGACCGCTCAGAAAATTGATGTGGAAACCGGATCATACTCTTCATCAAGGGTGATTGCCTCGTTTGTAGGGTTTGCGCCGATCGATCAACCTCGGCTCACCATGTTGGTGGTTATAGATGAACCGAAAATTGGTAATTGGGGAGGGGAAATTGCTGCGCCGGTATTTCGAAAGGTGGCAGAACGGGTCCTGCCGCATTTGGGGGTCTTACCCGGTGGGTCACCAATCATTCGGACGGCTGCCGCCACACAGCCAATTTCTTCGCCGCAGCCCCTTGTGCAATAAACTGTGACGTTACGAGAGCTTGTTGCCTCACTGGATAGTGTAATGGTTCAAGGGGATCTTCAGTGTGAGGTTATGTCCATCACCGAGGATTCTCGGCAGGTAAAACCTGGTTCGGTGTTTGTGGCAATCAAGGGAGAACACCAAGATGGGCATCAATTTGTGAGACAGGCCCAATCACAAGGGGCGGTTGGTGTTGTGGTGGAAGAAGGTTTTGAGAGGTTTGAGCCACCCCAGGGAGGAAGATCATCCGTCCTCATTCGAGTGAAAAACTCTCGAAAGGCTTTGGGATTGTTGGCATCCAGACTGTACGACATGCCTTCCGCCCATCTGCAAATGGTGGGGGTCACAGGGACGAATGGGAAAACCACGGTGACGTATCTAGCGAAATCCTTGCTGGAAGCCCAAGGACATCATGTTGGATTGTTGGGGACCGTGGGATATGTTTTCGGGACAGAACACCGGGCGGCATCGCATACCACTCCTGCCTCCGTCGAATTGCAGGGTATGTTGAATGCCATGGTGAAAGCCGGGATGGATGTCGCGGTGATGGAGGTCTCTTCCCATGCCTTGGCATTAGACCGGGTGGCTGGCTGTGAATTCGACATTGTGGTGTTTACCAACTTGACGCAAGACCATTTAGATTTTCATCGAACGTTGGATGAATATTTTCAGGCGAAGGTCCGTTTATTTACCGAATGCGTCGAGGGTAAGCAGAAGACAGGTCCCAAACGAGCTCTTGTCAATGCGGATGATGAACGGGCCCCCATGCTCCTTCAACGCTGTTCAATTCCCACGTGGACGTTTGGCCTTCATGCACCAGCGGACATTCAGGCGGAAGACATTCGTCTTTCCATGGGCGGAACGGAGTTTTTGGTAAACAGTCCTCTTGGTCGATTGACCATCAGTAGCCAATTAGTGGGTGAGCACAATGTGTCAAATATGTTGGCAGCCATTGGCATCGGTTTGGAAATGGGCATGACGGTTCCGATGATTGAGAGGGCGCTGCAATCAGTCGCCAATGTTCCCGGTCGATTTGAACGCATCGATGAAGGACAAGCCTTTACGGTCGTGGTGGATTATGCCCATACCGAAGATGCGCTGTATCGGTTGCTCCGAGCGGCGCAGGCGATTAAACAAGGACGAATCATTACGCTGTTTGGCTGTGGAGGAGATCGGGATTCTGGAAAGCGGCCCAAGATGGGCCAAGTGGCGTCACGACACAGCGATTTGGTGATCGTCACCTCCGATAATCCTCGAACGGAGAATCCTCATACAATTCTGTCTCAGATCGAACAGGGAATTCAGTCGCTGCGTCCCGAAGAACGGTGTCCTTATCGGATCATTTCAGATCGTGCTGAGGCGATTCATGCCGCTGTGGCAGAAGCCAAGCCGGGAGATCTGGTGTTGATAGCCGGGAAGGGACACGAAGACTACCAGATTCTCGGTACCCAGAAAATTCATTTTGATGATCGTGAAGAAGCCAGGAAAGCGATCCATCAGCAGATGGGTCGCGCGTAGTCGGAAGATTCGGCATGGCGGCTTTTGAGGTGGAAGAAGTTCTTGATGCGACCAAGGGTACGTTGATTGTCAGGGGACGGCGCAAAGGCAGGCTGCTTCGGGTGCAAACGGATTCGCGTGAGATCAAAGCCGGCGATCTTTTTCTGGCATTGAAAGGCGAGAAATTCGATGGCCACGAATTTGTGAGAAAGGCCTGCCAACTGGGAGCGAGGGGCGTCGTTGTTGAAGAGGCACGGGCCTGGGAAATGTTGAGGCAGACGCGTCAGGTTGGCTCGGATCCCGTCATGGTGGTTGGCGTGAAAGATACTCTTCGGGCCTACCAGGACTTGGCCAGGTTCCACCGATTACGGTTTTCGATTCCTGTGGTGGCGATTACGGGTAGCAATGGAAAAACCACGACGAAGGAAATGGTCTATCGGGTGCTGGCGACTCGCTGGCGCGTCCATAAAACACAAGGAAATTTTAATAATGCCATTGGAGTCCCCAGGACGCTCTTGGGTCTTCACGCAGGCCACCAGGCCGCGGTCATTGAAATGGGAGTGGATCAAGTGGGGCAGACCACGCAACTGTGTGATATGGCCAGGCCCACCTCCGGCGTGATCACCAATGTCGGTCCGGACCATTTGGAGTTTTATGGCACGCTAGCCAGGTCGGCGACATCCAAGGGTGAATTATTGGATTGGCTTCCCGGGGATGGTGGGGCAGCTATTTTGAATGCGGACGACCGATATTTTGAAAAATTTTCCCGGAAAGCCAAATGTCCTGTGATCTCATTCGGGTTGTCGGCTCAGGCGGATGTTCGGGCAGCAGACCAGACGTGGAATGGGTGGCGAACAGAATTTCGTCTCTTATTACCCAACCGACGAAAGGCCAAGCGAGTGAGTGTGCGAACCATGGGCTCGCACAATATTGCCAATGCCCTGGCCGGGGCTGCAGTCGGATGTGCCATGGGATTTTCTGGCGAGGAGATCATTTCGGGATTGGAGAAGTTTAGGCCGGCGCCCATGCGGTCGGAAATCCGTCGGTGGGATGGGGTGATGTATCTGTACGATTGTTATAACGCCAATCCCGCGTCGGTCAAGGCAGCCTTGGAATTGCTGGTTGGGCTGGATCCTGCTCGAAGAACGATAGCCGTCTTAGGGGACATGCTTGAGTTGGGGCCCAAAGAGGCGCAATTTCATCAGGAAGTTGGACGCGAGGCGGCGAAACATCAGGTCACCCATTTGATTGCCTGTGGGGTATATGGCCATAAGATGCAGGAAGGCGTCCAGAAGGCGCGTGGGACCACGCTGGTGTCAGTGGCGAAGGACGCTGTAGAAGCAGGTGAGTTGTTGAAAACGATCGTCAAGCGTGGAGATGTGGTGTTAATTAAAGCTTCCAGAGGCGCAAAAATGGAACGTGTTTTAGACGCGGTCCGTCCAGCGTCATGAAGGATTTGGTTTTGTGTTGAATTTCCCTGGCACAAGGGATCGGCGATGGTAACGAATTAACTGTGCACATACATGACGCACTTTGTCAGGAATGGACCCTCATTCCTCGTGCCTTGAGAAAGTAATTTTCTATGCTGTATCTGTGGCTCTATCCCCTTCATACCGAATTTGCCTTATTCAATGTCTTCCGTTATCTCAGTTTTCGCATCATTTATGCGGCGATTACTGCCTTTCTCATTGTCTTTTTTCTTGCCCCTTCCATGATCAAAAAATTACAGACGTTGAAACTGGGACAAAAAATTCGGAACGATGGTCCCCAAACTCATCTTGGAAAATCCGGCACTCCCACGATGGGGGGTGTGCTCATTATTTTTTCTGTCTTGTTAGCAACGTTGTTATGGGCGGATATTTCCAATCTCTATGTGTGGTTGGTCTTGTTGTCGATTGTGGGTTTCGGGCTGATCGGGTTTGTCGATGATTACATTAAAATATTACGGGGTCGTTCCAAGGGATTGTCGGCAACGCAAAAATTTGTGGGACAGTTAGGTGTAGCCTTGGGAATTGGGTTGTTTTTTTACCTATCGCCTGCCTATTCCACGCAGCTCAGTGTGCCGTTCTTTAAAAATTTCACCCCTGATCTAGGAGCCTTGTATATCCCCTTTGCTATTTTGGTCATTGTGGGGTGTTCCAATGCGGTGAACTTAACTGATGGATTGGATGGTTTGGCCGTCGGGCCGGTCATTATTTCGGCGATGGCCTACACGGTAGTGGCCTGGGCAGTCGGGAATAAAGTGGTTTCAGAGTATTTACTCATTCCTCATATTAACGGAGCCGGGGAGCTCGCTATTCTGACGGCCTCTATTATTGGCGCGGGCTTGGGGTTTCTCTGGTTTAACACCTATCCTGCATCGGTTTTCATGGGTGATGTGGGATCTTTGCCGCTCGGGGCGGCGTTAGGGACGGTAGCCGTAGTCTGCAAGCATGAATTGTTATTGGTCTTAGTCGGGGGAGTGTTTGTGATGGAAGCGGTGTCCGTGATTTTCCAGGTGGCATCCTTTAAGTCCAGGGGAAAGCGAATTTTCCTCATGGCGCCGTTGCACCATCATTTTGAATTGAAGGGATGGGAAGAACCCAAAGTGGTCGTTCGTCTGTGGATCATTGCGATCATTTTGGGCCTTTTGAGCATCAGCACCTTGAAATTACGATAATCATAGGATCTTAGTGGAACCCTGTGGAGTCATGGAAGCTGTGAAAGTCACTCCGGTGTTTCCCATCACAAGTTGGCAAGGGAAACGGGTCACGGTATTTGGTCTCGGACGAAGCGGGAGGGCGGCTGCCGATCTCCTCCTGGACTTGGGCGCGTTGGTCACCATTGTCGAAGAGCAACCCAGCCAGGATTTTGAGTCTACGTCGAAGTCGTATGGACTTCGAGGTGCTCAGGTGTTCCGGGGAGATCAAGTCGCAGAGGGCTTGAGGGATCTCGATCTCCTTGTGGTGAGCCCAGGGGTCTCCAAGGACCATCTTCTTGTCCAAGAGATTGGCCAACGGGGCATCCCGATTATCGGAGAAATTGAATTAGCCGGATGGTTTCTACAGGCTCCCATCATTGCGGTGACCGGCACCAATGGGAAAAGCACCACGGTTCGCCTCATCGGATCGATACTGCAACAAAGCGGAAAAAGGGCATTTGTGGGCGGAAATCTGGGTATTCCCTTGTGCGAAGCCGTGCCGAGGCCAACTCACCCCTCTCCAGCGCCTGACTATGAATATATTGTCGCAGAGGTATCGAGTTTCCAATTGGAGACTATCCACCGGTTCAAACCCTGGATTGCCGCGTTGTTGAATGTGACGCCCGATCATCTGGATCGACATCCCACCCAGGAAGAATATCGGGCTGCCAAACAGCGTATTTTTGAAAACCAGACGAGTCAGGATTGGGCGCTCATCAATGTGGATGATCCTGTGGTGAAAACCATGGCCTTGTCCGCACGGTCAGGCCTCTGTGAATTTAGCCTTATTCAAAAGGTAAAACAGGGTGTGTATCTTGAGGGAGCCGATATTCGGGCACGGATGCACGGGAAGGAGTTTTCAATTGTTCGACGGGATGCACTTCCGATGCGTGGAGATCATAACGTCGCGAATGCGATGGCGGCGATGAGTGTCAGCCTGCTGTGCGGGTGCTCAGTAGAAGATATGGTTCTGGCCCTTCAGTCTACTCCAACCTTTGAGCATGCCTTGGAGGTGGTTCGGGAATGGCAAGGCATCACATTCGTCAATGATTCAAAGGGGACAAATGTGGACGCCACACTCAAAGCCTTGCACAGCTTTGAGGAGCCATTGGTCTTGATTCTTGGGGGAAAAGATAAAGGCGGAGATTTTTCGCAGTTGGCTGACACCATTAAGCGGCAGGTCAAGGGAGTGGTGGTGATTGGAGAAGCCACTCAGAAAATCATCCAGGCCTTGGATCAGATCAAGCCGGTCGCTCTTGCGGCCAGCCTGGAGGATGCGGTGTCGCAGGCCGCGGCGTTCGCGTCAAAAGGAGATGTCGTGTTGTTTTCTCCGGCTTGCGCCAGTTTCGATATGTTTCGGAATTATCATCATCGAGGACTTGAATTTAAACGGGTTGTCGGGGAGCTTCAATAAATGGGAATTCCAGCCATACTCCGACGAAAAAATTCTCACGTCGATTCCCGCGCGTGGGCGGATTTATTCCCGCGGAATCTCGGCATCAGTTCCAAGCGGATCGATCCGCTGATTGTGGGGATTACCCTGGCCCTGTCACTTGGGGGATTGGTCATGGTCTTCAGCGCAAGTGGCGTCATGGCGGAAAATAAATTTACCAACTCCACCTATTATCTCCAACGACAAATTGTCTGGATGGTGCTGGGATTCGGCCTCCTGCTGGTTGGGTCATTGATCGATTATGGCCAGTGGAAACGCTGGGTTCCCTTGATTGTGGTGGGATGTGTCGCTGGATTGCTTCTGGTGTTGGGAATAGGCCCTCAAATTAATGGGGCTCGTCGGTGGCTCGCATTCGGATTTTTTTCCATTCAACCCACGGAAATGGCCAAATTGGCCGTCGTGTTGTATCTGGCAGCGTTTCTCTCCAATCCTCAACGACGGGTCACCGATTGGCAGCGAGGGTTTCTTCCCCCCGTGGCGATTGTGGGCTTGATCTGCGGACTTATTGTGGTGGAACCTGATTTAGGGAGTACCGTCGTCATCAGTCTGGTGTTGGTGGGCATGATGTATCTGGCTGGAGCCCGCGTGCGTCATCTGGCGTACTTAGGTCTTCCGATGGTCGTGGGGTTGATTTCGCTCATCTGGATGAGTCCAGAACGATGGGAGCGGATGACCACCTTTATGAATCCCTTCGAGGACCGGGAAGGTGCAGGCTACCAGCTTGTCCAGTCCATCCTGGCGCTGGAAAACGGCGGAGTGTTTGGTGTCGGTCTTGGGCAGGGAAAACAAAAACTGTTGTATCTCCCTGAGGGACACACCGACTTTGTGTTGGCGTTGGTGGGAGAAGAGCTTGGACTTATCGGGACCTCAGGTCTATTGGCGTTGTTTGCCATTTTAGTGTTCAAAGGATTTCGTGTCGCGGCCTTGGCACCGGATTTATTCGGACGATACCTCGCCTTGGGCATTACCTTGCTCCTGGGCATTCAGGCCCTTATCAATGCGGGAGTTGTGAGCGGAATGTTACCGACGAAAGGGTTAACGCTTCCCCTGGTGAGTTACGGCGGGTCCTCGCTGCTTGTCACCATGTTAGCCATCGGAATCCTGTTGAGTATCGCTCGACAAGGGCGAGCCGGCCCCTGATTGAGAGAGGATGTATGAATGAGGGTCGTGATTGCTGCGGGTGGAACGGGAGGACATGTATATCCGGCTATCGCGTATGCGAAAGAATTTCAACAGCATGATCCTGGTGGGAGCATCGTGTTTGTGGGGACGGGTAAGTCCTTGGAGGGAGAAATCCTCGGAAAAGAAGGGTTTGGCTTTGAACCGATTCAGGTCGAAGGATTTGTGGGTCGAGGGGTGTTTCGCATGATTCGTTCCTTCGTTCTGCTCCTTAAGTCGGTAGGGCGGGCTGTTCAGATTCTCCGAAGCCATCACACGGATCTGGTCATTGGCACAGGAGGATATTTCAGTCCACCCGTGGTCTTTGCCGCATGGTTGCTGAACATTCCCAGAGTATTGCTGGAACCAAATGCTATGCCGGGTCTTGCCAATCGGGTGTTAGGCCCATTGGCCGATAGGGTTTTTTTGGCCTTTGACAGTGCCGTTCCCTTCTTCTCGCCTTCTAAGGTGAAGGTGATTGGCACTCCCATCCGCAAAGCGTTTGTGTTGGAGAACGCTCCCCCTCCGCCGAAGAAGGTCTCGCACCTGTTGATCTTTGGCGGGAGCCAGGGAGCTCGGGCCATCAATTCCGCAGTGTTGAAAGCCGTGGAATCTTCAGCGAGGCTGCGCGAACAGGTGACCATGACGCACCAGACGGGAGCCGATGATTATGAACGCGTCAAAGCCGCCTATGAACAACTTGGCATGATGGTGGATGTCCGTCCTTTTCTCTTCGATATGCCCTGCGAACTTGCCAAAGCGGATCTTATTGTGTGCCGGGCCGGAGCCAGTACTCTGGCTGAGTTATCGGCATATGGAAAAGTTGGAATTCTGATCCCGTTTCCTCAAGCGACACACAACCATCAGGAAATGAATGCCAGGGCCATGGAAGGGGCTGGCGCCGCACGGGTTCTGCTGCAATCAGAACTCACGGGGCAGCGTCTGGCAGAAGAAATTGAACAATGCATGACTGATATCCATCACTTACAGGAAATGGCTGGACGAAGTTGGGCCTTGAGGAAAGTTCATGCCACTGAACAGATGGTTCATGAATGTCTCTCCCTTGTGGGACAGAGTGGGTAACGGAAGATAGGGGGAATCGTCTTTTGGAAAGTTTTGCAGCACACAGCAGCGGTTCGGAGAGAAAAGCGAGAAAAATTGACGAGAGGATGTTCAACCTTTAATGAGGAGGGACTCTTGCAGGGAATGAGGGGAGTGTCCTGTCAGGTCAGAGTCTGGGGAATTGAAGGTCGTGGCAGTGTCATGAAAAAGAAGAGCTTTGGAGGACAGAGCTTGGTATGCCGGGCCGGCATTGCCGGTCTTGAGACCATCAGCCCAGACCCACACGCCTTGCGCGCTCATAGGGGGAGGCTACAGGCGATCGCCCCCAACGATCCTCCTTTCGACTCTGGAAGTCTAACACATTATGTTTCGAAAAATTCAGCACATACATTTGGTTGGTATTGGGGGAAGCGGGATGAGCGGCATCGCAGAGGTGCTTCTCACGCTAGGGTATAAAGTCACGGGTTCCGATATGGGGTATTCCGACAGTATCCGTCGGTTAGAGGAACTGGGGGGGACAGTGTATATCGGGCATCAGGAGTCGAACGTGGAAGGCGCACAAGTTGTGGTGGTGTCATCGGCCATTGCCAGCTCCAACCCGGAAATTCGCGCGGCACGGGCTAGGGTGATTCCTGTCATTCCACGGGCTGAGATGTTGGCAGAGTTGATGCGGTTGAAATTCGGGATTGCCATTGCCGGCGCACATGGCAAGACCACGACGACGTCGATGGTGGCTTCGATTCTGGCGCAGGCCGGGCTGGATCCCACATTCGTGGTTGGAGGAAAGGTGAATGCCATGGGGACTCATGCGCGTCTAGGTCGCAGTGATCTCCTGATTGCGGAGGCCGATGAAAGTGATGGGTCGTTTTTGCGATTGTCGCCCTCCATTGTCGTGGTTACGAATATGGACCGGGAGCATTTAGACCACTATGGAAACATGGAAGGTCTTCAAGAAGCGTTTCTGCAATTTATCAATAAGGTTCCCTTCTACGGTGTGGCGATTGTGTGTGCCGATGATCCATGGATTCGCGGTCTGTTGCCACGCGTGGTCAAGCGGTATCAAACCTATGGCATGAGTGATTTTTCCGGTGTGCTCACGCCTGATCTTTTTGCCACTGAGATTGAGCCCAAAGCTCTTGGTGTGGAATTTCGAGCGCATTTTCGGGATCAAAAGCTTGGCCCTTTCCGCATTCGAATCCCCGGCGTGCATAACGTGTCCAATGCCTTAGCCGCCATTGGGGTCGCCTTGGAATTGGATGTGCCAGTGGATTTGATCCGGGCGGGGTTGGCGGCATTTGCCGGGGTAGAACGCCGTTTCCAAATTCGAGGAGAAAAAAAGGGCATTGTGGTGGTGGATGATTACGGGCACCATCCAACGGAAATCCGTGCCACCCTGGCGGCCGCGCGCGCGGCTTGGCAGAGGCGGTTGGTTGTGATGTTTCAGCCGCATCGCTTCTCGAGGACACGGGATCTCCTCGATGAGTTTTCCAAGGCGTTCGAACAGGCGGATGTGGTGTATGTCATGGATATTTATCCTGCCGGGGAGGTGCCGATCCCCGGGATCACCGGGCAAACCATTGTGGAAAAAATTCAAGCTTCAGGACATCCCGCTGTCCACTGGGTGAATAGTGATCCCGGACTCACATCCCGACTGAGGGAAGAACTTCGGGAAGGCGATATTCTATTGACTCTGGGAGCAGGGGATGTCTGGAAGATAGGCAAAGAATTGTTGGAGACCTTGTAAGCAAGTGTGGTGAGGCATGGACGACGAGGGACGTACAGGTGAAGACCGGGCGACCGACACCAACAGTCGAACGGCTCCAGCGAGCGGTGCAACATGTTCAAGGAGAGATTCGGTGGGGCGAACCGTTGTCACGTATCCTCTCTTTGCAAGTGGGAGGTCCTGCGGATGTCCTGGTGGTTCCCTCCGATGTGGAAGACGTCATTCGTGTCATTCAAGGGGCTCGATCAGAGCAGATTCCCTTTGTCGTGTTGGGTGGGACCAATGTGGTCGTTCGCGATAAAGGCATTCGAGGCATTGTGATGCAACTGAAACAATTGACCCGGATACAGGAGGAAGACAACCAGGTGGTGTATGCCCAAGCGGGAGTGCGGTTGCCGCGGCTGATGCAATTTGCGTCCGGCCGCAATCTTTCCGGAATGGAGTGGGCGGCGGGGATTCCCGGAACCGTTGGCGGGGGCGTCGTCATGAATGCGGGGACGCGATTGGGGGAAATGAAAGATGTCTTGAGCGCCGTGGATTTCGTGAATCTTCGGGGGCAGCGCGTACGGCTGAATGCCAAGGATCTGTCTTTTACCTATCGGAAAACAATGCTTCCCAAGGGCATTGTGGTCGGGGCGTGGGTCCAGTTGACCCTCTCGACCGGAGAGGAAGTTGAGGCGAAAACCAAGACGTATCTCCAATACCGACGGGCCACTCAACCCCTGACCCTTCCGAATGCCGGATCGGTGTTTAAAAATCCGCCTGGAGATTCTGCTGGACGGTTGATTGAAGCAGCCGGATTAAAGGGGGCGCGAGTGGGCGATGCCGAGGTTTCAACCAAGCATGCCAATTTTATTGTGAATAGGGGGACAGCGACCGCTGCTCAAGTCCTGTCATTAATTCGAAAGGTCCGGCAAACGGTCGCCAGAAAATTTGGTGTGCGCCTGCAACTTGAATGGAAAATCATCGGAGAAACCTAGCGACGAGCAGGCTTGATGAGGGGGGTGAGGGTGGTTTAGGTGGAGCAACGTGGAAGGTCTAACTCAATCTTGATGAACGGGGAACTATGAAGCCGAAGTCTTTGCGAGTCGGTGTGCTCATGGGTGGATCGTCAGCCGAGAGGGAAGTTTCCCTGAAGACGGGTCGTTCCATATGCGATGCCTTGCGAAGGCGCGGATACACAGTGGTTCCCATTGAAGTGGATGTCTCATTGCCGCATCAGATCCGGGTAAAAAAAATTACGGTCGCATTTCTCGCGTTGCATGGGCCTGGGGGGGAAGATGGTACGGTTCAAGGGATGTTGGAAGTCATGAATATGCCCTATACCGGATCGGGTGTGAGTGCCAGTGCGGTGGGTATGGATAAAGGATTGAGCCGCGTGGTGCTTCAGGCCGCTGGCGTGCCCGTTCCGCCGGGAATGACGTTATGTGACAAGATGATCCCCGCTCGTCCACCAGCCAACTTGGGGTTGCCTGTCGTGGTGAAGCCTTGTGCTCAGGGATCCACGATCGGTGTCTCTATCGTTCGAAAGTTGTCTCAATGGAAGGGGGCCTTGCAAGAGGCCTATCGATATGGAGAGCAGGCGGTGATTGAAAAATACATTCCCGGACGTGAAGTGGCGGTTGGCGTCTTTGGCAAGCAGGTCTTCCCAGGCGTGGAAGTCATTGCGCCAGGAGGATTTTATGATTTTACGGCCAAGTATGGAACAGCCTCAACACGTTATGTGTGCCCGGCTCCCCTTTCTTCCAAGCTGAAGCGCGCTCTGCGTGAACAAAGTCTTCGTGCGTATCAGGCGTTAGGGTGCCGGGGTGCGGCTCGAGTGGATTTTCGCATCCATACCAACGGACGTCCCTATATTTTAGAGTTGAATACCATACCCGGCATGACCGAACGGAGTTTGCTGCCCATGGCTGCGGCGAAAGCCGGGCTGACCTACGATGATCTGGTAGAACAGATTTTACAGGATGCACTGCCGAAGAAGGTGGCGTCGTCAGGGAAAAAAGCCAGGGCCAAAGGGGGCAAGGGAACATGATTTCCGGAAAAAGCCTTTCAACAAACCGGCCTCGAAAAAACCGTCCGCTCAAGAAGGGAGAGGCATTTGGGGGTACGGGGAAAAACCCAAAAAATTCACGGGTCCGACGTGTTGTCATAGGGAGTGTTCTGGCATGTCTCATTGTGGTGATCGTGGTGGGAGGGCGACAGGTGATCCGGTGGGCGGGCGAATGGACAGAAATTCAGCAGATCACGGTGGTTGGTTTGGACCGGGTGTCGCGGGATGAAATTATCACGAGGCTGGCCTTGCCGCCGCACATCAGTTTGCTCTCTGTCGATCCAGACCTCTTGTCGACACGCCTGGAGTCCCATCCCTGGATTGGGTCGGTGGCATTTGATCGGGTGTTTCCACATTCGCTGGTCGTGCAGGTTTCTGAACGTCAGCCTGCAGCGGTTTTAGGATCGTCAAAAGAGCGTTATTTTCTGGATGCTGAAGGATATCTGTTGCCGGGAGAAAAGGCGCAAGAGGGAGGGACATTGCCCATTGTTGAGGGAGTGACCTCGAAATTCCTGACCCAGAATGAGGACGAGGGCCATCGACGCGCGAAGCTGGGCATTCACATTGCCGAATTGTTGTCTCAACAGTTTTCGGGTAGACCACGGATTGATGTGTCCAATCCCTATACGACGATCGTGGATCTTCCCGCTATCCGGTTTCAATTCGGGCGGGAGGTAGAGGACCAGTGGCAACGTTTTTTGGTGTTGTACCCCACCGTGAAGAAAGAAATTGAAGGTCGGTCGCAAGAAGTGGATTTGCGATTTGCTCAAAAAGTCATTTTTCGCAAGAGGACACTGTAGGACATGACCAAAAAAGAACACATTGTGGTTGGGCTGGACATCGGGACGACAAAGATTTGTGCCGTGGTGGGTGAAATCCTGGATGATCGCTCAATCAATGTCATCGGAGTGGGATCGCATCGCTCGACCGGCCTGAGGAAAGGCATGGTGGTGAACATGGACAGTACGGTGGAATCCATCAAACGAGCGGTGGAGGAGGCGGAGTTGATGGCGGCGGTCCAAATCAATTCGGTGTATACAGGGATTGCCGGCAGTCATATCGGGAGCGAAAGTGCGCAAGGCGTGGTGGCCCTGAAAAAACGGGAAGTTACCAAGGCGGATGTCCGGCGTGCCGTCGATACCGCCCGTGGCTGCGCGGTGCCTGCCCCTGACCGGCAAATTCTCCATGTACTCCCCCGGGAATTTATTGTGGATGATCAGGAAGGGATTCGCGATCCGCTGGGCATTGCGGGGTCACGATTGGAAGTCGATGTCCATATTGTGACCGGGGCGGTGACTTCGGCACAAAACCTTGTGCGGTGTGTCAGCCGGGCGGGTTTGGATGTCGTCGATATTGTCTTGCAGCCGTTGGCCTCCAGTGCGGCCGTGCTTTCCCCTGAAGAAAAAGAATTAGGTGTCGTGATGGTGGATATCGGAGGGGGGACGACCGACGTCGCAATTTTTGTCGAGGGGTGTATCCGGCACTCCGCGGTCATTCCCATCGGGGGAAATCATTTAACCGGCGATCTGGCGATGGGTTTGAAAACCGCACCTGAGGAAGCGGAAAAAATTAAACTGAAATACGGGGTCGCGAGCAGCCAGTTGTTGAATGAAGACGAAGGCATCGAAGTGCCGAGTGTCGGTGGACGGCAACCCAGGGTTATGCCCCGAACATTGGTCGCTCAAATCCTCTCCCCCCGCGTGGAAGAAATGTTTGAGCTGGTCCTTCGGGAAATCCGTCGCGCTGGGTATGACGGTATGTTGGTGGCCGGGGGCGTATTGACGGGAGGGACCTCCCTGCTTCCGGGGATGGCCGAGGTGGCGGAACAAGTCCTCAATCTTTCGGTCCGATTGGGGAAACCGATCGGGGTGGGAGGGTTGCGGGAAATTGTCAGCAACCCCAGTTATTCCACGGCTGTGGGGCTCATTGTGCATTCCGTGAGTCGGGAAAATGAATTCGAACTCGTGGGACCCGGGGGAGGCAAAGGTAAAAAATCCTCGGGGTGGCTGGGTTCTTCGATGGTTTTTAAGATGAAGGGATGGATCATGAACTTTTTTTAATCCATGGAAGGAAAGGAGGATCATGTATCCGTGCGTACTTCACGAGCCAAGATGAGTTATCAACTGAGTGTCACCAAGTGCTACCAGTCAAGTGGTGGAAAGGAGGAGTCGTATGTTCTCAATGTCTGATGAGGAGCAGTCTGTCATTAACATCAAGGTGGTGGGCGTCGGAGGGGCTGGTTGCAACGCAGTCAATACGATGATTGAAGCCGGCCTGAGTCGTGTGGAATTTGTGGTAGCGAATACGGACTTGCAAGCATTGGCCCGTTCGCAGGCGCCGTACAAAATTCAATTGGGGCCTGAGCGCACGCGAGGCTTGGGGGCAGGAGCCAAGCCGGATGTGGGGAAAGAATCCGCGCTTGAAAGTGAACACCAAATCCGCGAGGCCCTGGAAGGGGCGGATATGGTGTTTGTGACCGCAGGCATGGGTGGCGGAACCGGCACCGGCGGCGCACCCATCGCGGCGAAAATTGCCAAAGAGTTAGGAATTCTTACCGTGGGCGTGGTGACCAAACCCTTCCAATATGAAGGGAACCGGCGGGCCAGTTTTGCAGAAGAAGGGATCCGTGAATTGAAAAAACACGTGGATTCCCTGTTAATCATCCCCAATCAAAAACTTCTGGGCATGGTGGATAAGAGTACACCGCTTGTGGAGGCGTTCAAGATTGCGGATGATGTCTTGCGTCAGGCCATCCAGGGTATTTCGGATGTCATTACCACTCCGGGGTTGGTCAACGTGGACTTTGCCGATGTGCGAACCGTCATGGGCTATTCCGGGCGTGCAGTGATGGGGATGGGAACCGGCCGGGGTCCGACACGAGCCGGGGATGCCGCCAGACAAGCCATTGCCAGCCCCTTGCTGGAAGATGGAAGCGTGGAAGGGGCTCGAGGGTTGCTCTTGAATATTACGGGCGGCCCAGGTCTCACGTTGCATGAAGTGAATGAGGCATCCAACATTGCACGAGAAGCCGCCGACCCGCAGGCCAACATCATCGTCGGCCAAGTCATCAATCCTGAACTGGGAGATGAATTGACCGTGACGGTCATTGCGACAGGATTCGAACAAGGGGAGTCGGTCTTGCGGTTTCCCAGTGCCCAGCAACCCACCCTCGTGGTGGAGCCTGTCAAAAAACCGGCCTTGGTTTCGGTCTCTGTGGAGAATGGCGGGGACTATGGTTCTTCTTCGGATGATCTGGACCGGCCCACGTATATGCGCCGGCAGACCGCGGCCCGGCCGGCTCCTGAAAAGAGTAGTTTGTTGGTAGATGACGATTGGGACGTGCCGACCTTTTTACGGAAGAAGGCCGACGGCTAATGGGATGAACGCAGAGGAAAGCACCGGGCCTCCGGGGAGCAGGTTGTCTGATGCAGGATTGACGAGTGACGCGATTCCCGTGCGCCATTTCTTCGGGACACGGAACGCGCCTGGAGGGTTGAATGCGCATATTCAACTTGGACAGGTTACCGGGGGACACCCGGAATTTCCCTTTATCGCGGCGCTCAAGCAAATCCATAGTACCCGGGTGGTGGTCTTAAAAACCTCCATGGGTCCTGGGGCATTAAAGCAGACCGAAGGGGATGCCCTGGTCACCAATCAACCTCAGACGCTGATCGTCGTGCGAACCGCGGATTGCGTGCCGGTGCTGCTAGTCGAGAAAGGCACGGGAGTAGTTGGGGCTATTCACGCCGGATGGCGTGGGGCGGTGGCTGGAATCGTCTCGGAAACTATTCGAGCCTGCGTGGAGGAATTCGGGGCGAAAGCGGAGCAGATGCAAATGGCCATCGGTCCGTCCATCGGTCCGTGCTGTTATGAAGTTGATGAACCGGTGATCGAACCTTTGCGAACCCGGTATCCTGCATGGCCTGGCGTGCTCCGGGAAACCAACGAAGGAAAAGGGGTGTTGGACCTCAAGCAACTGATCTATTACCAGATTCGTGCCAGTGGAATTCCTGAATCTCAGATAGGACGGTTGGATCATTGTACCCATTGTCGGGCCGATCTCTTTTATTCTTACAGGAGGGAGGGACAGGTGATTGGGACGATGTTCAGTGGGATTATATTGCCTGCCAAATAAGTATGGGCTCGGGTTTAAGTAGATCAAGCCGGATAACATGAATGAGGGGGAAAACCCCTGATTCCACAAAGAGTTGACCCGCTGCCAGGCCTTCAATTGTGGCCGGGTGCAGAGTCGGGGAAGAATGTGTTCTCAATCCTGTTACAGGGTGAATACCCCGTCCGTGACTCAAGTGGGAATCCCGTTTACAATAAACCCTGTATGAGAAATCAGAGATGGTTTCGTGGAAGGATGCAACCGTTTCCAACTCCATTGCTCAGACGATTCAGACAATTCGAGAGAAAATTCGGCAGGCTGCTCTCCGTGTAGGACGAGATCCTTCCAGCGTTCGTTTGGTGGCGGCGACCAAAACCGTCTCCTCTGACAATTTAGAAGAAGCCTATGCGGCCGGCGTGCGAATTTTTGGGGAGAATCGGCTCCAGGAGGCTCAGGAGAAAAGACGTACGCTTGGGCCACGCGAAGGATTGGCCTGGCACTTCATCGGGCGGATGCAACGCCGGAAGATCAAAGATATTGTCGGAAATTTTGCGTTGCTGCATTCCGTGGAAAGCGTGGAGCAGGCCGAAGGCATCAATGCCGCGGCTGAAAAGCTTGGTATCCATCAAGAGGTGTTACTGGAGGTCAATATTGCCGGGGAAGCCAGCAAGGGAGGCTTCACCTCACAGGAGTTGGAAGCCGGGATAGAGGCATTAGACCGGCTCCCTTATGTATCTGTCCAAGGGTTGATGACGCTCCCGCCTTGGAAGGAGAATCCTGAAGAGGTCCGCCCGTATTTTACGCAGCTGTGTCAGTTACGAAATCGGCTTGCTCGGCAATCATGGACTCATATACGGATGGCTGAATTATCGATGGGCATGTCCCATGACTACGAGATGGCGATTGAAGAGGGAGCGACCATGGTCCGGATCGGGACCGCGATTTTTGGAGAACGAGGGTAGACCGACAGACTCAAAATAGCCTGAAGAACCTGCGGAGGGAGATAGATAAGGAGGACCATGTTTATTGCGGGAAATGTTTTACAAGCCATTGCGACCATCCTGGATACGATTTTATGGATTTATATGTGGGTTATTATTATTCGGGCCTTGATCTCCTGGGTGAACCCGGACCCCTGGAATCCCATTGTCCAATTTTTAGAAAGAGTGACGGAACCGGTCCTCTATCAGATACGGCGCCGGGTAGGCATTGGCGGGATGGGATTTGATTTTTCCCCGATCATTGCTATCCTAATTATTGTGTTTCTGCAAATTGCCGTGGTGGGATCCTTGAAGGACTTAGCTATCAGAATGCACTAGCCGGTGCGAGGAAAGGAGTCGTGATGAAAATTACACCGCTGGATATTCAGCATAAAGTCTTCGATACGCAATGGCGGGGCTATAACAAGCCGCAGGTGGATCAATTTCTGGAAGAAATCGCCGAATCGGTTGAAGAACTCACCAAAGAAAATATGGTGTTAAAAGAGAGGCTGTCTGCAAAAGATGAGGAATTGGGTCAGCTCAAGCGCGCGGAATCGACTCTGACCAGCACGCTCATTTCGACCCAATCTTTTGTCGATCAACTCAAGCGCGGGGCCCAACGGGATGCCGATCTGGTGGTGAAAGAAGCGGAATTGAAAGCGGAGGAAATCCTTGCCCAAAGCCGGAGCGAACTTGTCGAAATGCGGCGAATGATCTCGGCGCTCAAGCAGCAGCGGGCACTGGTGCTGGATCGCTTGCGGTTGACCTTGAGTTCCTTCCATCGGTTGGTGGAGATTGAAGAGCAACCGGACGCGTCGTTTGAAGAGGGCGAGGAACCTGACTTGAGCCCTGAGTCAGCCTCACATCGGGAAGCGGGATAGGCGTTCCCTTCATAGTGCAACCATTTGTGGATCAGACCGATCCCATTACACGTCTTCTCCTCGAAGGAATTCAGGCAAAGGTCTTTCCTGGGGCGGTCTTGTTCGTCCGTCATCAAGGGCAGGTTCGCTTCCATCAGGCTGTTGGTCGAACCTCCGGTCTTCCTGATTCTCATCCCGTCCACCCTCAGACAATCTACGACCTGGCTTCCCTCACGAAGCCCCTCGCGACCGCCTCGGTCATTCTGCTCCTGGTGCAGGATGGACTCCTGGATCTGGAAACCCCTATCGACTCGGTGTTACAAGAAACCAAAGGATTGCCATTAGGGCCGGTCGTGCTGAAAGATGTCCTCTGTCATCAAAGCGGGCTTCCATGGTGGCGGCCGTTGTATCAGTCTTTTCCCCCTTCTCTTCCTTCGGAGGCTTCATTTCGCCAGGAACGAGTCAACGCATTTCTGGATTTGATACTCAAGGAGCCGTTAGAAGCCGTATCACCACCAAAGAGCGTCTACAGTGATTTGGGGTATATAGTGCTCGGTTTTATGGTGGAACGGATCACGAATCAATTATTGGCTGATGTCTGTCAGAGCCGGATCTTTGGCCCCTTGCAAGCCAGACCTCTTGGCTATAGAGGACAGCATATCCATGAAGAGATGGGCGCACCGATTGGAGAATGTGCGCCAACCGAGCAGGATCCGTGGCGTGGACGTTTGTTGCAGGGTGAGGTGCATGATGACAATGCGTTCGCGCTGGGAGGCATTGCCGGGCACGCGGGACTCTTTGGAACAGCCGAAGCGGTGGGACAGGTTACTAAAGCCTGGCTGGAGGGATATCAAGGAAAGCCAGGATTATTCGATGGTCAACTGGTCAAACAGTTTGTGACGGCACAACCTGGAACCAGTTGGGCGTTAGGGTGGGATACCCCCTCCCAACCCTCATCTTCCGGTAAATGGTTTTCCCCGGAATCGTTCGGGCATTTGGGATTCACCGGAACGAGTATCTGGATCGACCCCATCCGTGAATTAGAAGTTATTTTCCTCTCCAATCGGGTTTATCCCACACGAGATAATCAAGCCATCAAAGCGTTTCGGCCCAAATTGCACGATGTGATCATTCAGGAATTGGAGTCATGATCTCGCGTGAGACTGAAATGATTTGGCAAGTTCGAGCGTTGCCGGGGTTCGGCCCGGCAGCCGAGCTACTTTTGTTCCGGCAAAAGTAGCCAAAACCAATGACGCCCTGCCTGGCCGCATGGGATAGGGCGGACGCGGGTCTTCGGAGGGCGCGCCAACTCGCAGGGCTCAAACAAGGCCCGCCAGGGGATGAGAGCGTCCGCCATTGGCCAGTCAGCAGGCGTCGGTGAAAAGGAAGTAAATACTCCTGCCAACAAGAATGCTTTGGAAATTATTTGGAATGCCTATATGTAGAGGTGTGCAATCACGGAGCTGATATCAATACAGATCATCGGTCTTGTCGGAGGGCGTCCAAGTCGAGCTGAAGTTTGACTTTACCCTTGAGGGCACGAAGATTTCGATAGGCCCCACCGGCGGCTACCAGTTCTAATCCGCGTCGAATGGTTGGAGTGATTCCTTCCCCGGTGGCCTGGGTTGCTCGAGTCAGAAGATCGTCCGGGACCTGCAGGGTCAGTTTTTTGAGTTTTGTCGGCATGGGCTCTCCTGGGTGAGAAGAATTCAAATAGAGCACCCAAAGAATATACCATCCTTTGTGCCATATCTCCGTATGGTGTCTGGAGAGGATTCCAGAGGCTAGAGGAATCAAGTTTCTCCACCGTAGTTGGAAGAAGTGATGTTAGAAAGCCCTCCTGCAGCCATTCCAATCTTACTAAATCGTTTTATCGTACCTCTAAAAATGTTCTGAGCTGTTGGAGCACAACATTCTCCTCACTGGAATAATTGGTTGATCGAGCATTGCCGGGTTTCGTCCCGGCAGCCGAAGTCCTTTTGTTTCGGCAAAAGTAGCCAAAACCAATGACGCCCAGTCTGGCCACATTGGATAGGGCGGACGCGGGTCTTCGGAGGGCGGCCCAACTCGCAAGGCTCAAACAAGGCCCGCCAGGGGATGGGGGCGTCCCTCCCTTGTTCCAGACGGCAGGCGTCGGACAATGGGAGACGAAACATTCAAGGACTCATGAAAAAGCGGGGAGCCATATATTCTGTATGGTCCCCAAACAATCCGTCTCGATTATTCCGTAACGTGGAAGGGATCTTTGTGTTGCGCAAGACCCAATGGGTGGCTTCGGATGTCACAGAGACATTTGCTGCTGGCGAATCAGACCGGTAGACTCATACGGAACCAGATAATCCATAGTGGGGCAGCTGGGAATTTTCCCAGCTTGAAATCAGGAGGCACACCTAATGCGCAAGCGAATTATCGGCCAGGTTCAGCAAGGAAGCGAGCCACCGGGGGACTGGTTAAATGTGGATGGGCTCGCAGAGGTAGAAATCAGCTCGGAGGACCCCGCTCATCCAATTGAGTCCGCGTTGCTGCCGGGTGGGACCATAGGGTGGTGTGCTGCAGGGCCGGGGAAGCAGACGATCCGGCTTGTCTTTGCCGCTCCGCAACGGCTCCGGCGGATCTGGCTGAATTTCGTGGAAACCCGCACCGGGCGCACGCAAGAGTACGTCTTGCGTTGGTCGCCGGATGGCGGGCAGTCGTTCCGGGAAATCGTGCGGCAGCAGTGGAACTTCAGCCCCGAAGGCGCAACAAGTCAGACGGAAGACCATCACGTCGACCTTCCTGCGGTCACTGTGCTCGAGTTGAGCATCATACCGGACACCAGTGGGGGAAATGCGCTCGCGTCGTTGGCCCAGTTGCGGCTGGCCTAACCCTGATAAGCGAAATGATCTTCACAAGCGTATCCGCTTATCCGAATGGCGGGATCAATTTTAAAATTGAAAGGTGGCTTGAATGGCAATGAGATCGTAGCTGGTTTGTTCATTATCGTTGTCATCATAGGAAAAATTGTTTTTAAATTCCCCCCGTAAGTATTCAACCGATAAGCTCAAGTAATTAGTGGGCCGCAAGCTTGTCCCGATGCCAAAGATCTCTTGAGGTTCACCTTCCAATTCAGTGTTATGTTCGTATCGGATCGCAAATTGTATCCATGGGAATTGTGGGGGATAATAGGCAAATTCAAGGTTATAGGTCCGGGGTTTGTCCGCATTTCCTTCGAATTCTTTGATCGATTTAGTGGCCTGCACAATTTCTCCGGTGAACTCAAACGGGGGCAGCCCTATCAGACCATGGACGGTCCATCCGGGAACCCGCTGTCGATACGTATTGTTGAAGTCAAGAAAGAATTCGGCATCGCCTTCCCCGAGATCCGAGATATATCCCCCACCGATTCGTATGGATTCATTTTTTGTCACAAACTCGGCCGCCAGCCCCCAATCAATTTGGTGTTTGCCAGATTGGCCCTTTTTATCGACTTTGCCGTCAAAGATATACCCGGATATTTCTAAGGCATCCCAAAAGGTATAGTCTGCGATCAAGGCGGGTCCACGTGTTTGCGCGAATTCCACTAATGGCCCGGTGACAAAGTGGCTATAAAACTCGCCAAAAGGCAAGTACAGCTTGCCGATTTTTGCCCCAAAGTCATCAAGGTCCACCCCCACGAATCCCTCATCAACCTCCTGGTAGTGCCGGCTGCCATTCTCTTCTATCGCAAACAGAATTTCTGCTTCCAACCATTCAATCGAGGTGAGTTCAAATCCAAGTTCGATGGCCAGTTCAGTATCGGGGTTTTCGACAGTCTTGATCCCTTTTTTGAAATTATTGGTCTGCCATTCTTTTTCAATGTCCACCACCCCGCCGAACTTGAGCCATGGCAGAAGTTGTGTTCCAACAGACGCATCTCTTCGCTCCTCCGGAGTCCGGTAAATTCTCACTGTTGATGGGGGTCTTTTTAATTTTTTCTTGGAAGATTCCCCTTCTGGCAAAGATTCCTCCTGGGTCGAAGGTTCCTCTTGAGCAGTTGTAAGGTTGGGGAGCAAGAGGCAAATGAGCAGGGCCCAGCTTAAGAAGCCTACTCTCAAGATTGTCATGTGAGGTGGTCTCATGAACCGCGGTTGGCAGGAGTGCATCAAAATTTGCAACATGGACTATTGCAAAGTACAGGAAATTAATTCAATAACCTGGGCGTGAGTTCACCATATGGTAATGTGGCAACCTAGACCATTTGGGATACAATGAGGCTTTATGTAAGAGTGGTCGAGGATCGTTGCAGGTTTTGAGAATGCAGGTACACCTTGACTTTTTCCAATCTTGTTCAGGCAAGATACTTTCAAAGTACATGTGTTGTTCGGAAGCCTCTGGTATGAGAATTCTCCTCATTGAAGACGATCAGGTTATTGCCGATTTCATTCAGAAAGGAATGAAGGAGGCGGGATTTGCCATTGACCATATCGCTGATGGTTTGATCGGACTTCATGCCGCCCTGACGCAGGACTATGATGTGGGAATCCTTGATCTCATGTTACCCGGATTGGATGGACTGTCAATTCTTGATCGCTTGCGCCAGGAGAAAAAGAATCTTCCCATCATTATCCTGAGTGCCAAGCGAACGGTTGATGACCGTATTGCCGGACTGCGGCATGGGGGAGATGATTATCTCGTCAAACCCTTTTCGTTTAGCGAGTTGCTGGCCCGAGTGGAGTCTCTTCTTCGGAGGGCTCAACATGTGGTTGAACCTACGAGTCTTTCGTTTCATGATCTCACGTTGGATCTGCTCGCGCGAACCGCTGTTCGCTCAGGTAGGAGGCTAGATCTCCAGCCCAAAGAATTTGCCTTGCTGGAATATCTTGTTCGCAATGCAGGTCACGTGGTCTCAAAAACGATGATTATGGAACGCGTGTGGGATTACAATTTCGACCCGGGGACCAATGTCGTGGAAGCCCGCATCAGCAAACTTCGGGAAAAAGTGGATAAGGATTTTGAGTCGTCACTTATTCACACCGTGCGGGGTTTAGGATATGTCCTCAAAAGGCAACATGATTAAGCTTCCGAATACGCTGAGCTTTCGGCTGACATTTTGCTATGCCTTAACCTTCCTGGTCTGTCTGGTGTCCGCACTTTTGGCGTTATATGTCTACCTGGACACAATTTTTAATAGTCGCATGGATGATGACTTAAAGGAAGACATCGCGGAATTTCGGGAGTTATTGGACGATGGCGGGCTGGAAAGGATCATCGACGAAATTAACCGGGAGATGAATTCGAGTGATCAAAGCGAAGTCTTTTTTCGGCTTTTGGATTCGCAAGGAACGGTCGTGTTCAGTTCTGATGTTTCAGAGTGGGAAGGCCTCGAAGATCACACCGCTAAAATACTTCCCAAAGCTACGGCATCGCTGATCCCGGTATTGGAGACGGTGGAATTCCCTGACCGGGAGTACCCGGTTAGAATCGTTCTGGGAAAGATGGCTCCCGATCTGGTATTGCAGATAGGTGAGACTTTGGA
>Ga0224510_10000676_pt1 | contig 24865 bp, 22 predicted proteins | sample SF_May12_sed_USG_FD_170161 | JGI IMG/M metagenome (GOLD analysis project Ga0224510, IMG submission 170161) | Sediment microbial communities from San Francisco Bay, California, United States - SF_May12_sed_USGS_4_1 | ecosystem: Environmental > Aquatic > Marine > Sediment | place: USA: California... | reverse complement strand
AGGTCGAGGGCATGTTTGTTCTTTCCTCCTGAGTCGAAGACCGTGGGGATCCGATGTCGCCGCGATACAGGAGCACCCCTACGAGTACGAGTATCCCGGCGACGACGATGTCGGCATCGAGAATTCGGGACGACTCGGCGACGACCACTGCGGCCAGCGCCATGAGCCCAACCCCGATCCACGCCCGCGGTCCCTCGATCCGATCGAGGAAACGACCCGCGACCGCCCTCGTGTCTCCTTCAGCCGGGATGAGAGCCCAGCCCGCGAGATAGAGGAGGATGCCGACACCACCGAAACCCACGAGAATCACGAACGAGAGCCGGATCACCCACAACGGGAGTTCGAGCCTGGTGGCGACGGCTAGTGCGACGCCGGCGAGGACTCGCCCCGTTCTCGGACGATTGAATGGCGCCAGTTGCGTTCCATCGATGTGTTCGGTCCGTGTCATACTTTCACTATCTCGCGTCCTCCCGCGACCGTCGATCCGGTATGACCCGGCACCAACCCCGAGACCGCCAACCGTGGTCAGGGTCATCCCGTATTGCCGATCGGGTCTCCGACTGACACCATATTGGCCATAGTGTCCGAGACCCTGTCACAAGAAGACCTGACCACCGAATCGCACGGCATCGTCCAGCGTGATGCTCACGATCAGGTCATCTCCGGTCTGGCTGCCGGCATCGCCCGTCGCCTCGGTATCGAACCCGTGTACATCAGGGCCGCGTTCGTGGCGCTCACCCTCGTGTGGGGAGTTGGGCTCTTGCTCTATCTGGGCGTGTGGGCGGCCACCAGCGGCATCGAAGCCGGCCACTCCGAAGTACAGGCGGCGGTGAGAGGTCAGAAGATCGGGCTGGCGTTTGTCGGCCTCGGTTTGCTCATGGCGCTGCGCGCTGCAGGTGTGTGGCCGGGCGACGGCGTCGTATGGCCGTCGACCGCCATGATCTTCGGCGCGGCGTTCCTCCTCGACCGACAGGGCCTCGACTCCCGCGAAGCGATCCTGCGGATCATCGACCCGACAGACGGGAGGGTCCGATCGCGCACGATCATCGGAATTCTGCTGCTCGTGGTCGGCGTCGGTATGTTCGGATCGGCCGCGGTCCCCACCCTCGGGGTGACTTTGGCCGCCGTCGTGGTGACGGGGGTGGGAGTCACGTTGGTGTTCGGCCCCTGGATGATCCGGCTCGCGTCTGATCTGGGGAGGGAACGGCGGGAGCGTATCCGTCAGGAGGAGCGAGCCGAGATGGCCGCTCACCTCCACGACTCGGTGTTGCAGACGCTCGCATTGATCCAACGAACGGACGATTCCAAGCGAATGGTCACCCTCGCTCGCGCCCAGGAGCGAGAGTTGCGGAAGTGGCTGTACGAGAGGGTCCCCGCCAGCGAAGGCGAGCGGCTGTCGGATGCACTCCAGGCGGCCGCCGATCGGATCGAAGCCGACTTCGACATCCTTGTCGAGGTGGTGACGGTGGGTGACTCACCTCTCGACGATCGAATGCGGGCGCTGGCCGGCGCAGCGGGTGAGGCGCTCACGAACGCCGCCAAACATGGCGGCGTCGAGCGCATCTCGCTCTTCGCCGAAGTGACCGACGCCATGGCCGAGGTATTCGTCACCGACCAGGGCGTGGGCTTCGAGATGTCCGGTGTGAACGGCGACCGGCGTGGGATCGCCGACTCGATCGTCGGTCGGATGGATCGTCACGGCGGTCACGCGTCCATTTTCAGCGAGCCCGGTGAAGGCACCGAGGTTCATCTCGAGATGCCGAAGGAGACTCCTTCATGATTCGTGTGTTCTTGGTCGATGACCACAGATTGTTCCTTTCCGGGGTGCGGGCCGAGCTGGAGGATTCGGTCGACATTGTGGGTTTCGCCTCAGACGTCGACGACGCCATAACTGGCATCCGAGGGGCAGATCCCGATGTCGTGCTCGTCGACGTTCATATGCCGGGTGGAGGGGGATTGACTGTGATCGAACAGGTCAACGAAACCCACCCCGAGATGCGTTTCTTGGCTCTGTCGGTCTCCGACGCCGCCGAGGATGTGATCGCCATGATCCGGGCCGGAGCCCGCGGCTACGTGACGAAATCGATATCACCCGATGAGCTCCTCGATGCAATCACGCGGGTCCACGCCGGCGACGCCGTGTTCTCGCCCCGCCTGGCAGGGTTCGTGTTGGATGCGTTCGCTGACACGATCGGCGCTCCGGTGGACCCCGAACTCGATCAGCTGACGCCCCGCGAGAAAGAGGTCCTGCGTCAGATCGCCCGCGGCTTCGCGTACAAGCAGGTGGCTCGCCGTCTCGACATCTCGGTCAAGACGGTCGAAACCCACGTGTCGTCCGTCTTGCGGAAGCTGCAGCTATCGAACCGACACGAACTCGCCCGCTGGGCCAGCAATCGTCGGATCGTGTGAGGGTCATCCGCCCACGGTGAGATGTCCGTCGGAGTCCTCGAGGTGGACACGCAAGAAGCGGTCGACGCCGGTCATCCGATATGAAAGCCTTCGTGACGCCGTGAGTACGGGCGCTGCCTCGACCGCCGTCAGCTCTTCGAAGCGGTCAACCGGGTACCGAAGATCCTGGCGAAGGATCGTGGCGTGCCCGGTGGCTTTGGCGTTCTTGAGCCAGTCGACGTCCTCGCCGTACGGGAGTGGGATCACGAACCCATCGACAACCGGGTCGGCTACCACCGGTGTCTGGTAGGTGGCGCCGGTCTTGCGTCCGGTGGTCTCGACGACGCTGGCGTACCACTTGCCGTGGCCGGCGTGACGGAGCATCCACGGATTGAGGATCGACTTGTTGAACCGGCGGACCATGTCGCGTCCCCGCTCATTGCGGACCAGCCATCCGAAAGCGAGTTCGATGAGTGCGAGTAGCGCCAGGATGCCCAGGAAACGGAACAAGAGTCTCTTCATCTCGACCTCCTCTCATACACCGTGGGGCGGTGGGTACCGGCCGGCAAGGGCAGAACGACCTGTCGGTGGCCGGGGATCGTCTCCGGGTGTGCGACGGCGAGCCCTAGCCCGCTTGATGGAGGAGCCGGCCCGCCTTCCACACGTGTGTGATGGCGCTCCCGTCGCCGAGAAGATCGACGTCGGCAAGCGGGTCGCCTGACACGGCGACGACGTCGGCGTCGAATCCTTCGAGCAGCCGGCCTGACGCCGGCGCCTGGGGGCCGATGGTGAGCGGGCCGTTGGCCGTGGCGGCCTCGATGGCCTGGAGCGGGGACATTCCGGCATCCACCAGGTGTCGGAGCTCCCGGCCATTGGAACCGAGAGCCGACCGGACGAAGATGTCGGTGCCGAGAGCGATGCGAACGCCTTTGCTGATGGCGATCTCGAGGGCGGTTCGGTGCTGATCGGCGATCGCTTCGATCTTGACCCGGGCATAGTCGGGCATGTTCAGCGTTCGGCTCTGGGCAACGAGATGCTCGACGATGAACCTCGTCGGCACGAGAACCACATCGTTCTCCATCATGGCCTCGGCGGCTTCCTCATCGAGATAGCTGCCGTGTTCGATGGTCTTCACGCCGGCTGCGATTGCGGCCATGATGCCCGGCTTGCCGTGGCAGTGGGCGGCGACGACCCGGTCGGCGCGAGAGGCCTCGTCGACGATTGCAGAGAGTTCCTCTGCAGTGAACTGCTGATGGATTGGGTGGTCCACCTGGCTCATCACCCCACCCGACGCACACACCTTGATCAGCCGGGCACCCAGCCGAAGCTGGCGCCGCACCAGCCGGCGGCAGTCGTCGGGTCCGTCGCACAGGGTGGGAGCGCCGAAGTGGCGTTCCATGAGGGCGTCGAGTTCGGGGATGGGGAGGCCGTGGATGTCGGCATGTCCGCCGGTCTGCGACAGGATGGCGCCGGAGGAGTAGACGGACGGTCCGACCACGGTTCCCTCATCGATCGCCCGCGCCAGATACGTCCCGTACCCGCCGACCTCTCGCACGCTCGTGAAACCGGCCCTGAGCAGGACCCCGAGGTCGGCGGCAGCACGCAGCGTCCCGACACGGGGATCGTGGGTGATCAGTGCCTCGATGTTTGCGGTGTCGAGTCCCCACAGATGGGCGTGGGTCTCCCACATCCCGGGCATGACGGTGTCGACGCGAACGGATTCCACGTCCGGTGGGGTGGCAGGTGCTTCGGTCGAGGCACCTGCGTAGAGGATCGATCGGCCCTCCAGCAGCACCGTGGCAGCGGTGATGGGTTCGCCGCGGCCGGGTATGAGACGTTCGGCGTCGATTCGGATGGTCATGCCGGCGCCTCGGCGGTTCGGAGGACGGGCCGGGCGGCGACGGCGGTGCCACCGAAGGCGGCTCGGCTCCGTACGGTGAGCCTCGGGTTGTCGGCCGGGAGGAGGTGTGGCTCCGGGGTGGAGCGGCTGACGCCGCCGAAGATAGCGGGTCCGCTCACCTCCACGATCCAGGTGTCGGGGACCACGATCTCTGTGCCGCCGAACAGACTCGTGACCGTGAGCTGCGCTCCGCCGGGGGGGAGGCCGGCCCGCCTCAGGTCGAGGACCGTTCCGCCGAACATGGAGAGCACGGTGCCACCCCGGAAGCGGGTGGATGTCGGGCGCAGCGCAGTTCCGTCGAAGATGGATACGAGCGCGATCTCGTCGGCCGCCGGATCGTCGACCACCGGGAGCGTCTTCTTTGCGATGAGAGCCGCTGCCGCCAGCGATCCGGAGACGGCGGCAGCGATCAGCGCCGTGACCTTGAACTTCATCCCGGCACCCTACCGTAGGGGGAATGCCCGCGGGGGTCAGGCGGTTGTCTGGTGGCATGGACGGCCCGAATCCCCTGCTCGTCGGTTGGTCGATCGCCCGATCGCTGGTGGCGACGCGAACACCCCGGCCGTTCGGGGTGGGGAATGTGGAAGCTTCGGAGTTCGACGCAGTCTTGAAAGAACTGGCGACCGGCGGAACAAGCGTCCTCGGTGCTCTTGGTCCGGACCTGGATGCGGTGATCGCGACGCTCGCGAAAGTCGATCCCGATGGACTGAGCCCATCCGGCGCCCTGGCATTCTGGATAGACCTCTACAACGCCGGCGCTTTGCGTCTGGCGGCCACCGCCTCGGGTGATGGCGCACCTTCGGTGTTGCGGGTGCCCGGCGCCTTCTCCCGACCGTTCGTCGAGGTGGCGGGGGAGCGGCTGTCGCTCGACGCCGTCGAGCACGCAAAGGTTCGCCGCTTCGGGGACCCGAGGATCCACGCCGCTCTCGTGTGTGGATCGGTGTCGTGCCCGACGTTGAGGGCCGGCGCATACTCGGGCGGCGATTTGGATGCCGACCTCGACCATCAGATGCGGGCATTCCTGTCCGGTGGTGGAGCGACAGTTGAGTCGGGGGTCGTCACGTTGTCGCGAGTTTTCAGCTGGTACGGGTCGGACTTTGTCCGACCCCACCGGATGCCAACGTTCCTGCCGACTTCGAGGCGGTCGGTGCTGGCGGCCTTGACGCGCTGGCTTCCTTTCGACGTGCCGCCCGACGCCGAGGTCGCTTTCCAGAGCTACGACTGGGGTCTGCGCTGTTCGGTCGGATGAATCGCGGAACGCCCGCCGTCAGCTCACCCGCCTGATTTCGACGTTGCCGCTGGTGGTGCGGGCGGTCAGCTGCACCGTACGGGTGGGGGCGGACGCATCGGGGTCGCGTTCGGGAACCTTGACGCTGCCTGTCATCGTGTTGATGTCGGGTTCGACCCGGACTCCGGTGGGAAGGCCGATGTCGAAGTCGCCCGACAGCGCCTTCAGTTTGATGCTCGGACCGTGGCTGACCCCGATGTAGACGTCGCCAGACACGGTGGTGACCTCGACGGTGTCTCTCGCAACCCCGACGCGCGTGTCGCCTGATGCAACGGAGACGCTCACCGGTCCGGTCGCCTCGCCAATTCGAACATCGGCGGCGGCCCCCGCTACGACGACGGGGCCTCCAACGGCGTCGACCTCCACGCTGCCCGATGCGGTCTTGATTGTGGTCCGGGACGCGGATTCGACCCGGACGTCCCCGCTGGCAGTCTTCACTGCAACCTCACCCATGTGACCGCCAATCCGGCAGTCGAGCGCGACGCCGGAGATGGTGACGTTCGAGTGTTGGGGGGTTCGAACAGCCACAGCGAGGGAGGAGCGGGCGCGCCCTCGGGGCTGTTGGATGATGATCGTGTCCCCGAGCTGGCTCACCTCGACGGAGGACTCCGGGCTGCCATGGGCGCTCACCTCGATCGATCCGCCGTCGGTTGCCTCCACCGTGATTCGTCCGGTGGCGATGCGCGCCTCGATGTGGGGCGTGCCTTGGGAGGGGCGGAAGGTCCAGTCGGTCATAGGTCGAAGGAGGTGGTGACCCGACCGCCGGCCTTGCGCCGCTGTGCCCGGTTCTGGAGGGCATTGACGACCCACGAGTTCACTGATTCTCCCGTGTCGCCGGCGTAGCCCTCGATTGCGTCTTTGAGCGATGGCGGAAGCCGAAGTGTGATACGGGCGTCGAACTCTTCGTGCGTCGTTCGCTCTTCACCAACGGACTCCCGCACTTGGAGGGTGGGGTCGCCGTCGACGATGGTCACATCGACCGTGTGGGTGGAGAGTTGTGACCGTACCTCTTCTGCGGCTTGCTCGGCGAGAGTCATGGCGGCGTCGCGGAGGGCGGGTCGCATCGCCTCCACGAAGAGGTTCAACACCGTCTCCGCCTCGTCTCCCGCCATGAGTGCCCCTTGGGTCAGCACCCTCGCCTCCAGGTCGGCGAGTACCGCTTCAACGTGCATGGCGGATTCTGCTTGGGGTGCGAGGTGTGGGGGCCGGCTTGGTCCTGCGGCCGTATCGGGCATTGTGTATGGCCCGGATGGTGTCGTCGCTGAAATGGATCATGGCAGGTCCTTCCGTGGTATGACATCACTGTGATGTCATAATGATGTCACTATGACGGACTGCCGTGATCTTGTCAACCCTTTCGTACCCAGTGGCGGGCGCCGGCGACGAGGGCACCAATGGTGAGAAGGGCTGCGATGACGTCGGGTGGTATCACCAAACGCAACATCTCGGCGGCCTGGACGTCCCAGCCCCCGTCGGCGCCGAATCCGATCACGGCCAGGTAGCGGACCAGAGACGCCACACACATCGATCCCATGAACACACCTGCTGCAGGCCCCGCCCACGGCTTTTGGGACAGGCGCCGGAACCCCAGGTAGAAACCGCTGGTCGTCCAGGCGATGTCGAGGGCCGAGATGAGCTGGAGGAACTGCAGCGATGGCTGGAGGCGCAGTGAGGCAGACGACGCCAGGGTGACCAGAGCGGTGGCGCCGGTGACGAGTGCCACGAGGGCGGCGTCGGTGCCCAGCCGGGCGCCCACCGGGCTCTTGTCAACGAACACCGGGACGTCGAACGTCGGTGCCAGGCGGTGCGTCAGGGCGAACAGCCCGATCGTCAACAGCGTGAGGTGGATCGCCACCACGGCGAAACGGTCGGCGTCACCCGGAACGAGGAAGCCGATCAGGGATATCGCCGAGCCACCCACGACCCATCGCGTGGCCACCTTGAGACCCACCTCGAATGGATGCGTCATGAGGAATTGTCCGGCCGGAACGATGGTTGGCGAAGGAGTGGACCTCCTGCTCCCTCGTACCGACGCCGGTGTGCTCGTTCAGCTGGTGGTTGTCGCCATCGCATGGATCGCAGGTTATCGCCGGGTCCGAAATGACCCCGACGCCCGCCTCCTCATGGTCGGTGTCGGGGTAGTGCTTCTCGCCTTCTTCGGGGTCCGTGCGCTGCACTGACGGCAGGAAAACCTCGTATCAGGAGGGCCTCCCGTGCGTCTTCTCAGAGAAAATCTGGTGATTTCGATAATTACCTTGACATGGCGTTCGCACCGTACGTACGGTGCCCCGAGTTCGCCCACCGTAGAGAGGGGCCGAGGATGATGATCAAGATGCGACACAACGGATTCGGCAAGGCCGGGGCAACCCGGGGCCTTGGCGCGGTGTGCATCGCCGCCACCTCGGCCACGGGCAACGGACCGACCGGCGGAACGGGCCTCGTCCCGGCTCCGCGCGTCCGGCTCACCGATGCCCCCCTCGACCCCCACCGGCGACCTCTGATCGAGTGACACGTTCACTTCCATCGAACCTCACGAAGGACCGCCGGATCGCAAGGACCGGCGGTTTTTTGTTGGTCGCTTCCCAAGCACTGAGTTTCAAGGAGAAAGAACGTGAACGAGATCTACAGCCAGGGCCGATGTCGAGAATCCGGGAACGACGCCTGGTTCTTCTCGGAGAAGCCTGCCGACCTGGCCGCCGCCCAATCGGTGTGTGGTGAGTGCGGCGTCAGGGTTCGCTGTCTGGAATACGCACTCGAGAACGCCATCGAGTGGGGCGTGTGGGGTGGAGTCATCTTCTGGGATGGCCAGGCGTTCTACCGCAAGCGCGGTCGGGGCCGACCCCGCCACTCCGAGGCCAACGTGCCCCTCGAGGCATCGGTGGAGGAACTGCAGGAACTGGTCCGCAGCGCATGACGGGGGCCGCAGACGACGAAGGGCCCGGTCTGAAAAGACCGGGCCCTTTGTGTTTTCCAGATCGGGGGGAGGAGAGAAAGAACCCGACCGTGGAAACTCACATCGCCGCTTGCTCCTGTACCCGCTTCTTGTTCTTGACCGGGGCGCGCATCTTGGCGATCGCCTTCGATTCGATCTGGCGGATGCGTTCCCGGGTGACGTTGAAGTGTCTGCCGACCTCGTCGAGCGTGCGGGGCTCGATGTTTCCGAGTCCATACCGCATGGCGATCACCAGGCGTTCCCGCTCGTTGAGCCTGCCCATCACCTCACCCAGGTCCTCGAGTCGAAGGCTGGTGAGGGCGAAGTCGAAGGGGTCGGTGGCGTCGAGGTCTTCGATGAAATCGCCGAGCACGGCGCTGTCCTCGCCGATCGGTTCGAAGATCGAGACCGGCTCCGGTGCGATCCGCTTTGCCTCTTCCACCTTGTCGGGAGTGAGGCCGGCTTCTTCGGCGATCTCGTCGTTCGTCGGCTGACGACCGTTCCGTTTGATCAGCTCGTTCTCGGCCGTCTGCACCTGGGTGATGGTGTCCATCATGTGGACCGGAACCCGGATGGTGCGGCTCTTGTCGGCGATGGCCCGGCTGATCGCTTGACGGATCCACCACGTGGCGTACGTGGAGAACTTGAAACCTTTTCGGTGTTCGAACTTCTCGACCGCCCGGATCAAGCCGAGATTGCCTTCCTGGACCAGGTCCAGGAACGGGAGCCCGGAGTGCTGGTACCGCTTGGCGATCGACACGACCAGTCGGAGGTTGGCCTGGATGAAACGGCGGCGGGCACGGAGACCCGATTCGACGTGGATGTCGAGCTCGGCGCGGCGCTCGTCGTCGAGATCGCCGGTTTCGAGTTCGGCCTCCGCCTCTCGGCCCTTCTCGATCGCCTTGGCCAGGACGACTTCGTCCTCGGCCGTCAGCAGGTCGTAGGTGCCGATTCCGTCGAGGTATTGACGCACGGTCTCGTCGCCGGCATCCATCGCGTTCATTCGACGTTGCATCATCGCCATCCGTTGCTTCCCCTTGTTCCCACCGAATCTGCTCTCGTAGACGCTCTATCGGGACTGTCAAGGACTGTCTTGAGGTCTTTTTGTTGACACTCTCGGATCGCGAAAGTTTCGGCAATGAGCCGCCCGACCCAGATTGGCTGTCAGATCGGTTCCCGGTCAGGCAGCGGGGGTCGCTCCGGGTACCACCAGGCCGTCCTTGTGCATCTCGTGAAGCGCCCGGAAGGCGTAGTAGGTGGCGATGCCGTTGAGGATGAAGTGGAACCAGATGCGGTAGGTCGAACCGGCCGGGCCGGCGGCGAGTCCAAACAAGGTGGAGACGCCGAGCGGCTTGCCGACCGTGAACACGGTGGCCGTGAGAAGCACGTGCTCGGCCAGGTGGATGCCCTGGGAGACCAGCGCTTTCGAGAGGTGCGGGTACCGGGCCCGGTCGAGTCCGCCGGTCATGCAAACCCAGGCCATGGCGAGGAGGGCACCGAAGAAGATCCCGTTGCCGATGAGGTGGAGCAGTTCGTTGCCGGTGACGACCTTGTCGCCTACGACCAGCAGGTCCCTCCCGGCTGCGGCCCAGGGGGTGAGCCATGGCGCTTCGGCGGGGTGGAGTGCCCAGTAGGTGGTCTGGGCGAAGTGTTCGAGCAGATGGAACAGCTGGAAGGCCAGTCCGCCGACAGCCGCGTACTGCGCGTATCTGATGAGGTCCGTCCGTCTCGAGTCGTGCTCGAGTCGCGTGATGAGTGCCATGTCGCCCGCTCCCTCTCTCTGCCCCGAGACCCCAATCCCGATGCTGGAGTCTAATTGTCGTATTTGCGACAGAACGCCGAATCGCGCCAGAAATACGCGCAAAGTTGGATTCTGTCGGTGTTTTCGATCTGGCGTCCACGCCCGCCGTGGGGCCGGCGGATGCCGCACGATCGACGCGAATCGGGCAATTGGGCCTTGCCCTGGCCGTGTTCTTGGTGTGACACGGTTCCTCGGCGCACACAGGAGGGACGACCGCAGGTACGAAGTCGGCTCACGGCGATTCAACGGGCAATCGTGGTTGCGATCGTTGGCCTGGCTTTCAGCCTCGGCGTGGCGATCGGGGACGCGGCGAACTCGGAGGTCCCGGGCGCACCGGCCATGCCCCTTGGCGACTTCGTTGTGACGGTGATCTCGTCGCTGGTCTGGGCGACGGTGGTGGTTGCCGGCGGCGCCGGCATCGCCAAGGTCGTGGGCAGATTCCGTCACAAGTGATCGATCCACGCTCATTTACACGACGCACAATCGGCTGATCTGAGGCGAATGCGCGAAACACAGGTTGAAGGATCAGGGCCCGCAGGAGCCCGCTCTGCCCGAAATGTCACTGAGCCACCGCGGTGGCGACAGCGATTCGGCTCTTGCTGTCAGGCGCGTGTTGCCTAGGAGGCGGGGACCTGAGCCTTCACGTACAATGTCGCCGACCCGGGCGTTTAGCTCAGCTGGGAGAGCGCTTCCCTTACAAGGAAGAGGTCGGCGGTTCGAGCCCGTCAACGCCCACCCCGAGAATCCCCTTCATCTACCGAGGGATCTCGGTGTCCGAGTGGGGAGCTCGAAGACCTCTGGACCACGTTTGGTCCGCGTCTGGTCCGCGCGTGACGCGTTTCTCGCCTGCTCGGGGCGGTCGGTGGCTTCCTGCCCTCGTAGAGGTGGTCACGCCGCCGCCGGGGCGTCAAACTCGGGCTGCCTGCGGTGCGTGAACAGGGGACTGACGAATCCGACTCCCAGCCCCGACATGAGGGCCACGCCACTGAGGATCAGCGGAAGGGCCGCAAGCCCGGATGCGGTGACCGACTCGGCACCCAGCGTCAAGCCGAGGGCCATCGCCACCACCGGATTGACGTAGGCGTAGCTGGTGGCGAGTGCAGGGCGCACATTGTCCAGAAGGTACATATATGCGCTGAAGGCGACGAGCGATCCGAACACGATGAGATAGGTGAGTCCGAGCCATGCCTCAGGTCCGGGAACAGCGTTCAATCGCTCGCCGCGAGCCGCTGCCAGGAGCAGGAGCAGGGCCCCACCGGCGAGCATCTCTGCTCCGACGCCGACCTGACCGGCCGGGAAGGCGACACGAGTACGCCGGATCGAGCCCACTGCCCAGCAGATAGGGGCTGCAAGCATGAGCGCGGCCCCAAGTCGGTTGGACGAAAAGTCTCCCTCGAAGCCGAGCAGCGCCACGCCCATCATGCCGATGCCCAATCCCCACCACTCTCGGCGCCTCGGCCAGGTGCCCGACAACCCGTTCACGACAGAGGCCCAAAGCGGGATAGCCGCCGCGGCGGTTGCCGCCAGTCCGGAGCCGATCCCGGTCGACTCGGCCACAGTCACGAGCCCCACGCCACCGACGATGAGGAGCGCGCCGAGTTCGATAGCTGCCTTCCACAGCCGACGATCGAGTCGACCAGACCTCCGCGCAGCGAAGCCATAGAGTAGGCCTCCTGCGACGAGAAAGCGGATTGCCGAACCCAGCAGCGGGGGGAAGCCGGTCACCATATGCTTGATCGCGAGGTAGGTCGATCCCCAGATGACGCAAACGGCCATCAAGGCGGCGCCGACTCGAGGCCGATTCATCTCAGCACACCCGCGGGGCGGTTGTGACGCCAGGTGAACCATCGTCCCGGAGTCCACCGGTGGAGAAGTCTTTCTCGTTCGCGTTTCGGCTCCACTCGGCGCCCGGCATGTCGCGCCCGGTCCTCCGCAAGAGCCTTGACCAGTTCGACGGTGAGCAAGTGAGTCATTCCACGTGTCCTTTCTTGTGGCATCGTGACCCTTGCAGCCAGATGCGTAATGAGTTATAACGTCTATAGATGCTTACACTACAGTCCGCGATATAAGGAGTCAACCGGAATATGGCTCATTATTCAGACACCGCCCAGCTGTCGATCGATCTCGTGAACACATTCGACGTATTCGCCGGTGATGACCTGCTCGGAACAGTGCGCGACTTGACCGATTTCGCCGTGGCTCACGGGATCGAACAGCTCGCCGCGACCGTCAAGGACCTCGAAAGCATCCGGCGAGCCCGCCCGGAGCTGCGACGCGCGCTGCTTGCCGAGGATGAGGCGATAGCCGTGGTCGCCCTGAATGATCTTCTGGCTGCTGCGAAGCCCCGACCGCAATTGGTCCACGGATCGGACGAGAAATGGGTCTTTGGCTATGCCGATCCGGAGGGAACCGTCGCCGACCGCATCCTCGCCGAAGCAGCGGGTGGAGCGCTCGAGGAGATTCGGTTGCACGGAGTGCGGCGATTCAACACCTGTGGTAGTTCCACGTGCGAGGACGTGTTCGTCGATCGCACCCGGAATCGTTCTCGGCGGTTCTGTAGCTCCGACGTCTGTGGGAACCGGGAGGCGCAGCGCGCTCATCGCGCCAGGCGGGCGCACGAGTGAGGCGAAAGCGAGTTGGCGATGGCGTCGCAGGGCGAGGGGGTGAGCAGCCGCTCGCTGTCCGAGCCGTCCGACCGCCTCGGGGGCGAGCCCTTTGTCATCACGAACGAGGCCAGAGACGCAGTGGATCAGGGACGCCGGCGGGTCCAGTTGACCCGCCGGCGTCGTGGCCTCTGCCTGCTACTCCAGCCGTTGTGCTCGGCGGGCGAGGAGAACGCCCCCGACGAGGAGCGACAACGCCACCGACAGCATCAGCGAGAGGTCGAATCCGGTGAACGGCAGGGGGCCAGGCGTTGCCGTCGGCGGGACCGTCGTCGATGTGGCCAGAACGACCGTCGTCGTCGTGGAACTCGGGGGGACTACCGGGTCGCCGGTGACTTCGATCGTGATCGTGCGGATGGTGCATGCGCTCGGCACGAAGTCGTCGCACAGCTCGATCGTCACCGAATACACGCCGGGTATGGTTGCCACCCCATCGAACGTGCCGTCTGGGTTCAGGGTGAGACCGGGCGGGAGAGGGCCGCGGATCACCGTCACCGTGACGTTGTGCCCGTCCGGATCGAAGAGTGGCAGCGGGTCGGGTATACCGCCGGTCCCGATGGTCAGCTTCGGATCGAAGCCGGGGGCCAGGTCGGGCGGAAGGTTGACCAAGCCCAAGCCCACGACCACGGTCAACGTCGTTGTGTCGCAAAGTGCGGGCACCCCGTCGTCGCAGACCTCCACCGTCACCGTGTACTCACCGGACGCCACGGCGGTCCCGGAGAAACTGCCGTCCGGGTTGAGCGTCACACCTGGCGGCAGGCTGCCCCCGAGCATCGAATACACCAGTGGGTCGCCGTTGGCATCGATCGCCTCGAGCGACACCGGCGTACCACCGATCGTGAGGGTCTGGGACGTGTTGGACGGAGCACCCGTGTAGACCGGTGGGTCGTTCACCGGGGTCACGAAGACGGTGACCGTCGCCGTGTCGGTTCCGCCACTACCGTCCGAGATCTCGTAGGTGAAGGTGTCGACACCGGTGAAGCCTGCGTTCGGCGTGTACCGCAGCAGACCACCACCGAGGTCCACCACGGTTCCGTTCGCTCCCTGCGTGAAGGACGCCACAAACAACGGGTCGCCGTCGACATCCGAGTCGTTCACGAGAACCGGCACAGACACCGCAGCACCTGAGGCCACGGACGCGGAGTCGGCCAGCGCCACCGGTGGGTCGTTCACAGGAGTCACTGTGATCGACACCGTCGCCATCACCGGCGTGCCGCTCTCGTCGGTGATGGAGTAGGTGAACGAGTCGGGCCCGGAATAGTCGGGGTTTGGCGTGTACTCGAAGACACCACCGCCGAGGTCGACCACCGTGCCGTTGGACGGTTGCGTGAATGAGACCACGCCGATGGTATCTCCGTCGACGTCGAAGTCGTTGGCCAAGACGTCGATGGAGTTCGAGGTGTCTTCGGGGATGGTGAGGACGTCGGGAGCCGCCACCGGCAGGTCGTTCACCGGTCCGAGATCGATGGTGACCGTGGCCGTGGCCATGCCGCCTGCCCCGTCCGAGATCGTGTACGTGAACGAGTCGATCCCGTTGAAGTTCGGGTCGGGTGTGTAGGTGAAGGTGCCGTCACTGCTCATCGCCACCGAACCGTTGCCGGCGAGCGATGTGGAGATCACGCTGAGGTTGTCTCCGTCGATGTCGGAGTCGTTGGCGATCACATCGCCGGACACCGGAATGTCCTCGTCCCCGGCGTAGGTGTCGTCGACGGCGACGGGCGGGTCGTTGACCGGATCGACCGTGACGAACACGGTCGCCGTGTCGCAGGCACCCGACGTGTCGCAGATCGTGTAGGTGAACGAGTCCCCACCGTTGTAGTCGGCTTCGGGCACGTAGCGGAACACCCCGCCGCCCAGATCCGAGACGGTGCCGCTGGAGGGCTGGGTGAACGAGTCGATAGAGAACGAATCGCCGTCCACGTCGAAGTCGTTGAAGAGCACGTCCACGTCCGCTGCGCCGTCCTCCGCCACCAGGAGGGTGTCGTCGGTTGCCGTGGGCGGGTCGTTGGCCGGGTCGACGGTGACGTCCACGGTGGCCGTGTCGCACGCGCCCGTCGGGTCGCACACGGTGTAGGTGAACGAGTCCGCACCGTTGAAGTCGGGGTCCGGGGTGTAGCGGAGGACGCCTCCACCCTGGTCGGTCACCTCACCGTTGGTGGGTGAGGTGAACGAGGCGATCGTGAGAGCACCACCTTCAGGGTCGGAGTCGTTGGCGACCACGTCGACGTCCACCGCCGAGTCCTCGCCGACCGTGGCCGAATCATCGTTCGCCACGGGTGGGAGTGAGGGGGTCACGGTGAGGTCGACGACAGCAGTTGCCGAGCCCCCGTTGCCGTCTCCGACCGTGTAGGAGAAGGACGTCGCGCCCACGAATCCGGACGTTGGGGTGTAGGTGAACGCTCCGTTGGGGTTCCAGGAAAGGTTGCCGGCGAGTCCGGTGGTGTCTACCGAGTCGACCGTGAGGCCGTCGCCGTCCACGTCGGTGTCGTTCCCCAGAATCCCGGGGGCGGAGACGGACAGCGGCACGTCTTCGACGGTCGAGTAGACGTCGTCCACCGCGTCGGGGTCGTCGTTGACGGAGGCAACCGTCACGTCGACGGTCGCCGAGTCACACGCACCGGACGGGTCGCACACCGTGTACGAGAACGAATCGGCGCCGTGGAAATTCGCATCGGGGGTGTAGCGCAGAACGCCACCTCCCTGGTCGGTGACGGCGCCATTCGCAGGCTGGGTGAACGACGAGATGGTCAGCGTGTCACCATCAGGATCGGAATCGTTGTCGGTGACCGTCACGTCGGCGGAGGTGTCCTCATCGGTCGAGATCGAGTCGTCGACGGCCACCGGGTCGTCGTTCACGGGATTCACGGTGACGTTCACCGTGGCCGTGGCGGACCCGCCTGCCCCGTCCGAAATCGTGTACGTGAACGAGTCCGTCCCGAAGAAGCCGGGGTCTGGCGTGTATTCGAGCACACCGCCGCCGAGGTCGGCCACCGACCCGTTGGTCGGAGTACCGATGGCGCTGATGGTGACCGTGTCGCCGTCGGCGTCCCCGTCGTTGGCGAGGACATCCACGGATGCCGCGACGCCCTCGTCGGTTGTGATGGTGTCGTCGACGGCAACCGGATCGTCGTTGACCGAGGCGATGGTGACGTTCACCGTGGCCGTTGCCGACCCACCCTGGCTGTCGGAAATCGTGTAGGTGAACGAGTCCGTCCCGAAGAAGCCGGGGTCCGGGGTGTATTCGAGCACGCCGCCGCCGAGGTCGGCCACAGAGCCGTCGGCAGCCTGGGTGAACGAGGAGATCGTCAGCGCGTCGCCATCCGGATCCGTGTCGTTGCTGATGGCGTTGACCGAGACGGGGACGTCCTCGTCGGTCGAGGCTGCATCGTCGACCGCCACAGGATCGTCGTTCACGGGATTCACCGTGATGTTGACCGTTGCGGTGGCGAACCGGCCCGTCCCGTCGGAGACGGTGTAGGTGAACGAGTCAGACCCGTTGAAGTCGGGGTCCGGGGTGTATTCGAGCACGCCGCCGCCGAGATTGGCGACGGAGCCGTTCGAAGGAGTGCCGATGAAGTCGATGGCGAGCGTATCGCCGTCGACGTCGAAGTCGTTGACGAGCACGTCGGTCGATCCCGGTGTGTCCTCGTCCGTGACGATCGTGTCGGTGACGGCCACCGGGTTGTCGGGGGAGGCGGTCACGGTGATGGTCACTGTGGCGGTCGCGACGCCGCCGTTGCCGTCCTCCACCGTGTAGGTGAATGAGGTCGAACCGTTGAAGTCCGCTGTCGGCGTGTACGTGAATGCCCCGTTGCCGCTCCACGACAAGGAGCCGGCGAGTCCGGTTGTGTCGACCGAGACCACCGAGAGACCGTCGCCGTCGACGTCGCTGTCGTTGACGAGCACGCCGGGAAGCGTCGCGATCAACGGTGTGTCCTCAATCGTGAAATAGGTGTCATTCTCGGCCGTCGGGTCGTCGTTGACCGGGTTGACCGTGATCGTGACGGTGGCCGTGGTGCACGCGCCCACTGGATCACAGACCGTGTACGTGAACGAGTCGGACCCGTTGAAGTTCGTGTCGGGGGCGTAGCGCAGGATGCCCGCGCCGAGGTCGGTGACCGACCCATTGAGTGGTGTCGTGAACGAGTCGATCGTCAGTTCGCCACCCTCCGGGTCGGAGTCGTTGGCGAGCACGTCGACGTCGACGGCGGAGTCCTCGTCGGTCGAGGCGGTGTCGTCATCGGCTACAGGGGGTAGCGAAGCGGTGACGGTGATCTCCACCGTTGCGGTGGCCGACCCGCCGTTGCCGTCGATCACCGTGTACGTGAACGACGTGATGCCGACGAACCCGGGCGTCGGCTCGAAGCTGAGGGCGCCATCGGAGTCGACGGCAACCGACCCTCCGGCGGGTTGGGTGTGTGAGTCCACTGCGATCGAGTCGCCTTCGACGTCGGAGTCGTTGCCGAGAACTCCAGGAAGGGGAACGGTCAGAGGTGTGCTCTCGACGGTGGTGTACGAGTCGTTGACGGCTACCGGGTCGTCGTTCACCGATATCACGGTGACCGAGACGGTGGCCGTGTCGCACTCAGGCGTCGGGTCGCACACCGTGTAGGTGAACGAGTCCGAGCCCGAGAATTCGGGATTCGGCGTGTACTCGAGGATGCCGCCGCCCAGGTCGACCACGGAACCACTCGACGGAGTCGTGAAACCGGTAACCGTGAGCGGATCGCCATCATCGTCGGTGTCGTTGGCCGTCACCGTGACCGCGCCCGGTGTGTCCTCGTCTGTGACGAGCAAATCGTCGGTGGCGACAGGAACGTCGTTCACGGCGGAGACCGTGATCGTCACCGTCGCCGATGAGCACATCTCGGGGGTTGCGGCGTCGCAGACCTGATACGTGAACGAGTCGGTACCCGAGTAGTTGACGTTCGGTGTGTAGGTGAACGTGCCGTCACCGTGATTCTGCAGGCTCCCGCTGGCAGGCCCGGACAGCACGGTCGTCGAGGCCGCCACGAGGTTGCCGTCGGGGTCGGTGTCGTTGGCGATCGCATCGATCGTCACCGGCACCTCTTCGGAGGTGGTCACGTCGTCGCCATTCGCCACCGGGGCGTCGTTGATGGCGAGTGAGTGGCTGTCGGTGGCAGTGGCGAACACCGAGTATCCGGCCGGGTGATAGTCGGCGGTCGCGGTGTTGACGAGCGGGTCGGGGTCGCCGAGTCCAACGGGCCGGGTGACCGTGAAGGTGCATGTGCCGCCGGTCGGAATCCGGTCGCATCCGGCGGAGGCCGCCGCCGTAGTCAGATCGCCGAGCCGGTCGTCAACTATGCCGCCGTCGGACGGCGTGGCAGCAGACACGAACACGAGATCTGGTGCCCCGAGAGTGGGCGAGGTGAGGGACGTGTTTTGCACCATGAAGGTATAGGTGACATCCGCTCCCCGGTTCGCCACCGCGGGTCCGGATTTGGAGAGGGACACCCGGGGCATGAAGAGCTGAGTGGAGTGAGCGGCGGTCCCGACGACGGTCCCGATGCCGTTCGGGGGGAGATAGGTCGCCGTGGCCGTCCCGGCGAGGGCGCCGGGCGAGCTGCCGTCCGGCACGGTTGACTCGATGGTGAAGGTGCATGTTGCCTTTGGAGCGAGGGTGTCGCACCCCGCGGCGGAGGCGGCCGGTCCGAGGTCGCCGAGCGTGGAGTCGGTGAACGTACCGAGCGTGAGCTCCGCGGCGCCGGTGTTGGTGACGGTCAGCGTCGTGGAAATCGTCTCGCCGTCGGTCGACAGCGTGGACGAGCTGGCGGCCACGTGGATGCTGCACGACTGGAATCGTTGGAGGACGAGGTCCTTTTGCTGGGCGTTCGTCTGAGTCGAAGAACGCGATTCGGCGAGCACCGTGTTGATGCACCCGAGCGGTGTCGCCAGGACGTCGTTGAGGTTGAGGCCGACCTCCAAGAAGGCGTCGACGGGGAAGACGTTGGCTGGGCCCGACTTGGGCTTGTACGGCCAGGGAGCGCTGATCGCCGCGTTGTTGGCGCTTCCGCAGATCGGGGTGGTGGAGATCGCCACGCGGCAGTCGAGGACCGTGGTGCTGTCGAGGACGAGCGCGCCGGACTCCCAGAAGAACACCCGCACCGTCGGTGTGCCGCCCTGGAAGTCGGCGACCACGAGCATGTCGCCCTCTTCGTGCGAGGCCGGGAGCCCGGTCCGGCTGTCGATGAACGCCCCTCCCGTTCCGAGAGCCAGCGGCTGCTGCAGGAGCCAGAAGCCCATGGAGGCTGCGCCGTTGTTGTCGTAGCGGTCGATCCCCAGATACAACAGCATGTCGCCTCCGGCATCGAGATAGGTGGCGACGGCGGCGTCGGTGACTTCGTTCTTGTCGGGTACGGACGAGCCACCCCAGGTCCAGTTGGAGATCGGCTCGGTGTCTTTGGAGCCGCCCCCGGTGAAGTAGGTGGTGTCGCCGGTCGACGAGATGCCGTCCGAGAGGAATGCCGACGCTAGCGCCGTGGGCGTACCTGCATACACGTTCGCCCAGTCATCGGGTGTGCCGGCGGGGCTGTCGACCGCGTCGCCGTCCAGCTCGAACGGCGTGAGGATTCCTGCACCGGCGGCGAGGCTGGGGACCAGGAGTGTCAGGAGTGCGACGAAGGCAGCAAGGACGCCGGGAAACCGGCGGGCACCAAGAACTCGGGGCATGATTCCTCTTTCGACAAGCGGGGCGGGCGCAAGGCGCATATGCATCGGCGCCCACGAGGCCCCCTGAAGTCGATTGCGAAGATTGGTCCAAAGGACCCAGGCAGGTAGGGGTGACCTGGAGGCCAGTCTCAATCTCTACTCGAACGTGAGGGTCGGTCCGCCGGGGCGCATCGTGCGGCGTCCGCCGTGTCGGCTGATCGGGAAGCGTCGACCCCCCGGGTGCCGGCGTTGCACGAGGACGTCGAGTTCACCAGCCTCGTTCGGTCAGGGGTCAGCGACGAGCTCGACGGGCTTGCGGATTGTGGACTCTGGTCGAACCGGCTGAACGGGTCAGCTCGCCGCGATGCGCGCTCTGGCTGCCTGGGTCGCTGCGTCACGGAGGGCTGTCTCCCTGGGGTCGTCGAAGAGGTAGAACCCCATCCGATTCATGGCATAACAGAACCCCATGCCCAGCTCGGGATCGGCGAATCCCATCGATCCCCCGGCGCCGGGAGTGCCGAAGGCGTGGGATGAACCGAAGTCGAACCCGGACCACGGCTTGCAGCAGCCCAGCGAGAAGGTCGTGTCCATCCGCAAAACCTCGTCGAACCGCCCGTCCGTGGGAGATGCTGCCGGATCGTGCAGCGACGCCATGGTCTTGGGATCGATCTCGAGGCGCCGGCCACCCGAGGCGAACTCACCGTACGCGAGTGCCACGCTGCGGGCGGTCCCCGTGCCGTTGGAGGCAGGCAGTTCGATCCGGCGGAGGTCGCGGTCGTTGTAGCGGAGTGGCCGGCCGAGGACCTTCGGATTGGCGAAGGCTCGGGCGGTGATCGACCTCGGGTTGAGGAAGTCTCTGACGAACTCCGAGGGCATGGTCCGGATGTTGAACACCATCTTGGTCCGGTACCAGTCGCCCATGATCCGGGCCAGGCGCTCGTCGGGTACGTCGTCGGGAAGCCCGATGTGAAAGTCCAGCCCGAGCGGCGTTGCGATCTCGTCTGCGAAGTAGCGACCCATCGTGCGGGCCCGGGGATCGGTCCGCCGGATCAACTCGGACTCGTACCAGCCGAGCGTGATCCCGTGATAACCATGGCGTTCACCTGGGGTCCACGCCGGTTTCTGAGGGCCGATTGCAGCCGCCACTGCTTCAGCCGAGGCCAGGGTCGCCACGTTCATCGGAGTGTCGATCGCACACAGGCCGGCCTGGTGCGAGAGCAGGGTGCGGACGGTCACATCTTCTTTACCATTGGCGGCAAACTCGGGCCAGTAGGCGGCCACCTTCTCGTCGTAGTCGAACAGACCCCGGGAGTGGGCGTGCGCCACCGCCAAAGCCGACATCCCCTTGGTGGTGGAGAACATGTTGACGAGGGTGTCTTCCCGCCATGGGCGATTCCGGGTGGGATCGGCCATGCCGCCCCACAAGTCGACCACGAGCTCGTTGCCGACCACCACCGCCACCGTGGCCCCGATCTCACTCCGGGAGCGGAAGTTCTCCTCGAAGGCGACACGAACCGCCTCGAAACCGGGAGCGACCCGGCCACCGATCTCGATCTCCGCCATGACACTCCTCGAATCGGGAGCGCCAGGCTACAGGTCGCTCTGATGGCGGGTCGTGAGATCACGTCCATCAGACGTCCAAGACAGGGGGATCCTTCCACCATTGGCCGATGCGCAGTACTCGTTGCCGGCCGGGCAACCTTTGCCTTGCCGCGGTGGAGGCGTCACCATCGTGGCGGGCGCCATCGGGGAGTAGGTCTGCTCCGCCCGGCAGCGCCACCGACCTCGTCCGCCTCGAGCCGATTCCCGGCTTGAACGAACGAAGGGCCCGCACCGGCGGAGGTGCGGGCCCTTCGTCGTCCGGATTCGACGACAAATCAGCCGACGATCAACCCTTCCAGAGCGAGAATCCGCTCGACACGCCGAATCCACCGCCCGACAGGTCGGGGGCAAATCCCATCGGACCGATGAACCCGGTCACAGTCGCCTCGCGCTGGGTCCAGCGATCCCGTGACATGCCCATCCCGCCCTGATATCGATCGCGGTACATGGACTGGCTGGTCCACGTGTTGCCGACACCCGTCAGCGTGATGTCGAACGGAGGCATACCCACCGGGTCGCCGCCGTGGCCGTCGGAGAGGATCAGCGTTCCGGTCATACGGGCGGAGTCGAGCTTGCGCCCCGTGATCTCGAGCGTCGCGTTCTCGGAGTATCCGTACCGGAAGCCGTATGTGCAGGGGTCGTCCACCGGCTCCTCACCGTGACCGCCACCCGAATAGGGCTCCACGCCTTCGGGGCAGAAGGCGTCCTCGATCCAGGCATCGACGTAGATTCCGCCCTCGCCTTCGGAGTCGAACTGGTAGGCGTTGATGTACCCGAAGTGCCAGCCGACGATCCCGTCGGCGTTCACCGGGTCGATCTGGGTCCAATAGGCCCACGCCTGACTGTTGTCATACCGATACTTGTCTACGGCGGCCGAGACCACCGACGGCACGATGAACAAGGCCACCGCCGCTGCGAGTGCCACGAGTTTCTTCTTGAGTCCCATTCCATCCCTCTCTCGTAGTGACTGTCTTGACCGACACCGGTCCAACCTCCAATCCCGGTGTGTTCAACCTCGACGGGTCTTCGCCCTCTCGAGAACCTTTCTTGCGACTTGAATCCCTTGCTCCACGCCGACGGTGATCGCCATCGGATAGTGGATTCCTCCGTACAGCCGGGACACGGCCGCCTCGTGGGCCGCCTCCCACACGTCGGTGAACGTCCTCGCCGCGAATCCGCGATCGAGTCCGGTGTCGTCGGTGTACGAAATCGATCCGACGAGGGCGGTGATCGCTTCGGCGGCCGCGCCCGAGCCCACCGAATGGCCGGATGTGTACTCGGGAAAGGCAGGCGAGTTGACGAACGAAGCCCAGGCCGGATCGATGTGCCGGAGGATGTAGGTGACGGGGCGAAGCAGGTTCGTCCGGTACTTCTCGGTCCAGCACGAAGTGAAGCCGTCGGCGACGGCGACGCCCACGACGGCGAGCATCTCGGCGGCGGCCGCCAGCGACATGCCCAGGTCGCGGATGAGGATCGTCTCGGTCAGCGCCCAGTGGCCGGACGGCAGACCTGTCGAACCGTCGGGGTTGTCCCGCCAGAACATGGCGGTGTCTCGCTGGGCATCGGTCAGTGCGAGCGACGTCTCGTAGACGGTCAAGGCCTGGGCGTAGAAGTCCGAACCCGGATCCTCCGAATAGGGCACCGGAGGTTGGGGAGCGCATTCGGCGTTGTCGGCCAGCGTGAAGCTCCGCACCTGTTCCCAGTGGGGTTCGAGAGCGGCGCCGAAGTTCGGTGGGGTGCGCACCCAGAGTGAAGGCCCCACCGGCGGGTCGTACGGGAGGCCACGCGTGGCCAGGTAGTTGTCGGAATCGATCCAGCTCACCAGTGCCGACCCGAGGGTGGCTCCGAAGGCATCGGACCTATCGAACACCGGTGCGGGCAGTGCCCCTCGCAGGGCGGAGCGGTTGGTTTCGGCGTGGGCGGCGAGGGCTTGGCGGGCACCGGCCGACCGGTCGGCGAACACGGCATCCATGGTTCTGGCCAGAGCGGCGTTCACGACGGTGGGCCAGTCGTAACGCTGAGACTGGACCCTGGCTGGGAGTCGTCTCAGGCCGTTCAGCGAACCCGCCAGGCTGGTGTATTGGGGCATGCCACCCACCACCGCCTCGTAGGCCGTGACGCCGAGGTATCCGTACGCTCGCGCTGCAGACGGCGGGGTGAAGCGTTCGGCCTTCACCTGGGCATACACCGTGCCGACCCAGCCGAGCAGAACGTCGGGCGAGTATTCCTTTGCCAGCGGATGTCCCGGTGCGGCCCACGCCGTCCCCGGTATGAGCAACGCTCCGGTGGCGGTGGCTGCGCCTTTGATGAACGCACGCCGCGACAGCTGCGATCCGGCCATGAACCCTCCCGTTTCTCCCTCTGGGGCCCCAATCGAGGCTCGTGTCGTTGTGAGACGTTGGAACCAGGTCTCCGCGTTCCCGAATTTTGGTTTTCACATAGGGAAAAAAAGGGTCGCCCGCGATTAGTTGACTTGTCAGGTAATCTGGACGGATGGATCCAGTGATACAACTCGTCGAACTCGGAATGCCGTGGACCGGCCTCGATCCGTTCATCTTCACCGTCCACCACGTCGACGACTATCCCGAAGGCAATGAATTCCAGGGGCCGGCCGCATCCCTCGCCGGACGCCGACTTGGCATGGACTTCTCATACAGGGACGGCTGGAGCATGTATCACGGCGACTCTGTTCCCGGGTTCCCCCAGCACCCCCATCGTGGCTTCGAAACGGTCACCGTCGTGCGACGCGGATACGTCGACCATGCCGACTCCCTGGGAGCAACCGCCCGCTACGGAGGTGGCGACGTCCAATGGCTCACCACCGGCTCGGGGATCATGCACGCCGAGATGTTCCCGCTCATCAAGACGTCGGAGCCAAATCCCCTCGAGTTGTTCCAAATCTGGCTCAACCTGCCGCCTCATTCCAAGATGGTGGACGCCCACTTCTCCATGCTCTGGTCTGAGGAGATCCCGGCGCTCACACCACGCCCCGGAGTCAGAGTCGAGGTGGTAGCGGGTGAACTCGACGGCCACCGGCCGCCGCCACCACCGCCGGACTCGTGGGGATCTGATCCCACCGCAGACATGGCGATCTGGGTGATCCTCCTCGAGCCGGGCGCAGAATGGGTGATTCCCGGGGCGGTGCCCGGAGTCAATCGGATGTTGCACGGGGCGCAAGGCCAGAACATCGGAGTCGGAGACCACCGGCTTGCCAAGAACATCGGAGCGAGGCTGCATCCCGAGGCACCGGTCGCCTTGGTCAACGACGGAGCGGAGACGGCCGAGCTGCTTCTGCTCCAAGGACGTCCGATCGGTGCTCCTGTGATCCAGATGGGGCCGTTCGTGATGAACACGGCCGACGAGATCCAGACCGCCATCGACGACTATCGGAGAACCCAGTTCGGCGGCTGGCCATGGGAGAGCCCCAGTCCGGTCCACCCGCGGACGTCAGGGCGCTTCGCCCTTCACGTCGACGGCCGGACCGAACACCGAGAGCTCCAGGAGATTTAAGCCCGAGCTTCGCTCTGGCCGTCAGCAGGTCAGCAGGTCAGCAGGTCAGAATCCTGGTGACTGGCGGCTGGTGACTGGTGACTGGTGACTGGTGACTGGCGACTGGTGCACG